>Ga0315288_10002403_pt1 | contig 24262 bp, 18 predicted proteins | sample YL17G11_20_MG_FD_203454 | JGI IMG/M metagenome (GOLD analysis project Ga0315288, IMG submission 203454) | Sediment microbial communities from Yellowstone Lake, YNP, Wyoming, USA - YL17G11_20 | ecosystem: Environmental > Aquatic > Freshwater > Lake > Sediment | place: USA: Wyoming | collected... | reverse complement strand
GTAGACGCCACCAGCTCTGGTCAGCAGCGACCGCGGATGCAACGGGCAACCACCCGGAGCGCTCCAGGCCGAGGCGGACGGGGAATCTCCGTCTCCCCCTTGACTTCTACCTATCATGGATGTCCCCCGGATTACGGTGGTTGGTCCGCTCGGGCACACGGCTGCCGTAGGCGGCCCCGCAGAGGGCATCCGCTTCGGCGCTCATGAGCTTCTCTGCGAATTCGGCCACCATGGTTCGGAGCAGATCGTTGTCTTCGTTCTCCAGTTCATTGCGTAGCCAAGTGAGGGGATCTATGCTCTTCATGTCGCTGGGTTGTCCTCTCTTGAGTCTGAAGAACCTCAACGGGATAACCCAGTGACCCTCTCCTCTGTTCCTACACCACTCCTGTGGACTCTAACCCGGCAGGACGGTAGCTCGCCTACCGTGGTCCCTCGCTCCAGGCAGTCACGGGGTCCCTGCCGCGGCTTGAGAGCCGGGCGGCCTGCGATGCGTAGAGGCGCACCAGGAACTCATACAGGACCCACTCCTGCGCATTATGCGCCGAGCGCAGCAGGCGGTTGATGTGCATGTGGATGTAGCTTGGCGCCAGATCGGGCAGGGGCACGGACAGCCGATCTGTGCCCGCCAAAGCCCTCAGATCGGCGATGATCGGTGCCAGCTGTTCGGACCGGCGACGAAGCACGGCCAGCCCGGGCCATAGGGGACTCGCCTCATCCTGGGCGGGGTCGAGCAAGCCCTCCCAGCGGGGCCGTTCCTGGCGGAACTTGCTCCCCAGTTGACGCTCCAGAGCCTTGTCAGCCCGGAGCGGCTGGGCCAGGCCCTCCCGTGCCCGCTGGATCAGGGCCCGTTTGCCCTCAATGTCCAACCCCAGGTCGGAGAGCAGCATGTCCGTCCCACGCAGCGCCAGGCGCCACCGCTCCTCCAATCCCTCATCCCCACGTTCTAGTCGCTCGACCAAGGCCAGCACTGCCTCACTGTCAACATGGAAGAGGCGTTCGGCTAAGGTGATCCCTTCCGGGCCGCCGTAGCGCTCGACTTCGCGCTCGTAGGTGTCCAGTTGGATGCGGAAGAGCCACCCGTCCTCCAGCAGCGGAGCCAAAGACGTTTGGAGGGTGGGCCACACCTGCCCGTGCAGGTCGTCAGGTGCCCCATGGATCCGCAGGCGGAGATGTGGGTCGGGGTCCGCATAGCGGACGAAGAACCAGCGGTCAGCGCCGCCAGAGGAGAGCGCCTCTTGCGTCAGAGGCCTGATCACCTCCCGCAGCACGTGGTCAGCAGTGGAGGGACCGGTGTAGAGCTTGGCATACAGCCACTCTGAGCCGGGAGGGAAGGCACGGGCGACCCGAAACAGCGGCCCAAGCTTGGGAGAGTCCAGGGCAGAGCGAAGAGGGGCCCCCGCTCGCATGACCCCTTCCCGCTGCCCGGCTGCCTCCTGGCCCCGCGCGAAAGGCACCACGAGCTCGTGGACGAACTGGCCTTCGGGGCCGGAGGCACAGAACTGTTCCGGCCCTGGGAACAGCTCCGTCAGAAGGGCCTCATCTCGTCCCTTGGCGAGATGGACAAGCATCTCAACGCTGAGCACATTGCCGAGATCGACGGGAAGGGCATTGTCGCCATCGGCAAGGACGACCCAGCGGGGAAGCCCTCTCCGAGCACGCCACTGCTGGACGGCCTGGAACCGCTGGGCGCCCTGGCACTTGGCGAGGGGCTGGAGGTCTTCCTTGCCTACGCGCCAGCAGGCACGAGAGAGGACCAACCGCCCCATCGTGACGCGCGGGAGGAAGACGGCGCTCGCCAGGACACCCCAGTCCCAGCTTAGTCCTCCCGCGACCCCCTGCTCCTGGAGCAGGCACAGGAACCGATAGACCCCCAGGCTTCTCCAAGTGAAGTTATGTGCGGCGGAGAGGCGAGGCCTCACTTCCCTTCCCAGGTGCGCCGAGCGGAGGACGATCCGCCCCTGCCGAACCGAGACAAGGAGATCGCTTACAGGGATCTGGCGCTCTAGGGGGGCGCCAGAGAACCCGAGATAGGGGATCTCGTACTTCCGCAGGAGGGGGCGGGAGAGGACATTGCCTACGCGTCCCTCCGGCAGATGGACGACCTCGGCGTAGACGGCGTCAGGGTGGAACGCCTCCTCTGCACGGAGGTGACGCTCCACCTGGTCCCGGACCGTTGGGTCTGCATGGCAGAACCGTCCCAGGAGGCGGGCGCCCGACGGGCCGAACGCGCCGTCGAGCACCACCTGGAAGTCGCCCTGGGCCAACGCGTCTTCGGAGGCAGCGGCCACGCTGGCCGTCACAGCGAAGGCGTCGGGCAGCAGCGGCGGGTCCTTGCCGCCCATGGCATCCAGGTCCCCCGCGGTAAGCTCGATCTCCCGAGCGCCCTCGGCAAGGGCTTGGGCCAGCTTGCTCAAGAGGACCCGCTCGCGTGCGCCCCAGGGCGCGGTCTCCTCCGGAGCCGCCGCAAAGGCCAGGCCCTTCAGCAAGGGCGAGGCGTCGGCATCGGGCGCATCCGATGGGTTCAGGCCGACGCCGATCTCCTCATCCAGAGCAGCCAGAAGGGGCACCTCCCGCTCCTCGTAGCGGGCGGTGAAGGCTTCCCGAAACCGGCCCAGAGCCTCCTGGCGTGGGGGACGGGCCAGACGACAGAGCACCTGCACCCCCCGGACGATCTCAGCCACCACGGCGCTGCCCAGGATCGCGCGCGGAGCCGGCTTGACCATATCCACCTGGAACAAGCGGGCCAGCTCCACCTTCGGCGGCAGGCTCTCCAGGAGCTGAGCTACGGCGAGGTAGCGCGATGGCGCGACCCCCAGTCCTGCGGCATCCATCGCCGCCAGTTCCGTGCGGACGGATGTCAGCTTTTCGGCGACCGCCTGTGTCTCCGGGCGCTCACTCAACCGCTCGATCAGGGGATGGACCGGCTCCGGGCCGGTCACGGGTAGAGGGATGGCGGGAACGAGGATCTGGCTGGCGATCAGCTCGCCGATGTAGGCTTCCGCGTCTTCGCGGGAGATGTCCTCCTCTACGAGAGCCCCTGCCAGGGCGGCCCGTGTCGCGCCTTCCCGGGCACGGGCAAGCGTGGCTTCCAGGTAGTCGGTGGCTTCGACGGCGACCAGGTGATAGGAGCGGGCGCCGGCGTCCAGGCGGGATTCCGCGTAGCGCAGTCGTCCGGCCGCGGTGTAGAGGCTGGAGTTCGGGTGGTAGAGGCAAACGCGCCCCATCTCGGGATCGCGCCCCAGAGCCTCGACGAGGGCATAGAGGTAATCCATGTCGAGACGGGTGTGGCGCTGGTACTGGGCGCGCTCCTCGATGACCAGCCGGGTCGTACCCCCGAGCATCCCGACGGACACGCCGGCGAAGAGCCCGAAGGGTGTCGGGCGTGCGGCCATGCGGACGAAGTAGCGGATCAGCGCGCGCTCGACGCGCTGGCCTCTCTCGCTCTCTGGCTCACGCACCCACAGGTCGAAGGCCGCATCGAGATCGGGGGAGGCCACGAACAGCGCCTCTCGGATCTCGGGACGAGACACCGCGCCCAGGAGGCGGGCCCGCAAGCTGACACGGTCAGCCTCAAGCGCCTGCTCCAGGCGGGCCGGGTCGTCAGACGCCCCGGGCGCTTCCAGCTCCTCGCTCCAGGCCAGTAGCTCGTCGAACGGCAGGAGCGGCGTGCGGAACACGAAGAAGCCGGAGGGCTCGATGGTCGTTCGGTGTCCCGCCGCGGCCATGGCTTCCTCCCTACTCCCCAGGCCGGGTCGGGATCGAGACGAGCAGCATCCGATCCCAGGCCGGTTCGACAGACGTAGTGGCGGCCAGGAGGGCCAGCGCGACGCCGGCGGCCCCGGTCAGCAGGCCGGGATCGGCAGCCCACTTCACGTCGCCCGGCTCCAACGGCGCCCAGGCCAGGTAGCCGGCGACGCCCTCCCCGGGCTGGCGCATGGCGAGGGTGCGCTCCAGCCAGAAGCGCGCGGCCTCGCCGAGGACTGGCTCGCCTGTCGCCTGGAACATCCGGTTGAAGAGATGGCCCAGCCCGGCAGCCCCGTGGCACAGGCCCGCGTCCACGATGCCTGACTGCTCCGGCGGACGCTCCGCGGCCGCCCGCGCCACCTGCACGGCTTCGCGCTCCCAGGTAGGCTCTTCTATGCACCGGGCGGCGAACAGAAGGGCCGCGGCGATTCCCACATCACCATAGCACCAGGCCAGCCGGGACGCGTCGCGCTCGACGCCCGGTCCGGCCCAGGAGGAAAACGAAGAGCCTGCCCCCTCCGGCAGCTTCTGGTGCAGCAACCACTTGACCGCCCCTTCGAGGAGCGGCTGCGCTTCCGCGCGGGCTACACCTGCCGCACATGCCTCTCCCAGCAGCGCGATCACGCCCGGCACCCCATGCGCCAACCCCAGGTTGTAGTACCCCTCGGGGCAGCGTTCCCGCTGCCAGTCCGGCAGTTGCTCCGGGGGTGTGAACCAGGTGATGCCCTCCGCACTTTCCTCGGCGATCTCTCCGAGACGGGCGATCACCCGTTCCAGGCAGGCACGCGCGGCCGGTCGGGCGAGTCGCTCAAGTGCATACACGCCGAGCCCCACCAGGCCACTGATCAGGTCGTACTCTCCCGACCAGGGCGACCGACCCAGTGAGTCCATCAACAACTCGTCGATGGCTTCGTTGGGGTCCTCCTCTGGAGGGAGGAGGAGTCGTTCCTGGAGGTGGGCGACGGCCCAGGCCACCCCAGTGAAGCCGCCGTAGAGGGAGGACGACATGGGGAAGGCAGCCACAGCCTCGATGGCGTTGTTCAGGAAACGCACAGCGGTCTCGGCGTCCCCGTGCCCGGAACGGGCCTGGCCCAGGTACGCGAACAGGACTGCCAGCCCGGCACGCCCCCCTGCCAGTGAGCCATCCTCCGCCTCTTGCTCCTGCGCCGTGCCCGGCACGCCCCCCGGGACCCACGCCGGGGGTGGGTCACGGAGCGCCTCGGCGATCTCGGCCGCCACCTCGAAGGCCTGTTGGCCCTGCGCCCCCTCACGGAGGGGACGCCACGGGCCAGCTCCCTTCCGCTGATCCTCTGACATGACGGGTCTCCTCTCCCGGCTCCTGGGCCTGGTCTTGGGGGAGCCCTGCCCCATCGCAGGGCTTCACCAGGTACCGCACAATCTGCGTCCCTGGGGGAGAGCACGGGCGACCCGGCCACCCGTGCTCTCGCCAGAGAGCCCTACCAGGCACACGGGTAGGTGCAGTGCGGCCCGCAGGTCACCGTGCAGTTGAACACGCATGTGTGGCCTTTGTGGGTCTTCACAGCCGGCCCTCCCCTCCCTCCGCTGGCCTGGCTGCCCGCGAGGTTGCTTAGGGTCTCCCTGTGCAGGGCCAGCCTCCGAAGCCTCACCGGCGCAGAGCCGGCGCCTTCGTACTGGGTCAGGGATGTCATGGATATCACCTCCCTTCGACCCTCTCTCGGTATGGCAGTCACTTGGTGGCACCCCCCTCGCATGCCACGGGAGCTGTGCGGTTGCCCGGGCGTGTCCGTGGCGTCAGGCTACTCGCCGCCGTCGTCGGCCCGTTCCAGAGCCGCGCGCAGATGGCGTCCACCTCATCCGCGCTCAACAGCCCCTTCCCGGTGAGACGGAGCCTGTCGGTGCCGCTCTCCACCAGGCCGTGCTCCACGAGGTTCCGGATGATCGGGCCATACTCGTGGTCTAGGTTCCGTCCGAAGTGGGCGCGGAACTCAGCCTTGTCCAAGCCTTCCGACGGCCTGCGCAGAGCGAGGACTACCATCCGAGCCTGTTGGTCGAACTGGTCGCAGCGCCACGACGCCTCCACTCCACACTGACCCCGAGCCACCTCCGGATCGTACCTGTCGCGCGATGGGTAGTTGTGATACGACCGATCCCCCAGCACGGAGTACGCGGAGACGCCCATGCCGATGATGTCTCGCGTGGGCAGGTACCTGTTGACCTCATAGCGGTACGCGTACCCCGGCCGTGCGAACTCGTGGCGGAGCACGTGGTCATAGCCCACGCCCCTCAGGGCGCCAATGGCGCTCTGCAGCATCCACTTGCAGGTAACTCGATCAGGAAGGTCGTTTTCGCTCCGGAGGGTCATCGGGGTGCCCTTCTCCAGGCGTATGTGGTACGTGGTGATGCACTCAGGACTCAGCTCGATGATCTGGCCCAGTGTCTTCAGCCAGGTGTCTGGTGTCTGATGGGGCAACCCGTAGATGAGATCGAGGTTGACGTTCCTGAAGCCCGCAGCCCGTGCGTGTTGCAGTGCCTCTCGGACCTGGCTGGCCGTGTGGTTCCTCCCGGAGGCCTGTAGCACGTCAGGCTCGAGATCCTGGACCCCTATGCTGATGCGGTTGACGCCCCCCTCCTTCAGCGCGACCAGGCGCTCCTGGCCCTCGCCCCCGACCAGGGTCAGGGGATGGGCCTCACACGTGAACTCCAGGCTGGCCTCAGCGGGCAGAAGCCCTCCAAGCCACCGGGTGAGCCTGCGAAGCTGGCCGGGCGACAGCGCCGTCGGAGTCCCTCCTCCAATGTGGACCAGTGAGGCGGTGCGCCCGGCGAAGAGCCCGCGCTGAGCCAGGTACTCGGCGTCATGCTGGAGCAGGTCAAGGTACTCATCTCGGTCGGCCTCGGAATGTTGGTTGCTGGAAGCGTAGCTGCAGTAGGCACAGCGACTCGGGCAGAAGGGGATGTGCACATACAGCGCCGTCTCCCGCCCGATCGGCGAAGGGAGATCGTCGAGCGGATGACGCGCCGGGGAAGGGCCTGGCCACATCCACGGCGGGTCGGTCAGAACTCGCCCAAGGGATCGCGTGTCGACCATCGACGGGCCTCCGAGACTGCCTTCACACCGGGTTTGGAGGGAGCACGGACGGCTTCGTCGGCACAGCCGCCCGTGCTCTCCCCAGACAGCCCTACCAGCCACACCCCACGGTGCATTTCGGCCCGCAGGTCCACGTGCAGTACTGCGGGCACGTGTGGCCTTTGGTCTTCACAGCCGGCATTCCTGCCTCTCCGCTGGAGCGACTGCCAGCCAGGTTGGCCACGGTCTCCTTGTGCAGGGCCAGCCTCCGAAGCCTCACCGGCGCAGAGCCGGCCGCTTCGTACTGGGTCAGGGACGTCATGGGTATCACCTCCTCTCAATGCCCTCGAGTCCCATCGGCAGAGCGGGAACGGAATCCCCTGCCGGCTATCCTGTTCCTCCTGTCCATGTGGGGCCGCAGGTGCAGGTGTAGCTGCACTTGCAGGTGCCCAGGCACGAATGGCCCTTGGTCTTCTGGGCCGGCGCCCCCCAGCCTTCGCCGGACTCGCCGCCCAGCAGCCCATGCACCGTCTCCTTGGAGAGGGCGAGTCTGGGCAGCGTCACCCCTGCGCTGAGGTCTGTCATTGGTAGTCACCTCATTTCCGTCCCCTTGAGGGGGGGATGGGCGCCTTGACCGGTCGCCCTCGGTAGCATGGGCTATGGGCAGGCTTTCCCGTGCGTGTTGGGGCACTCTTTCTTGCACGTCCACGTGCAGAAACACGTCCACCGTGCGCTCACGGGGCTCATGCCACGGCCCTGGGCCGGCCTCCCGTCACCGGCGGAGTGGCCGCCCATCAGGGACAGCACCGTCTCCCTGTGCAGGACGAGCCGGGGCACCGTCGTCGTTGCGCTGAGCTGCGTCATTGGTCTCACCTCCCTCCCATCCCCTTGAGGGGGAGGATGGGCGCCTTGGCCGCCCCTCGCCCGCGTCACGACCTCATTCCCCGAATGTCACTGTGCAGGAATACAGCGTGTCCGTGAGGCTGGAGGTCACGCGGAACGACCGCCCGTCTTCCAGGAAGCCTGAAGCCACCGTCTGCACATGCCACGGTTCCGTGGGCTCTGCGGGATCAATGGGCTGGGCAGTCTGGTGGTAAGAGTCGGCCCACCCAACCAGCGGCCCCGCCTTCTCCATCGCGTTGATGGTCCAGCGGGTCCAGTTCGCCACCGGCGTGAGCCACATCGGCACGCGTGCCCCCGGGACGTTGTGCAGCTCCAGCTGCTCAGGCGTAGTCGTGCTGTCCCCGAAGATCAGGGCCCCCTCAACGTATGGGGTGACTGTACCCACGGGGTACTTGTAGACGGGCTGGTTGGACAGGTCGTAGCTGCGGGGTATGGTGTCCACCGGGTAGAAGAAGGAGGTGACCACCCACCCGTCGGTCAGGTTAGTGTATCCGAGCCCCCTGGCGTAGAGCGGGAGGGGCATTTCCTGAGGAACGAGGAACCGTTCGCCGGGCCAGGCGACGCCCGCCAGCAGTACCAGGGCAAGCAGACCGGCCAACCATTTCAGCTTCCCCCCAGCAGTGGCAGAGACTCTCCGTGCCATGGCGCTTTCCCCTTCTCCGCATTCGTCTGTACCACGTCTCCGAGCTCGGATGTCTGATCTTGCAGACAGGTGCCTCTAACTGCTCCGCTGTTGCGGCGTCCGGCCGTGCGCTATCGGGCATCACCCCGTTGCCCCCCAGGCAGATTGCGCGCCGCACAGCCCCCCGACCCGACGCGGGTAATCTCCCACGCACCTCTAACAGAACTCAAACAGGAGGGCGACGAGGGCCTTGGGCCCCGAGTGCCGAACTCAGAAGAGTACGGTTGCCAGGCGTTCCGGAGGAGCACCGGTGGCATGGATGCGCGGTGTCGCATCGAGATGCTGGGTGGCTTGCGCGTACACCAGGGCGCGCGGGTCATCACCCGCTTCCGCACCGAGCGGACGGGTGCGCTCCTGGCCTACCTGGCTTACCACTTGCCGCAGTCGCATCCCCGCGAAGTCCTGGCCGAGACCATCTGGCCGGGGCAGACCCCTCGGGCCGGCCGCAACAGCCTCAACACGGCCCTCTCGTCGCTCCGTCGGCAGTTCGAGCCCCCCGGCGTGCCAGCCGGCGCCGTCCTCCAGACGGACCGTTTCTCGGCCCAGATGAACCCCGCAGTAGTGGCCACGGACGTGAAGGGGTTCGAGGCTGCGCTCCGGTCCGCTGCGGGAGCCGATAGCGCGGCGCAGCGCCGGCAGCACCTGGAAGCAGCGGCGGCGCTGTACCGCGGTGAGTTGCTGCCGGGGTTCTACGACGACTGGGTCTTGGTCGAGCAGCAGAGGCTGGCGGACCAGTACTTCGAGGCGGCTCTCAAGCTGGCGGCTCTCCTGCAGCGGTCGGGGGAGTTCGAGCGCGCGGTCGAGGTGGTCCGCGAGGCGATCGCTCGTGATCCCCTGCGGGAGGAGGCCCACGGCGAGCTGATGCGGCTCTACGCCCTGTCCGGCGAGCCGGTTGCGGCGCTCCGACAGTATGGGGAGCTCAAGACCCGGCTGGCCGAGGAGCTAGGCCAGGCGCCCTCGCCGGCTACCGAGGAGCTGGCGCGCCGGATCCGGGCCGGCTCTCCCGGTGTGGCCGGGCCTGGGGCCCCGGCCGAGCCGGGCGCCGCCCGGCTGCGCTTCGAGCTTCCGACGGGCACGGTGACCTTCCTGTTGACCGACATCGAGGGATCCACCGCGCTGTTTGAGCGCCTGGGCGAGGCGTTCCGTGAAGTACTGGAGGCCCACCACGCGCTGCTGCGGCGGGAGTTCCGGCGCCATGGGTCCGAGGAGGTCCGGCAGGCCGGCGACGGGTTCATCGTGCCCTTCCCGAGTGCGAGCGATGCGGTGGAGTGCGCGGTGGCCTGCCAGCAGGCCCTGGCGCACCATCACTGGTCCAAGGCGGTGGGCACGCTTCGCGTGCGGATGGCCCTCTACACAGGGGACGTGCGACCGGCGGAGGGTGACTACCGCGAGGTGGTGCTCCACCGGGCGTCGCGGGTGCTGTCGGCAGCGCACGGGGGGCAGATCCTGTGCTCCGAAGTGACCGCGGCCTTGCTCAAGCGCGATCTCCGGCAGGACGTGCAGCTCGCGGACCTGGGCACTTACCGTCTGCGGGACGTGGCGATGCCGGAGAAGCTGTTCCAGGTGAACTACGCCGGGATGGCGGCGCGGAAGTTCCCGCCACCTCGGGCCGAGGCCGGGTATGCGGGCAACCTGCCGCTCCGACTTACTCGGTTCTTCGGGCGTGAGGCGGAGTTGGCCCGGTTGACCGACCTCGTGCGCTCCCCGGACACGCGGCTGGTGGTGCTGACCGGGCCGGGCGGCAGCGGGAAGACGCGGCTCGCGGTGGAGGCGGCCCGGCACCTCCTGGACGCATTCCAGGGCGCCGTGTGGTTCGCGACGCTCCAGGAGCTGACCAGTGCGGCTGGCATCCCCGGAGCCATCATCGAGGCCCTGCAACTGCCTCCTTCCCCCCAGGTAGAGCCCCTCGACCAAGCCGTCGCCGCGCTGTCGGCTCAGCCCTCCCTGCTCGTGCTGGACAACCTGGAGCACCTGCTGGACGAGGGCGCCCCGATCGTGCGGACGCTGCTGGAGCGGGCGCCCACCCTCAAGTCGGTGGTAACTTCGCGGGAGCTGCTGAACCTCGACGGGGAGGCCGAGCTGTTGGTGGCTTCCCTGCCCGTGCCGCAGGGCGACGAGGGCCTCGAGGGACTGGCCGGCTGTCCGAGCGTGCAGTTGTTCGTGGACCGGGCGCAGGCGGTGCGGCCGGACTTCCAGTTGACCCAGGCCAACGCCCCCGCGGTGACGGAGCTGTGCGCGCGGCTGGAGGGCATTCCGCTGGCGTTGGAGCTGGCGGCAGCGCGGACCCAAGTGTTGACCCCGGCGCAGATGGTAGCCCAACTGGAGCGCCGCTTCGAGTTCCTGGTGAGCCGCAAGCGCGACCTGCCCGAACGCCACCGCACACTGCGGGCCGCCATCGACTGGAGCTACCAGTCCCTGCCGCCCGACCTCCAGCGGTTCTTCTGCCGGCTGTCGGTCTTCCGCGGCGGGTGGACGATCGAGGCGGCGGAGGCCGTCTGCGAGGACCCGAACGCCCTCGACAACCTGGAGCGGCTCTGCGAGCGCTCGATGGTGCTGCCGGACGCCGCGGCCGAGCACGCCGGCACGACCCGCTTCCGCCTCCTCGAGACCCTTCGCGAGTTCGGCTCGGAGCGCCTGAGCGATGACGAGACCCTTCGGCTGAAGGACCGGCACGTGAGCTGCTTACTCGGGTTCGCCACAGGACGCGCAGCAAAGGCGAGCGGGCCGGATGACGTGCAGGTCCACCGCGAGTTGGAGGCGGAGATCGAGAACATCCGGGCGGCCCTTGAGTGGTCGTCGTCGCGTGGGCAACATCAGGAGTTCGCGGAGCTCATCGCTTCATGCGGCGAGTTCCTCTGGCGGAGAGGCTACTGGGCGGAGCTGGCGGAGGGGCTAGGGGCGGCGCTTCGGTGGGTCCGGGCATCAGCCCGAACCGACCGGCAGTTGGAGATGACGCTCCTCCGCCTTCAGGCGCAGCTTCAGGCCGATCGAGGGGAACTTGAGTCCGCGGGGGCCGCGTGCCAGGCAGGCCTGGCCTTGGCCCGGGAATCGGCGGCGGGGGAGATCGAGGGCGCGCTCCTGAACATCCTCGGGCTCGTGCGGAGGAAGGCGCAGGACCCCCCCGGCGCGCAGCGAGCTTTCGAGGAGTCGCTCGCGCTCTTCCGTTCGCTGGGTGATCGGAGGGGCGAGGGACTGGCGATGCACAACCTCGCTCTCCTCGCGCAGGATGCCGGGGAGGTGGACGCTGCGCGCCGGCTGTACGAGGAAGCGCTTCCCCTCCGCCGGGCAAGTGGGGATCTGCGCGGGGCGGGTGAGGTCGAGAATAACCTCGGCTTCCTGGCGGAGGCAGAGGGCCGATGGGACCTGGCGGCGGAGCGGTACCGGGCGGCGCTTGCCCAGCTCCTCCAGGTGGGCGATATCCTCGACATCGCTGTGGTGCTGAGCAACCTGGGTGAGGCCTGGCTTCGCATGGGGGACGTCGCACGGGCAGTGGAGCTACTGGGCCCGGCGCGCCGTGCGCTCGCGGGGATGGGCTCGGCCCATGCCCTGCACACGGCCGCTCTGTTCGCCGAGGCCGGTGGCTCGCCTTCGGCGCAGGTCACGCAGGGTCCCTGGCGCCGCGTGTTGCTCGAGGTTGCCAGCGACGCGGCGGGCATGCAGAGCCGGTGAGTCGGCGGGCCCGCGGCCTTTGTAGACCCCTGTTAGAGTTCTGTTAGAGCCCCATCGGTAAGCTGTCCGCATCGGGTGGGGGAGGGCTCGTCCGCCCACGCTCCGCGTTCCCGGGTGGCCCATACCATGAGACCCGCACCGGCAGTCGCACTTGCGCTTGACCGAAGGAGGGCGACATGAGCCGCACACGCACGCGAGAGTTCATACCGACGGGCAGCGTCCTCTGCATCCTGTCCGCATGGTTTGTGCTGGCGTTCCCGGGTCTGGCCAACAGCCAAGCCCAGCCCGTCGCCACTGACCGGCCCGAGCTGGTTCTGCAGATGGGCCACTCCGCGTGGGTGTCCTCCGTCGCCTTCAGCCCGGACGGCCGGACCTTGGCCTCGGGAAGCTGGGACTGCTCGGTTCGCCTGTGGGATGTGGAGACGGGCGTATGCCTGCGCGCTCTGGAGGGCCAACGGGGGGTGGCGTACTCCGTCGCCTTCAGCCCGGATGGCCGGCGGCTGGCCTCAGGCACCGGGGAGAACATCATCCACCTGTGGGACGTGGAGACGGGCGCATGCCTGCGAACCCTGGAGGGCCACGCCTCGGTGGTCTCTTCCGTCGCCTTCAGCCCCGACGGCCGGCGGCTGGCCTCGGGGAGCCTCGATTGCTCGATGCGCTTGTGGGACGTCGAGACGGGTGCGTGCCTGCGCACGCTAACAGAACCCCTCCGCGGGGGTGTCGCTTGCGTCGCTTTCAGCCCGGACGGCCGGCGGCTGGCCTCGGGCACCAGCGCCCACCTGGTGTTTGCGCCGCCGAGTGATGACCACACAATCCGCCTGTGGGACGCGGAGACCGGCGCATGCCTGCGCACCCTTGAGGGTCACACTGACGGGGTCGACGCCGTCGCCTTCAGCCCGGACGGCCGGCGGCTGGTCTCGGGGGGCGGGGACAAGACGGTGCGCCTGTGGGATGCGGAGACGGGCGCGTGCCTGCGCACCCTTGAGGGCCACTCCGAGGGGGTCCGTTCCGTCGCTTTCAGCCCGGACGGTCGGCGGCTGGCGTCGGGCAGCTGTTGGAGGACGACGCACTGGCAGCCGGAGCGCGATGACCGCTCGGTCCGCCTATGGGACGCGGAGACGGGCGCGTGCCTGCGCGTCCTGGAGGGCCACGCGGAGCAGGTCTCCTGTGTCGCCTTCAGCCCCGACGGCCGGCGGCTGGCCTCGGGGAGCTGGGACTTCTCGATCCGCTTGTGGGACATCGAGACGGGCGCATGCCTGCGCACCTTTGAGGGCCATGGCAGTCGGGTGTTCTCCGTCGCTTTCAGCCCGGACGGCTGGCGGCTGGCCTCGGGGAACTATGACAGCACTGCCCGCCTGTGGGACGCGGAGACGGGCGCCTGCCTGCGCGCCATTGGCCATACGGGCTTGGTCAACGCCGTCGCGTTCAGCCCGGACGGCCTTCGGCTGGCCGTGGGAGGCAATACCCCGACGGTGCGCTTGTGGGACGTGGACACGGGCGCTTGCCTGCGCGCCTATGAAGGCGATGATGGAGCGGTGTGGTCCGTCGCTTTGAGCCCGGACGGCCGCCTGCTGGCCTCGGGGAGCAACGACGGCACAGTACGCCTGTGGGACGCGGAGACAGGCGAGTTCCCGCACACCTTTCGGGGCCATGCCGCAGGCGTCCGTTGCCTCGCTTTCAGCCCGGACGGCCGGCGGCTGGCCTCGGGGAGCTGGGACGTCACGGCGCGCCTCTGGGACGTGGAGACCGGCGCGTGCCTCCACACCCTTGAGGTCCGCGCTGGCGGGGTCTACTCCCTCGCGTTCAGCCCGGACGGCCGGCGGCTGGCCTCGTCGGGCTCTGACACCCTCATCTGCCTGTGGGACGCGGAGACGGGCGAGCGCCTGCGCGCCCTGGAGGGCTCCCCCGAGTATGGGGTACCTTGCGTCGCGTTCAGCCCGGACGGCCGGTGGCTGGCCGCGAGCGGGGAAGCGATCCGCCTGTGGGATGTGGAGACGGGCGTGTGTCTCCACACCATGAAGGGCCATACGGCGTGCGCGTGGTCCGTGGCCTTCAGCCCGGACGGTAGGCGGCTAGCCTCCGCCGCCGATGACGGGACCATGCGGATCTGGGACACTGCAACCGGTCGGGAGCTGTGTTGCCTGGTCGCCCTACGAGGCACGGGCCTTCAGCCTGGCGCCTGGCTCGCGATCACGCCTGAAGGCTACTACGACGGGACGACGGATGCGGCGCGGCTCGTCAACTGGCGAGTCGGGAACGAGCTGTTCCCCGTTGAGGCCTACCGGGAGACCTTCCACCGGCCGGACCTGGTGCAGCGGGCGCTGGCGGGTGAGTCGCTGGCGGGCTTGCCGGTCCTCACGACCGGGATGGTCCCGCCCCTGGTGAGAATCGTCGCTCCCGAGCCGAATGCGGCCTTGAGCACCGGCGAGGTGACCGTGACCCTCACAGCTACGGCGCAAGCGAAGGTCGCCGACTGGGAAGTCCTGGCCAACGGCCGCCCGCTGCTCGGGCCGCAGGGCCGAGGCATTGCGCTCGAAGCTCGGGGCATCGCCCTGGAGGCGCGGGAACTGCCCCAAGGCCACACACTCGCCTGGGAAGTGAACGGCACCGGGACGCTCCCGCCGGGCGAGGAGAGCGTCACCCTCAAGGCCCGGGTGAAGGACGAGACGGGCCTCTGGAGCGACTTCTCCTCCGTGACCGTAATGCAGAACCCCGGCCCGCCCGTCCGAGGAGACCTGCACGTTCTGGCGATCGGCGTCAGCGCCTACGCGAAGTCCGAGTACGCGCTGCGCTACGCGGCGGCGGATGCGCAGGCCGTCGCCGCCGCTCTGGAGAGCCAGGCGGGAGAGGCGAAGCTCTACGCCAAGGTCACCAGCAGGACAGTCACGGACGCCGAGGCGACGCGGGGGGGAATCGGTGCCGCGCTCAGCACGCTTCAGGACTCGGTGGGTGGGGCGGACACGGTGGTGGTGTTCGTCGCGGGTCACGGCCTGCGGGATGAGTCGGGCCGGCACCTGTACCTTGCGACCCACGAGACGGATGTGGGGGACCTGGCTGGAACGGCGCTGCCATGGGAAGAGCTGGAGTCGGCACTCGGGCGCCTCCGCGCGAAGCATGTGCTCGTGCTGCTCGACACATGCCACTCGGGCGGGGCGACGGCTAAGCTGCGGGCGACGAACCAGGCTCTTGCCGACAGCCTCTGGGCCCAGGCGGGCGTGATCGTGCTGGCTTCGAGCTCGGCCGCGGAGCCATCCTGGGAGACCTCGGACTGGGGACATGGCGCATTCACCCAGGCGCTCCTTGAGGCGTTCTCGGGGGAGGCGGGCAAGCGGCTGCCTCCGGGAACGCTTGCCGACTATGTCGGCGGCCGCGTCCGAGAGCTGACAAGTGACCGGCAGTCCCCGCACATCCGCATGAGCGACTACCCGGCAGGCAAGCCGCTCCTCGTCGGGGGCTGAGCGGGAACGGAGAAAGGGTGACGGAGCCCTTTTTTGGCGTTGCCACATGGGGGTTCGTGCGCGACCTGGGCGGGCTGCACTCCGATGCGCACGTTCCGTCACCGCGTGGCAGCGTTCTGGCTCACCCCGGGCGGCACTCGGACGAGTCGCGGCTGGCGGCCAGGCGGTTGGCGACGGTGCACGCCAGGAAACCGGCGGCGAGGCGGACGGCGATGGGCTCGGCGAGTCCTGTGGAGACCCCGGTCACCCGGCCGGCGACCATCGTCAGACCCAGCGTCAGTGAAGCCGCCAGTACGGCGGCCGCCAGCAGGTCGTCCAGCCGCCGGTATCCGGAGAGCCATGCGGCCAGCAGAGGCGGAGCGGTGAGGATGACGGGAGCGATGACGGCGTTGTCCTCGGGTACCTTCAGCCCTCCAACGACGATGAGCGCAACCTCCGACACGAGCGACACACCCGTATAGGCCAACGCGAACACCCATGGGGGTCTGCGTATCGGCTTAGTTGCCGCCATGCCTCACCCGTCCGCCCGGCCGCATTCAGGATCGTGTGTATGCCTACTGGGAGCGCGGACTTCGGTCCGCAACGCGAGGCCCCCGTAGCGCCTCCACCGCTGCGGACTGAAGTCCGCGCTCCCAGTGGCGCTTCAGCAACAGACACACACCATTTCGGATGCAGCCCGTCCGCCCTGTCGTGCTGCGCAGCTCGCGCGGTCGGCAGTATACTCGACGGCGCACGCACGCCGCGGAGAGAGGCGACCGATGCGACAAGCAGTCATCGCACTCGGCGTTGTCCTCTTCCTCGCTCCGCTCCACTGGCTGGGTAGGCACGCGCCGGAGAGCGAGGGCGGGCGGACGACCATCCGGTTCACCGCATGGGGCAATGAGGAGGAGCAGGCGTTCCTGCGCGAGCTGATCGACCAGTTCGAAGCCGAGAACCCGGACATCCGCGTCCGCTTCATCCACATCCCCAACCAGTACAACCAGGTCCTGCTGACGATGATCGTCGGCGGCGAGGCGCCCGACATCTTCTACACGGCCCCGGCGCTGTTCCCGACGCTCACAGCGAAGGGCATCGTCATGGACATCACCGACCGGCTGGAGACCACCGGTCTGGTCGACGACTTCTTCCCCGCAGTGGTAGAGGCGTACCGCTTCGATCGGCAGGCCATGCGGTTTGGCGTCGGGCGTAGCTACGGCGTGTGCAAGGACTGGAGCTGCGACTCGTGCGTGTACTACAACCGGGACATGTTCCGCGAGGCCGGCGTTCCCGAGCCGGGGGCCAACTGGACCTTCGCGGACTTCCTGAGGACCGCGATCCGGCTGACGAAGGTGCGCCTGGAGGGGCGGGTCCTGCAGTTCGGTGTGACCCCGGAGGCCACCTATCGTGAGCTGGGCCTGCCGGTGCCGACGGATGAGGAGAGCTTCGCCGGGTTCATGCGGGCCGCGAAGGAGCGCGGCGGGGTCACGACCCAGTTCGGCACATACGACAACTGCTTCTTCGAGCAGTGGACCGCGCAGGCCGGCGGCCAGGTGTTCAGTGAGGACGGCAAGCGCTGCACGTTGGACTCGCCGGAGGTCATCGCCGGGCTGCAGTTCGCTGTGGACCTCGCGACGAAGTACGGTGTGGCTCCGGACTACTCTGAGCGTGCGCAGGGAACGGTGGACCAGTTCTTCACGAACCAGCAGGCGGCGATGGTCTTCTACGGGCGGTGGTTTACGCCGATCTTCAACCGGCGGATCGACGACTTCGACTGGTCGTGCGCTCGGCCGCCCATGGGAGTCACCGACGCCAACATCTCCGCGGGCATGTGCGGCTACGCGCTCTACGCCAAGACGCGCCACCCGGACGAGGCGTGGCGCTTCCTGGCGTTCCTCGTCGGCGAGGAGGGGCAAGAAGGCACGGCGCGCAAGGGTTGGAACCAGCCATCGAACGAAAGGGTCGCCGAGCGCGCGATGACCGAGTTCCTCGTCGGCAGTCCGGCCCGTGACCGCAAGATCCAGCGGGTGTTCCTGGACGTTGCGCGCCACACTCGGCTCCGGACCGTGAACCCCTACATCCCGACGGAGCAGTTCGAGCAGATCCTCTACCGGCAGTACGAGCTGGCGCAGCTTGGGAGGAAGACAGTGGCTCAGGCCATGGCCGATGCCACGGTGGAGACCAATCAGGCGATCGGCGACAGCCTGCGGGAGCTGGGGATCGCGCCATGAGGCGAACGGGCAGCCGGATGCGCCGACAGGAGGCGCTGTACGGGTACGCGTTCATCAGCCCCTGGCTGATCGGGATGCTGCTGTTCACCGTGGGCCCGTTGCTGGCGTCGCTGGCGATCAGCTTCTGCAAGTGGGACCTGCTGACAACGCCGCGGGCCATAGGCACCGTGAACTACGCTCGCCTGGCGCATGATGCGGTGTTCTACCGGTCGATCGCCGTCACGGCCTACTACACGGCCGTCTCGGTGCCTCTGGGGCTCGCGGCATCGCTCGGCTTGGCGCTGATGCTCAACTGCGGGCTGCGGGGCACGACGATCTACCGGACGGTGTTCTACATGCCCCACGTGCTCTCCGGCGTTGCGGTGCTCCTGCTCTGGCGGTGGCTGCTCGAGCCGAATGTCGGCCTCATCAACACGCTGCTGCGCACTGCCGGCGTCGCCCATCCGCCGGGCTGGCTCACGCAGCCGGAGTGGTCGATCCCGGGGCTCATCTTCATGGGCCTCTGGGGTGTCGGCGGAGGGATGCTGATCTTCCTCGCAGGCCTGCAGAACATCCCCGAGACGCTCTACGAGGCGGCACTCATCGATGGCGCCGGCCCGATCAGCCGGTTCCGCCACGTCACGCTGCCGCTGCTGACGCCGACCGTGTTCTTCCTGCTGGTCATGGGTGTGATCGGGTCGTTCCAGGCCTTCAACGCGGCATTCGTGATGACCGGCGGCGGGCCGGCGGACTCGACGCGGTTCTACGTGCTCTACCTCTTTCAGAACGCGTTCCAGAACTACGAGATGGGCTTGGCATCGGCGATGGCGTGGGTGTTGTTCGTCGTGGTGTTCGTGCTCACGCTGGTTCAGTTCCGCCTGTCAAGACGATGGGTCTTCTATGGATAGCGCGGAGACGAGACAGGGGAGGTCCGGCGGGGCGCGGGGTATGCCGCTCGTTGCGAGGGTGGCCCTCCACACCGTGCTGGCTGTGCTCAGCGTGTTCTACCTGCTGCCCCTGGTGTGGGCCGTATCCACATCGCTCAAGACTGAGGCCCAGGTGAGCTTCCAGCCGGAGACGAACCCGCGCGAGCTGGCGGCCTACTTCATCCCCCGCCCTGTTGTGTGGTCGAACTACACCGAGGCCCTCACGCAGGAGAACGTGCCCTTCCACTTCTTCTTCGCAAACAGCATTCTCATCACAACGTACTGCCTCATCGGAGGGCTGTTCTCGGCATCCCTGGTCGCATACGGGTTCGCGATGCACCGCTTCCCTGGGCGGGATGCGCTGTTCTATGCGATGCTCGGGACGATGATGGTGCCCGGCGTGGTGACGATGATCCCGAGCTTCATCCTGTTCCGGGAGCTGGGCTGGATCAACACGCCCCTGCCGCTGATCGTGCCCTCGTTCTTCGGGGGCGGGGCCTTCGCGATCTTCCTTTTCCGCCAGTTCTTCCTCACGCTGCCGCGGGAACTCATCGACGCGGGGAAGATCGACGGATGCAGCCCGTTCGGGGTCTACTGGCACATCGTGATGCCTCTGTCGAAGCCGGTGCTGGCGACGCTGGCGATCTTCACGTTCCTCGGCGTGTGGAACGACTTCATGGGCCCGCTGGTGTATCTGCACGACATGAAGCGCCGCACGGTGGCGCTGGGGCTGTACTCATTCCAGGGGGTCTACTACACGAACTGGCCCTACCTCATGGCGGCGTCGATCGTGGCGCTTGTGCCGGTGCTGGCGGTGTTCCTCGCCTGCCAACGCTACTTCGTCCGCGGGATCCAGCTCTCGGGGATCAAGGGTTAGCTTCCAGCGCGGTCTCATACCTGCCGAGGACGTCTGCGGTCGTGTCCAGCTCGGCCAGGTCCGCTGTGACTGCCAGAATGGCCTCGACGGCGCCGGCGTCCAGTTGCGCGTCGGCCATGCGTTGGACACGGCTCCGCGCGTGCTCGAACCCGAGCGACTGGTTGCCGGCGGAGCGCGCCACGACCAGGTCGAACACGTTGGCTGCCGCAGCCAAACGCGCATAGGGAGGGATCTCCTTCCCCGCCAGCCCCTCGGGATAGCCCGAGCCGTCAAGGTACTCATGGTGGAACTGCACCATTGGGATGACGGGCTTGAGGAAGGAGACGGGCTCGAGGATCGAGGCGCCGATGAGCGGGTGCATCTGGGCAAGCAGGTCGGCTCCACCGTTGAGCAGCGTGCCCGGCTGAAGGGCCTCCTCCGTGATCCCGACCTTGCCGATGTCATGGAGGATGCCTCCGAAGCGAATGAGGTCGATCTCATCGCGCGAGAACCCCATGTGCTCCGCCATGAGGGCGAGGAGCCGTGTGACACGCTCCGAGTGGCCGAGAGTACTCTCATCGCGAGCCTCGAGCGCCCGGGACAGTCCCCGCACCGTCTCGAAGTAGCTTCGCTGCAGGTTCTCGTACAGCTCGGCGTTCTCGATGGCGATCGCCGCCTGGTTGGCGAAGGTCTGGACAAGGTTCCGGACGGGAGTGCCGAACTGCTTGCGGCGGCCGGAGTAGACGCGGAATACGCCGAGCCGGCGGCCGCGGGATGCGAGCGGAACACAGAGCATGGCGTGGACGCCCTCGCGGAGAACGTGCTCGGCATACTGGAGCCGCGTCGTTCTCGCCACATCCTGGATCACGGAGACGCGGCCTTCGAGCACCTCTTGATCGATGCCGCTGTGCGACACTTCGATGCTGCCCTTCGTCAGGTACTCGTCGGACAGGCCATCGCTCGCAGCCAGAGACAACTCGCCCTTCTCCTCATCCAGCAGCCGGATGGACGCCGCGCGCACGCGCGTGATAGTTTTCACGCGCGAGACGATCCCCTTGAGCACGTCCCCCAGGCGCAGGGAGGAGTTGATGGCTTGGGCGACCTTGAAGAGGGACTCGAACTCCCGGGCTTGCCGCACTACCTTCCCGGACAGGATCGCGGTGATCGTGCCGATGACCCCGAAGAAGAGGAACCGAACCACCCAGTCCAGGACCTGCGGCTCCTCAACGCGTCCGGCAAGAAGCAGGTAGGGCCCGGCAAGGAAGCCTGCGACCAGCGCCGCCACCCACGCCCCCAAGACCCCATAGGAGAATGCCGATATAATGACCGGGATGTAGTAGAACTGCGCCGCCGAGCTGTTCTCGCCGGCCGTGACATACACGAGCGCAGTCGAGCCCGCCATCATGGCCAGAATGCCGAGCATGAAACCGGTATGGCGCACTGGTGTGGGAACCCTCAAACTAGACCTCCACGACAGGAGCCCAGGCCATGAACGTCCCCGGGCCGGGAGCACAGGTTCTGCGGGTCGCCACTCCGGCCACCGAGTTGCGGCGGCGGGGCGTCGAGCTCGCGGTAGGAGCGCGTGTGGAAGCACAGATACTCGTGGTCAATGGCGACCACGCGGTCATCGGCATCAACGGACAGACCATCGCGGCTTCCACGGCTACCCCTCTCCGCGAGGGCCAACGCGTGCAATTGCAGGTCGACCGCGCCGACGACGACGCACTCGTCCTCCGACTCGTCGATAGCGCTCCCGGTCGGCCCGCACCCCGTGAGCTTCCTCCCGGAGCTATTCTACCCCGAACACCAGAGGATATCGCACGCGCCATTCGAGCGATCGGTCTCCCTGTCGATGAGACGACACTCCTGGCCGCTGACGCCTTGCTGAGCCAGGGCCTGCCATTGAGCCAAGCTAACATGGGCTTTGTAACCCGGAACCTTCCCAGGTTCCGCCTCGAGCCGTCACGGGCCGCGGAGGCGCTGGCCATCACTCGGTCGCTCAACCTGCCGGCGTCCGACGACGTGGTCACCCTGATCGCCGCGGCGCGCGAGGCGGGAACCATGCCGCTCGCCGAGCGTCTGGACGCCGTGACTGCGCTCGCGGCACAGGTTCGGCAAGCGGCCCCCGAGGTGCCGAGCGGCTCCCTGCCGGGGCCCGCCGATGCTTCGACCGCTCTGATCGCCGCGCTCAGGGATGTCCTCACATCGGTCCAGCAGATCGGGCGAGTCGGCGGCGCCGGTGAGGTCGATGCCCTGATCGCAGCGCGGCTGTCCGCGATGCTCGCGGCCATGGAGTTCGGCGGCCTCCTCGATGTGGGCGCTCGGCTGACCGGCGAGATCGCGGATCTCCTCAACAGAATGCCGATGGCGGCGATGGGCGATATCGGCCGGTCGGTGTCCACTCCGCTCGCCCAGCTCGCCGGCGCCCTCGAGAAGGAGATCGCCTCTCTGCTCGGGTTCCTCACTGGAACCGGGGCTCCCTCCACGTCCGCGACGCGACTCGGCGAGCTGACGGCCAGTGTGGCCCAGGTCCTTGCGGGCTCTGGGATCGCCGAGGGGGCCGTTGCCCCGCAGATGACCCATGCGCAGGCCGAGCAGCTCGTCGTATCCCTGCGGCGGGCTGTCGAGGGGTTCTCGGCCGCGCTCAGCCAGGACCCGCGCGCCAACGTGCCCCTCTCTCTCCGCACGCAGATGAACGCATTATCCGACCTCCCCGCCCGCCTTCTGGGGCGGTTGGGCTCCGCGTCGGCTGCCATAGAGGCTGAGCTGCCGCCCGAGGCCGCAGCAGAAGTCAGCCGCCTTAGCAGCGAGTTGCAGGCTGTCGTCTTAGGGGCTACGAGGCACCCGGCCGACCGAATCGCGCAGCTAGCGGCGGCCGTGGCGCAGGCCACGGCCGCTCTCGAGCCGGCCGCCGTGCGCTCCCCGACGGTCCGAGTGCTCCTGCCGCAGCTTCTCGGCGTTGCCGAGCAGCTCTCATCGCCATCGGCGAGTGCGGAGCCCGAGCGGGTCCTCGATGCGGCCGTCATGCGGTTGGCATCGGCGCTGCAGGCGTTTCGGGGTACGGCGCAGGCCCGGCTCGTTGGGTTCGCCGCGACGCTCCAGTCGCGCCTCTACGCTGACATCGCCCTGACGGCGTCGCGTATGGCGGCGTCCCTCAGCCGGTACGCCGCCGACGCGTTCCCTCAGGTGCAGACACCGACGACGCCGGCCCTCGCAGAGTTGGCGGCGGCCCTCCCTCCGAACGAGCTGTCGGCCCTTCACTACGCAGCGAACCAGGCGATCCGCAACGCCGGTGAGGCTGTCCGGGAGTTCATGACAGCAATCCGGAGCTCTCTCGCCCAGCGCAGCGGCCCGACCGTCGAGCCGCTCCTGCAAGCCGTGGACGAGGCTGTCGCCCAGCCCGTGCGGCCCGCCGAGGTGCCGCGACTGGCGCTGCCCCAGCTCGAAGCTCTGGGCGCCGACCGTGCGGCGGCGCAACGGCTCGGCCCGGTGGTGGCCGCGGCGGTGCGTAGCCTGCGCCCTGCCGAGACGTTCCAGGCCACGCGTGACCTGGCCGCAGGGGCCGCGCAACTGGCTCAGTCGCTCGAGTCGACCAGCATCCACCCGACGGCCCCAACGGGGCCGCTCGCCGACGAGCTCCGGGCCGCCGTGGAGACACTGGGCCGAAGCCTGGAGAATCGGTTGCTCACCGGCGATCCGGCGCGGGCTGCCGATCGAGACCTTCGGGCGGCGCTGGTCCGAGTGGAGCGCGCACTGGAGCGTCTAGTCGAGGGCCAGCGGACCAGCGCTGCGTCCTCCCCCGCGCCGGCGGAGCTTCTGAGCGCCGTCGCCTCGCTTCGGCAGGTGGTCGAGGGACAACAGCTTCTCAACGCGCAATCTCCGCGCCCGACCGTGCCGAGCCACATCTACGTCCAAGTGCCCGTTGTTGTGGACGGCCGGCGCCTGGAGGCGCACATCAAGGTCCAACGCGATGGGGACGGCGCTACCCAACAGATCGACGAGGACAACGCCCGGATCGCGCTCAGACTCAACACGGACAACCTGGGCACGGTCACGGCGCTGCTCTCGATGGACCTCGGGCGGCTGAGCGTCGACCTCTCGCTGGATGACACCGAGGCGCTGGAGTTCGTCCGCGCGCATATCGAGGAGCTGGACGCGGCTCTGGAGCAGACAGGCCTCCCGGTGGATCGCCTCATGGCGATGGGGCGCCGCCCGCAGGAGCCTGACGATTTCGACCGGCTGGGCGAGCCAGCCTACGAACCCTATACACTCTCGATCCTGGCGTGAGGTGCGATGGCTGACGAACCGCAGGTCACAATCGAGGAGTCCGAGCACCCCTACCGGCGGATTGCCGCGGCGCTCGTGTACGACACCGAGCGGGAGCCCGCGCCACGCGTCGGCGCCTCCGGTCGCGGCCGGATCGCCGACCGCATCATCGCCCTCGCCCACGAGCACGGGATCCCCATCCGCGAGGACCGCGTCCTGGCGGAGGCGCTGGCCCAGCTCGACCTGGGCGACCTCATCCCGCCGAAGCTCTACCAGGCAGTGGCGGAAGTGCTGGCCTTCGTCTACCGCCTCGACGTCCGCCGCGCCGAGCGCCTCCGCGGACGCTTCTGAGAGCGCCCTGGGAGCGCCGGCATCCCTGCCGGCATCACTTTCCTTCGTGCCAAGAGGAGTACCTGAACCAGGTGGAGAAGGCGTAATGTGCCACTGGCGCGGCGAGAGCTGCGCCGCATCCACAGAACGGGGGGTACCACCATGAGCTGTCCTCGATCGTCGGTCCTCTTGTGTC
>Ga0315288_10002400_pt1 | contig 24277 bp, 24 predicted proteins | sample YL17G11_20_MG_FD_203454 | JGI IMG/M metagenome (GOLD analysis project Ga0315288, IMG submission 203454) | Sediment microbial communities from Yellowstone Lake, YNP, Wyoming, USA - YL17G11_20 | ecosystem: Environmental > Aquatic > Freshwater > Lake > Sediment | place: USA: Wyoming | collected... | reverse complement strand
TGACCGGCGCTACTTTCATATCCAAGACCATAGGCTTGAATCTTGAGTCCGTGGCTTTGGAGAGCTTGGGGCGTGTTCGCAAGGTTCGGGTTACCTCTAAGGATACCGTCCTCATTGATGGCGGGGGGAAACAAGAAGACATTGACGCCAGAGTGGGTCAAATCAAGGCTGAGATTGACCGATCAGGATCTGGGTATGATCAGGACAAGCTTCGTGAGCGCATGAGTAAGCTCTTAGGGGGCGTGTGCGTAATCAAGGTTGGGGCTGTCTCAGAGCTAGCCATGAAGGAAACCAAGTCTCGTATGGAGGATGCCCTCTATGCAACAAAGGCTTCTATTGACGAGGGTATCGTGCCGGGTGGGGGGTTAGCTTATTTGAGGGCCGCTCAAAACGTTCGGATGGCGATGACCGGGGAGATGGACGTACCCCTCACTCCAGAAGAAATCCCTGCTGATGTAGATGAGCAGGCTGGTTTTGACGTGGTGCTTTCAGCGTGTGAGGAGCCCATCCGTCAAATTGCCAAGAATGCTGGGTTGGTAGGGGACTTGTACGTAGAGAAGGTCAAAGAGGCTGAGGACGAGTTCACTGGCTTTGATGCTTCGGACATGACCTTGAAGCATATGCTTGTGGCTAGGATTGTGGACCCTACCAAGGTAGTTCGGTGTGCTTTGACCAATGCTGTTTCGGTGGCAGGCACTATCTTGACCACTGAGGCCGCTATTACCGCGAATAAGCCTAAGAACTGAGATTCACCCGAAAGTTTTGTTGACGCCTCTAGGGTATGGATTCTCGGCTTCAGCGGGTAGGTGGCTCACGGTTGGTTTCGCTGAGGTATTCTGATGCTCCACGGGTAGCTCAAGCTATTGTGGACTCTGCTTTTGGCCTAGCCAAGGTTTTCTCGGGGCTTTCCCATGGGGTCACTTACGTAGAGTTCATAAAGGATCGCCATTATACGGTTGTTGTGCGTGGGGACGATTGGAGAAAGATTTTCCCGTTTCTTCGCTACAGCTCGAACGCTTACCGTCCAGTCACTCCACCTGAGAATCAACCTCCTCCGATTCTTTCTCCGCAGCCGAATCGGGTCATGCAACCACCACCCGAGAACCCTGCGGGTGGTCTGACCTCGTTTCTTGCTGGTTTCCCCTTTGACGAGTACAGCAAGATTCAGAAGCTGTTGACTACCACCAAAATCAACAGCCTAGAAGCTCCTCTTGGGTCTGGTGTACCTCTACATCCAAAGGCTGCTGATGGGTGGGAATTACTCCCGCCGCAACAACAGACCGATATGTCGGATTTTCGTATGGCGTCTATGTACAACCAGCTTGTACCTCTTTTGCAGAAGCTTTTTCCAACCGATTTTCCGACGACTTACTGAGAAAGGTTCCTATGCCTGTAGATCCAAAAGGAACGGCTCCTGGTTTGCAACCAGTGGCTCCCAATGAATTGCCTAAGGTTCACATCAAGTGCAAAAACCAATCGTGCAGTTCTATTGTAGCTATTGAGATCAAGGCTGGCGGTCAGAGCGGTCCCCGTCGTCTTTACCAGTGCGTTTCGTGTAAGACTACATGGGGTGTACCCGTGGGTGGTTCCGTTGAGTTTGGCTGATACGCAAGACTTCATCCGATGCCCGCAATGTCGAGGGCAACTTCTACCTAGTGGTGTAGAGGTTCACCGGCATATCTGTAAGGACTGTGGGCAGAACTATCATGCTGTCCTTCAGTTCTTGCCTGTAGAGCCTATTCGTAAATTAGAAGGGCTACTGGGTTCAGATGTTAGCGGACGTTCGACACCAGACGGAAGCGGTTAGATACCTACGACGTTTTGTTGATGGGGCGCTAACATCACCTGTACTATTGGTGGGGGCCTCTGGGGTGGGTCGTCGCTTCTCTGTGCAGCAGGCTGTAAGCGAAGCTTTTTGCATGGGGGAACGCGCTCCCAAATGTGACTGTTATTCTTGTCTGACAATCATTCAGGGCACTCACCCTGACTTCGTGACGTTGACTGCTGACTCCAAGGATATTGGTGTCGATGCTGTTAGGGATCTGACAGCTAAAGCGAGAGACTACCCCTCAGTAGCGTCTATGCGTTGTTTCCTGATTGATGGCGCTGATCGGTTTACTGTCCCTGCTGCCAATGCACTTCTTAAGACGTTAGAAGAACCTCCTGCGAAGTCTAGGTTTTTTCTGATCTCAGAAACCAGTGAGCAAGTGCTCCCAACGATACGCTCTCGATGTGGGCAACTACGCTACAACCGATTGCCGGAAGCGTTCGTTCTATCAGTGCTTCTTCAATACGAGCATGACGACGCTAAAGCACTTGTCTACTCACGAATGGGAGAAGGTTCAGCAGGCAACGCGATCCAATACTGGGGTGCGGGCCGATTGAGCTTGCGGGATCAGGTTTTTAGGGTCGTCCAGAATGCTCTGGATAGAGACCTTGCAGCTCTTTTTTCTTCTGTGGACGCAATGGAAAAAGACATTCCCCTAGCTCTGAAATTTCTGGAACAACTGCTACACGATGTTCTTATGATCCGTGTAGATCCCATGCGCGTCATCCATGTGGATCGAATGGCTGACCTCAAAGCCCTAGAACCGAAAACCTCTTTGAGGGTGTGGGTAAATTTAGCGAACAAAGCGAGAGCATTGCAAGGCCAGTATAGAACGACTCCTGTGCATCTGCCGTTTCATTTGAAGACGATTTTCACAGAGTCCTTTATCTGAGCTGGTCATGGCCGCTAAATCATCGTTCAAGCCTTTCGTTATTTCTTTTGGCAAGGAGGATTTTCTTCTTGACCGAGATCTGTATAAGGCGCGGCAGTGGGTTGGTCGTCGCACCATTCTTTTGGACGGCGAAGAAATCAATGGGGAGCAGTTAGTCAGCCTTTGTGATGGCTACTCAGAAAATCCTCGGACGATCATCGTGGACAACGCTCATAAGATGAAAGGGGACAAACCTTTTCGAGCGTACATTGAGAGTAAACAACCGGAGGATTCTTCTGTAATCATAGTCGGGATTGTCCGCTCTGAGAAACTTCCTGACGTGTGGTCCCTTGCTATGGCAAAAGGCAAGGGTTATGAGCGAAAAGCGTTTAAATCGTGGGACAATTCAGCGTTATCTACCTGGATTAAGCTAGAGGTAGGGAACCTTAAATCATCCATCGATGATGAAACGATCAAGTTCCTTATCCAGTGCGTTGGGACTGACCTGTATCGTTTGTCTAACGAGATAAAGAAGCTCGCTTTATACGCGGGATCATTAGGTAAAATTCAGCGTGATCACATAGTGCTGGTCACTACTACATCACCTAAAGCTGATCAGTTTATGCTCTCTGAGGCGGTGATGGCTAAGGATGCTCGTAGAGCACTGAACACCTTTTCAAATCTCTACAAGATGTCAGGTGACGATTGTTTGGTTCTTGTAGTCAGAGCTTTGATGCGTCAGGTGGAGAAAACCGCTCTTATCCGAAGCTTGTTGGATAAAGGTGTATCGGAGACAGACATTGCCGTTTTGGTGGGGATGAAAGAGTGGCCCTTCAAGAATGTGGCTGCTCCCATTGCTCGCAAACATGATTTGAAGTCCCTACTGAAGCACATGGGACAGTTATGTAAATTAGATGCAGATGTAAAGGGCCCGGCTCGCTCAAAGAGGACGTTGGTCGAGCTGACAATGCTATCCATCGCTCAGTAGGGGTTACTAACATGCAGATTCAAGTCCAAACCCAACCCACAAATGACACTAGCTCTGCTAGGTACACACGGAAAAGAGATGGCGTAACTCTACAAGTGTTTGACCCTACTAAGCTTCACAACGCTGTGCATGCAGCTTGGGTGGACAGTGTTGGTGTTGTGGACGAGAAGGTGATGGCTACTGTCCTAAACACTGTCCTCTTTTCGTTACATGGTGACGTGGTAGATGTTGAGACCGTTCAAGATGCCGTAGAGACTGCACTCATGCGGCATGGGCAATTCAAGGTTGCGAAGTCGTACATCCTTTATCGTCATCGCCGCCAAGAGCTTCGTGAGCTTCGTGAGAAAGCTGTAGACCCTAAAGGCATTTCAGATTACATTCACGCTAGTAAATACGCTCGTTACCTCCCTGAGTTTAAGCGTCGGGAGGTTTATGAGGAGACAGTTGCTCGTGTTGAGGGTATGCATCTCAGTCAATTTCCTGAGATGACCTCCGAGATCAAGGAAGCTTTTGATCTCGTCCGTGAGAAGCGCGTCCTACCTTCGATGCGTTCGATGCAGTTCGGCGGAAATGCCATCCTGGCGAACAACAACCGTATCTACAATTGCTCATTCACGCTCATTGATCGTTTAGAAGCGTTCTCTGAGGCTTTGTACCTACTGCTTACTGGGTGCGGCGTTGGGTACTCAGTTCAGTTTGACCATGTGGAGAAGCTGCCTGCCCTCTGCTACATCAATCAGAAATTGGTCACACATCATGTGGTGGCTGACACTATTGAGGGTTGGGCTGAGGCGTTGAAGGCTTTGATTCAGAGCTATCAGAACGGAACCAATCTTGAGTTCAGCTTCTACCAGATTCGTGCAGCGGGCACCCCTCTCAAGACTTCTGGTGGTCGGGCTCCGGGGCATCTGAAGCTGAAAGAGTCCTTAGAGCGCATTCGTTCTGTGCTTTTTGCTGCTCAGGGACGTAAGTTGCGTCCTATCGAATGCCATCGTATTTTGTGCCATGCTGCGGATGCCGTCCTATCGGGTGGTATTCGTCGTTCGGCTATGATCTGCCTGTTTTCGCTAGACGATAGCGAGATGATGTACGCCAAAACAGGCAACTGGCATGTCAATGACCCTTGGTTTGCGAACTCGAATAACTCCGTGGTCCTCAAGCGTGATGAAGTCAAGAAAAAGCAGTTCAAGCGCATTTTCCAAATGACCCAACAGTGGGGTGAGCCAGGCTTCTATTTCACGAACAACTACGACTATGGGACTAATCCCTGTTGCGAAATTGGCTTAAATCCGATTCTAGTGGTCGATGATCAGATCAAAACTGAGCTTGATTCCCAAGGGATCTCAGTTGAGGTTGGGGACATGCACACGGGTTGGGCTTTCTGCAATCTTTGCGAGATCAACGCGGCTAAGTTCACCTCTTATGAAGACTTTGAGTCCGCCGCCAAGGCCGCCACGTTGATTGGCACTTTGCAGGCGACGTATACCAAGATGCCCTACCTTGGTTGGATTTCGGAGCAGCTTGCCAAGAAAGAGGCGTTGTTGGGTATTGGTATGACAGGTATGTTGGACGCACCAGGCATTGCCTGTAATCCTGAGTATCAGAGAATGGTAGCGACCAAGATCAAGGATTGGAATGTTGAGTATGCCGCCCGTCTAGGTATTCGACCCGCCGCTCGCACGACGTGTGTCAAACCATCGGGTACCACGTCTTTGGAGTTGGGTTGTGTGGGCTCTGGGCACCACGCTCATCACGCTCGTCGTTATATTCGACGTGTTACCGCTGATGAATTGGAACCAATATTCCAAGCTTTCAAAGCAGTAAATCCTCAAATGTGTCAACGAAAGCCGGACGGGAAATGGGTAATTGAGTTTCCCGTGGAGGCTTCTCCTCAAGCAATACTGAAGGATGATATTCTGGCGTTGCAGTTTCTGGATATGGTGAAGTCCACTCAGCAAAATTGGGTTCTTCCCGGAACAGCGGACAATACAGTTTCCCCCGGTCTAAATCATAATGTGTCTAACACGGTCACGGTGAGGCCCGATGAGTGGGCGGACGTTGCGGATTACCTGTGGGCTAACCGGGAATTCTTCACGGGTGTATCTCTTCTGGCAAGCAGCGGGGATAAGGATTTTGCATTCGTGCCGAATGAGGCGATTGTCACTGATGCAGATGAGAAGAGGTGGGGTGACCTATTGCGTGAGTATACGCCGGTCAACTATGCCTTGTTGGTTGAGGACTCGGATGGCACGGCACTTACCAGTGAGCCCGCGTGTGCCGGAGGTTTGTGTTCGATCATTTAAATCCGAAGACATGCAACTGATTGATTTAACTGGGGCCTCGTTCGGTAGGTTGACCGTTGTTAGGCGTGGTGAAGTAAACACTTTGGCAGCGTATCGAGCTGGTGTGGGGCGCTGATGGATCTAGGAACATTTGTTGAAGGCGTGGTAGAGTTGGACCCGATGAGTGGCCGCATGGTCCTGCGCGTTCAGGAAACGGACGGTTCCAATACGTTCGTAGACATTCAGGAGCGTATGGAACGGTACAAGGGTGAAGCCGTCCGTTTCATACTTACGCCTTTGCAGACCATAGACGAGCTTACCAGCTTGGTCGAATCCGGAGAAATTCAGGTTGGTGATGCACCACCACCCAAACTCAGCAACTAGACATTGATTAAATACGCCCCTCGGTGTAGTAGGGGTCATGTCAGATATCTTCCCGCAACTCTCGCCAGAGCGCGTGTCCGAACTGGAATCCCTAATCCAGCAGGCTCGACACGACTACTACAATACTGGAATTCCGACCGTCACCGACGAGGTCTATGACGCTTGGGTGGATGAGTTGGCGGAATTTAAAGCCGACAGCCCGGCCCTGGTTGCCGTTGGGGCGACCCCGGTTTCCGTGTGGCAGAAGGTCGCGCATTCCATCCCCATGGGTTCTTTGTCCAAGGTCAACACCTTGGAAGAGCTTACGGCGTGGGTGATGGGCACCGGAGAAGCCAAGTTTGAGCCCCTGCTGGTTACAGAAAAGATGGACGGGATCTCTATCGCGGTCAGTTACGTAAACGGGGCATTTTCACAAGCATTGACTCGCGGAGATGGCGTGACGGGAGAGGACATCTCCGTCAACGTGGCGAGAATGAAGGGTGTTCCGGGTAAACTCGCCAAGAAGTTCACGGGTGTGCTGCGGGGTGAGGTAGTGCTTCTCAAGAGTGACCACCTTAAGCATTTCCCAACGTATGCGAATCCTCGTAACGCGGCCAGCGGCATTGCCAAGCGGCTCGATGGTCAGGGCAGCGAGCATTTGACGATTTTCTTTTATCATGTGGCTGAGGGTCACGAATTCGAGTCGGAGGGGGAGCAGTTTGAGTGGCTTTCTTCTCAGGGCCTGAAAATTCCGAACTGGTATGTCACGGCAATGACGCCCGGAATTCGGACTCCACATGACCTTTGGTTGGAGTACCAGCAGTTCAAGCGGGATGAGCTGGATTATGAAATTGACGGGCTTGTTGTTCGTCTCAATAACTTCGTGAAACAATTGGCGTTGGGTGAGACGGATGGTCGGCCCAAGGGTGCCGTGGCGTTCAAGTTTGCGCCAATGACCAGGGAGTCGGTTCTTCAGCGGATTGATTGGCAGGTAGGGGGTAGTGGTCGGATTACTCCCGTGGCGATTTTCAATCCGGTGAGAGTGCTGGGAGCCGAGATCACCAACGCAAGCTTGTACAACTATGGTTACATCAAGAGCTTGGGACTTGATATCGGTGCCACTATCCTGATTGCACGCGCCATGGACGTGATTCCGAGGGTTGCGGCTGTCCGGAAGTCCACTGGGACCGTAGCCGCTGCACCGCGTACGTGCCCGTCCTGCGGGTCCGAAACTCAAATGGATGGCGAGTACCTGGTGTGCCCAAATACGGCGGGGTGCCCTGCTCAGGCCGTTGGACGCATCAAGCGGTACGTCACGGTTCTCGACGTGAAAGAATGGGGCGACACCCTTCTGGAGAAATTGGTCAACGGTGGGTTGGTTCAAGACGTGTCAGACCTCTACCGGCTTACTGAGGCTCAATTGGCCGATGTCGATCGAATGGGCAAGAAGTCCGCAGAAAAGGTTATGAAGACCCTATGGGACAAAAACCCAATCCCGTTGGAAAGCCTTCTTGGCGCACTCTCCATCCCGCTTTGTGGTCCCACGATGATCAAGATCGCTATGGACGCTGGTTACGATACCATCCCGAAGCTCAAGGCGGCCAATATTGAGGAGCTTTCGAGTATTGAAGGCTTCGGGCCTGTGAAGGCTCAGACGTTGTGGATTTGGCTTCGTGATAACAGCGGCATTGTGGACAAGCTGGTTATGCTTGGGGTCAAGATCAAAGCCAAGGTCCACGGGAATCTAAATGGTAAGTCGTTCTGTTTTACGGGGGCATCTTCCAGGCCTCGTACCGAGCTGGAGAATCTTGTGAAAGCGGCGGGGGGCGACGTGAAAAGCTCCGTTGGCAAGAAGCTGACGTATCTCGTGATGGCGGATGCCAACTCCACTAGCTCTAAGGCTCAGGCTGCTCGCAAGAATGGCACCGTGTGCCTCTCCGAAGCCGACTTCATGAAAATGGTGACGTGATTCGAAATTACTTCTTATATATGCATCAAGCATGACCTATTCTTACGACCGTACTGCGGCTGACCGGCATCCGATCACCATTCAGACCGTCGAAAAGTTCATCAATGGTCAGCGCACCTACATGGATCTAGATGACCATGGTTCCAACTATTTGAACTACTCTACACGAGACAACGGGGATGTGGACGACGAGCGTCCTGGACGGGAAGATGTTCAACACGCTAAAGCCCTCCGCAAAGCCCTAGAAGCGGAGTTTGGTGCAGCAATCAAGGTTGGGGTAGAGATCATAGATGAGTGGGTGCATTTGGATGTGCGGCTAAGCAGACTCCTGGAAGCCACGCTAGAATTCCACGAAGTCGGTAACCTGCGAGTCCAGCAAGTTGTTGGGCGTGACGGCTTGATTTGGCAGGTTTATGAATTGATGCACCAGCGATGGGAGCACACATTTAGTGTGGCTGGCGAAAAAACGTGGCAAGAGGCCATGCGCGAAGCGCGTAGGCGCGGGGCGAAGGCGTAACCTGCGTAACCGTTTAGACCTCGGCTCGTCTAGGGTACTACTTTCTACTTATACCGAGCATGGGTTATGGATGATCAGAGCCCGACGATAACGGATTATAGAAGTCTCTCGATTAGTGACATTGCGGATGCAATTCGCAAACATTGGAAGTCCGTTAATTTTGCGGCAAGGCCGTATCTTGATGCCATGCAGAGCATGGACAGTATCAAGGACAACTACGGGTCCGACCCGGGTTACATGATCGTGTCGTACTTCCTTGGCAATGCTACCCAGTTCAAGGGTCCCGAGGCTAAGGCCATTAAGGCAGAGTTGAACCGTCGTCTCAAGTCGAAATCAGCTAAAATTGTGTCCGCGAACCAGGGAGATCAGGGAATGTTAAAAATAGCGTCACCAGATGAGTTGGCTACGGAGCTGCATGGGCTTCTTGCGTATGCCAATACCCCCAATCCAAGTCGTGCCAAGATTGCCGAAACTTTGACATCTTTGGCTACTAGGGTTGCCGCCAGCACAGTGCAGTGTTCTACCGACACCCGGGTTCGCACGGCTAAGTTGATGAGTCGTCAGGAAAAGATTCTAAAAGACTACCTTGCGTCAGCCGGGTCAAAGGCCGTGATGGAGTACGAGGATCTGCCATCTTCCGTGAAGGACGCTCTTACCAGGGTCAAAGATCAGGAGACTTTAGATTCGGATGTCAACCGTTGGCTCATGGATAACAACAGGAAAAGATTCGAAGCGGCGGCCAAGTCTCGCACCCTTCAGACCGCCAGTGCGTCAACCGAGCTTCGAGGACGCGGACATCGAGAAGATCAAAGCATAGATCGGGTTGGTTCTACCGTACCGAGTGCCGTGATGCGTCTGATTTGGGCTATCAAGCAGAAATCCCCAAGGCGGCTGGTTTGGGGCCCCAGCCAGGTTGGAGTACAGTTTCCCAACGAATCTTCTGCTAATAACTTTGAGGATCGGGCCAAGGGAGCACTCGGACTCGATGATGATTCCGATGCTGAGGACGACGTAAGAGATCCATTTCCTAATAACGACAATCCTTACATGGTTGTTGGCACTCAGGATCCCAAGCCGCCGCACAACTACACCATTACGATCTCGTGGTAGGGTGCATGGGATCCCTAGCCCGAGGTGTCGTGACTCGGTTCATGGTTGCGTCTGGTAAAAGCTCCCGGTTGGATGCCTTACAGGAGGAGCTTGAGGCCTTAGAGGTGATGCGATCGGACCTTGAGGATGTGCTCTTCATGGAAGAAACGGTCACGACCACCATGCATAAAGCGCAGGAGTTGGCACGGAAGTATCCTGACCTTCATGGTATGAATCGGTACACACAGAGCGGGCTAATGGATTTCCACCATCGCGTACTTGCGGATGTGAGCAGGGCGTTGGATGAGCTTGATGAAGCTGTTGAGCGTCGGGACCAAGAGGTGGAAGAGATGGAGGACGATGCTGAGTTTGGGCCGCCTGGTAATAGTTGATGTCCAGTCTTTGCCGAGAGCGGGTAGTTGACAGGTGGCTGCGTAAGGCTGACTCGATTGGGGATCCAGTTCGGCTGATCGGTGGCTTCGGGGCAGTGGTACACACGTTGGGCGTCCATGAGAAGGACGTTCCCTGGATGCTTGAAGCTGAGAAGATGCGGGATGCCTTCAACACCCCTGGGGTGTCCTGGGAAGGTCTTGAGGACAAGGTTGTCGAGGCCCGTAAGCTGATCAAGGAGTTAGACGCTGAAACTTACCGCCTGGCCGCACAGGTAAGTTTTTCTAGTCGGTTGTTTCAGCAGGTCCGGGCCCAAGAGCTTTTCTTGAGCTTACTCCAGCAGTTTCAGCTTACGCCTCAGATCCGCAAGACCATTGAGTCAGCGGCCAAGTACCATGGGAGTCGTCGAAAGACGCCCCCCAAGGAGGAGGCGCTCGGGGCATACATCAAGATGATGGCTACCGTGCGTGGTCAACTTGCGGCAGCCAGGCAGGCTATTGTTCAAGGGGTCAAGCATGACGCGGAGGGGGCCCAAGAGGTTTTGAAAGCGGGCGGGTTCAGAGTCATCAACACTGGTGGGTTTGACTCAAAGGTCATGCAGGAGGTTCAGGCCGTGGTGGCTCAAGCGGACAAGCTTTTGCGGGCCAAGGGTTTGGGTCGTGTTTGTTACGGTGACGTGCTGGTTTCTCGCACACTGTCCAAGCCCTCGATCTTGGCGTTTTACCTGGTGAGTAGTGATGAGATGTTTGTGAGGGCCAATCTTCGAGGCAAGCAGCACGATGCAGTGGCTACCCTTTGCCACGAGCTAGGGCACCGGCTGTTCTACAAGTTTCTGAAAAGTAAGGCTCAGGATATCAAGGATATTTACCGGCAGATCTCTGGGAAGACGGACAAGCGTAAAGCGCTAGACAATGTGTTGCGGGACCACCCGGTATTGCCTGGGGACACCATTGTTGCAAAGTCGGTGGTCTACGAGGTGACCGGCACTGGCTTCGGATCTGGGGGGCTTGAGGTAAAGCTTCGTCGCAAGGATGACCCTACGCTAAAGGCCACGGTTGGGCTTGAGGCGTACTTTAAGATCAAAGGTTTGTTGACTCACTCGGACCTCTCTAGCTTTGTGTCCTCCTATGCTAGCACGGACTGGGAGGAGAACTTTTCAGAAATGGTTGCCCATTGGTGCCTTGATAAGCTCCCCGAGGATCAGATTCAGTTGCTCGAATCCGTTCTGTAGCGGTAAAGGCTCAAGAGCCGGTAAATAGTTCCTTTATGGGTAGTGTTTGTATGCACAAGATTGCCTCACCTCAAGAACTCAAGCTTGAGTTACAAACTTTGATCAAGCTGGCCGAGAGTCCGCGTCCAAGCCGAGAAGCGCTGGCCCAAGGGCTTCAGTCGTTAGCGATAGCTTTGAAAAAAGGTTCGGCCAGCACGACCGAGTTGGCCGGGTTGCGTAGTTCGGTGCTGGAGCACTTGGAAGCGCTTGATCGTATGATCGGAAAACCCAACAAGGCCATGTACGACTTGAAAGATGCCTACGCTGAAAACAGAGATCAAAAATCAGAGTGGCTCGTGGAGAAAGCGATCCTTTCCCTTCTACACGCCCGCGACGACGTTAGAGACTTGAAAAGCTTCCTGAATAAGCAGACTGAGAAGGCGCGTGGGCGGATTGATGATGAGGGCCGTCAAATCTTTCCCAAGGACTAGGTTCCGGCCGTGACGTTACGGGCTCTGGCAATCGAGCAAGATGAAACTAGCTTGGTAGTCTCCAGGTTCTTTTAACGAGTTGTCGGCTCACTTCCCTGAGGCGTTCGATATTAGGTTGCGGAGCTGAGTGTTTCGCTGAACCACTTTGTCATTTGCCACTGCTCGAAGAACCGCTTCAGCCTCACCAAGTAGCCACACTTGCTTCCTGGCTCTGGTAATCGCGGTATAGAACAGATTCCGTTGCAACATGCGGCCTTGAGTCTTGACCAAGGGTATGATGACGGTCTCGAACTCTTCACCCTGGCATCGATGCACTGTGACCGCATAGGCTAGCTTCAACATGAATGGAGCAAGTTCTTTAGGTATCGAGACTTGGGTATCGGGTGCTTTACCAATCCCATGGATCCGTAGTGTCAGATCATCTTTAGTTATTGCGACCAATTTCCCAATGTCACCGTTGTAGACATTGAGCTTGTAGTTGTTCTTGACAACCATGAGTCGATCACCTAATCGAATATTTAGACTCAATGATTCCCATTCAGGTTGACCTTGATCAGGGTTGAGGCTTTCCCGAAGCAGCTTGTTCAAGTTGTCTACGCCCACCACTCCTTCATATTTAGGGGACAGGACTTGGAAATTGGCGTCCCGCTCTTTGAGCTTGGTAGCCATCTGGACGATGTAGTCCGCGATTTTGTTTTCGTCCGAGACCGGTACGAATCGAAATTCCGTGTCAGACTTTGGTTCATCTACTAAGGGTGAGGCTCCTCGCCGGATCTTGTGTGCGGCCAAAACGATATCGCTGGTTTCAGCTTGTCTAAAGATTTGGTCTAATCGAACGTGCGGTATTCCATGGCAAGCCAGTAGCTCCCGCAGAACATTACCTGCTCCTACGGAAGGTAATTGAGCATCGTCCCCCACGAACACTAACATGGTTGACGGGTCTAAAGCGTCCAGCAGCCGGTAGAGGAGTTCTTGATCGACCATCGAGGTCTCATCGACAATTACGGCTTGCGTAGTCAGTGGTGCTTCACGGTTTAAACCCCAAGAAAATCCATCGTATTTGAGGGCTCTGTGAATCGTTTGTGCCTCATTCCCTGTGACGGCCGCTAGTCGTTTAGCGGCTATCCCAGTAGGGGCCATGAGCACAAACTCTATTTTCAAGCTTTTGAAAAGCTGCACGAAGGTACGGATCACTGTGGTCTTACCGGTACCAGGGGCTCCCGTGACTGCCAGCACTCTGTTCGCAATCAACTTGACTACGGCGTCCCGTTGAAGATCCGACAGCTCGATGTCATTTGTCTTTTCGTAGGCGGTCAAAAACACGTCTAGATCAATGACCAACTCGGATGGAGTCAAAAACTGCGAAAGCATGTCTGCGGAACTACGTTCGTAGCGATAGGTATCGGGGGTGTAGACCCCCACTTCGGGATCAATCATGACCGACCCGTTTCTCGCTAGACCGCTCACGGAGTCAGACACGGCTGCCGAAAAGTTCGGCATGTCAAATGGCGCAACACCATCAAGCTCCAAGATCAACTTTTCTAGATCCCCATGGCGAACGTAGAGGTGCCCTTGCTGACGGATCTGATTTCGTACAACCCATAGAACTGATCCAGCAAGACGACGTGGATCATTTGTGGGTATCCCCATTCTAAGAGCAAAAGAATCCGCTTTAGTGAAGGTGAAGCCCTCAATCTCAATCAATCGATATGGGTCGGACGAGATGGTTTCTATGGCGTCGAAGCCGAAGCGGTTAAAAACGACCGATACAACTTCTGGGCCAAGGTTGTAGTTGCGTAGAAAATTAGCAAGATTGGCGATCCCTCGTACTTGTCGCCAACTTTCGTGTATGTGAGTGAAGAACTCAGGTTCGATCCCTAATGCGGCACAATCCGAGTGCGTCAGGCCACGGACCAACGCCCCATAGGTGTCCATGTCAAAGCGGTCCACCATCCGCTTGAGTAAGTTTTTGTCCTCAAACAAGCTGCCCACGCACTCCCCCAGGAAGCGCTCTATATCACGCGGGGACTTCGCCCATGGTTCCCACCCATGGGCGCTAAACTGTCGTCCGTACTTAGGATGCCGTTTCCACTCTCCGTCAATTTGGAGGGTGACTCCATAACTTAGACGTGAGATACCGAAGAGATGGCCGGACAGCTTTGTGGCCTCCACCCTACCTAGCGTATCGGCCTCTTCCACTTTGAAAGATAGCACATAGTACGCGCCACTGTTGTGGAGCACATGTTCTACGCGCCCTCGAAGGTAAGCCATGGTAAGCTAGTTTACACCAGTTGCAATTGCGCCAAAAGGCCAACCTGAGGTTTTTATTCGTTTCTTTCTATCCGAGTAGTAGTAGAGGCGACCGTGCAGTTAAGCATATTCGATTTTGACGGCACTTTATTTGCCAGCCCTGAGCGGCCCGATTGGTGGACACACCAGGGCTTCTGGGGTCGCCCTGAGTCATTGAATCCTCCGTATGTCCCGGAGAGGCCTGATGCCGATTGGTGGTCATACAAGGTAGTGGCTGAGGCCAGGCGGGCTATTAGTGACCCGGACACCTATGCGGTTCTTTTGACGGGTCGGCCGGGCAAACTAGAGCATCGCATCAAGGCGCTCCTGAACGGAGTGGGTCTTCATTTTGCTGAATATCATTTTGCTGGATCCGGCGGCACCTTGGCGGGAAAGTTTCGTGTTCTGGATGATTTGGTAGCCAAGATACCGGACTTGGGTATTGTCGAGATGTGGGAGGATCGTCCGGAACACATCGGCAGTTTTGAGTCCTACTTAAAGCAACTAGGGGTAGAATTCGAGGTGCACAAGGTACCGCGAGTCACACATGCTTTTGAGAATCCTCCGACTGCGGCTCTCAAAGTTGCGCATAGGTTCATGGCACGCCAAGGCACTTGTCCGTGTTGTTTCCATAGTGTCAGGATCCACGGGAAGCCACCTTCCATAGAACCGCATTGGTTCAAGAGACCCGGCTGGAGTGCTACCCAAGTTCATTGCTATGGGGTTGGGTATCAGCCCTTGGAATTATCAGTTGATGGCACGGAGAAGCTTGTGTCGATTCTTCAAGGCCGCATCTCTTGGTATGAGCATTTACACACGAACTTGAAATCTGGTAAAATCCAAGAACTTTGGATCCAGGGTTCGACGCAAAAGCTGACCAAGGTCACTACGGAGAGTCCCGTTTGGGTAGCGGCTTTAGCTGACCGCATAGACAAAACCGAACTCCGGATCGCGTCTTTGGTGAAAGACATTCAGCTTTTGGGCAAGATCATCGCAACTTGGGAGCCTAAAGAGTTGGGCTCCACCTCCAAAATCCCAAAGCGTTTCGTGACGCCGACAGCGTAAACGGTGGGAGTACCGGATTTCGGTACTCCTACACAATGTTTACCAGTGGGTGTAGAAACCGGAGGGTAGAAGTCCGATGTCCATACCTAGCATCTTGTTTGCCGCAAACCGAATAGGTGCGTCAATCAGCATCCCCACGATTTCATCAAAAGGGGTGCCTAAGCTGGCAAGTGCTTTCCAAAACCCGCTGGCGAGTATGTGTGCGACGTGAGGGCCCATAAAATGGATCATTAAAGCCGTTTTGAAAATATCTACGAGTTGGTGCATCGCCGCTTTTCGTTCATGCGGGTTCACATCCTCACCGCGAGCTAAACGTCCGGCAACGCTCATAAGGTGTTTTGAAGCTCGTGCTTCGTGCTTTACGGCTCTCACTAGGGATATTTTAACCTCATGTCTAAACTTAGAGGAGGTAATAAATTTCCATACCGAGGTCATGGAGTGCACCGTCATGTGCCATAGCTTTTTGATGACCATGCCACCTAAAACGTGGACGGTATCTAGAACCCCTGCATCTTGGGTGTCGTTTAGTTCATTGAGCTTTTCGGCGGTCAGTCCTTGAGCGTGAAGCACATGTTCTATTTTATGTTCACTGAAGTCCACATGGTCCACAAACAGGTCCAAAAACTGGTCCGCCCAGTATTCCACCAGATCACCAAGGGCATCTTCGTCGCTTGGCCCATCGTAGGGCTTGTTCACCATGCGCAGGGTTAGCAGATTGGCTCGTTGGTGTCGTGCGGCTACTCTGATGTTCATCCCCATGTTTCCAATCCGCATAGAATGATTCGTATGCGGCTGGTGTATGTACCGGCATGCTCACTGAAGCTCGTGTTGATGAAATCTTTGCGGAAATGAATGGCTACATTCTGGAACTAGCTAGTGAGCCCGGGATGCTGGGCCCACAGTATTTTCAGGATATCATCGCTAAGTGCCGGGGTTACCTGAATCAAGTTAGTCTGGTGCTATCCGAGTTGAGCAGGGAGAAATTGGAGGTCAGTAGTGACCTTCGGAGACAAGAAGCCCTGTACTCCTTGGAGTACGACAATCTTCTGGCTAACGATATTACCGTTAAGGCGTTGGCTAATATTGAAGATCGCAAGTCCACCGTTGGGTACATGCTTCGGCTGCAACGGCGGGATATCAATGGGCTGAAGGATCGCATGCATGCCTTGGATTCCGTCTACAAGGTGGTGGGGCATCGTAATCGCGAGTTACACGCGACAATGAACGCGATTAAGGACCAGAAGCGCTTGATGGTAGTCGAGCTTTCTACCGGGGCTTACTATGGCGATGAGCGTGTGCCCAAGTCCTCGGGGGGTATGATGGTTGAGGACTTTGGGGATTTTGCAGCAATGTTGGATGAACCAGAAGCTGATGCGGAACCCGCTGAGGTGCCGGTTCAAGAAAAGGTTCCGCAAGCCACATCCAAGGAGGTCCCACAGGCCTCGGTTGAGCAAGCCTCAACATCGGTGGAGGATGAGGCGGTGCTTAGGTTTCTTGACGGTGGCGAAGCTGGTGGTCCAAAGACCGAACCAATACCACCGGCTGTGGCTAAACCTTTTAATGAAGATTCGGCTCCAACATCTGAAGCCGACGACTTCTTTTCTTTGCTGGACGGCCTCTAATTCTTCGATCTCTTTTGTGCTTTTGGTGTAGCGACCTTAGACAGACTTGGCTGACCAATACCGTAGGCTCCTAATGCTGGGCGCTTCCCGCTAAAAGTCCTAACCAAGTCTGTCCTTTTTCGCAATCCAACTTCCTACCAATCGTAGTTGGAGCGAGCCAAGAAAGAGAGATCGGTATGTCGGATGATTTCAACTATGACCTAGAGGGTGACGTAACCCTTGACGTGGACGAAAAGAACATTGGTGGCACCCAGCAGGACTGGCTGAAGATGACCGCCAAGGGGCAGATGCTGCGTGTGGCTTTTGTCTACTTCCACACGTTTGACCACAATGCCGTGGCTCAGGCAGCGAAGGTGGCCAAGAAGGCCGGTAAGGCGCTCACGAAGGACGAGATCACCGCTATCGCGAAGAAGGCCTTGGCCGATCGTGCTACGGAGTTGAACAAGAGTGCCGATCAGCTGACGGCTCCCGAGAAGTTGGACACGCGGGTGGCTCACTTTAAGAGCATGAAAGCTCATTATCAGGAGGGGTTCGGATATGCCCTTTCTCGTTTGGGTAAGGACGGGGCTGAGGCGGATGCGGTGTGGAAGCGCTTGCCCGAACCCAAGCCATACTTCAGCACCCTGTTGCTCATCTACCCGACTGATGACCAGGGGAATGTGCAGAAGGAGACGTTTGCGGCCCAGGTGAAGGAGGGTCGTGTTCGGTTGATGCCCTGGCGCTTCGGCAACAATGTGTACGAAGAGATTTGGAAGCTCAATGACGGTCTTCGTGAGAATACCATGACCCTGGCCTCTCAGGATATCAAGCTGGAATGCAAGGAACCGAAGTATCAGAACATCAAGATCAGCTTCGTTGGTAAGGCCCTCTGGCAAACGCACGACGGGATGAAGCAGTCGATCTTGACGAAAGCGCTTGGGATGTACGACAAGCTGTTGCCATTCCGTGAGATGACCACGGATCAACTTCGGGCCAAGCTTGGTCTGGGCGGTTCCGCCGTTCAGGACGTGTCTTCGGACAACTTCCAAGATCTGCTCGACATAGTTTAATAAGAGGAAGGGAGGGGCTACACGCCCCTCCCTTAACCTATGCATGATGACTGGCCTAGAGGAGGCGGGATCTACAGGATCTGGCTGACTCGCACACATTATTACATAGGTCGAACATCTAATTGTAAGGTTAGGTGGCTTCGGCATCTCGCTAACCTGCGCAGAGGGACGCATCCGAACGCTCACATGCAGAATGTATATAACATTTATGGTGTGTTTCGTCCTGAGCTGGTGGTGGCGGTCAAACATTCCGATGAGTCCAGAAAGCGTAGATCAGACGAAATGAAAGTTGTTTGGGCTCTTCGTAAGGGCGGTAAACTTTCATGAAGGTGCTAGGCTTGGACCCTTCACTTCGGGGCTTCGGCTGGTGTGTTCACGATTCTGCGGCTACGGGCAAAAAGCGCGTACTCGCACGTGGCAGGTTCTCTACTTCTCCCAAGACCGTTTGGATTGAGAGGTATGTGGATCTGCGGGGGGAAGTCCAGGAACTGCTTGATCGGTATCTGTTGGTGGAAGCGGTGGGGGTGGAATCGCCTCCGTTCGGTGCATTGTGGAGCGAGGGCTTGTACGCTCTTTTTCTCGTGGTCAATGAAGCCATCTGGAGCAGACGTAAAGATGTGGTGTACTTCGATCCTGTCTCAGTGAAAATGCTGGTGAAAATAGATCCAGCTGCCCGTAAGGGTAAAATGTTCAAGAGTGACATGATCGATGCTGCTAGAGCGGATACCGGTATCGGCCGGTGGAACAGTGATGAAGCTGACGCTTATCATGTGGCTAGATTTACCGCTCGGTTTTGGGAGTTGCTGAGGGGTGAGCTACAAGAGTCTGATCTGACACCGGCTGAGCATCAGGCATTTCTAAAAATTCATACCTTCGTTCGAGGAAAACGCGCAGGCGAGATCGAAAAACGTGGAGCCATGTACAAAGAAGGCCAACGTTTTTTCAAGTTTTCGGCTTTACCAAAGTGAAAGAGGTTTAGATGGCTGACGAGGAAAAGAAAAGTAAAAAAGCGCCCCTGGATAGTCGGGCTGGTAGGATGGCTAGAGCACGGGCTGCCATTTTCAAGGCCACTGGGCAGAAGCCTCTGGAGCCAACCTCAGCGGGTTTAGGTTTCGTATCCACCGGTTCGTTCCCTATCGATATGCTGATCGGTGGCACGCCGACAAAGGATGGGAAGGGCTTGATTTGTCCTGGTTTACCCAGACGGCGTATCACTGAAATTTACGGTCCAGAATCGTCCGGCAAGACCACACTTTTGATCTCTGCAATGGTGCAAGCGCAGAAGGCCGGTGGGACCGCCATGTTCATTGATTTTGAGAACAGTCTTGATCATAACTATGCCAAGGCTTTGGGTCTTGTTTATGACCCAGATCAACTCCAGGTCTATCAGCCGATCAGCATGGAGGAGGGATTCCGAATGATGTATGTCGGAATCGGGTTGGGCTTCGACATTATCGGTGTGGACTCCGTGGCCGCTATGGTGCCAAAGGCGGAATTTGAGAAGGGTTTTGAGGATGCCGCCAAGATCGGAGCGGTTGCGGCACAGTTCTCTAGGGTGCTGCCAAAGTTTGCGTCATGGCTACAGAAGTTCCCTTTGGAGGCCGGTTCTACGGATATCACTACTGCGAAATCGGATAAAACACATCCGGGGACGGCCCTCGTGTTTATCAATCAAACCCGTGCACTGATTCAGACAGGTGGTTATGGGGGCGGCGGCGGTGATGCCGAGAATACTTCCGGTGGTAAGGCACTCAAGTTCTTTGCCTACTTGCGTTTGCGGACTTCACGCATCAAGGCGGAGATGATCGAGCGTGTGGACACTATGTCGGGCAAGAAGCGCCGCTTCCCTTACGGCAACGTAACCGACGTGCGGGTAATCAAGTCTAAAATCGACGCTAAGCAGGGGCACTCAACTCAGATCTTCATTCGATACGGTGTCGGTATCGATGACTACTTCTCTATCATAGAGACCGGTGTCGTTCATAAGATCATCAAAAAGGAGGGTGCCTTTTATTCTCTGGGTGATCAGCGGTTCCAAGGACGAGACAAGTTTCGGTCATACCTGATCGCACAACCCAGGGTTTTTGAAGCCCTACGTACCAAGTTGGCCGGGTCCGTGAACGCTACTGCCGTAACTGTTCTAGAGCCAGATGAGGATGATATTCTTTTGGAGGCTCTGGATGATGATGTGGTGGACGTGGATGCAGCCGTTTCGGAAGAAGTGATCACTGAAACTGAAACATCCGAAGCGAGCTGACGTGACGGTTCGGGTAGAAATCAAAGGGTTCCAGTCTATAGCCCATAGTGTGGTTGAAGTTGACAGCTTCTCCGCTTTGGTGGGACCTAGCAATATTGGTAAGAGCGCCGTCGTGCGGGCTATTAAAGCCGCACTGACGGGCGCTCCTGCCGATGCCTTTGTTCGGCATGATGGTGAGTGTGCTCGTGTTGTGAAGGGGGCAAAAGCCTGTAAGTGTTTCTGCTCTGTTCGCCTTACGGCTCCCGGCTTCGACTTGTTGTGGGAGAAGGGTGACGCAAAAAACCGTTACGTTTACAACAGTGTGGAGTACACGGCTGTCAGTCGTGGTACCCCAGAGTTCCTGAGCAAGGATTTTGCACCGGCTAAGATTGGGGATGAGAAGGAGCTTCTACAGATATCGGATCAGTTTCGTCCGATATTTATTTTAGACAAATCAGGAACTGTGGTTGCCGATGTCCTTTCGGATGTCATCAAGCTAGATCAAATCAATGTTGCTATCCGGCTTGCTGAAAAGGATCGAAAAGAAGCTGCCAGCACTAGGAAAGTGCGTGAGAAGGACATAGCGGACCTGAAGCTTACCATGAGCGTTTATGCCGGGCTGGATGAGGTGCTGGGCCAAGTGCGGGTGCTTGGGGATTCGGATAACACCATCCTTGAGGCTCAGCGAGTTATTGAACAGCTTGATCAATTCATAGAGACAGCCTATGGGGCGGCACGGAATATTAAAGAGTTAGGAAGGGCTCAATTAATCGAAGTCCCTTTGTGTTCCGAGTTGGTTACCAACTTTGGGTCTCTCGTAACGTTGCTTCGTTTCGATAAATCGGTGAGTGAGCGTGCTCCGATAGTGGACCAGCTTAGGGGGGTGGAGGACGTGCCTCTACCATCCGTAGAAGGTTTTGTTGAGTCGGGGGCGACTCTAGGTCTGCTAGACGGGTGGTCCTCAAAATTGCTGGCGTTGCGGCTTTTTTATGCCGATGCCAAGAAGGTTGAGACGCTAGAAGTCCCACAAGTGGGTGACCTTCGGAGTGACCAAGAGGTGCTGTCGAAATTGATGCACTGGTCCTCTAAATTGTCTTCCCTTTCCAAACTTGTGGAGCAACTTGAAAATGATGCCAAGGAAGCGATTCAGAAAGAGTCCCAAGCGTTAGAAGAGTTTGAAGTTTTAGGTGTATGTCCTACTTGCAGCCAGGGCTTCTCAGCCCCTGGTCATCAACACCACTGATGCCACGCCTATCTTTCATCTTCAGGACGGATACCCATGTGTCGGATAAAAGTCCGTCGTCATGGAAGGCCGATTACCCAGCCGAGATTTGGTCTAATCTAGAGCAAATTGGGAAGATGGCTGCGGAACATGAAGTTACGGCAGTTCTGGATGGTGGCGACTACTTCCATGTGAAGGCGGCGTCCCGCAATAGTCATGCTTCAATTATCAAGACTGCCGACATCCATCGGGTCTACCCGTGTCCCGTATTTTGCGTTGAGGGCAATCATGATCTTGCCTACAACAACCTAGATTCTATTGAGCGTCAGCCTCTAGGTGTTCTGTATGCCGCCGGGGTGTTTCAGCATTGTAGAGATCAGGTTTTCCGAGACGGCTCTTTGCAGGTGCGGGTCGTCGGTGTGCCTTACAATCCTCATAGGACATTAGAGGAGTTGTTGGCTATACAGAAGCAGCCTGGGGACACCTTTTTGATAGCGGTGGTCCACGCTTTGGCAGCCGAGAAGCCTCCCGCCAATGTTGAAGACTTCTTTGGAGAGTCCGTATTCCGGTACTCAGACCTGGTTTCACAGGATGGGCCGGACGCCTTTATGTTTGGTCATTGGCATCGGGATCAAGGCATCACTTCGATAAATGGTAAGCAGTTCGTGAACCAAGGAGCGGTGTCTAGGGGGGCGCTGATCCATGAGAATACGCAACGTACCCCTCAAGTGGCGCTGCTGGATTTCGACCTTACCGGTCTTAAGACTCGTACCTTGCCGTTGGTGGTGGCCCCTGCTGAAGACGTATTCGACATGGAGCGTAAAGAAAGGGTTGAGAGCGAAAGTCACAGCATCGATCAATTTATTATGAAGCTGCAAGAGGATGCCTCTTTTGATCCGACCGCAACGATCGAAGCCAACATTCAAAACTTGGGCTTTGCCAATGAGGTCCGTGATCTGGCTCTAGAGTATTTGGAACAGGCTAGGGGAGTAGGCTGATGTATTTATCCTACTCGGGTTTCAAGTTGTATCAGGAGTGCCCAAGAGCTTATTGGCACAGGTACATTGATAAGACGAAACTCCCTAAGCCGGACAACCGTGTTCACATGCTGTATGGCGACACGGTGGGAAAACTATTCGAGGCTTTTTACAACGAAGGTATTTGGAGAGCTAATACCACGCGCACTCTGTTGGCTCGCATCCCCAGCACGATGGCTAAAATTGTGCAGGCTGAAACTCGTAGAGGCGGGATTTTTGATTGGGCCGAACCAAAGCTTAAGCTAGGTACTCGTTCGATTGAAGAGGTCGCGGTTGAGGTTCAAGAGTCCGTACCAAGAGGACTCCGGATCATCAGGCATCACCGGTTGTTGGGGCATGATGCTCAGGCTGAGGTCTCGCTAGATCAAACGGTTGAGGGGCATAAGTTAGGTGGTCGGGCCGACTTTCTTATGCGAAGGGTTCAAGGGGATTTGGTACTGTTGGATGGTAAAGGATCTCGTTGGCGCGAGAAGTATGTGAGTCGAACACAGCTTCTTTGGTACGCCATGCTCTACTGGCTTCGGTTCGAGACTTTGCCGGATCGGTTGGGCTTCTTGTTCTGGCGGTTTGAGCCCGAAGAAAGCATGGATTGGAGTGGTGTAACGGTTTCGGAGGTGCAAAGCCTCCTGACTGCGGCCATGACGGCTATCGAAGCTATCGAAGCGGCTATGAAAGAGCAGCTTTCTAAAGGTCCAGGTGCCGCTCCGGGTGCAACCTTCTGGGCTAACCCAAGCTCTGAATGCAAGCTTTGTAGCTATTTGCCAATTTGTGCTGAGGGTAACAAAAAAGCCCCCAAGTTCGATCCGAATGGTGTAGAGGATTTTAGTTTTTAGCGAGGGCCGAATGTCTCCAGAAGAGATCAAGAATAAAATTGAAGCGCTTCAGAAGCGGTACAACGCTGCGGTACAAGAAAAAGCCGGTCTTGCAGGGCAGCTTCAAGCCAAAAAAGATGAGCTAGCGCTTATCGTTCAAGAGATTCGTGCCGCTGGGTACGATCCCAAGAACTTGACTCAAGAGCGTGACCGCGTGAAGCAAGAACTGGAAGAAATGATCAATAAGCTCGAAACCGAGCTGACAGATGTTGAGACGGCACTACAGGCATTCAAAAAGGTATAGGACAGATGACATTACAATTCAAAGTTGATGCTGGGGATCTGAACGATGCGTTGGGTATGGTGTCTATCGTGACCCCAAGGTCCCTCCTCCCACAGGGGGGTCCGAGCACTTCAGGGTATCTGTTTACTATTGGCGCTTCTGGGGACTGCAAGGTCTATTCGGAGGACGCTAAGACCATTGTTAGGTGCCCTCTTGTAATCACCGATGTTGAGGGCGAGGGCGATTTTGTCCTGCCCGCCGAAATCATCAGTGCCGCCAAATATCTTGAGGGACCGTTGCAGTTTTCCATTTCGGAGCAGGATGGCACACATAAGGTCAAGTGGGGTGGCGGTGGGCTGGCGGCAGATGATCGCGTAACCATTAATCCCAAATTGGCTCATATTGAGGATTCAAGGTTCCCAGCGAAGGGTGGCACTGTTCGTTCAAACGAGATCGGGATACCGCTCCTTCGTGAGGCTCTTAGTGCTGGCAAGACTTTCTTACCAGGTACCGACAAGGAGGGGAAACTGGCGGAAGAACGTAATAAGGTGGTTCAGATCTTCGGTTCCGCCGATGCTCAGGCGGTCCCGGCATTGGCTAAAGCCAATGGGTACATGTTTGTTTCCAATGGGACTACGGCGTTTTGGAAACAAACATGTACCCA
>Ga0315288_10002399_pt1 | contig 24279 bp, 12 predicted proteins | sample YL17G11_20_MG_FD_203454 | JGI IMG/M metagenome (GOLD analysis project Ga0315288, IMG submission 203454) | Sediment microbial communities from Yellowstone Lake, YNP, Wyoming, USA - YL17G11_20 | ecosystem: Environmental > Aquatic > Freshwater > Lake > Sediment | place: USA: Wyoming | collected... | reverse complement strand
GCTGGAGGCGGTAGCCAGTGAAATAACTGCTAAGCTCTACCTGGGCGTACAGCTGTTTGATTCGTCCGCGGTGTTCGTGCCCAATAGTACTTTCACGGTAGCTACGGCAGAGCATATCGTAGCAGAAAATGTGTATAAATACATAGAGTCGAATTTGGCAGACACTCTGTATGTAGATACTAGGACTGCAGATATCACTGACCCCACGAACGCTCTCAGCTTGTTGAGCTGTCAGAACGCGTATTACTCGTTCCCTATGTACACCTCTAACGGTAATGCTCGGAAGTCACCTATTGATGGTATCCCTGTATCAGGTGTCTGGAGTACGACAGAGAATGAGCCTGTGCTACAGATAGACTGCTCGGACGGTACTACGTGGGAAGCCACTTATAATGATTTTGATAGTGGGTCATACAAGAGCTACAACCCAGCGGAGATAGTACAGCAAATCGATAGAGTGGGGTACGTGACAGAGAGTCAGTACACTACCATAGAGAATGTAGACCTGAATCAGCCTCAGGTATCTGTGATAAAAGAGTTGGTATTGAGGCGCATACCGTATGTGGATGCTACAGTAGGGTCCACTAATGTCCTGAAGGTGAATCTCCGTAAATACAACACTATAGCAGAAGTGGTGCGTGCTATCAACAGTAGTAGGTTCAATGAGCAAGGACAGGTACAGATATTTGATGGGAGCGTACCAGCGGACCCTACGTATGATAGGAAGTATTTCACGGCTAATGTGGTAGGAGATAATCAGACTGACCTGGATGCTCGCGGATCGTACAAGAGTTATGAGCTGGACGCGGTGTACACTCCTATCGTGAGAAGTTTCTTCGTAGAATACCCAGTTACGGGTTCTTCGCCTAAATTAGAACCGAAAGTCGATAAGCTGATAGGGTGGGAGATCACCACTGTAAACCGTACGGTAGATCAGCCTATCGTACTCAATATGGCAGCAAAGCGATATAGTCCTGGTGATACGTACGGGTTTACGATGAATGCCCCGGATGTAGCGTACCTGAACACTCTGAACAACAACCCTAGAGGGTACAGGAAAGATACCCTGGCATTCGACATATACTGCTGGGACGACTCTGGATACTATGAGGTAAAAGATAATTGGATCTATTTCAGGAGTACTAAAGTAGGGTATTCTGAGGACGGTGACACAGGGCAGCCTGACAAGTCCATAGGGTGTGGTATCCCCCTGGCTGGAGCTTTAGGATATCCAGAGCTCGCAACAGAGAGCATCGGGGAACTCGTGGATAGGATCAATCAGCATAGCGTAGTGAGAAAATGGTTCTATTGTAACCTCAATTTTACTCGGTACTCCAACAAGGGTAATCATACGGTAGACCCCGACCCTGGATTTTTTGAGTACGGGTATCTACCAAACTACAGTGCTGATGTACCTAAGTCCAGGCTCGATAGCATAATGCTCCGTAATGATTTCGTGATGACTTTGAGACCCGGTGCGGGATATCAGTTCACTACGTCTGCATATACAGTAAATGATATGGCAGAGACCTTGGACCTGTCTTGTGATTGGACCTACAACTATCTGTATGAGAAAGAATACATCTTCGATGACATTTTATATGACACTGTGTCTGAGTTAGCCGCTGCTATTAATATAGACACATCAGCTCAGCTCGGAGCATCTGTGTTTGAGGCTAACGTGGTAGGTAGTCACGGTGCTGACGCCACCACAGATATCGAAGCTGGTAGCGGTGTGGTAGCAGAGGTCGATGATAGTATACAGGCGGCTCATCTGTCGGGAGCGCTCACAGTCAGTGTGCTTACCTCTGAGTTTATCGTTCCGGTGGGTGATTGGCAGGTCAACGATGTAGTCCGACTCACTACTACTGGGACACTACCTTTCATACAGCCCCCTTTCCCTGCTCTGCCCACACCTCTGGTGTCAGGAATAGACTACTATGTGGTGAGTGTGTCAGGCACCACACTTGATCCCAGAGTAAAATTATCGGCTACCCTGGGTGGTACGGCTTTTGTTCTGTTTAATGCAGGCACCGGAGTCCACACAGTAACACGACAAAGCTACGAGCTATATGTAGTACGCACAGACTGGACAGTGGATGATGTGGTCCAACTCACCAACGTAGGCGGATCTTTACCCCCTCCACTGGCGCTGCTCACCGATTATTACGTAGTGTCTGTGACTGAGATAGGTGCCTACAAGACCATAGAGGTATCGACTACTCTGAGTGGTAGCCCTATCACGATCACCGGGGCGGGTGTAGGGATACACACAGTCCACAGGAAATATGTGAATCTATCCGTGACCGTGCTCTCTCAGCTACAGAGTGCCCTGCAGCTAAAAGTCAGGAGTCTGTCTGGCACACACTATGTTATTTCGAATCCTCGATTTGAGATACCAGCTACTCGAGATAGATTGGTTTTGACGTGCTCTATACAGTATAACGACACGTACTCCCTGGTGGGTCATGACATCAGTACTTTTACTGTATCGAGCTTGGCTACTTACATATCTGGTCTCAGGGGATATCCGGATGCGATATTCGAGCCTCTGTTTAGGTCAGAGGTGATTGATTATACGTACAATAACAGGGAAGCTACGCGGTTATTGGACGCTACAGGATCATCTATAGCGGATGACACGCTACTGTACGCCAAACTCAACGATATAGTAGCTGTGAACCTGTTGAACATGTACACTACTGCCAACGTGTCTGTGTCTACGGGTGAACTGGTAGCGCAGTCTTTTGGCACAGTCAGAGCGAGTACTCCTGTGGACAAGGATATATATGCCTGGATCGACGATATCCTCTATGGTAGTTACACGCAGGGTATGACGTCTATAGACATACTCCCTGTGAAAGTAGTGGACGTCACGTACGGGCTGCCGGACACTACTACGACGCCTAAACAGCTCACGACGGGGAATACGCCTGCGCATGTGTATTTCGGGGTACTGGGAGACATCCAGTGGATTCAGATTTCCGACCGGAATTTGCATACTCAGTTGAACTACGTGAAGGAGAGGCTTGGTAAGCCCTGGAAGAGTAGTACGGGTCAAATACTCTATGATTATTATACGCCTGAGAGATATGACATTAATAATCCGTATGCGATAGACCTCGCCAATTTTATTGGGTATATGAGGACTGTCCGGTACAATCAGATAAAGGATAGTGTAATCAACGAAGCGGTAGTTTCTAACAAGTATTTCTGGCTGTACATGAAATACCATAGGGAGATAGGATGCGATCAGAGAGCGAAAGCGTTGGCGAAAGCGATCTCGTCCAGGCAGACGGACCAGGACATGTTGGGGGAACTGAGTTAGCTCCTGCGTGGCAGGTTGTTCAGGCAGGTGAGCGTGGTGGTTTCGCGAAAGAGTTTGCGGAGCCCATGCTCGTTTTGTTGTCTAAAATAGTGAACAAAGAGATAGAGTCTGTGAGCCAGAATAAGAAAAGAGTTCGGTAATATGTCTGTGCGCATTAAATACGATGTAGATCCTGAGATCGTGAAGCCTAAGCTGGAAGACTTAGTTATCAAAAATATCACGGCAAAGGATATGGTGCCTGATCCTACTACGGCGGTGGTGGCTGCTATTCAGAGCCCTTTCTATACTACATCTCCGAGTCCTCAGGATACGGCTAATAAAGGATACGCATGGGATAGTTGGTCTTTGAGTCTGAGTTTATCTAACATGCAGTATGCCGCTAACGCCATTACTACGTTCTTGAAGCAGGTAGATAAACTCACGAGAGTAGTGGCACAGCTCCTCAAGGTTATGCAGTTGTTCAGTGGTAATGTAAAATCTATAGCTATTTTCCTGCAGTTTATTACTAAGGCACTCGCAAAAGCTCTGAAGGATCTCATTAACTCGTTTGCGTCCAGTGGCGTGTATTTGAGTATCATAGCTCCTAATTTCGATCGGAAAGCTCCGAAATATACTATTCCTGTGTATGGCGGGTACCGGGAGTTCATAAGTAGAGTAAATGCGACGTGCACGAGCAGCTCTGACCCGGATGCTCCTAAATTTGATAACCCTAAAGATAAAGTTGGTGGGGTCATATTGGCCATGTTGGGCGGTACTAATGATCCTGAGTTTTTGTCAAATCTCGTGCATAATTTCAAAGTCCTGAGTGAATTTTTTGGGTTTCAAAATCCCATGCCTTCTCCAGCCAAAAATTTCAAGGCTACCGCGGGACTATTCAGGAAGCCTGGCACATCAGATAAGGTTTTTGGGGTACAGCTCACGTGGGACGCCCCAGACAATCCTGTTACTCGGTATGGTATTTATAGGAGTACAGTTCCTACCGGTATCCCAAAGAATCCAAGTCCTGTAATAGATGGTGTAGAAGTAAATGTGATGGTGTTAGGGGAAATGATAGCGGATGCACATAACATACCAGGAAAAATTCATTATCGGTATACTGATTTTGATGTAAAAGACGGTGTGACATACTATTATAAGATATACAGTATGATAGGAGACACGTTTTTCGAAGATAACCCTCTCATAGAAGATCTTCGTAGCCCTATAGCCACGCCAATACAAGCAGTCACTCCTAGGAACTGTATACCAACATTGGAGTTGGCTAAGTATACTACCCTGGGCATAAACGGAGAGTTCCTAAATTTCATAGATCTGAAAAGTGAATGGCAGTCTCTTACTATCAGGAGGCTGCTGGGTAAGAGCCTAGATATAGTGCTTCATAAGATAGATGACCTGGCGGACAGAATAGCAGGGATGGTGAATACTGGTAGTAGCGCTACCACTGAGTTTATAGATTTTTACGCTAAAAAGGTGTCTGACATACTGGCCTTGGTGACAGAGTTCAGTGATATCATCACACGTCTGATGGCTTTCAACATGCGTGGTACGTTTATGGTCCTAAAGCTACCTGTACAAGAGGGCGGGATGGCGGGTTTTGTGGATAGGTTCAATAAAGCATCGAGTCTCGGAGACACTACGTCCGGAGTCCAGCAGTCGGAGCAGCCTAACTACACTGTGGCTAAAATTACAAAAAATGGTGGGATAGGTCAGTATACCGAAAAGGGAATCATGTTTGGGGTAATTCTGTTGTTCGGGTATCCATGTCTCTCCACGGAGAGACTCGTAGAAGTAGTACCCCCAGGAGAGGTGGAAGCGTTAAAAGCAAAAATTAAAGTCACTGAGAAAGCTGTTGCAACGTTTGTGAAGCTATTGGGACTGGAGTAGTGAATGAATTTGAGAAAAGATGCCTACCACAATCAAGATACGGTAGGTGAGGTACAGCACCTGGTAGATTTGTACTCCAGCAATAAAGCAGAGCTGTCTGCTACTCTATCTTATTTGGAGAAGAAAGTCACTAACCTGGCTCTACGTATAAAGTCTCGTCGAGAGAATTTGGTAGCATTCTTAGACGAGCGTCAGATAGATTATGCTTTGTTCCCAGCGTTTGAGAGCGTAATAAGTGATGATGTGTATCCGGATACTGGAGCTGACCAAAACATAGGATCTGTAGAGGTAGAGAAAGCCATGAGGAAGAACATACCTGATGAAATATTTACTTTGCTGAAAGAAAAGATACTAGTAAAGATACACTATGAGATAAATGACAGGATAGATGAGTTGAAAAGAATGAAATTACATAAGGCTAAGTTGGAAGGAGATATGCTGGCTATACAGCGCTTATGAGCTCCTACATAAATACCGGTGCTACACAGAGCGATTCTTTTAAGACTTTGAGCAAATTCGCGAGTGACTCGGTGTGCCTACTCAAAGGTCTGAGTGAGTTTAAGATGCTTTTTACGAATGTGCCTCAGTTATACACTCAGGACAGTTTCGCAAAAAGTCATATCAGTATACTGGATAAATATTCTTCTGTTTATGTAGGTAAGAAAAAATCGGTGAGAGATCAATCAGACAAAATACAGGATAATTATTTTACCAATGATTTTACCGTGGTGGCAAATGAGGACATAGCTAAAAAGTCAAAAGTGCTGGAAGAGATATCCAAATATTTTTCAGAAGAAGAAGAGCAGCTACCTACTCATTATGTGGACGCGTACCCTACCCGAATTGCTGTGGTAGATAAGGTATCTGGGTATATGAAAAGGGTATCCTCCATGATAGTGTCCACTATGAGTGTGCTGGATGATATGAGGGGATCTCCAGGGTCAGGTACAAAGGAAATATACGCTCTGTTCACAGATGCTAAAGCCCTGGCAGCTTTCCCTGGTAATGTGAAAAAAATAGAGCATCTCGTGATAGATGAGATAAGAGAGGTCAATAAAATAGCTCTAAATAAAGCCGTGCAGGCAGCGCAGATATTTACAGGTATCCTCAAGCAGGGTGCTGACAAAATATCTGCGACTATGGCTAGACTCCACAAAGAGCGCCTGTCGAGGACTATTCTCATAGGTTTTCCGTCTACAGCAATCGTAGCCCGAGACCAAAGTCTGGAAGATACTGTGCGCGAGAAGGTGCGCAAGAAATTCGGGGGTATACGTTTCTGTGACGAGGAGGAGATAAAGACCAGTGAGGGGTACTCTGTTTTCAGAAAACAGTCAGAGCTCATGGAGGTCAAGGATCCTGCCGGGGGTACCGTGAAAGTACCAAAATCCATCGGAGAGGCTCAAATTATAGAGAACGACCTGGGACCTATGGGATAGCACCACTGGTACCTGATGATCTATTAATACTCCCGTCTATATATGTCGTACGACTCAAAGATACAAAATAAGTGCGATCACAGGGTACTGTGGGAGCAATCTGCCCTGGGTACAGACCTAAAAACCATACCACTCACCAGACCGGTGGCCGCTGTATCCTCTGTAGCCCTGAGAATCAATAACGTAGTCGTAGAAACAAATCAGTATAGCGTGTCTACAGTCAGGGGATCCCTGTCTTTGACTCTCACTTCGTCTATACTCATGCGTTATACAGTAAAAGACTGGCAGCCGCTGGTAGAGGTCAACTATGTCACATACGCAAATAATTGCCCGAAATGCGTGGGTATAAACACCGTCGATGATATAGCGTACACAGCGTCCGGTGATTTCAAGATGGTGAGTAAAGAGTATCTGCTGCTACAGACGGTAGAGAAAGCCATAATCACCAAAGTGACTACCAACCCGTTTCATGACTGGTACGGTACCGGACTACACAGTTTAATAGGCTCAAAGATCACTGACATGTCTTTTCTCAGGACAAAGATAATAGATCAGATCTCCAATGCCATAGAGAAAGTAAAAACAGTCCAGAAACAGTATGTGTCAGCGAATAGAAAAGTAGATCCCGGAGAGCTTTTTGGACAGCTGCTGAGTTTGACTGTAGACCCTACGGAAGATCCTACTATGGTAGCAGTGTCTGTAGTATTCACGGCACAGAGCGGACAGACCCTGGAGTATTCTCAACTGATTGATCTGACTACCGCCAGAGAAAGAGTGGCCTTTTCATGATAGCATCTCCTGTCATCCTATACCCGAAAACAGATTGGACGTCCGCTGGGGAGGATAAGTATTACACGGATAGCCTCGTCCAGCTGGTCTCTGGTAGTATTTCTACGGTGTATGAAGAGAACACCTTTTTGAGCGTGCAGTATCGGTATAGGATTGATAATGCCTACGGGGTGGGTACATACTCGACTTTTTCGTATACAGGCATCACTGTAGGTAGCTCTGCCACGATAGCGACCTCTATCCCGTGGTCTTTTAACAGTGACGGTATTTTTAGCACCGTAGTGGGTGATATAGTACGGTTCGAGTTCAGGACAGTCAAACTGAGTAGCTACAACGGAGAAGTCGGTCCCATCCTGGATCAGAGTGCTGTATCCGTACTGAACGTTTTCGTGGTGGAAGAGAGTACCATACAGGCCTCCTCTAATCCTCCCACGGGCGTGAAACTGAAAAGATACACAGACCGCATAAAAGTATTGGCCCCTAGCTCTGGTATCATGTTGAACAAGAACTGCAGTTTCGCTGGGTGTAGTTTCTATGTCAGCCTGGAAGCCGGTGGTGGAGCGTCCGGGTATGTCCAGATGAATACAGCGCTGGTCACCGCTATCGACTCGTCCGAGACTGAAGAGGTGATCCTATCTGACACTGTGGTATCTGATACCACAAACAACATCCAGATCAACACAGTAAAGAACACTCAGGTCACCAACGAGTACTTCACGTACACTCTGGATAAGACTGTCATATCCCGACTGGTCCGTGATGGAAAAATACCTAACATTTTCCTGACCGACGGTAAGACTCTGAGCGAAGACGTGGTGTACTATTTCATAGTCACAGACATGGTCTTTGATAGTTCTTTCAATGAGGTAGAAGAGAGTCCATACTCGATAGAGCTCGAGGCTAAGTTCCTGCGGTACACTACCAGCTACCATGCCCTCCCGAAACGGTCTCGTAGCGATATACTTTTCGCTATATCTCGGGACATGATGGTCAACAACGAACTCGTGAATGTGGTACCGGGATCTGTCATCAGGGATATCCTGGACCCAGTGTCACTGGAGTTCGAGAAGTTTTATGTGATAGAGGATTTCATATTCTCGACACTGTCTATAGATACTCTTTTGTATTTCGATGACCCCAATGGTACGGGTACGAGTATACCTGTACTGCAGGATCAGCGTAAAAGCGCTCTCATGGTAGCACTGGGACTCTCTGACCCCATAAATCTACAGCTACTCATAGACGAGCAGTTTGATAAGTCAGCCTCTAATTTCAACATCACTCGAAAAGGGTCCAGCGCTGCGGTAGGGACTGTCCTGTTTTACTCTGAGATCGTACCCACGCAGGATATACTCATACCGGACGGTGCGGTAGTGTCCTCTATAGTGGACCCGGATACGGGCGCTCCATCTGTGAGTTTCTCAGTACAGGGTAGTGTGCTGCTGAGTGTGCGGGACATAAATCATTACTACAACTCATCCCTGAAACGATACGAGATAGAGGCTAATATACGGGCTATCACTCCCGGCAGCGCTAGTAATGTGCCTGCGGGTGTGATCACCATATCCAGGAATCTCATACCGACCATACAGGTGATCAACAATGCTCCTACACTGTTTGGTACTGACAGAGAGACCAACCTGGGTCTGGCGAATAGGATAAAGCTCGCCAAAGTGTCCTACGACTCAGGCACTGAGGGTGGTTATGAAGATACTGCCTACAATATCCCTGGAGTGCTACAGGCACGTATCGAAAAAGCAGGCGACCCCCTGATGATGCGAGATTACGATATGAGTACTGGTACGCACATCGGCGGTAAGGTAGATGTGTATGTCAAAGGGGTACAAAAAAATCAGTACATAGATCAGGTAGCTTTCAGGTATGACTATCCTACTGACACGTATGGTAACAAGGTAGGAGAGCAGTTCTCGGTGGTGAACGCGAGTGAACTGATGCTGCGTACTCCAAACCCAAAAGTCACGGACACGAGCCCTATAGTATCCGTGAGTAGAGTCAGAAACATCTCCAGGTCGGAAAACTACAGTTTAACTGGGATGCAGATAGTGAATGGTGGGAACACGGTACTACTGGAGAAAAACTATCAGAATTTGTCTGTGGGTATGGCCACGAAGGACGTGGTAGAAGTGAGTTACCTGTATAGGAGCTCCAATAGTGTGGTACTCGCTAACCAGCCTGTGATATCGATAGTGTCTGTAGTCTCGTCTCAGGGTACGATAATAGACCCGTCGAAATATCTACTCGTGAAGACGGAAGATCCGCTGCAGAACGGTAGCTCCAGTATAGCTAAGGACTCCGTGCAGTTTCTGTTTAACGAGAATGATGATATCCAGGAGTTCATCCAGGTGAATGACGAAGAGCATGTCATGCTCCTGGATACTCCAGCTCGGCTCCTGCTAAAGGGAGTAGATATCTCTACTGTGGTGGTATCTCCTACCAGTGGCATAGATTTCATAAGAGACGTGGATTACTCTCTGACTGTGGGTAGTGAGTCTGCGTACACGTATGTGAATCTCCTGGATAACAGTAAAATTAGACACGGCGACACCGTACAGGTGACTTATAAAGCCAGTGAGAATTTCAATGTTACATACGTACACAACGGGCTCGTACAGGTGGTACAGGAAGCTATCACCAAGATGAAGCATGCCTGTGCGGATACCATAGTAAAAGAAGCTGTACAGAATTTCGCTGATATCAGTTTTCAGGTGTACAAGAAAACTGGCGTGGACAGTAGCCTCCTGAAGTCCAGGATACAGACTGCAGTAGCGAATTATGTGGCTCGGCTCAAGATGGGAGACAGTTTTACACAGGGTGCTCTCATAAATGTTATACATGGGGTGACAGGCGTAAAAGAGATCCGCCTGCCGCTACTGAGGATGATGAAGAGGAATAGCTCTTTTATACCTCTGGATGATCTGGGTGCGCTGACGTTTGAGGTGTATCAGAAAACCAGTGGTAGCGGTGTGGCGTCGTATCGTACAGTACACTCCGTGCTGACGTACACTACCTCGAATGGCGGTGGAGACAGTAATCTGTTCCGGGGTGTGTACGAGGATAACATCCTGCTCACCGCTGTGACTGTCGCGGGTGATGTAGCTAAGAGTGCTGGTAGGGCGTATATCCAGGCAGACGGTAAGATTATCGTGAGTACTACGGACGGTCTACCGCCACAGACGAAATATTATAAAGCATCGTATTATACGTACTACCCTGCTGATGTGAATCCTGTGGTAGATCTGACTACCAGTACTATGGAGTACCTGGATGTGGATAGTTTGAGTATGAAAGACATAGATGTGCTCGATGAGAAAATAACGAAGAGAGGCCTGTGATCATGGCTACCAATCAGAGTGATAAAGTGACACCGGCGTCTGGTGCGTCCGGGTATGCGTTTGATAAGGTGGTTTTTCAGTCTGGAAAACCTATCCTGGACACTGAGCTGAATTTGGCTCAGGAGCAGCTGGAGCTACTCACGCAGAAATCCACTGCGCATATGCCGTCTGGATGGCTCAGCTACCGCCCGTACTATACTTCCAAAGATATCACCAATGGTTTCTATACTCAGGATCCTACAGGTGCCAAGCCCGAGATGGCACTGGTGAATGGATGGCCCGTGTATGTCACAAACACCAACACACCCCTGAAGCATGTAAATAAGATACTGTTCAATGACAATGAGCTGAGATCCGGATCTCGAGTAGATGGTGTATTCCTGGAGGTGTGGAGATCTGTGGTGACTCCACAGATCAAATCAGCGATAACAGGGGAGACCTCTAAACCACAACCGGTGATTAAGGTCAGTACGATCAATGGCGTACACATGTACAATGAAAACATCGGGTGGGCGGTGGGAGATAATGGTACTATCCTGAAAACTTCTGATGGTGGTAATAACTGGATCACAGTAGATACCCCCATAAACATGAATTTCAAGAAAGTTAAGTTCTACGGTCTGGAGATAGGATACGCTATCTCTGATAAGGGTCAGATCGTAAAGAGTTTAGACGGAGGAGCGTCGTGGTTCACGTTGAGTACTCCGGTCAATGACGACCTCAACGACCTGTACCTGATAGATGCACAGAGGGTGTGTATCGTAGGTAACAATGGCACCATACTGCTGTCGATCGATGGCACACATTTTAATACGGTGTCCCAGTCGTCCAGCAATACCAGTAATCTCTACGGTGTGACATTTTTTGATACGTCTGTGGGATGGGCAGTAGGAGCGTCTGGCACTTTGCTGATGACTAAAGATGGTGGTAACATCTGGCAGCGGTACAGTGTCACAGACAACGCCACGAGTACTCAGGTCACGCAGTCTCTGTACTCTGTAGCTTTCTATAACCTCAATGACGGAGTGATCTCGGGATCTGATGGGCTCATACTCAGGACGTCTGATAGTGGGTTCACGTGGTCCAATATGTCGGACCGTATCTGGAGTGATGGGGCCTACAAGACCATACAGGATATATACCCTGGTAGTACTATCAATTTCAATCGCATTTTCATACGGGAAGAGTTTGCGATACGCCTGGTAATCGGGGTGTATTCGTATGCTCCGAAGGTTTATTTCAAGAATTTGATGTACAAGATATCTCCCGCGAACTACCCGAACTCTCTGGTCCTGGAGTTTACGGGCACACAGGATAACATCAATTACATAAAAGTTCTGGATCTCGATGCATACGCTACGGCAGAGGATCTGAGTACAGCAATAAACAATCAGATCAGTGCTTACCGGTCGGATGATGCTTATTTGCCTGATGCGCAGAGACAAAAGATACGTGTTTTTGAGTCCTCGATAGATTACGAGCCCTCTAACGTAGGGAAGCCGTCTGATTTCAGACCGTCTTCTGGTAGCTTCTCCAGTATGAGTCCTGCGCAGTTGTCTTTTTCTGTAGAGGATAAAGCCTGGATAGCGGGTGACTCGGGGGTGGCCCTGATCAGCAACAACAGCGGGTCTAAATGGGAAGTGTTGGATATCGGTACCGGTTATGATATGTACGACATTTTCTTTGTGTCTGATACTAAAGGGTGGTTTACGGGAGCTGAAGGTACTGTGGTACAGTATAACGCATCCGTGATACCACCAGCTGAGACACAGAGTACTGATCTCGTCACGAAGGTCCAGGGTAGAATATTCCCTGAGGGTAATGTGTTGTCCAATGCTGAAGAGTATTTGACGGACAACATCATAGACCCCCAGGTAGGAGTAGAGACTACCAGGCGGGTACAGATACAGTACCGTATCCGAATTGCAGAGGGTGTAGATCCGTTCCAGCATCCAGAGTCTGGACTAGGCCATGAGTATGTCTACAGCCAGGGATTCAACGCGAACACCAGCGAGGCTGGTAACTACATTTTCGAGAACATGGGTCCTGAGAATGGTGACTATGGCCTATGGCGTGCTCGGTGTAGGGGTACCTATGATGGGTACAGCTGGGCGATCCCTATGTTTTTTGTGTCCAAAAGAAACTCCGGTGCATTCAACGTAGACAGCAATATAAACGGGTCTACCTATTTTGACTTGAATGCGATACGTCCTGATGGGCTGACCTATGAGCAGATCGTGGATGATGATGTCACTGACATACGTCGTCAGATAGTGGTCCAGTCCTACAGCGCACTGCTGCAGAAGAATCTTGAGAAGTTGCTATCTAACAACCTCAAGACCAGTGTCAGTGACAAGGATCAAAGAGGGCTCCAGTACGGTACTTCTATTCTGATGTCAGATCAGTATACCGGTACGAATGATATCCCTAACCTGGTACGTGGTGGAGTATCGTCATCCGCGGTGCTGGTAGAGGATATAAAACTACTGGACCCCAATATTTTGATTACCACGGCAGAGCTGACTTTCGGTCCTCGGGACGACGGCCTCTACCACAATGACCCGTCATATTACAGTGCATACGTGAAAAGAGGCACTGTAGTGACCAAGGAGCCTGTGCCGGGGACTTTTGAGGGTTTCGGTACAGATACTGTGGTGTTCCATATAGCAGATAATTATACGCCATCTGGTGGTACACTAACTGGCGTACAATATCAGATCACAGCCACACTCATTGATTACTCGCGTGTAGGGTTGTCCAGGGTCCCTAAGACTCCTATCTCTGTGAAGTACCAATCGAATCCTGTGAATGTCGGTGAGACATACTATTTCAACGGTATCAATTCCCGGAGTGATAGTAAGATCCTGGAGACACTCACGGAGAATGTGCCTGGGTATGTAGACTATACCAGGCTGTACTCTGCTAAAGTCGTATTAGATAACGATCAGGATAAGTTCTTGTATGAGTTACTGGGTCATACTCCTATGGTAGATCCTGATGCTCAGAAGAGCCTCAGAAAGTATGAGGGTCAGCAGTTTAGAGGGTCTCTGGTAGAGTATCACTATTTCACGCAGACTACCACGGCTACCAGTATCCTGAGGATCCCTAAGAATCTCAATGGGTATGCCATATACGGTGTACGATCGGTGCGTAACGTAAATGGCGCGTCCTATAAAATATCTGTAGATTTTGCTGGCGACATGTCTTTGCGTGATCGTGAGGTGGTAGACGCGAGTTTGGTGAAAGATAATGTAGTGGTGTATTTGGATGAGGCGTTCACGATACCTGCGAATGCTGTTTTGGAGGTCATACTGGAGGCGTGTGTACCGAGTAGTGCGCTCGGTATGACTCCCAGTGTAGACACAGGTATCACGGTACAGAGTAAGGGTGAGAATCAGGAAGCGCTTAGGACATCGTTCACGGCTAATTTCAGCCCTGCGTCGAAAGCTGTATCTGGGATGTATATCGGTATCCTGTACCCTATCAGTCTCACTACACTCACTACTACGATTACAGTGGACTTATCGAGTCTACCAGCGGGCAGTACTCTGTTGAATGGCACGGTACTGGGCCTCATATCGTGTGAGACTAAAGAGATAGTACAGCAGCCGTATCTGTGGTATCAGGCGTCATCATTACCGGTCCAAAACGACTACTTCACTATGGCACCTATAGCTGCGGTGACGGGTCTTGGCACGTCTACTGTGACTATCTCGGTGGATCCTAGAAAGCCTCTGAATGGTGGTAAAATACAGATACCTCTCCTGGTGAAGCTGGCGAATTTACCTGGTACTGTAGCTAACTCGGTAGCTACTGTGTTCTACAAATACATCCCGTACCAGACTGTGGGTAACCTGCCAGAAGAGTTGATTCTGGAAGTAGTGAATATGTCTGAGCAGGTGTTTATAACGAACCTAGGTACAGGAGCTAGCGAGATAGTGCGTGGGGAGCCTTATGAGGTACCTGCAGAGCACATAGCTGTCAACGATGATTCTGTGAAGAATGATAATATGTTTTCTAATGTGGATGACATGGAGTTTAGCAATTTCACGATTCCTACAGGTTTCGTGCGGATGCCTGGTATACTTTCACAGTACATTGGCGAGGACATCGTACTATCCAGACCGAACAACGTAGGGGATAAGGTAGGCAGGACGTATTACTCGAGTTGCTCTGTGGACGTCATAGCTCAGGCAGAGAATATGGTTACGAGTACTCCTAGAAAAGTTTTTGTTCCTATGATAGCCCGGGTACGGTCGGACGTGCTGTATCCTGTGATGCGTGGTGAGTTGGTGCTCGTGATATTCAGCAAGGTGTACAAAGCACGCCTGGAGAACAAGACAGGATTATACGAGGATTTGGATGCTGAGTACAAGCCTGGGTATATCGAGCAGACAGAACCTTCGATCGCTATATACAGACTGACGAATAAACCGCTCCTCAGAAAGTAACATGGACAACTCGAATATCATACATGAGATCAGAAACGCAGACGGCACTGTAGATTACAGTGTCAGTCTGGGTTCTGTGCTCTACAATGATCGGATACTGGATCTCAGTAATCTGATCATACCTATACGCGGGCAGACTTTTTTCACTCTACCTGAGGATAAGGGCAAATATGCCGCCATCAACGTGTACTACCGTGTGGAAGATGGCGAGTTCATTTTTGACCTGGTCAAGAAGTCAGCCGCGTTTGTTCAGAGTGTCACGTCTGATGCTATCTCTAATTGTTTGCCTATAGCTCAATTTCTCATTCAGGAGTCCTACGGTAGTTTCAATGTTCTGGTGATCAACCAGTACTCCAAAATGGCTACCTTCTCTATCACCAGTAGTTTTGAGCAGGGTGATAGAGGGCTCCAGGGACGCGTAGGAGCTACAGGACTCGACGGGTACGTCGGTAGTGTAGGTGAGACGGGCATCGAGGGCCTGATAGGTTATACGGGCCCACAGGGGATCACGGGTGTGGGGTCCGCAGGAGAGATAGGGCCACAGGGTGCTACTGGGGTGTATCCGTCTACAGATCTTCTTTTTTATGGCAAATTCAAATCGGATAATCTCAGCCTCCTGGATTACGCGGTATATGAGCGGGATTTGGAGTGGGGAGCTACGGGGGCGGGGTACACTGGTGTGGGGTATACGGGTATAGGGTTAGGGGACACTGGGTTATTTTTCATGCCTCAGGAGCAGTCTTCTTTCGTGGTGGTAGACGGTATTGTAGACAACAGCCACTCGATCGTATACAGAGGTGGGCGATCGGGGTATACTAACGATAAATTTTTAGGGTTCACTGGATCTATTCAGGCGTGGGTGCGTTTGGATGTGCCTCCTATAGCAGATTTCTCGTATACAGTGGATCCATCAAAGCCTACGCGGGTGACTTTCACGGATACGTCTGTGATGTATCCCACGAGCTGGTCGTGGTCTCTGGGTGGAGTTATTACTCCTGCGAAGAATATCACGTATACGTTCCCTACGTCAGGTACATATTTAGTGATACTCACAGTGACTAATGCGGCGGGCTCATCCGAGCGTGCTAAATCAATTACTCTTTAGGATGATATATGGCTGTAGCAGCCGATTTCGCTGTATCTAATAGGGCCGCGGACAGGTTCAACACTGTCGTGTTCACGGACGCCTCTACGGGCGTTATTACGGGTAGGAAATGGATTTTAGGGGATGGTACTGTGCTTGATGGTAATGATACTACCGTGAAGCACACGTACACGGTGCCTGGTAGGTATACAGTGACACTCGTAGTACAGGATAGTGTGGATCAGGATAGTGAGACGAAGACAGACTACATCATAGTGAATGATGTAGCACCTACGCCCGATTTTGTTATCATGCAGACGTTTGAGGTTTCGTCGGGGGCCTATTGGCGTTTTTACATAGATGCACAGTTGCATTTGGTTTATGAGACCCCACAGTATGTGTATAGATCTTCTGATAGGGTCATCAACATAAAGCAGTGGGCTATGGTGCAGTTTGATCCTGTGTCTGAGAATATGAGTGTTGGTACATATCTTGGAAACTACAAAGTGATCCCTTGTAACAAGACGACCAATGTGGCTCCTACAGTACCTGTGAGTACTAAAACAGAGGTAGCGGTACAGAGTACTATAAAGATAGATGAGTTGATGGTGTGGTCGACGGCTAAAAATTTGCGAGACTATCACATTAGTACCCGTGGTAAAGCTGGGTATTTGGATATGAGATAATATTATGGTTTCTGCAAACATTGAGCTATACAAGCAGGGTGAGACTGGGCAGGGTGGTGTGTCTGGTGTGTTCCTTTACATCACTCCTATCACGGTGCAGTTTAGGGTCGAGGTAGTGAGTGGGGATCCTACGGCGTTCCTTTGGGATTTCGGGGATGGTACTACGAGCGCTCTGCGGGAGCCGGTACATACATACACGTCACATGGGATACATAGGGTCGTTCTTACGGTATATGATTTTTCTGGGTCATATGTGTCACCTTTTTTTGTTGTGAAACTGGGGAAGCTGGATTTCTTGGCTGATCCTGTACGCGGTCCTGGTACTCTTTTGGTAAATTTTTCGGATCAGAGTATAGCTCCATCTGGGTGTCATTTTACTGGTGCGGTGTGGGATTTTGGGGATGGGTATACGGGTATGGTAGCAAACCCTACGCATACGTATACTACTGTGGGTAAATATAGTGTGTCAGTGTCTGCTTTCATATCGGACGTGTGAGCTCTCATTATCCTCCACAGTATGATTTGTTTTTGGAGTAGTGTGATATTGTGAATATTATACAAGTGGTGGTGTAATTTGGGGCTTCACCTATAGTAATGTAATTTTGGTAGTACTAAAGCAATATTACGTTTTCGGTGAGGTGGTGCTGGCCAATAAAAAGTTAAGGCTGAATAATATGAATCGCTTAGAAACTAAGCTAACCCTTGAAACTGACGATGCCCGTCCAGTCAGTTTCCCTAGTTTGGTTGTAAAGCCAACTGGTCAGCGGTTTGTCTTTTATACAAAACAGTTTACAACAGGCAGAACAAGCAACTCCAGAGTTACTTTTACTCTTCCTTTCGCAATTAATGTTGAAGCAGGAAGTGGCACATTAAATAGTATTCCAGTATCTTGGGGCACGGTCACTCTAACCGCCCCTCCAGACTCTTTTAATATAGTTTATTCTGACTCTATGGGTGTTCATCTTACTGATACTTGGGATATGACGCTTATTGCTGCATCGATCGTTTTAGCTTTTGTATATGTTGGCAATTCCGAGATCACCAGGATAGAGGAAACTGAGAAGACAGGTTTATACATCTTCACCCAAAAGCAAGAATTGGTTGGATCTGTGTGGCAATGGTCCGGTATGGAGATTTTACTAAATACCGGAGAGCAATCTCAAGCTTTTTATGATTCATCTAGCGATTTGATTTATCTACATTATAGGAAAGATAGCTCAGTATATCTTAGGATTCTGAACCCACTTGATGAATTATCCTGGAGATACTTACCTAATTCCTATATTCAGGATCCCAATACAGTCCACTTAAACCGTGATCCCCAGGCAACAATTCTTTTTAGGCTAGGTTTAGGTAGTTCAGCCTCCCTTGGTGTTGATAATGTTGAATTATTTCCACTCAGTGTAACTGGACTGAGTTTTCAGCTAGTGGGTATGGTATACGAGCCTTTTATCTTCATTCCATACCTATTAGGCAACAACTTATCCTATCTTAAATACCCGTATACTATTGAAATAGGTAGCCTTGTAGGATTGACCTTTGTCACCGAGGATTCTATTGCATTTAATTCGAATGATTCATATGATCGTTGGCATCAATGGTCAGGATCCCTTGGTACTAAGTTTATTCGAGTCCGCTGTTTTACCCAATTGATAGGTGGGGAGTATTTTACCCCAATCTCTGGTTACAAACAAGTTCTGATCTATGACCCTTTTGAATATCAATATACTGTAGGTGATATCGAGAATGTGCAAATTATTACAGAGCCTGTGGCGTTTCGGATCTCTGGGAGTAATGCCGGACAAATTATTAAGACTTTCGAATATGAGGAGACACGAGACTTTGAACAAGATAATGTACCGTTTTATGTTGGCATGGGGGCTATAGGCCAAATAACCAAAACTTTTGAATACGAAGAATCCAGAGATTTTGAACAGGATACCCTCCCAGCATTTCAAATAGGCTCTGGATACAACGCCACAATAACTGTCGTAAACACATAGGAGTCATCATGTTTAAGAACAAAGGTTTGTATGAGTGGAAGCTGATTGAAGATGACAAAGTTGTGGCAGAAGGTTCCCAATGGAATACTTCTACCGACCAAATGCCTCTGGTGTTGGGTTGCTGGGAAGGTTCTGATCCATTCCTTGGAAATTATAATAAGAGGTCCATCCAGCTTTCCGGGGATTCTGCTCCTGCTGGCGATCTGCGACAACGATATGCACCCTACCAACGTATTAATACCTTAACCAACGGTAGAATGTGGGAATTGGCTCAGACACTAGATCCGGTAGCCAACACTTCCTCTGTTCAGAATTTATTTAGTCCGCCAGTAGCCCCACGCACAATCAAGATTATAGGTTCAAGTTTTAACGTAAGTGAAGCGCATCCGTATGAGTATGCCTCTTTTATTGAGTTGTCCACCCCTATCACACAGCAGACCAACCAGTATCTTTTTGTTAAGTATACGCTATTTTATAGTTTTGTAGCAGGTGGATATAACTCTCCCGATAATCGCTACATTCAACGTAGACTTTCCCAACTCTTAGTTTATCGTGCTTGTGAAACTTTTGGATTTCCTGACGGTTATGGAATTCAGGGGTTATGCGCATTCAATCCCCCGACGGATAAAGACAATGTGATGAGGTATATATGGAGATTGAGCAATAATCTAGCTACCCCCCAGTGGTTCGGTCCCTGTTATGGACAGAAATGGGTACAAAATTATGCTACTACCGAAGTAGCATATCCCCTTGGGGTGTTTGTCTTTGGGTGGCCCACTCAAGGCAGTCCAGTACATGATAAAGCAGCTACTATAGGGTACTCTATCCCATCGGATTTTGGGCCTGCTATATCCCGTGTATTTACCCATCCTGCGAGTCGGATAGATCAAATCTTTAGTGATCCTGCTTATCCTCCAAACTCACAAGGAACAATTGCACTTACGGGTACACCGACTAACAAACATGCTATTGTAGGGCGTGTACGCATTACTAAAACAGGCGACGCCTCTGATATCGTTGACGAAACATTTCTACCGGCCGTAGTGAATACAGGAACAAATGAAATCACTATAGCGCAGTCCTTTGCTATGGACGATATTGTTAGATTTACTAATGCGGGAGGTGCACTGCCTACTGGTATATCTGCCGGGGTGGATTATTATGTGATTCAAGCAGGAACCACCATCCAACTTTCTACTTCTCTGGGTGGATTATCTATTACAATTTCAGCTCAAGGTACAGGCACTCACACAATTGTTCGACAAAATACCGGGCGATTTTCTTTAGAGCTTGCACCTTGGAGATTCTCTTATAAAAGTTCTAATCAGTATCCAATCCCTCAGCTTAGTATGGGCGTTGACATCGACAATAAGATGCAGCCCCATGTTTTAGCGGATAATATTGATTTAGCTGAGGACGAGGTTAGTCCCCGTGGTGATAATATGATAGAGGATCAGATTCAAGTTGGTGACTTTATTTATTCTATTCAAAAGAGTAGATCGACACAATTACAGAACGTATGTCGTTGGCGTTTCTGGACTATTGAGACTTCTGTATCTCTATGTAAGTTCGGAACAACAGGAACAAAAGCACATCGAATGGTCAAAGTAGGCACAGATGTCTATATTGCTACTTCAGACGGAATCTATCTGTATGATACTACTACACCCACTGTAGCCCCGACTCTTTTGACAATTTCTGGTATTTTATCTAATCCGGTTCTTGATTTGGCGTATGACCCAATTTCCACTTACATGTGGTCAGGTCATATTACAGGTTTGAGTAAGATTGATCTTGGGGCATCTACAGCCACTCAATATATCACAGGTGGTGGAGAGAAATTGGAAGGCATGACTGCTGGCATGGTACATATTGTTACTGGGTCTCTGGAAGCATATAATGGTAGGGTGTTAAAAGACGGTGCATACTATACAGGCGCTACGCACGATCAATGGTTTACAGATGCTGATAAGGCATGGGTGCTTCAGGATGAAGCTAATGACGGGAATAGCATTGGCTGGTGTTCTTTACCTACCAAGTATGTTAGTCGAGGGGGATGCATAAGGAAAGGTACTAACCAAATTGTAGACCTACAAAGGTCTACACTGATTGTACGCACTGTTATAGTAACTGGACTTAATTCAGGTACTACTGTCGAGGTTGAGTCTTTGTCTCTTAGTATGCTAATATTTTACATGGCTGGTATATCACAGGTCTCGGATTCAATCTTTCTATATGTTCTTAAAAATGATAGTGGTAACTATTATACTGGTACTTACGTGTTAGGAGCAACAAATGCCCAACCTGTTGCAGGGTCTCCTAATAATTGGAGTCCAGAGATTTACTATCTAGGCGGTCCTTACCAATCAACAACAAACTCTTTAGCACACATGTTCCGTAACTTAGTTGATTTAGACAACGGGATCTTAATTCCAATTTTATTCTGTAATGCAACGGTATATCCTGTTGCTAGTATAGTAACCACATTTGGTTGGAATGGTGCAAATTGGATCAAAGATAACGCAACAGATCGGCCAATTCCCAAGACCGGTACAACCGCGTTGCTCCAAGGTGTTAGTGTTGCATTCAACAACGCCACAGGAAAACCGTGGGATCAACAGTTTGTTGTAGGAGATCGTTTCACTTGGGTTCATGGCCCCAACAAAATCAAGGACAATCTGCAAACAATGCGTGTTGCAGCAAAGAATTATCATGTTCCTGTAGATGTGGCCGACGCCATAGCATTTACTGTTCCTGCATCAGTCCCCTATGTGTGTCATGTGACGGAAACAACAGATCCAGATTTCCGGGCTACTGATCCTGATGCAATGGTAGTCAAAGTAATGGAAGGTGCAACAGCATATACTGAGTATGCACCCACAATTACATCAACATGGTCTGTGTCAGATAGACCGAATGATACTATTTCATGTGGCTTGAATATTGCTACAGGAACACCTGTGAAGCTCTACCGTAATTCCACTATATATTCTCAGTTTATGTTTCCAACCCCTCTGGTGGACGGTGGTATCTATTATGCAATTAATGTAGATACTACGCATATCAAACTGGCAGCGACCTATGCAGACGCTATGGCGGGAACACCAGTAATCGACCTTTTGAATGCCGGGTATCCTGCTTTTAGTGATGCGTGGCGCATCGGTGTACTTACACCGGGTACAGGAAAATACTCTTTTGGATCAAACGGTGTGTTTATCTTTGCTGCTGCGGATGCAACTAAGAATTTGACCTTGACTTACACATATTCACTATTTGCTTAAGGAGAATAGAATGACTACCAAAGAAGACATCGTTGCTCTGATTGCTCGTCAGGAGTATCTGAATGCACAATTTAAGGCTCAAGTAATGAAAGATCCTATGGTAAACGAGGATACTTTCACAGTACTCACAAATCTTATTAGGGTTTCTGGACAATTGAGCTTTAACACAGGTGAGCTGTTAGGACCAGAGTATTCGCGTAGACTTCAAATGCATCAATTCTAATTATGTCATTACCAGTTACTGATAATCAGGAACTTTTTGTTACAGGGTACGGCTCTGAGTCAATCCCTATAGGCATTTCAGCCAAAGGATACCTATGGTCAGTTTCCCAATCTTTTGGCAAGCTGTTGATCAAAGAGTTCTATAGTTCATTTGTAGCATCAATCCCGCTTTCACTATATAGTTTCTCGGTATCCCCTGCACTACAGAACGATGGGTCTTTCTTCACCGATCGTTTCTGGGTCTGGTGTATTGGTACCAACCGAGTTCTTCGGATTCTTGAGATTGAACCCAATCTAACTACTGATCCTACTACCTACTTCTCACGCACGCTTTCATCTGATGTTTCTAGTGTTGGTGTTTATATTCGAGAGCACGATGATGTTAGACTTTTAGTGCTATCTGATAGTCTTCCCAAGTCACTTTCTATCAAGATGTATCATGATGTTAAAGTATCTTCTCCCATTAGCACATCTGTTAATTGGAATTCGTCTAGACTTGATAATTTCTCAAACTTTGTAAGTTCTGATTCCACTCAGTTTTCTATCTCCTACTCTTATGCTGCATCGCCGTACTCTGCGTATACTGAAGACTATTCCATTCCTATACCTTCTATTATATCATTAACGCAGATTCTATCTAGCGCTGACATACAGGCCGTGTGGTCAGTTTCAGTAGGATCTGATGGGTATGTTTTAGAGCGATCATCAGAGCCATTGTTTTTATCCCCAATTGAGATATACTCCGGTCCATTAACAACATTCACTGAGTCTTCAGTCCCCGTCGGCACATTCTATTATAGAGTCAGAGCAGCCAATACATTAGTTTCCCTTATATCTCTATGGTCTGTTGTTGAGTCTATTGTAGTTATTAGTCCCATCGTTGCTGATTTTATATCAAACCCTCTTGCTGGGTATGCGCCACTAACCGTAAATTTTACAGACACCTCTACGGGTACTCCTACATCATGGAACTGGGATTTCGGTGATGGATCTACTCATGCTATCACTCAAAATCCCACCCATATCTATACAGTGGCGGGTACGTATACAGTTACCCTAATCTCTTCTAATATTGGAGGGTCTGATACAGAGATAAAAACGAACTATATCACTGTGAGTATGGTAGCGAATTTCACGGGTACTCCTACGTTAGGTCCCGCAAATCTCTCAGTAGCATTCATAGACACCTCTGCGGGTACTCCTACGGCATGGGATTGGGATTTCGGTGACGGATCTACTCATGATTACACGCAAAATCCCACTCACATTTATACTGTAACAGGAGCGTATACAGTCACGCTGACTGCTACTAATGCTGGAGGGTCTGATACAGAAATAAAAACTGACTACATCACTGTAATTATGACAGCGGATTTCACAGGGACTCCTACGTCAGGTCCCGCAAACCTCTCAGTAGCATTCACAGATACCTCTACAGGAACTCCTACGTCATGGGATTGGGATTTTGGTGACGGATCTACTCACGCTACTACTCAGAATCCTACTCATATTTATACTGTAGCTGGTACGTACACAGTCACTTTGATAGCTACTAATGGAGCTGGATCTGATACTGAGACAAAAACGAGCTACATCTCTGTGAGTATGGTAGCGAATTTCACGGGTACTCCTACTTCAGGTCCTGCAAATCTCTCAGTAGCATTTACGGATACATCTACAGGAACTCCTACGTCATGGGATTGGGATTTTGGTGACGGATCTACTCACGCTACTACTCAGAATCCTACTCATATTTATACTG
>Ga0315288_10002398_pt1 | contig 24280 bp, 18 predicted proteins | sample YL17G11_20_MG_FD_203454 | JGI IMG/M metagenome (GOLD analysis project Ga0315288, IMG submission 203454) | Sediment microbial communities from Yellowstone Lake, YNP, Wyoming, USA - YL17G11_20 | ecosystem: Environmental > Aquatic > Freshwater > Lake > Sediment | place: USA: Wyoming | collected... | reverse complement strand
TACCCGGGTCTGCCGGAAGACACGCACTACCACGTCGCTTTGGAGCAGTCGGACGGGCAGTGGGACCTCGAGCACTACAACAACTCCGGCGACACGGGCGACCTGTACCAGACCGGCGGCGCGTTCACCGAGACAACGACGCCGAACAGCCTGGGGTACGGGGAGACGGCGGTACTCGCCCAGGTCCCCTCCATTCGTTCCTCGGGCACCGACTTCATCGTGTCTGTGGATCTGGGCGCAGCCGGCATGACGTACTCCATCAGCGGACACATCCAAACGGCTGACGGCGTGGCTCTGGCCGGCGTGGCTGTTGAGGCGGCCGGTGCGGTAGGGACGACGGACCCGAACGGCGACTACACCATACAGGACGTGCCTTCCGGCGTCGTAGACGTTGTGCCGACCAAGGAGAACTACGCATTCACCCCGGCGAGCCGTTCGATCGACCTACAGGCCGACACCGCGGGCGTCGACTTCACTGCGTCACTGGCGCCCTTCAGTGTGAGCGGCGCGATCATGCTGGGCGACCAGCCGTTCAAGGGGGCCAAGGTCGCCGCGGGTGGCAAGACCGCGACGACGGACGTGGACGGCAACTACGTGCTGACGGGGTTGGCGCCGGGTGTCCAGACGGTGCGGCCCCAGTTGGCGGGGTACGTGTTCACGCCATCCGTCGAGGTCGCCGCCGGGCCGCCGGATGTGACCGGGCTCAATTTCACCGCCGCGGTGGCGACGTACTCGGTCTCCGGCCTGGTCACCGAGCGGGAGAACCCGCTGCCCGGTGTTGCGGTTAGCGCCTATGAGACGGGCACCTACACAAGTCCGGACGACCCGGATGCTCCCGACCCAGTAGCGCAGTCGGTCAGCGATACCGCGGGCATCTACTCTGTGGCCGGCCTCGTAGAGGGCACCTACGACCTGATCGCCGTGCATTCGGACTACTCATTCGAGATGCAGACCGAGAGCGTGCCCCCCAACCGCCAGGCGGTGAACTTCGAGGGCACCGCTACGACAGCCAAGGCCATCGAGGTGAGCGTCGCCGGCCCCGCCGGCCAGGCGGGGGACACGGCGACCGTCCAACAGGGTGAAGCAGTGACGGTCACCGTTACGTTGAAGACGCTTCAGGATACGCCGGTGGTCGGCGACCGTGTGCGGTTCGTGGCGGTCGGAGACTCGGTGACGGTGCCGGGGAACCTGCGGCCGGTAACGGACGCTGACGGCGTGGCGACGGCCACGGTCTATGCCTCCACTTACATCCTGGGCACGACGGCGATCACGGCCATCCCCGTCTCGAACTCCGAGTTGAGCGGGTCGGCGTCCGTCAACGTCGAATGCACGATCGACATCGCAGCGGCGGCTGGGCCGTCACACGTTCGCCTGTTCGCTCCGCCCGTCGGCGGGGACCCCGCCGCGGCTCTTGGGGGCGATCCGGGCGTCGCCCGCTACGACGCGGAGTCGCCGACTGGGTACGAGGTCTACTTGAGCGGGAACTTCCGCTTCTTCCCGTGGCAGGCGTACTGGCTCCATGCCGTCGACGACATGCAGTTCACGGGCACCAGCGGTACATTGCCTCTCCAGAAGGACGGCGCGCTGACGACCGTCACCCTCCCGTTCGGGTGGGCGCTGATGGGGAACCCTACCGCCGAGAGCGCAACATGGGATCCCGATCGCATCCAGATCCTGCGTGATGGGGTCTCGATCGGGTCCTTTGCCGATGCGGTGGACCAGGAGCTGGTCGCCCCCTATACCTGGACGTGGGACGATGCGGAGGAGCGGTACGTGCTGCTGTTCGACCCCGACGTCATTCCGGGCGCGTCTGATTCGATCCCGGCCTACGGCGGGTTCTGGGTGAAGAGCTACGTCGCCGGGCTAGCCGTCAACGTCGAGGCGCCCGCTGGTACGGGTCCGTTTGTGTCATCGGCGGCGAGTCCTCGGGAGGGCGACTGGCTCGTCGAGCTCAAGGCGCGGACCGAGCTCAACACGGCAGCCGCCTGCTACATTGGTGCGTCGTCCGCGCCGATCTGCAGCAACGGGATTCGCGCGGCGCTGCCGCCGAGCCCCGGGGGCAAGGGCACGTCGGTTGCGCTGCGGGTCGTCGATGGCGACGACACCGAGTCTCTGGGCGGATTGGTCCGCGCCAGCGGCGCGGACACGATGCGCTTCGACATCGTTCTGGACCCGAACGGCTACCAGGGAAGGGTCGCGCTCGAGTGGGGCGACCTGCGGCAGCTCCCGAGGGACTACACCATCGCGCTGGTAGACTCGCAGACGGGCCGCCGCGTGAACATGCGGACGTCCACGGGGTACGCCCTAACCGTGACGCCCGAGGCGGAACGCACCCTGACCGTCGTCGCTCGCAAGGGTGCGGCCGGCGCTCTGCGCCTGGTGGCGGCCCCGGCGCAGGTTCGGAGCCGCGCGAATGGGGCCTTTTCGGCGGCTATCTCATACACTCTGACTCGCGATGCGGACGTGTCGGCGGTGGTACGGAACGCTGCGGGCCGCGTGGTCGGCTCGATCCCCGCCGCGTTCGCGACCGCGGGCGCGAACATGCTGTCGTGGGGCGGTACAGGCGATGCCGGCCAGGCCCTCCCCGCCGGCCGTTACATGGTGGAGGTCTCCGCCGTGTCTGCCGATGGCGAGCGGACCTCGGCAGTCCTACCGGTCTCCAAGTAGGCCCTCACGCACTCAGCACGCCCTAGACGGGGTCGGGACGGCCGACAGGCCGCCCGGCCCCCTTTTTCCGCGCCGCAGGGAACGTTTGCCCTACTTCCTGCATCGTATTCAGTAGGCTTGCGCAGCGGGCGAGCAGCGAGGAGTGACATGGACATGGCTAGAGTCGCATGCGTGGTGTTCGCGTTGTGCGTGGGATCGGGCCTCTCGTGGGCGCAGGACCCCCCGCCGCAGTTTGGCGTGGAGATCGATGACCAGATCCCGTCAGTGCTCGCCTACAGTGAGCAGAACAAAGATGGCTCATGTTCCCTCTACGTCGTCGGGCCGGGCCATGCGAAGCGCACGTTGGTCAGCGGCGTCGTCGATGTGGCGGCTCGGCGCGAGGTGGCGACCGGCGGCTTCGTCTGGTCCCCGGATGGGAAGCGGATCGCGTTCGCGTCCTCGGGGCGGGGCGGGGCGCGCGCTCTCTATGTCGCTTCGCCGGCCGGCGATGCACCGAGACAGGTCGCCGCATCGCTTGGACAGGGGGAGCTGAGCTTCGCATGGGCTCCGTCGGGTACGGTGATCGCCTTCCGGACCGCCGACGGACGGATCTATGCCGTAACGCCCGATGGCGCAACGAAGCCCTCGGAGGTGACGGAAGGCCCGGGCGCCCATCTCCCGGCGTTCGCCCCTCGAGGCGCGACACTGGCGTTCGTAGCGGGCCAGCCGGGCGGGCGCGTTGTCCTCGCCGACCTCGTCTCGGGGCGCAGCACGGCCTTCGACACCAAGGTCGAGAACCTGTCCGGCCGGCTGTGGTGGTCCCCGGCCGGGGGCCAGCTTCTGCTCGAGAGTCTGGACGGCCTTGGGCAGCCGGCGTCATTCCACGTGCTCGACACAGCGTCGGGCAAGATCGTGACTATCGCCGGAGTGAGTGCGCCCTGTTTCGGGGCCTGGTCACCTGACGGTCGCAAGGTCGCTCTCGCTGGTGCGGTAGAGGGTGGCCTGATGGCTCTCTACATCGCCGGTTCGCCGTGGACCGCGCCGGCGCAGGCGGTAGCCGGAGGCGCGGCAAGCGGCCTCACGGTCGTCGGCGTGGGCGCCGGGGAAGACCAGTGGGCCGCCTGGTCGCCCTCCGGGGATGCGCTCCTCTATGTTGCCGGGCCGACTGATACCGTGCTGAACCGCTTCCTCTACGCCGCGGCGGGGGATGGGAGCAATGCCCGTGCCTTGTCACGGCCGATCGAGTGCCGCGGTTTCCAGTGGTCGCACGACGGCGGCACTGTTCTGTTTGTCGGCCGCCGGATGTCGCGGGGCGCGCTCTCGTCCTCAGCGTTCACCGTGCCCGCGAACGGCGGGGAGGGCGATATCCGCCGCCTGGTGCCCAACGTGGCCTACATCGACTGGTCGCCCGACGGTGGCTGCGCCGGCTTCATCACCCTCGACATGTACGACCGTACGCACCAACTCCTCCAGGTGATCGAGACAGCGACGGATCTAACGCGGCGGGTCGCCATGGCGATAGAGGAGTACGCGTGGGCCCCGCTGGCGAGGTAGGCCCACGCGACTCGCTGCCGAGGAGGGGGAGCCGCCATGATCCGTGGCGAGAGGGTTGTGCTGCGCGCCATCGAGGCCGACGACGCCGAGCGCTGCCACACGTGGGTGAATGACCGCGAGGTGACGCGGTTTCTGTCGCTCCGCTTCCCGATCCCCATGGCGGACGAACGACGCTGGACGGAGGCGACCCGCGACCCGTCGCATGACGTCGAGCTGGCCATCGACACTCTCGAGGGGACCCACATCGGCAACTGCGGTCTGCACGGCATCGACGCGGTTGCGCGCCGGGCGGAGCTCGGCATCCTCATCGGTGACAAGGCCCATTGGGGACAAGGCTTCGGCACCGACGCCATGCTGACACTATGTGGGTTCGGGTTCGGCGAGATGAACCTGCACCGCATCTACCTGCGCGTCATTGGCTTCAACCAGCGAGCCATCGCCTGCTATGAGAAGTGCGGTTTCCTCCACGAAGGCCGCCTCCGGCAAGCGGAGTTCCGCGAGGGCGCTTACCACGACATGCTCATCATGGGCATCCTGCGCGATGAGTTCGGCGCGAAGTGGCCGGAGAGGCTTCGGCCGGCGTAGACGACTGATCGCGATGCCTCCATCCCGGGCGGGTCAGCCCGCGTTGTCGCTGTCGCCCGGCTCCTCGGCGCGCGGCAGCGGCGCCACGACTGCGGCGATAGCGTTCAGCAGCAGGATGGCCACGAACGCCGCGGTGTTGCCGACCACGGCATACAGGAGGAAGTTCGCGGCGGTCCCCCGGAGCCAGTAGAGAACTAGCCCACCCACGAGGAATCCGCCCACCGCAGGGACGGCCCGGATGCGGATCGGGAGGAACGCGGCCGCCATGAGCGCGAGGACGCCGTTCGTGCAGTAAGCCATGATGATGTTCCACGTCTTGGCGGCGTCCTTGTTGCCCATCAGGCCCAGAGCGGTGATCGTGCCCAGGACGCCGATCACCACCGTTAGGGCTTTCGCAACAGTCAGCGACGATGCGTCCGAACGCTCTGTTCGCGCGAACCGCCGGTAGAAGTCCTCGACACAGACCGTCGACGCGGAGTTCAGGAGCGCGCTGACCGTCGACATGGCCGCCGCCAGGATCGCTGACACGACCAGCCCGGCGAGCCCTGCGGGCAGCACGCTGACGACGAAGTACGGGTAGACCGCATCCCAGTTCTCGTCGCGCGCCAGTGCAAGGATGTTCGGGTCGTGGACCCTCACGTAGTACACGAAGAGGGCGATCCCTGTGAAGTAGAAGAGGTACGCCAGGGGGATGTAGCCGAGGATCGAGATCCAGACGCTCTTGTTCGCCTCCTTCGTGGACCCCGTCGCCATGTAGCGCTGGGTCATATCCTGCTGTGTGCCGTAGATCCGGACCGTCTGAAACAGGGTCTCTAGGATGAACCACGCCGTAACCGGCGCCTTCCAGTCGAGGTTCCAGTCGAACATCCGGAACTTGCCGTGCTCGGCGGCGACCTGAATCAGGCCACTCACTCCGGTGCCGCCGGCGCTCAGGGCAATCACGTAGCCCAGGCTCACGAGGGCGCCGGCGGTAAGGATGACGACCTGTATCACGTCAGTCCATATCACGGCCTCGATCCCGCCGATCATGGTGTAGACGGTAACGACGCCGCCGATCGCGACGATGGTCCACGTCAGGTCCCAGCCCGCGACGGTATGGAGCGCCAACGCCGGCAGATACGTCGTCAGGCCCATGCGCCCAACGGCGAGGGCGAGGAACGAGGCGGTCGCCAACATGCGGCTTGAGACGTGGATCCTCCGCTCCAGGAACTGGTAGACGCTGATGACTCCCGCAGCGCGATAGCGGGGCAGGACCACCCGAGTCATGACCACCGCGGTGACGAGCAGGAACGGAAGCTGAACGGTGTAGAGGAGGTTCCAGACCTGCTTCAGGTTCGGGTTGAAGTATGTGTCTCGGAAGGTGTTGCCGGAGAAGCCCATCATGGTGTAGGCGGATAGGTACGCGCCCAGCAACGAGAGACCGACGACGACGGCGCCCATCTTGCCCTCGGCGATGAAGTATGCCCGTGTGCTCTTCACCCGGCTCCCGATGCGCCACCCACAGGCCAACATGCCTGCCATGTACACGGCGACCACGATGTAGTCGATGACGCTGAATTGGGGGGGCTGGAAGGTACCGACCTCAACCGTTGGCATGGCCCGCGCGTCCTCTCAAGACCGGAACTGACGCGTCTAGGGTTTCCCGGCTGGGGCGTGCGTCCCTCCTCGTCCCCCGACACGTGTGTCGGACGGTCCCCTTGGCCCGCCATGCTGCGCGGGATCCACGGAGACCCCGGCCGCTACTGGGCGCAGTACTGGGAGAAGTGGGGTGGCCAGGCTTACTTCACCGGGGACGGCGCCAAGCGCGACGAGGACGGCTACTTCTGGCTGTTGGGTCGCGTCGATGACGTCACCAGTATCGCGGGCCACCGGATCGGCACCATGGAAGTCGAGAGCGCCATCGTGGACCATGAGTGCGTGGCAGAGGCGGCCGTCGTCGGGACGATGGACCCCATCAAAGGCGAGGCCATCGCCGCATTCGTCACTCTCAAGGAAGGCTTCGAGGCGGACCGGAAGCTGCAAGACGAGCTACGGGACCACGTGGCACTGAAGATCGGCGCCATAGCCCGACCGTCACAGATCATCCTCTCCGGCGACCTGCCGAAGACCCGAAGCGGGAAGATCATGCGCCGCCTCCTGCGTGACATCGCTGAGGGCCGCGTGTTGGGCGACACCACCACACTTGCCGACTCGTCCGTGGTCGAGATGCTCCAGAAGCGCTATGAGGAGGAGATGTAGGGGGCAGACGCGGGGAGGTCTGTCGGGAGGCCGCTCCTGCCGCCGGATCGTGGTAGAGTCAGCGTGCCATGGCTGAACGACGGATCATCTCAGCTTCGCGACGCACGGACATCCCCGCGCACTACGCGGAGTGGTTCCTTGGTCGGCTGGCCGCCGGGTGGTGTCGGGTGCAGCACCCGTACACGAAGGCATGGCTCGACGCCAGCCTGGCGCCTGTGGACGTAGTCGGCCTGGTGCTGTGGTCGAGGGACTTCGGTCCGCTACTCAGCGAGCTGCCCGCAATCCGCCGGCGATACCCTCTCTACTGCCAGTTCACCATCACCGGGCACCCGCGCGCGCTGGAACCGCACGCGCCGCCCACGGACGACGCGGTGGCGCAGGCCCGCCAGCTTGCGAAGGCTCTCGGGCCAGGCTCTATCGTCTGGCGGTTCGACCCCATCGTACACACACAGCACGGTGGCCCGGAGGCCACACTCGACCGTTTCCGACGGCTCTGCTCCGAGTTGGACGGGGCCACCCGACGCTGCACGATCAGCTTCATGTCGCCCTACCGACGCCAGACCCGGGCATTCGCGGCGCGGGGGCTGGTCGCCCAGGAGCCGTCGCCCGAGCTTCGACGCGAGCTATCGACCGCCATCGCCGAGTTGGCCGCGCATCACGGCATGGCCGTCTCCGCGTGCTGCAACCCCGATGTAGTCGGCGACGGCGTTGGACGAGCATCCTGTGTCGATGCCGGACTGCTGCGCGGGCTTGGCGCCGATGTGCCGGAGAGGTGGCCGTCCGGCGCCAGCCGGCCCGGCTGCGGGTGTGACCGCTCCGTCGACATTGGCGCCTATGACACGTGCGTGACCGGTTGTGCCTACTGCTATGCCAACCAAGACCACGCCCTGGCGCGCCGCAACCACACTGCCCACGCCCCCTCGTCGCCGAGTCTCGTCCCGGCGGGGAGTGCGCCGGAGAGCGACGGGTCGCAGAGAGGCAGGAAGGGAAACGCCGAGATGCCCTAAACATACTCCGAACAGACGCGTCCATTTCCGAGAGTAAGAGGTCGCGCACGGCCGTGTATGAGCTCAAGCCAGGAGTCACCTTGTCGGACAACGCGCTGACCGTCCTCCGGCGGCGCTATCTCGCGCGGGACGCGGACGGTGTGCCCTCGGAGGACCCGCTGGGGATGTTTCGTCGGGTCGCCGACAATGTGGCTCAGGCCGAGCGAGCCTACGGGGCCGATGACGCGGAGATCGGAGCGGCGGCGGACCGCTTCTTCGACGCGATGGCCTCCCTGGAGTTCCTGCCGAACTCGCCGACCCTCATGAACGCGGGCCGGGACCTCCAGCAGCTCGCGGCGTGCTTTGTGCTGCCCGTACAGGACAGCATCGAGAGCATCTTCGATGCGATCAAGCACACGGCGCTCATCCACAAGAGCGGGGGGGGGACAGGGTTCTCGTTCTCTCGCCTCAGGCCCAAGGACGACGTCGTCCGGTCCACCCGCGGCGTCTCGAGCGGCCCGATCTCGTTCATGACCGTCTTCAACGCGGCGACGGAGGCCATCAAGCAGGGCGGGACCCGTCGCGGGGCCAACATGGCGATCCTACACGTCGACCATCCCGACATCCTCGAGTTCATCCGCTGCAAGACGGACAACCAGGCGCTAACAAACTTCAACATCTCCGTGGGCCTCACCGCCGATTTCATGCAGGCCGTGGAAAGCGGCGGCACGATCCGGACCGTCAACCCTCGCACGGGCGAGGTGGTGGCGGAGCTCGATGCGCGCGAGGTGTTCGACGCAATTGTCGTAGGCGCATGGCGCAACGGCGAGCCGGGGATCATCTTCCTCGATCGGATCAACGCGGACAACCCTACGCCGACGTTGGGGATGATCGAGTCGACGAACCCGTGCGGCGAACAGCCCCTGCTGCCCTATGAATCGTGCAACCTGGGGTCGGTCAACCTCGTCCGCATGTTGCGGCGCGAGGCGCCGCGGGCGGAGTTGGACTTCGATCGGCTCGGCGGCATCGTCGATCTCGGCGTTCGATTCCTGGACGATGTGATCGACGCGAATCGCTATCCACTCGACGAAATCGCGGAACAGACGCGGGGCAACCGGAAGATCGGCCTCGGGGTGATGGGCTGGGCCGATGCGCTGTTCAAGATGGCCATCCCCTACGATTCCGAGCAGGCCATCGACCTCGCGCGCGTGGTCATGGCCTTCATCCAGAGGCGGGCGCGCGCGGCGTCGGCTCGCCTCGCGGAGAGCCGGGGGCCGTTCCCGAACTACGCCGCGTCCACATGGGCGGGGCGCGAGGGAGGGCCGGTGCGAAACGCCACGGTCACGACCGTCGCACCGACGGGCACGCTAAGCCTCATCGCCGGCGTGTCGAGTGGGATCGAGCCGTTGTTCGCACTGGTGTTCGAGCGGCACGTGCTCGATGGCGATGTATTGCGGGAAGTGCACCCAATCTTCGAGCGCGTCGCCAGGGAGCGAGGCTTCTACGCCGATGACCTCATGGCCCATCTCGCGGACACGGGTACACTCCATGGCGTCAGTAACGTCCCCGAGGACGTCCGCCGCGTCTTCGTGTGCGCGCACGACGTCACTCCCGACTGGCACATCCGGATGCAGGCGGCATTCCAGCAGTTCACCGACAACGCGGTCTCCAAGACGGTGAACTTCCCGAACTCGGCGACGCCCGACCATGTGCGAGCGGTGTTCCTTAAGGCCTACGAGCTGGGCTGCAAGGGGGTGACGGTCTACCGTGACGGCTCCCGCGAGGCCCAGGTTCTGGCGACGGCCGCATCATCGACCGCGGCGCCGCCGACCGAAGCCCCGATGTCGGAGCACGCCGCGCCGCGAGGGTCCGTGCGCTCCCTGATGCAGCGCATTGCGTCGACGGGTGCCTTTGTCCGCGGCGAGCGAGATGGGGTGGGCGGCCCGCTTGGGACCGAGGAGCCTGGCGACCCGATTGTCTGCCTGGAATGTGGCGATCCCGTCGTTCACGAGAGCGGGTGCGTCGTGTGCCCATCGTGTGGGTTCTCAGAGTGTCCGTGACGCCAGGGTTTGCCGGACCGTTGCGGATGGGGTATGCTAGTTGTGTTGGCACCTCTTTCCTTGTGGGGGCGATTGGTCTCGACGGGGTGCGGAGGGGCAGCAGTTGCGAGCCGAGCTCCCCGTATGCTCGCTAATCTCGCGGGAACCCATAGCTGCCAACACTGAACTAGCCCTAGCAGCTTAGCACTGCTAGCACCACCTACGCTGCCGCCGGCGTGGCGTAACGTGGTGTCATAATGTCGGCTTGCTCTAACGGGCCCGTTCGCCGCCCGTAGAGGACTCTCAAGGTGAGCTAGCAACGCGGGATCCCGCTCGTGGGAGCCCGCGGAGCGAAACACAAAAACGCGAGCTATGCTCGTAGTGACTGCTGTCGATCCCATCTCGGACGCGGGTTCGATTCCCGCCGCCTCCACCACTCATCTGGCCGCCGTGCCCGGCGCCCCTGGTTGGCCCCGGGGTCGAACGCGGCCCCTGATGTCGAGGTTGGTACATCGCCGATTGACACTGAACACGGGAGCCATGACGCGGTGGCGGTTCTGTGGGTCATCCGGCGATGTCGCTTGGCGGCACTCGCCCTCTTGCTAGTGCACCTGACCGGGGCGGCCGTGTCCTCTGCCTGGGCTCAGGCGCCGACTCCACCGTTGGTCACCTCGCCGGAAGCACCCGAGGAATGGCGGCTACCCGGAACCGTAGGAACGTCTGCGCTCCTGTTCGTAAGCGCCGCACGGACGGAGTCCGGGTCCAGTGTGGTCCTGCTGCGCACGGATCGCCCTGTCGCATTCCGCACGGCCGCCCTCGGCGATCCGCCGCGAGTCATAGTGGACCTGCCAGGTGTCTCCGTAGCCCCGGCGCCCGGTGGGGTCGCGTGGCAATGGCGGCCCGCGGCAGCGCAGGTCGCGGAACGGGTGCGCGTGATGCCGGCGACGCCCAACGGCGGCGCGCGCGTGATCATCGACACGCCGGCTGTGCTGCCCTTCCGCGCCACGAGGGTTGGCGGCTCCGAGCCGGGCGTCCGGCTTGAAGTCCTGTGGATGCCCCCGCACCGTGGCCCGGTCGTCATCGACCCGGGGCACGGCGGCGACGAGCCGGGGGCGATCGGCTCGTCGGGCACTCGCGAGAAGGAGGTCAACCTCGCCGTCGCGCTCGCGGCTCAGCAGATCCTGATGGACTGGGGCGTCGTCTGCCTGGTGACGCGTGCCGACGATGTGCCGGTGGACCTCTGGGAACGCGCCTACCTCGCCAACGAAGTCGGTGCCGTGGCGTTTGTCAGCATCCACTGCAATGCGAGCCGGGGGACCGCCATGGGGACCGAGGTCTACTACACATCGCCGGTCAGCGCGCGGCTGGCGAGCGGCGCCCTGAATGAGCTCGTGGCGCAGGTTCATCGGCCGGACCGAGGGGTGCATACCGCACGGTTTGTGGTCACGCGAGAGGCGGAGATGCCGGCGGTTCTCTGCGAGCTGGCGTTCATCGATGCGCCGGACGAGGAGGCACTGCTCTGCGATGACCAGTTCCGCTACCGGGCGGCGCTGGGCATCGCGAGGGCTGTGTATCGGGAGCTGAAGTCGTCCGTGGCTCCCTGATCGGCACAGGATGAGCCCCACGGGAGGCGACGGAGGTAGGAGCGCCGAAGAACCACAGACGATAGCGATCAGGGCCTTGCGGCCTCAGCCGCGAGCGCAGGCCCATGGGGTGACTTGCGATGGATTGGCCCGTTGGTGGGCTGATTGAAGGGCGCTACGAGGTCTTCGACATCAAGGCCCCGAGCCTGGGTGTCGTCTACATCTGCTACGACCACCAGACGCGGGACCCGGTCGTCATCAAGACCTACCCCGATTCATTGCTGTCTCCTCCGCTGACACGGACGCGCTTCATGGCCAATGCCCAGGCCTGGCAGGAGCTGGGCGCGCATCCGCACATCGTGCAGGCGCTGGCCGTTCGAGACATCGAGGGCAAACCGCACGTCTTCGTGGAGTTCGTTGAGCCATCGCTCGCAGGGCACACGCTGCGCTATCGCCTGCGTGCCGGGCAGGTCCCTGCCGAGGAGGCGGATCGGATCCTCCACGCTGTCTGCACGGCGTTCATCTACGCCGCGGAGCGCAAGCCGGACATGGTTCACGGCGATGTTCGGCCCGAGAACGTGATGATGACCCGCGAGGATCGGGTCAAGGTCACCGACTTCGGGATGGTCATCTCTCTGACCGATCCGGCAGCGATCGATATCGGCGGGCTCGCCCCCGACGTGCCGGTCTCCACAGGGATCACGCTGTCGGAGGGAGGGATCCCTCTGTGCGCCGTGCCGTACGTAGCGCCCGAACGCCTGTCGCCGGGCGCGGCCCCGAGCCTGCTGTCCGACATCTACTCCTTCGGTTGTCTGGCGTTCGAGGTGTTGACGGGGCGGTGGCCGTTCGAGGCCGCGACGGTTCCGGAGATGCTCAGGGCGCACCAACAGGCAGAGCCGCAGCGGGCGCCACTGGAGGAGACTGGCGTCTCCGCGGCGGTAGCCGGCGCCGTGGTGCGTTGCCTCGCCAAGGATCCCGGCGCACGCCCCCAGAGCTTCGCGGAAGTGATGGGCCTTCTCTCCGGCGTCGAGTCTCCGACGAGCGTTCCGGCGCCAATGGTCGGGGGGATCGAGGCCGCGGCTCCTGAGCTGTCGGCGCCCGACGCAGCGGCCGCCGAACCGGTCGAGAGTCTGGCTCGCGAGGCAGTGGAGCCTGAGGCGGCGGCAGAGGAACTGGCCGACAGGGCCCTTGAGAGCGCCCCCTATCCGGAGGCGGCGGCAGCGGAGCCGCCAGCGGCTATGGACGTTGCGCCGGGTGAGATGGAAGCCGTGCCAGCGGCTTCGCTAGTCGAGGAGGAAGCCGCGGCGCCCCAAGCCGAGGGGGCTGCAACGGAGCCATCGCTCTCCATCGAGGAGCTGGTCGAGCTGGGCGTGCACGCCGCTCGTTCCGGACGCCTGGATGAGGCGGTGTCGTTTTGGGAGAACGCCCTGCGCGAGGACTGGCGCACGCCCTCGGCCCACGCGAACCTGGGGGCTGCACTGGCCGCGAAAGGCGAATCGCGGCGCGCTCACACGCATCTACGCGAGGCGGTGCGATTGGACCCCAGACGCCCTCAGGCCCACTTCAACCTGGGCCGTCTGTACCACGATGAGGGCGAGTTCGAGAAGGCCGTGGATGCGTATCGCGCCGCAGTCGACCTGGACCCCAACTACGGGGTAGCCTATGTGGCTCTGGGCGCGACACTGGAAGCATTGGGGCGTTCGGACGAGGCGGCTGCGGCGTACGCGGCCGCGGTGGAGCGGTGCGATGACCGCCGAGCGAAAGAGCGCCTCGAAGCGCTGCGCTCGCGGGGCGCTGGTCAGTGACCGACGCTGTGGTATGAGGAGGCATCTGGTATGGCGGAAAGGGAGCATCTGGATCGTCTGGCGAGCGGAGTGGCAGCGTTCAACGAGTGGCGTGCGTCCAGCCCCGGCCTTGTGCCGGACCTGGCGCGCGCGGACCTGGGCGGCCTCGACCTGCGGGAAGCCAACCTGGGCGGGGCGAACCTCGAGAGAGCCGACCTCTCGGGTGCAGACCTCAGGCGAGCCGACCTGCAGGGCGCCGGTCTCTCCCGTGCCGATCTCTCAGAGGCGGACCTCCGAGGGGCAGCGCTGGACGGGTGCAGAGGCGATGAAGCGGACCTTCGTGACGCGGACCTACGCCGGTGCAGTCTCCGGGGCGCGTCCCTGGTGCAGGCGATCATGACGGGCGCCGACCTGCGGGACGCGGACTTGTCGGGCGCCTGCCTTCGCGAGGCGTACATGCCCCGAGTGGACCTCCGCGGCACGCTGCTCAAGGCGTGCGATCTGGGCGAGGCGATGCTGAAGAACGGTGACCTCCGCGAGGCAGACCTCTCCGACGCCAACCTGGAGCACGCCAACCTCTCTCGCGCCGACCTGAGACAGCTCGTGGCCGGGTGCGACGCTCTCGCGGCATGCAACACCGCGGAAGCCATCTTCGACTGCGGCGAGTGTGAGGAGGCCGCCTCCGCGGAGCCGCCTGCCGCGGTTCCCACAGCGGCAGCACCGGTAGCGGCGGCGCCCGCCTCCGAGCCGGCCGACGCCGCAGCAGCGGAGGACGCGCCTAGCGCTGCGCCGCTCGTGGCCCCGACCACCCCGGAGCCGGAAGTGCCGGGATACCAGTTCGAGCAGTGAGCGTTCGCGGCAACCGATCACGCGGCCAGGCCGGCCTCCGGGCCAGGGCGGTCCGGATAGGGTCGGCGGCGAAGGCCAGCCACGAATGCTGCGGCGATCGCGAACATGGCCGCTGCGCAGACGAGCAGCAGGCCTCGGTACACGGCTGCCGTCAGTAGCGATCGCCCCGATGCGATGATGACACCGACGAATGCATACCAGACGAGATCGGCCATCTCGTGCCCGAGGAAGAAGGCCGCCACGCCGCCGCGTCCTTTGAGCGCCGCCTGAGTTGTCAGCCCGGCGCCGATCGTGGCCCACCAGGCGATCCAGTAGGGGTTCAGCAGCGTGAGAGCGACGCCGGCCAGGAACGGCCCCAGGGGCGACGGGTCACCCACTGACTGGACCGGCGACTGGGTCGCCGAGGAAAGGCCGTCGCGCAGGAGGAGGGCACCCATGGCCATGAGGGCGACGGCGCCGAGGGCGGCGAACGTCCGACGCGCCCGGTGAGCGCGGGCAACGACGTCGGCGCGAAGGGCGACGAGGATGATGATGACGAGCTCGGTAAGGGCATGACCCCCCACGAGCAGGAGCGACGCCACGAAGCCTGTGCGCGCAACCTCGCCGATGCAACCAGTCAGGAGCGGGCCGGGGGTCACTGCGCCCGAGAGGCCCGTGACGAATGCGCCTAGCGCCAGTAAGGCAAGCCCCTCGACCGTGCGCGGGCGTGTATCAACCAACGTCGTCGAGCCCCGCGTCGGACAGAATGTCGCGGAACTTACGGTCGACGTCGGGTCCTACCTGCTCCGGATGCTGCGGCGAGCCCGAAGCATCGCGCGGCAGAGCAGCGGCATCCACGACCTTCTGGTCCACGAAGATGGGGGCGCGGCAGCGGAGCGCGAGGGCAATGGCATCGCTCGGGCGCGCGTCGATCTGGTGGGCAATCCCGTTGCGGACGACGTCGATGATGGCATAGTAGGTCTCATCGCGGAGGTCAGTGACGACGATGCGTCGCACCTGCGCGCCGATCTCCGTCAGCGCATTGCGCAGCAGGTCATGGGTCTGCGGGCGCACATGCTTCCTGCGGCGCAGCTCGACGTCGATCGCCTTCGCCTCGAACTGGCCGACGATGATTGGCAGCACCTTGGTCTGCGAATCATCGCGTAGGACGACGATGAACCGCTCGCCTTGGTCCACGAAGATGGCCTCTACGGTCATCTCAACCACCGCGTGCTCTCCCCTCGGCGGCGGTACGCTCACGATGCGGTACCTGCCACCATACCCTTCCATTATCGGCCAGCGGCTCCTTTCGGACAAGACCGAGGGGCAGGCGGAAGTCATCCGCCCGGAGCGCTGAGGCGGCCGAACAGGTCATCAGCGGGCCAGTCCGTGACGCGTGCCGCGGCCCGGTGCAGGGCTGGGTCGATGTCTCCGTAGCTCAGCCCGGAAGCGTCCGCGCTCTGGTTGAAGAGCACGACCCAGTCCAAGCCGTCAAACCGGCGAACCAGAAGCGTTGAGGTGCCCGCCAAGAGGCCGTTGTGCCACTGGTTCGCCTTGCCCTCGGCACCCACTGGACGGACAAGCCAACCGCATGCGTAGAACGCGTCGCGAGGAGTTCCGTCGTCCTCGTAGCCCGCCGAGCCCTCCGGGCGAGCGAACATCGTCTGAACGCTGGGGGACGACAGGACCGGGCAATGCTCTGGGTCGTCCAGAGCGCAGGCGAAGCGAACGAGGTCCATGGCGGAGGCGATCCATCCGCCGTGCGCGTCCATCGATTCGATGCAGAAGGAACCGTATGGCGCGGGCACCTCGGTGCCCAGGTTCTGGGCGAAGACGCTCGTGCCGGTAGATGGGTGGTAGTACCGCACCTCACCGGGCACCGCATCCTGCTCCAGGGACCTGCCAATGCGCATGGACACGATCCCCAGCGGCCGAAGGACGCGCTGCTGGACGTACTGCTCATAGGGCATCCCCGACACGTCCTCGATCACCCGGCCCAGCACGCAGTAGCCGAAGTTCGAGTAGGTGGATCGCTCGCCCGGCGCGAAGTCCAGCGGCCGCCCGAGGGTGTACCGGACGATGTCACGCGGACCGGGAGGGCAGGGGACGCCCTGCGCTTCGGCGATGCGCTGACACTCGAACATCGGATCCCCAGAGATGGCGCGGTCCCATCCGGCCGTATGCTGCAGAAGATGCCTCAGGGTGACCTGAGCCAGGCGCTCATCGCCCAGCCCAACGCCGCCGATCGTGGGCCGGATCAGGTCGACGGCCCGGGCCTCCAGTGTCAGCCCCGTCTCCTCGAGGAGGTGGAAGACGGCCACGGCGGTGATGGGCTTCGACACACTGGCGATGCGGAACAGCGACCCCGGCTCAACCGGTCGCCGGCCTTCCTCATCCGCCCAGCCGTAGCCGGACGCCAAGACGAGCTTCCCCCCGCGCGTGACGGCGAGGGCCCCGCCCGGGATGCCTCGCGCGGCCATGAACGCCGTCACCTCTTCGTCAAAGGGTGCCAGGTTCGCATCGGCTCGTAAGGGGGTAATGGGGATGCTGGTTGCGCCCGCCCAGTCCGTGCACCATGAGGCGCCGCCCTCCGCACAGAGGGCCAATGCAGTCACCACACAGAGCCTCAACCGGTCCACTCCTCGAGTTGGCGCGCCGTCGCCCGCGCCGCTGTTGACACCGTGCGTATTGTATGCCAGATTGCGTATCACTTGCGCCGGCAGGGGTTTGAGGTCGCCGCCGGCACGTTGGAGGGGCAGACATGGACCCGGTCATCGATCTGCGAAGCGACACCGTCACCAAACCGACGCCCGAGATGCGGCGAGCGATGGCGGAGGCTGAGGTGGGCGACGATGTTGCCGGCGATGACCCCACGGTGAACCGCCTCGAGGCGATGGCCGCCGAGTTCATCGGCAAGGAGGCCGCTCTGTTCGTGCCCAGCGGGACCATGGGGAATGTGTGCGCGATCCTCACGGCCACGCGACCCGGTGAGTCGCTCATCTGCGATACCTACTGCCACTCGGCGACGTACGAGGGTGGGTCGCCCGCCGCTCTGGGCGGAGTGACCATCCTCCGGGCGCAGACGGGGCGCGATGGCGTGCTGAGGCCGGAACACGTCACCGCGTGCCTCCCGCCGAACGACGTCCATTACCCACAGCCATCGATCGTGGTGGTGGAGAACACCAACAACCGCGCCGGCGGTACGTGTATGTCGCAGGGACAGACGGAAGCAGTCGCTGCTCTGTGCCGGGAGCACGGTCTGTGGCTGCACGTCGATGGAGCGCGCATCTGCAACAGCGGCGTTGCGCAGCGGGTGACGCCGTCGAGCCTGGCGCAGCCGGGCGACTCGGTTATGTTCTGCCTCTCGAAGGGTCTGTGCGCTCCCGTGGGATCGGTGCTCGCCGGGCCCCGAGACTTCATCAGCCGGGCGCGGCGCAAGCGCAAGATGCTGGGTGGCGGGATGCGCCAGGCGGGGGTCCTGGCCGCCGCCGGGATCGTGGCCCTCGAGTCCATGGTGAGCCGCCTTGCCGAGGACCACGACAAGGCGTCGAGGCTGGCAACCGGCCTGGCGCAGGTGCCCGGCGTGGTGATCGACCTGGAGAGCGTGCAGACAAACATGGTCTACTTCTCTGTCGCGGGCGAGTGCTTCGACCCTGTGGCCTTCGCGCGCCGGCTATCGGGCGAGTTCGGCGTGCTGTGCTATGGGCCCGCAGGGCGGATCCGCCTGGTGACCCACCGAGACGTCCCGGCCGAGCACATCCCGATCGCCGTCGACCGGATCGCGGACGCCGTCACGTCCGCGCGATGACGCCGCTCAGGCCGGCCTGGCAATGCGATGGCGAGCCCACAGGAGCAGGGCGACAACCAGAACCGCTCCCGCCATGCCGGCCACGATGTCGGCAAGCTCGCACGACCGCCCTGGGATGTGGAGCTGCACGGCCTCCACGGCCACGGTGCAGACGAGAGTGAGTCCGAGCGCCCATCCGGCCGCGAGGCACTCGGGCACGCGCCATGACCCGGATACTGCGCGCAGCGCGAAGCCCGCGAGCGTGCCAAAGGCGATAAGGTGCCGCGCCTTGTCCTCGTCGTGGAGGCCAAATGTGACCGGCGACGGGCGGGCGGCGAAGGTGAAGATGGCGGCCAGGCAGAGCGCCACGGGCAGCCATAGCACGATGCGGTCGCGCACACTGGTGGAGGCGGTCGGCGCGGGCACTGGCGGACCTAGTACCGCTTCTTGCTCTTCCGCGGAGTCGCGACCTTCTGTCGCTTGACCCGCTGGGCACGATCTTTCGTCGCCAGATCCTCGCCAGCGAGCACCGTGGCCGCCTCACCGGTAGCTTCGGCGTCGTCCGCCCCCCCGATGGCCGAGGAGGGAGAGGCGCCGGGCGATGGGGATGCCATCCTCGCGGCGCGAGACGCGACGGCGGCCGGAGTACGCGCGTCCTTCCATCTCCGGTACAGAACGACGAGCTGTGCGGCGATGAAGATCGAGGAGTAGGTCCCCGACGTGATGCCCAGGATCAGGCCCATGGAGAACGTGCGGATACTGGGTCCGGCGAGCAGGAACAGGGCGATCAACGTGTACAGCGCGGTCATACCGGTGTTGATCGAGCGCGTCAGCGTCTGATTCAGCGCCTCATTGACTAGCCCCGCGTAGTCCGTGATACGGCGCCGCGTGCCCAGGTTCTCACGGATACGGTCGTAGATGACGACCGTGTCGTTCACGGAGTAGCCAAGCACCGTCAGGATGACGGCCACGAACGCCAAGTCGACTTCCCAGTGCCCGATTGAGAAGAACCCCAGGAGCACGAAACAGTCGTGCAGCAGCGCGACGATGGCCGCGACACCGAACTGGACCTCAAAGCGCCACCAGAGGTACAGGAGTATGAAGCCGGTTCCGACGAAGAGCGCCTTCAGGCCACTCGCGCGAAGCTCACGGCCGATCTTCGGGCCGATGAAATGCGTGTCGTAGTTGTCGGGCTTCGATGCGTCAGCGCCCCGGAGCTCGCCCACAGTGTCCGCGAACTCCGTGCTCAGGCGGTCCCGGATCGCCTGGGTGCCGGACGTGAGCCCGGCCTCGTCCACCGCCCGGAACTGGACCCCCACCTGATCGTCGGCGTACAAGCGCACTTGCGCATCGCTGCCGACCGCCTCGGATGCCGCCGCCTGCATCTGCTCGTTGAGCTGGCCTCGCTCGTCGCCGCCCATGGGCGGCAGAGACTTGCCCTCTGCCGTGTGAAACGTAACAGCGCCACCGCCCGTGTAATCCAGTCCCCAGTTGACGCCACGGGTGAGGACACTGACCACCCCGGCCAGGGTGACAATGCCGGATATGAGGAACCAGAGCCACCAGAGCCCGACGAAGTTGATGTTGAAGCGCGTCTCCTTCGGAAGAGAGCTCATCGCGCTAGTTCCCCTTCCTGGCGCCCAGGAACAGCCACGGAGTGGCCGAGACCCGCCCCGTCACAATGACGCTCAGCAACAGGCGTGTGATCGTGATAGCCGTGAGCATGCTGCACGCGACCCCCACGATGAGGGTGATGGCGAACCCCCGGATGCCGCCAGTCCCAAACATCAGCAACGCCACACCGGACAGGATCGTGGTCACGTTCGAGTCGAGAATGGCCGTCCAAGCGCGGTTGAACGCCGCTTCCATCGCTACCCGCATCGACTTCCCTGCGCCCAACTCCTCTCGGAGACGCTCGAAGATGAGAACGTTCGCATCGACGGCCATTCCCACCGTCAGGATCAAGCCGGCGATGCCGTAGAGAGTCAGTGTCGCGTCGATCATCACCATGGACGCGATGACGAGGAGGATGAAGATCCCCAGCGCCATGCACGCGACCAGGCCGGGCAGACGGTAGTAGCCCACCATGAACAGGAAGATGGCGATGACGCCGAACACCCCGGCTGTCACGCTCGAGTTGACGGACTCATGACCCAGCGTCGCACTGACCTGCTGGGTCTCAACGACATCGAGGGGGACCGGCAGGGCGCCGGCATTGAGGAAGACCGCGAGTTGGTTGGCCTCGTCGGCAGTGAAGTTGCCCTCGATCACGCCGGAGCCGCCGATGGCCTGCTTGATCGTTGGGTACATCAGCACTTCGTCGTTGAGGATGATCAGAAGGGGCTTGCCCACGTTCTGGGCCGTGTAGGCTCGGAATGCCTCGCGCTTCTCCGCTCTGAGCTCGAAGCCGACCTGCCAGTACGAGGACTGCGGGTCCGGCCGGGCCTGGCAGTTGTCCCTCAGGTCCGCGCCGGTGAATACAGTCTTGGTTGTGGGGTCGCTGAGGAAGGCCCTGTGGTCCACCGTGGCGTTGGTACGCTTGTCGCGGACGATCACCTTCTCCACCGTACGGCCGCCGGGCAGGGTCGTCTTCTCCTGAGAGAACGAGTACTTGTTGAGGTCAGCCTGGACGAACTTCAGGTCCGCCGGCTTGATGATGTCCTCCTCGGGCTGCTGCCCGGGAATCTCGACGATGAGCCGGTCCTCGCCCTCGGTTTGGATGACGGGCTCGGTGAGGCCCATGCCGTCCACGCGGCGCTGCACGACCTCCCGCACGGTGTGGATCGTGTTCTTGTCTACCATCACGTCCGAACGCTCGTGGAGCACGAGCCCCGGGGATAGAGTCGCCAGCGTCTGGTCGATGGTTGCCTGATAGCCATCGCTTTCGTCCTTGCCATGGGAGCGGACCGTGAAGCCGATTCCGCGCTCGAGCCCCGTCGCACTGTCTACGATGGCGCCGGTCGCGCGCAGCGCCTCAGCGACGGCGTCGGCGATCCTCTGCCAGTTCTTCTTCTCCTGGTCGGTGGCCGAAGGCTCGCCCGACGCGCCGGCCTCCGCTTCGCCCGACGCCTTGGCCGCGGCCGCGCCCGCTTCCTCAGCGGGCGCCTCCTGGAGGTAACGGAACGTGCTGACGGGAACGCACTCCAGCACCGTGCGCACACCGCCCTGAAGGTCGAGTCCTAGCTTCATCCGGGGTCTGGGCCGCTCGATCTTCAGGAAGCCGACCTGGAGGAGCAGGTCCGCTTCCTCCTCCTTCGCGGCGGTCGGCTCATTCTTCGGGACGTCCTTGGCCACACCGGCACGCGCGGAGTACTTGGCGTTCAGGGCGTCGAATACGGTGCGGTGCCACCCCTCATACTTCGCTTCGTCCGGGACCAAGGGGCCGGTCCCCTTCCGGACGGGGGGCAGGCGGAGTTGGATGGCGACCCGTTTGTCGCTCGGCAACGAGATGGCGTCGGGAGCATCCTCGACCAGCGCCCCCACGCTCTCGGCTACGGCCCGTACCTCCTTGACGAGATCGTCGCGAGTGAGCGACTTGGGCTCCGCCTTCTCCTTGGCCTGGTCGGACTCCGCCTTCTCTCCAGTCTTCTCCGCCGTCTGGTCGGCGGGTTCCTCGGACAGGATCCCGACCAGGTTGTTCTCGAACTCGTACTCGACCGTGCGAACGTAGCCCTCAGCCTGCTCCGCCTGGACGGGCTTGGCCTTCACGTCGAGCGGGATCGGCTGGAAGCCGATCTCGAAGACCGCGAGGGTCGCAACGAGCACGATGAGGATGTTCTTCGTCTTCTGTCCCAATGAAGAAGGCCTCCCGCGGTTGCCTCACGCTCAGGCGGGCATCCCCGCATAAGCATGCAACCGGCATCCGAGAGAGAATGGGTGCCGGTTCTACGGCACGAGCCAGCCGCTTACGCAAACAGTGAACGCCCCTGATGCAGCGCCGTCGGACACACGAAGTGCACCCTCCGCGCTGGCCTATGGGACCGGACCCGCAGATGCCCGGTGAATCGAGGGGCTTCCGAAGCCCGCAGTATACTGCCCGCATAGTCCGGTGTCAAACGGCCAAAGGCCGCTCTGCGGAGGCCAGCGGGGCCGGCGCGAGCCCCTGTTGGATGGCTTTGCAGTACTCCTTGCACTTCGGGATGCGGGCTGGTTATAATGCGCGATGCTGGCGCCCTTCTCCGGTGTGGTAGGAGCCGGCTCCAACCCGGTCTGTGACACGGCCGGGTACCGGAGGTCCCGGATGTCCTGGGTGGACTATGTCATCGTCGTGCTGATGATTGCGGCGACGGTGGTTCAGGCCAAGCGGGGGTTTCTGCAGAGCCTCCTGGACCTTATCGGAAGCGTGATCGCGGTGTTGGCCGCGAAGATGCTCGGGAGCAAGATCCCGGGAGTATCCCCCGGAGTGGCCTTCTGGACGCTATACGCTGTTCTCCTCGTACTGCTCCTGCTGGCAAGTCGCTGGGTCTGTGCAGCATCCCGGTTCACGCTCGAGGGCTTCGACCCGGTGTTGGGGGGCCTCTTCGGCTTGTGCCTCGGCGCATCACTGGGGCACGCCCTCACGTCCGGTCTTATTACTGCGAACAACGGGGAGATGCCTGCCGCCGTGGAGAGTTCCAAGATCGGACTCGAGCTGCAGACGTTCAGCAAAGTGAAGAGGATCAACGAGCTGGTCTTCGGCCAGACGGCGCCTGAGGGCCGAGACGTGAACAGCTTCGAGGACCTGGAGAAGGCGAAAGAGGAGTCACCGTAGACTGGTGGTTAGGGGACCGTACCGTTAGGGAGGGAAGCGATTCGGGGCTCACACCGGGCCGAGGGGCACGGCCTCCTCGGGGCAGTCTGATCGCGAATGGGCGGCGCCGTGCGGACTGGGTGAGATCCTGGGCAGCCAAACTAGGTAGGTGAAGATCATGGGAGGCCCGGTGGATGCCGGGCCCGGCACCGCCCCACGCATGGAGCGGGGAAGCCACACTGAGAACTCGGAGATGTCTTAATGACGAGCGCTATCGAGACCCATCGATCAACACATGCAACCAAGCGGCTCCGGTACCTAGATATGCCGGACCATGACATCGTGAGGCTCGCCCAGGACGGCGATTCCGGCGCGATCGAATGCTTGCTGCAGAAGTACCAGGGGCTCGTGCGAGCGAAGCTGAAGTCCTACTTCCTTCTCGGAGCCGAGAAGGAGGACCTGGTTCAGGTGGGTATGCTCGGCCTCTGGGAAGCCATCATGGACTTCCGCGACGACAAGGACGTCTCCTTCCGGTGCTTCGCGCAGATGTGCGTTCAGCGTGAGCTGATCACCGCCATCAAGGCCGCGACTCGTCAGCGCCAGATCCCCCTGAACTCCTCGCTTTCGCTCGATGCGCACGTTTACCCCGATTCCCCCGACAAGAGCCTGTCGGACTTGCTTCCCTGCGTTAAGAACAAGGACCCCCAAGAGGTATGGACCGACGCCGAGTCCGCCATCCACCTCAAGCGGAGCATCCGCCAGCGCCTCTCGGGCTTCGAGTGGAAGGTCTTCAAAGCCTACCTTGACGGCATGTCCTACAATGAGGTCGCCGGTCGGCTCGGCTGCAAGGTGAAGTCGATCGATAACGCCCTCACGCGTATCCGCCGCAAGCTCTCAAAGGTCGTGCTCGAGGGTGAGAACGAGCTGGACCTGGGCGATCAGCGCCTCTCGGTGATCTCGAGGAGGCTGCAGACGGAGAAGAGGTTCGTCGCTCCATGACGTTTCAGAACATGTTGCTGGCCCTGCACCACTACTGGGCCGACCGCGGGTGCGTCATCGAACAGCCGTATGACCTCGAGATGGGCGCCGGAACGATGGCGCCCGCAACGTTTTTCAGGGCCCTAGGCCCGGAGCCGTACAACGTGGCCTACGTGCAACCTTCCCGCCGTCCCAAGGATGGCCGGTACGCCGACAACCCCTATCGTTTCCAGCGCTTCTTCCAGTACCAGGTCATCATGAAGCCATCGCCGGACGACATCCAGGACGTGTACATGGATAGCCTCTTCGCCCTGGGGATCGACCCCAAGGAGCACGACATCCGCTTCATCGAGGACGAGTGGGACGCCCCTACGCTGGGAGCTTCCGGTGTGGGATGGGAAGTCTGGCTCGACGGCATGGAGATCACGCAGTTCACCTACTTCCAGCAGGCGGGGTCCATCGAGCTGGACTCGGTCTGCGTCGAGATCACCTATGGTCCGGAGCGTCTGGCCATGTACCTCCAGGGCGTGGACCATTACCAGA
>Ga0315288_10002397_pt1 | contig 24288 bp, 15 predicted proteins | sample YL17G11_20_MG_FD_203454 | JGI IMG/M metagenome (GOLD analysis project Ga0315288, IMG submission 203454) | Sediment microbial communities from Yellowstone Lake, YNP, Wyoming, USA - YL17G11_20 | ecosystem: Environmental > Aquatic > Freshwater > Lake > Sediment | place: USA: Wyoming | collected... | reverse complement strand
GTGGTCATGCTCGAGCATTTCGAGCGGATCCTACGGGGTTATCCGGAAAGAAAGGCGGTCGGCAACTTCCGCAAGTTCGCCGTCTGCTACGCCCGCCGTCACCCCAAACGCAAACCGACCGTACTTGCCCTCATGAAGGGCCAAACGCGTGCGGAAGTCGAGACCGCTATCAACACCTGGTTTACGGAAGACTACCCCCGCGCTGATTAGTATGGCTTGCGTATAATCAGCACATTACTTAGAAACAGTGGAGATGTTGAAAAAGTCCATTGTCCCTGTCTTTATTTAATTTTAATTATTTTTCTTAGATTACCCCTATCTTTTCCCTTCTTGCCACACGTCTGGAAAAAGGGAGCGGTTGAAATTGCTACTGTTTATGGTAAGATTTGGACACCGAAGAACTCAATAGATGCTAAGAAAGGAGCATAGGCAATGAACTGGTTCGCCAAAACTATATGGATATCAATGGTTCTGTGTATTGCTTTCACACTCAGTGCCGGTGCAGGGAATAACGACCTCGATCAGATGATTCGACAGAACCGCATGGGTGAATTGACCATCGAAGCCAAACCCGGAGCCAGTGTGCGTGTTGAACAGATCAGACATGAATTCTGGTTCGGTGCGGCGATATCGTCATCGGTTTTCAGCGGAGGAATGAATCCCGATGATGAACGCCGATATAAGGAGGTATTCCTATCCAACTTCAATGCGGCGGTTACTGAGAATGCCTTGAAATGGCACGCAATGGAACCACGCAAGGGGCAAGTGGATTATTCCATTGTCGATGCTATCCTCAAATGGACGGAAGAAAATGAGATCCCGTTACGGGGTCACAACATCTTTTGGGGTATACCTGGACGGGTTCAGGATTGGCAGAAACAAATGGACGACAAGGAGTTGCTTGAGACGCTCAGGAACCGGGCAACGACCATTGGAAGTCGCTACAAAGGCCGATTTGCAGAATACGATCTCAACAATGAGATGATCCACGGCAACTACTACGCTGATCGTCTGGGGCCAGGCATCACAAAGCAGATGGCCACCTGGGTAAAGCAGGCCGATCCTGAAGCACGCCTGTATCTGAATGACTATGATATTCTGACGGGCAACCGGCTAAATGATTACATCAAGCACATCCGCGGCCTTCTCGATGAAAAAGCCCCTATTGACGGTGTAGGTGCTCAGGGCCATCTTCACGGTGACTCGTTCGATCCGGATAAACTCCGCCATGCACTCGACAAGCTGGCCGAACAAGGTCTGCCCATATGCATCACCGAATTCAACTTTCCTGGCCAACGTTCCAGCGTTTATGGACGCCGAGACGTGAAACTCACGCCTGAACAGGAGCAGGCCAAGGCAAAGGCAATAACGGAGTATTATCGTATCTGTTTCGCCCATCCAGGTGTCAAGGGCATCCTCATGTGGGGCTTCTGGGAACGTGCCAATTGGATTCCCCAGTCTTCACTTTATCTGCGTGACTGGACACCTACTCCTGCCGCCGAGGCCTATCGAGACCTGGTATTCAACCAATGGTGGACAAAGTGGGAAGGCAAGGCAGACAAAGATGGTTATTGTCGTATCCCTGCATTTTATGGCAAGCATCGGGTGACGGTTGACGGCAGTGAGAAGACCGTTTATCTCAAGAAGTCGGCAGGATCAGGGACGGTATCATTCAGGTAGTTGTTTGGCCTGACCTTGTGAGATTGCTTCTGTCGTGAGAAAAGAACAGACTATATCAACCACAACTCCTATTTATAGCTACAACAAGTAAACACAACTTTGACACTGCCTTAGAAGCCCCCAGGATTTGTACCAGTCTATTTTCTTCTATAACCTGCCCCAACCACCACCTGCTGTGGTTTTCCTGTTGTACAAGCACCGGGTTGTCCCTACAGCCCTCCGGTGGTGGATCTCAACTGCCTCACAGCCTCTCTTCTGCCTCCTCTAAAGAGCAGGATTTGAAGACCTTGGTAAGGTCAAAGGTCTCCTTATCTGACATTCTCTTTTTGACTATCTCCTGTTCGGCCTGGGTCAAGGGAGTTTCTTGCAGATAGACGACATTATACCTGACATCCTTGCCCTTCTTCCCGTTAGTCCCTATTGCCCAGTCACAACCCTCTTCTTTGCCAGATATTTTCTTACCGACTATCTCCACTCTACTACCAAATGCTCTGGCCACAGATACAGGCATATCGAGGATCTTCATGGTGCTGGTATTTCGATCAATACACCAGCAGGCATATTTGACAGATAAGTTGCCGATTATATGAGGGTATTTTTGCTTTAACTGCTGACCTACATGTTCGTTGTCAATGACAACACACTTTTTGTCATTGCTGAAGACCCTGACGACCTTGACAGGTTGGCCGAGTAACCTGATCTTCAACTTACATTCCGGCCCGATTCTCAAGAACTCATCAGAGTCATGGTTCTTGCCTTTTCCACTTACAATGTTCCAACCGTTTGTCATAATACATTCTCCTATAAATTTTTCTTTCTTACGTAACTATTTCCACGTAGTCCCACCTTATAATTGCCTGTTTTTCCAATCAGGCCACAACTCAGCAGGATCTTGATTATGCCTGAAAATTTGTGCCTACCACATTTCTTCCCAAACTCAGCCAGGAACAGGTCATCAGCTTGGCTATATGACAGACTATTTCTCAATATGACATGTTGTTCTGAATCCTCCATCCTGCAAATGACATGATAGACAAAACCTATTTCTTCAAAAGCAATGTTTCTGGTCCGTTTGCCTTGCCTATATGACATATCCCCAGGAACACAGCAGCTAATCAAGCTGAGTATCCCGGTCTTCTCCTCGCTCCAGTTCAGCTTGAAACCAGTATGGCTATCATCATATTGTTGAGAGTAATAATCTATACACCCCCTGAATCTGCTACGCCTATTAACAGTGCTTATTTCACTGTTCCGGTTCAAACCTCTGGCCACATATTCTTCTTCGGCCTCCTCGATAGTCGGTATCCTGCCCAACCTATTGATATATGAACGTATGAATCCAGATGTCCTCTTCATCGTGTTGTCTTCTGTCTTCAACTTATTCAGTATTTCTTCATATTGCTTATTGCTGCTGACCTTCCTGCTTTGTCTGTAGTTGTCCCAGAATCTGTCTATTTCAAAATCTTCCTGATTCTCTATAACCTCCGACCAGTCTATAGTGTCAGGGTAATCGGGTGTTTCTTCTTCCTCTTTTGGGCTGTCCACCCTGTTGTTTTCTTCTCCATTTTGCGTATTGGTACACGCACAGTTATTACATAGGGTTTGTTCTCTACTTTTTAGGGGAGATATTTCTACTGTTTCAGTAGTCCTGTTTTTCTGAGTGTGACAACTCTTATCTTCCCCTTTGATGGGGATAGGAAATGAGTATTCATCTAAGTACGAATCAGAAGAAGAAGGACTAATACCGGCATATTTATCGATCTCAAGAGAACCTGATGAAAGATAATATCCACCGGAATAAGTAAGATAGGCGGAAGAGGTACGTTTTAGAACCTGTATATCTTCCAGGATCTGATGATATATATTGGTTAACTCAGATGAGGTATAGTACGGGAGGAAATGGAATTGACGAATACAGTCCATATCAGGAACAGCATCACCATAGTCTGATGGAGTAGCTCCAAACATGGGAAGCTTGAAGGCCCTTTGATATGTGATTTTGTAGTATTTTCTGTTTTTGGTTGGAGGAGAGAAGGAGATATCGTTGTCAGATAGGAATTTGGAGAAGGTGGATCGTATTTCCTCTTCTGAAAGATGTTCGGTTAGCTTGCTGGGAAATGACCGGCATTTTTCAGGAATGTGGTGAATTGTACTATTTATGAGATAGGATATATAATCTTTCCATATCTTGGATTTGGGATTGATGAATTTTCCCAGGAATTTATATTCTTTATCAGATTTTAGAAACAGGGTGGTCCAATTCTTCTCATATGGATTATGGTCCAGTAGTTCCAGCTTATAAGGCAGTCCGACAGGTTCATCTATTGGGGCCTCGTAGCCATGGAGGTTCTTCAGTTCGTTGAGTTTGGCAAACAGCTTTTCCAGGAAATTGGATATTTCATCCATCACCCCAAATGATTTGAGGAACTTGATTTTCAAGTAGCCATGCCTGCCTTTTCCATTGGTTGAGTCTTCCCAATATGTGTTTGGAAGATATTTCTTGATGAGTGCTTCGACTTCACGGACGTGCCATTCTCCATTGTGACAGTCGATGTCTATCCCTATCAACAGTACATGGTACTTGGGGTCTATTGTCTTCTTCTTGGTTATTTCCAGTTCGGCCGAAAAAGAAAGAGCCAGAGCTTCTTTATCATACTTTCCATAGCCTGTTGTAAGCTTTGCGTTGGGAAGAGATTTGTAGAATATTATGACATCTCTATCGAAGTGGTGTGGAAACATCGATTTCGTGATTGCTATGGGCTTGAGCAGACTGTTTTTTGAAATTAGAGGAGCTAACACACAGTTAGGATTAGCAGTGACAATCTGTTTCTCACCGTTCTTATCTGTGTAACGAATTACATAGTCAAAAGGAGAGATAAAGCCAATGACAGCATACCAGGCTGCTTCGATTTCTTTTGCATAGGTCTTTCTCTTATTGTGTCCCATTTCTTTGCCGCATAAATAAAATACCCAGTGGGGGTACTGAGCCGCACTGGGTAGGGCAAGAAATGCAACTATATAGTTTTATGCAATTACATTTTGATATTGAACTTTTCTTGCCCATATTAGTTCCTAAAAGCAGTCAGTACGCCGCTGTTTTGTAATGCTTCTTCACAAATGTCTTACGTTCTACATATACGTCCTAATTACTATTCAAAATCTTTCTAATAATCCCTTCTTTTATATCGAAATATCTGAAGAAAATTATTACTTCTGCCCCATCCCTGGTTGGTTTTATATATTATACCGACAACACTTTCACTTTTCAAGATAAAAGCTATAGAAATTTCATAGTATTATAAAAATAGTCTTTTTGGGGAGAAGAGAAGAAGAGACCAAGATGTGCCAGGCCAAGGAAAATAGTGATGTAGCTACTGTCTGTAGGCCTAATCGATTTTGTCCGCGTGTTGGATAGGTATGTAGAATCGATACACTTTTTTCTGTTCGTCGTATCCCACGAACTTGATATTGTCTGGTATATCAGCAAATCCCTTGGTTTTGACTTTGGCGGCGACTTTGTCATTAAGATGTTCGTTGGTTCTTCTTGTTACATCGGTAAAGGAGCGTTTCGTGCCCTTTCGGGTAAGCCCTATTTTCTCATTTGTCTCAAGAACATCCCGAGGACACTCGCCATCCTTCAGTTCCATCAAAAACTCATAGACAGGTCCACTGTGCTTGAGGCACAAATCCGTCTCTTCGTCCTGGTAGTGGAACTTAATCCTGTTGTCTTCCGTAAATAGCAAGCACGCATCACCACGGTCTTTCCATTCTCGGTGCTTGTCTCGTTTGCCTTCTGCCTTGCTCGCCTGGGCTTTCTTTTGAGGCTTCTTCGGCTTGACAGATCCCGACTGAAATGTGTTCCCAAATATGTTATAGATATTTCGAGACTGTAGCAAGGTTACAGAGTATACTGTTCGATGGCCAATCGTCATTTGTGGGGGAATCATGGGAAAACCCAGATTTCACGTTTGAATCTGCTGCAACAGTAGGCCATAAACTCCGATTGGTTGACTCTGACCTTGTATAAGTCATTATAATCAAACCCTTTAAGTGCTATTTTGCTCTGTAAAGCTACTACAGTCTCGATATTTCCCTTGATTACGATCTTACCAGCACACGGATTAGCAGAATCTTCTGTCACTGCTACAAGGGGGCTTTTCTTCTGTTGAGGCATTGAGAAAGTGAGTTTATCTCCGCCTTCGACAAGTTCAATCGCATCCAATAGCAGACATGCCAAATAACCATTTCTGCGATAGCGAAGATCATACCAAACTCCGTAAATATCTAACTGGCCTACGATCCAGTCAAAAGCTCTTTTGATAGTTCTTCTCCACCCAAATGCTTCTGATATCCGAAGGGCATGGACAATCATCCCATTCAATTCCAGATACATCCATGGAGACTCCTGCTCACCTATAAATGAGGCATCGGGCTGTTGATACGTTTGAAGATATGAACCTGCACGCTCGATGGTGCCCTTGTCAAAATCACCGGCACCAATTCGGTAAGCCCCGAACAGATAGACGGCTGAAATAGTCATCCTGGCCAAATGGAACAGCGGATCATCAGAGTATTCGTTCTTCAGACGTGCCTTCTCTAACCACACCTGACAGGCAAACAGGTATCGTGTAAGCTCGTCCTTCAAATACTCCAGAGCCAAATCAGAACGAAACAGGGTAAAGGGTGTATTCAAGCATTTCGATACCGAATCGTAGAAATCCTCATCAACGGGTTGAGGATGATGAATCTCAACCGTGTCACAGAAGCCCCTGACATATTCAGAAATGTTCCCAATTTCCGCCCATTGAATCAGTCTGAGCACTTCAGCTACATGGAATTGCCGTTGCACCCAGAGAGCTTCCCTGCCCGACGCCTCCCCCTGCAAGTATGGAATGAAGTTGTTAATTGTCTGATCACATTGAACACCGCGGCTTATTTGATATGTGAATGACTCATAGTCAAATTTCTTGTAGTTGCCAATGGTCAGAGAACACATATAGGCATGAGTCTTTTCACTCAAGTCCCATGGACCATCTTCGATTCGCTTCTGAAGCTCATATGACAGTTGTCCCAACTTCGACATGTTGTCGGGAGTCTCAAGCCCCGTCTGGGACCAGTGTTCCCCATTTGCCACTTCCCACAGTTCCTCGGCCAATCGCGTGGCATCCAATACACGTTCGATGTCCTCAAAGCAGTCCAATTCGGCTCCAATAATTTCACTGAAATCACTCGCCGACTCAACCAGAACATGCGAAAACAGCGGAACAACAGACTCTATGACCTCAAAACAGGCCGAACTCAGGGCATACACCTGTGCCAAATCATGCTTAGCAATATATTCATCAAGGAAATCATTTATGAGAGGGACTGTTTTCTGTTTGATCTGTCGATTCAGGTGCAGGACTGTAGGATTGGAACCAATGCCGCACGGCCCTACAGGAGAGGCTACCTCGCGGTTCACTGCATTCCAAATGTCCATTGTTTCTGCCATTTCAGACTCTTTGGCCCAGCATTGCCGAACAACATTCGGCAACATTCTACTCGATTATTGAAGTGATGCCAACATTCTCCGGTATGCAAGCTTTGTCCAAAAGTGGTCAAACCTCCTGAACTTCACAAGACTCAGGGATTTGCCATCACGTCAGAACGGATTTGCCATTGAACGATGGCATATCAAAGCAGATTTTTTCGAAAGAACACACGGTCTCCATATTTATCGTCTCAGGAGGCACTTACGGCTCTCTCCAGAAATTAGGAGGTTCTCACGACATCGTTTAGCTCTGAATTGCCACAGCCATTTTCGCTTTTGCCATACCCCGCACGCAAGGGTGACAGCGGCCGATGAGTTTCGGCTGCAGAAGATGAAGCCCTTGAAAGAGGTAATAAAAATGGCTGTAACAAAGAAGAAACTGAAACAAGCATCCTTAGAAGAACTCCAGAAGGAGAACCACGGCGAGTCCATCGTGATTCGCCAGAGGGAGTATCCCATCATCGACATTATCGATGGTGATAAAGAACACCTTCCCACCATTGTTCCGGAGTTGGCCGGTAATAAACCGCCGGACCCCAGGGCCTATGCCGTATTGGAGCAGAGAATCCTTCGCGATGGCGTTGTGGAACCGTTGGTTGCCGCCTATATCGGCGGCCAACTGGTACTGCTTGACGGTCACATGCGGTTGGACATCATCATCAAGCACCGCATTAAGCAGTTCAAGATAGTTGTTGTCGAACTGCCTTCCATAGAGGCCGCCCGGTGGTGGACAGTTGAGCAGACCTATTCCTACCGCCACCTTAACCAGTTTGTGAGAACCGAATTCGCACTTGATGCTATGCCCCGCTACCAGGAGCTAGCTGCTGAAAACCGCAAACTAGCGGGCAAGTATAAGGGCAACATCAAAAAGTTGAAAACGGTGTTCAAACCAATCGACTGTTTGGAAGAAATTGGCAAGAGTGCCAAGGCCTCAAAGACGATTGTTTCGGCCGTCAGATACATCCTCAAGAACGGTAGACCTGATGAGATACAGCAGTGCCGCACTGGTGAAACAAAGATAGGCACTATGCACCAACGAATACAGGATCGCATTCGTATAACTGACGAATGGAAGAAGAAAACAAACGGAGCCAATGATGATGTCGTCTTCGAGAATCCCAAAGCGGGAGAGTATTACAACCAGGTCATCCAGGGAGACTGTTTACGAGTTATCAAGGGCATGTATTTAGATGGCATCAATAACATCGATCTTGTTATCACAAGTCCTCCATATTTTGGAGCATCTAAGGACTACGGCCCTGATCACAAAGACTTCTCCTGTTACGACGAGTATCTGCATTTTCTTGCCGAGTTCATATACCTCTGCCAGAGGGTTGGCAACGACGGGATGCGTATATGCATCATCATCGATGCTATGAACAGGCAGAACCCCAAGGATGGAGAAGACTACAAATACCCCGTCACGCACGACCTGGTGAGAATCGTCCACGAACTCAACGCAAAGAACAGCGATTGCGATCTCAGGTATCTGGGGGAGTTCCATTGGTATAAGAATCACAGCGGGGGCAAGAACACTCTCGGGTCCTTCTCTCCTATGAAACCTGTTATTCGCAACGATGGCGAGTCCATTCTTGTATGGATAAAGGGGCAGAAGGAGTTTCAGAATATCGATGAAAAGCTGGCCGTAGCGACCTGTGAAAATCCCGACCATTTGCTGACAAAGCAAGAATATATGGAATACACGTTGGGGACTTGGAGCATCCAGCCGAACGCCGATAAATACAGACATCCCGCGAAATTTCCGGCCGAGATCCCCCATCGTCTCATCAAACTTCTGTCGTTCCCTGGCCAAGTGGTTTTAGATCCGATGTGCGGCTCCGGTGTGACTCTGAAAGCCGCAAGGGATCTGGGCCGGAAGTTTATCGGCATTGATCAGAATGCTTCATTCTGTCAGATGTCGAAGGACAGGTTGGACGGGATCAGAAGGAAGGAGGAGGCCGCATGAACAAGTATAGAATCATTCTTGCAGATTGTCCTTGGGACTATTTCAATCCCAAACACTATAGACCATCGATGGGAGGGGTACCCTATCAGGAAGTCACTGCACATGATCAATGTTTGTAATCTTATCAAACGTTAGTTGTTTTTTGAAATGAAAGGAAACTGTTATGGGAAAAAGAAGAAGAAAACATGTTTATGTGGTATTTGATGAAATCTTTCCCCATGAGGTTGAAGGGGTGTTCTCTACTGAGAAGAAAGTCCAACAGTACTTGGACAGGGCACGGCAAATCCTCATGATGCGTGTATGTGACCATTCTACCGTGAGGATGATCGAAGACCCTGATAATGCAGTCCGCCATAGATACTTTCGCATAGATGTAGGTTGTCTGTTCTACGGCTTTCATGTGGAAAAGTGTGAAGTCCACGGCTCTGAAGATTTCGATAAGAAAAACATCAATTCGGTTTGGGCAGTCACAAGCATTGTCGAGCCATGGGTCTCATACCTGTTTATGAATAAGAGGGATGCCGAGCAAGGGGCTAAAGATGTCAAGGACATGATGAATGGGGAAGAGGTGTTCATCAATGAATGCCAAGTTGGTTAATGATGGCTAGTGGAGAACTCTCCATCGACGCCGAACACATAAGAAACGAGTTCAATAGCATATTTGGAAAGGAAGAACATGGCTAAGTATTTCATAACTAAAACAGCAGGACGCAAATTCTGGCTCGACAACGAGACCTATGGCACACCTTATCGGACATTCGTCGTGATCGATAACAGTAACTATGACGGCTACTATGGACCAGGAGAAGTTCTCAACATTCTTGGACCTAAACCCATCTTCATTGCATACATGGTTTATGAGTGGATGGTGTCGGATGATAGGACAGAAGAAGAGCGGAAAGCTGCAGAACAGTTCTTGGCTCCAGTGAAGCACTTGTTTGAAGCATAGGTTCCAGAAGTGTTTCCATGACCCTGACGAAATCAATCTCATTGAAGAACATGAATTACGGTACTGATGTGAGTCGTCTTAAGAACTCAACTATATGAAAGCAGAGTACTACGAAATCGCCAAAGCAAGAATTCAGCATTGGCAGAATATTAAGAAAGTCGCTTAAGAAAGTGAGGTGATCAAATGAACAGAATCAAGAAGACAAACTGTTATGGAAGAAAATTTGGAGTCATCTATGTGGATGTTCCGTGGCAATATGACACTCAGAGCAAACACATAGGGGAATTTGTGTGTGCGGCAGAGAAATACCTGAAGCCCGGCGGAAAGCTTGTTTTTCACAAACGATAAAACGACACCGTGTCGTTTTAGGAATGGAGCCGAGTGGCTCTGATCAAAAACAGTAAATATGAATTAGATGAAGAAGGAGAAGTAAAATGAGTATGAAACAGAATAGAAAAAGAAGAAACAGAAACAAAAAAAGAAGGGACATAGGTAATAAGCTGGGAGTAATACTCATATTAAGAAAAGACTTCAAAAAACTAATGGATTATACCATGTATTTCTTGGAGGGGGCTATTAACTGCTCAGATGTAGAAGTTTCTCAAAGGGCTAAAGAATTAGCACCTCATCTTGTAAGTATATGGGAAAGAGTCAAAGTAGAAAACATTGACCCTGATCACATTATGACCATCATCCAAATCCGTGGAGAGGAAGACAGGAAAAAATACAATGAATGTCTGTCAAATAGTGGTTCATATACCATCGGGGTAAGTGGTCAAGCCTTTGAGCTGATAGAATTGGCAGGAAAAGAAATTGAAAAGGAGAAATCAAATGTCACACAAAACGAACATGTATAAGTTATCTGTCAAACAATGGAACCCCTTTGCAGGGTGCAAGCACAACTGTATTTACTGTGTGCCCTCGTTTAAGGCACAATTAAAACGATACGGCAAGAAGAACTGTCAGGACTGTTACAAGTTTGTCCCACACACCCATCCTGAGAGACTGGCTAATAACTTGCCCAGGACTCACTACATGCAGTTCATTTTCACCTGTGCTAACGGGGATATCACGTTCTGCCCAACTGACTATCTGGCTAGGATCATCACAACCATTAAGAGTAAGCCCGACAGAACATTCCTGATCCAGTCCAAGAACCCCAAGACTTTCAACCGGGTCAGCTTTCCGAACAACGTGATCCTGGGAACCACAATCGAAACCAATAGGGACGCTCTCTGCAAAGCTATTGCCAAGGCCCCACCGCCGTCTCAGAGGTATGAGGAGTTTCTCAATGTTAAGCACCCCCTCAAGATGGTAACAATCGAACCTGTTATGGATTTCGACTTGGATGTGATGGTCGATTGGATGAGGAACATCAAGCCCTGCATGATCTGGCTTGGTTATGACTCAAAGAAATGCCACCTGCCTGAGCCGGAGTTGAAGAAGGTCAGAGAACTCCACTGGCAACTGAGCAGTGCTGGGTTTGTAGTGATTTTGAAGAAGATAAGAGAAGCACGAAGTAGTGCGTAGATGAATAACGACACCAACACAACCTATATTCCTACCACCTGCTTTATGCCGGATGGTTCCCCTGTGCCGGAGTTATTGACGGAGCAGGAAGCAATCTCCTTTCTCCGCCTCGATACTGACGGCCCCAAGCATCCTGAGCAAACCCTGCAATACTATCGTGAAGAGGGACTGCTTCAAGCGACCAGAGTGGGAAAGCGGTTGAGATACACAAAAAAAGAACTGCTTGCATTGCTTGAAAAACTGACGGAACGGACAAATGGAAATAATTCTTAAAATCGCTTGATATACAACTCCTCCGGCGTTAGCGTCCCGCATCCTATTTTTTTGCAGGAGAATAAAAAATGAGATTACGAAACGACATATCAGCGACCTACAATAAGGCGAGAAAGAAATGGCTCGTCCGTTGGCACGGAAAGTACGACCCAAACAAAGACAAACAACAACGGTTCTGCCGTTCCTTCCAACGAAAGAGAGATGCCCAACAGTTCGCCCAGTCCCTCAAGGATGACCTCCAAGATGGAATCCCCATCGAACCCAAGGTCGTCACCTTACAAGCCCTCTGCGATAGATTTCTTAAAGCCTACAAAAACAACCGTTCAAACTCCACCATAGACATCTATGAAGGGACAATCTACCGATTGAAGAACTACTTCCTGCCCCACATCCCAGTACAACGCATTAAGAAGGAAGATGCTTTGGGGTTTGTCAATAGTCTGACTGTTCTGAGAAAAGGAATTTCCCTACAGAACTCCTCTACTCTTGTATCAGACTCTACAAGGGACAAGCTCCTACGCACAGCACAAAGAATATTCACTGTGGCTAAGGACTGGGGCTACATAAGAAGAAATCCCTTCCAAGGGGTCTCATTAGGTCGTATCAAGAAGGACAATTGGTACTATATCAGTCCAGAGGAATTTCAAAGAATTCTTCAGGTAGTAGATGAGATCGTGGTTCGTAAGACACGTTCAAAGGAAGATGCTGAACGAAAGGTTCGGCTCAAAGGACTGTTTGGTGTGATGTATGGCTGTGGTCTGAGATTCGGAGAAGCGGTGAATCTCCTTTTGACTAATGGAAACATTGACTGGGAAAACAATCAGATCGATGTCACCAGCCGCCCCGGTACGAAAGACATACCTGCCTTCTACATTAAGGATTATGAGGATAGGTCGATACCGGCTCCGAGATGGGTGATGGCTCTGCTCCAGGAATGCAGGAAATTAGTGCAGAAGGGCAATCCCTTCCTGTTTTTGAGCAGGGAGAGGTATGATATAGCCAGGGCAAACTGGCAAATGTCTGTTTCGGAGGGCAGGGAGGCAGAGTGGCGTAGTGCTGATATGCTCAACAACTATGCGAGGTCTTTCAAAAAGGCATGTAAGAGAGCAGGCATAGTCACAGATGACAGGTTGATGGTTAGTTGTTGCAGGAAATCCTATGGCACTAATCTGGCAAACCTTGCCACACCTGTTCATACTTTGAAGGAACTCATGGGGCACTCGTCCATTGTGACGACTCAGAAGTATTATTTGAAGAGCACCGATGCTAATAAGAAGAAGGCGGTGGAGGGGCTGGAGAGGTTGATGGGGTAGGGGGGATAGGAGGGGGCAGCAGGGGCGGCACTGCCCGCCTTCTTGATAGGAGGAGGTAGGTGTTATTGTTCGTTCATCTCAACTCACCTACCACTCACATAGTACTGGGTGGCAAAACAAAAGGGACGCAAATGGGACGCACAGAGCAGCTTTGGAGGGAGAATCGGAGAGAAGTGAAGGTGTTGAATTTGCATAACTACTTGTTAAATAAGAACATAAAAAAATGAGAGTGTTGGGGCTCGAACCCAAGACCTACGGCTTAAAAGGCCGTTGCTCTACCAACTGAGCTACACTCCCGGCTTTTACAAGCGCGCGAGTATAGGCCCTGCGAGAAAGGCTGTCAATCTTTTTGAAGAACAATCTTGGAATGACAGCCCATGGAATCGCGAGTAACAAAACGCTACGTCTTTTTTGGAAAGCTCAGCTTATCTAATGGGTTTGTGCCGCTTTTGTTCTCCTGCTCGTCGGTCCAGCCATCGTTGTCGTCGTCGGCATCGGCGTTGTCGCCTGTGCCGTCGCCGTCGGTATCCTGCCATTCTTTGGGGTCGAAGGGAAAGACGTCCCACGGAACCGATCTTGCGCGGTCCACCCCGTCGCCGTCCAAGTCGAGCTCATCGCAGTCGGGGATGCCGTTCTTGTTTGTATCGTCGGCAGTGCCGTCGCCATCGTCGTCGGCGTCGAGGTTGTCGCCTATAAGGTCCCCATCCTTATCCTGCCACTCCTCGCGTTCAAGTGGAAAGGCATCCTTCCGGTCGGGTACGCCGTCGTTATCGTCGTCCGGGTCGAGATCGTTAGAAATGCCATCCTTGTCGATGTCCGGCGGGCCATCCGGCGTGACAAGAAGTGCAAGATCAACAACGAATTGCGGGACTTCGAGTGTGTTTGTCCCTTTTTGTGCGTTGACGCTTCCAAGAATCTCGGCGTTTTCGGGGGAGTACCAGTACGCTTTGGCCGCCTTTGGCGCCTCCAAAGTGACCTTGAGACCTCTTACAGGGCTGGTATGGTCGGCGAAATGATGCAGATAGACGCCGGCCCGCTCTTGCGAGGCCAGGGCATAAGCGCGGACGGCGTGCGGGTCGGAAACCGTCACGGGGACTATGCGAACGTCCTTGTCGAGCCGGTACGCGAAATCCTGCATTGCCCGGATGTATTCCCGTTCTTTTGGGCCGAGCCAGATGTTCATATTGTGGCCATCTCTGGCGTAGCTCGTGTTCCAGAAGATAAATGCTATCTCGTTGAAGAGCGCCGTCCAGTTTCTGATGCGCATCCGCAGTGCCGAGCGGTCGTCCCATACTCCGCCGACCCCGAGCGGCCGATTTTGCGGGTCAACGTGATTGCCCTGCTCGCCGACGACAACGGGCTTGTTGTGCTTTTTCCAGTCCTTGGCGCGCGAAGCGGTGACGGCATCGGATTGGAGCTCATCTTCCCGCTGATACCAGTGCGGGGCGTTGATTTCGATGCCCGGCAGCTCGGGGCGCTCCCAGCTTGTTGTGATCGGATGATGGTACGGGTCTATCGACTTGAGATAGGGGATTGTTATCTCGTACCAATGGTCGTTGGCCTTCTGCTCGTTCAGAAACTCCCAGAAGTCCGCATACGCGCCCCATCGATCGACGCTGTACTTGATGAATCTTTTGACTTTCGCCATATTCTCTTCGCTTTGGGCGTCATCATTGAAGACCTTCTGGAATCCGAAGATGCCGTAGCAGATGCGAAAACCGTACTTGCGGGTGCAGACCAGCAACTCATCGGTCATCACGCCTCCCTGAACGAGATACTTGTTGAGGTCGTGGTTGAGGGGGAACGAGCAGTTCTGCTGGGAGTAGCGGTAGAGGTTGAATCCGCATTGGGAGAAGTAGCGGAAATAGACGTCGGCGTTTTGCGGATTGTTGGCCGGCCCGCGAACGAACAACGGCCCCGGCGGCAGGGCAGGCGGGTCTTTGAGGTCCGTGCGGAAAGGTCCTTCCATCGAGCACTGGTTCAGGATCGAGCCGGTTCCTGAATTGTCGCCCCAGCAGTCCTGGACGCCGATGGGAAAGTACGCGCTGCCGTCGTCAAAGACAAACCGGAACGGATTCGTCGGATGCCGGCGGAGAAATCCGGGATTCGGCTTTCGCCCCTTCACGCAGAGAAAGTCGCCCCCGCCGGACGCCCTTTGTCCTTCTCGATTTGTGAAGGTGAAGCGGTACGTCCATTTGCCGATTTCTGCCGGTGCGAACCGGGCCTTCCAGAGGTTATGTTTGTCAAATTCGTAAGTTACCTGCTGGCGCTGTCCGTTCGTTTCTTTATGGATTTTCGGGCCTGATGAAGAGCCGTAATGAAATCCGCCGACTTTGATCTGCTCTTTCGATGGCGATGTGAATACGACGTCGATAGTGACATCGAAGAAGGCGTCTGCGTATTCGTTCTCGTGCTCGAACGTTATCTCAAACACTTCGTAGGCCGGGACGGTGCGGGTGTTTTGTGTGCTGGCCACTTTAAGGCCGGGCTTGCCGGAATTCTGCGAGGCGCCGGCATACAGGATTGAAGCGACGCACAAGAGTGTCGCTGCGGATATCAAGGTTGTTTTTGTGGGCATTGTCTTATCTCCGGTCAATAGGTCTTGCGATTTCTTGTCACGGCGCGGCGGCGGACGTTCTCGTCATCCCTTTTCCAAGCCGTGGCAGCACCTCGGAGGCCTGGGCGGGTCCGTAGTTGAAAATTGTAAAGCCGCCTGTCTTGAGCTGCCGGGTTGCGTTTATCTGCTCGATGAGCTTGCAGATATCGGTGGGGTCGGCCCAGACGCCTAACCCGATGCCGGGATAGCAGGGCACTTTGCCCGTCCAGGCAAACTGCTGCTCGACCATGCGCTGGAAGGCGCTGCTCGACGGCGTGTAGTCCATCGGGCAGACGAAGTCCAGGTACCCTCTGTCGCACCAGATCTTCCAGTCCTGGCCGATGGAGTCGCGGTCGGCGGGCCAGTTTCTAAACACCGCGGCGGATACCTTGATATTGGGCCTGAGCTTCTTTGCCTGTTCGGCCACGGCGGCCACGACTGTAGTAATCTGTTGACGTCTGAAATCGAGCCATTTTTCTCTGAATCGGTCGTCGTTTCGCATATCGCTCGGCCAGTCGGTGACCTGCGCGCCGATGGCGCTCTCGAACCGCTTCCGGCAGCCGTTGCAGAAGCAGCACTCGTCGCCGGTATAGCGGATGTAATCGAAATGCAGCCCGGCAACGTCGTACTTGCGGGCGATTTCGAGCATCGAGTCGATCTCTAATTTCTGGTTGGCCGGGTGGGAGGGACACAGCCATCGGTCGTTGGGCGAGCCGTCGTAGTTGACCTGCGTTCTATCCTGCGCCTTCATCTCATCCATGAACTTCTTGTCCGTCGCCCAGCCCATGTTGTAGTTGACCTTCCAGATATGGCATTGGACGCCGTACTTCTTGCATGCCTCTACACACAGCCGAATCTGGTCGCCTTTTTCGCGCACCGCCTCGGCCCTCGGCAGTACGTCGCTTTCGTAAAAGGCCACGCCGCCCCAGAGCATGTTGGGCAGGATAGCGGTGAAGCCGTTGTCGGCGAGCAGCTTTATGGCCTGGTCCCAGGTCATGCCCTCCACGCCGAACGCGCTGTGGCACCAGAACGCACGATGCTCGCCGGCCAAGGGCTTCTGAGCAAGGCAGTACGCCTCGACCATACTCTCGCGGGCCTTCTGCGATGTCAAAATGGCCTGCGAGAACTTGCGTTCGCCCAGCAATCGCACGGCTTGCTCCCTGAGCTCGCAGGCATGCTTGAGAACGGGCAGGGCCGAACTGTCCGTTCCGGCGAGCCGTTCAATGTTGCGTTTGGCAGAATCAAAATCGTTGTACGGGCCGAACCGCCCGATTTGGTCGATACGATTCTTGGCCGCCTGGTCCCACAATTGCGGCACGAGATTGCCGACCACAGCCAGGAGCAGTTCGAGCTTGTTAGTCGGGTCGTCGGCGAGCAGAACATGCGTCAGATAGGCGCAGTTGCTGCTGATGATGATGGCGGCTTGTCCGGTCGATTGACCTTCGTTGTTGTGCCACCAGGCGGCGATGCGGCTTTGCCCTTCGACAGCCAATGCCTCTTGTATGTTCCACGAGGCCTGGTCGGTCTTGTCCGGCATCCCGTCGAGAGGCTGCTCGGAGGGGCGGATCGATGCAAACCAGCCCGGATACTTCTGGCGAACGTGCGGGCCTTTTCTGATGCCGACGAGCGGTTCGAGGGAATTCGGCAGGGTGTAGCAGGCTATTAGTCTGCCGCCTGTCCTGAGAAACTCGGCAATCTCCTTCGCGGTCTCGTCCGGCATCATTGGGTTGTAGGGCAGGATTATGAGCTTGGTTTCCTTCAGTCTTCTGGCCGTGATGTCGCGCTCGCTTACGATGATGTACGGCAGTCCTGCCCGGTTGAGAAGCTGGGCCATGATGTCGGCGTATTGATTGGCGGCCTTGAGCTCATCGGGCGAGGAGTCGCCTGCCGAATCACCTCTGGCCACGACTATTTCGCTATTCGTTCCGGACAATCCCAGACCTGCAATGTAAAATTCGGTGTCCACGTCCCCGCCTCGCCACGCCGAGATTCGGATGGTATCGACTTTGTCCCATCCAGCCGGACGTCCTTCAGTCCGTGTGGCGTTTTTATCAACCGTGACTGCGCCCCATCCTGCCGAGGCCGGGGCGTCAAACCCGCCCGCGTACCATCCGTCGCCGCTGTGGAAATAGAAGCTGAAATGCGCCACAGGCGACGCATCGCGGCAGTAGAACAGGAACTGCACGCCCTGGCACATGGTCAGGTCCAGCTTGAGCTGCCGATCCCACGATGCCCGCTCAATCCTGTTACCCCGGAAGTTGCAGGGCATCCGAAGCGCCTTCTTGTCGCCAATGTCGGCTATGGATACGGCTTGACTGCCCGCCATCGGCTGCCAAAACTCTTGAGCGACCTGCTGAGAATATGACAGGTCATCAACCATCTCGTAGCCAGTCGGGGGAATTGGCGGCGCTGATTGTGATGCGGTGAACAGTGAGACAATAAAGACGATGGCGGGCGCGACTGCAAAATGCTCGAACATTGTATGCTCCTAAAAGGTAGATAGTGTGCAATGTGATTTCACGGTTTGACGAATCCGCAGGCGCGAGTCGCCAGGATTCTGCGTAATCACAATAGCCGGGTGCAAAGGCCCCCGTCAGTATATGTCTTGTTTGCACGATGTGCCAGTAGTAGTTTCCAGGCTGCCTGCTAAATGCTTCAAAGCCCGCAAGATGCGACTGTGATGCGTTGCTAAGTCCAATAACTGCGGAGTTTTACCGTAGCCAATCCGACAATCAGGTTAGGGGCGCACTTACAACAGGTGAGCCGTTTTTCTGTCCGAAGGTGGGATGTATGCTCACATTTGAGCTATATGACCTATGATTTTCACTCGACCCTATCGGCGGCTCGGCAGTATGGAAGCTTTGCGACCGAGAACTTAACGATTATTTCCTTCAGAATGGGATTGACGGGGGGGTGTTTATGTGATAGAATACAATAGGTTGTTTGCCCGGATTCTGTTCCGTTTGGGCCTGCAAGTTGGGGACGGGACCGGTGTTATGTGGCTTTAGGAAGGCCACGGGGAAGGATATATGAAGATGCCCAGTTCGAAGAGAGTCTTGCTGTCGGTGTTTGCGCTGATCCTGTCATTAACCTGTTCCATTGACGCGGCCTGCCCGGTGGGGGATGTGTATCCCGACTGCACGGTGAACCTGCTGGACCTGCGGGATTTTGCCGTGAAATGGCTTGATGGTGGGTGTCTGCTCCCCGGTTGCAGGGCCAACCTAAATGGTATTCCGGGGGTTGATATGGAGGACTTTGCCCTGTTGGCGGAGAACTGGCTGAGCGTGGGGAATTGGACGCTGGTTATCAATGAGTTCATGGCGGAGAATGACGGGACGAAAAGGGACCCTGCTGATGATGATTATGAGGATTGGATCGAGCTTTACAACTATGGCGAGGATGCCATTGATATTGCGGGGATGTATGTGACGGATGATTCCCACTGGTGGCGGATGCCGGTTGGCTACCCTGAGCAGACCACGATTGTGGCCGGCGGCTACCTGTTGCTTTGGGCCGACAGCGAGCAGGAGCAGGGCCCGCTGCATCTGGGCTTTGGACTCGGCAAGACCGGCGATGTGGTTGGTCTTTATGATGCCTACAGGAATCCTATAGATAGTATTACCTTTGGTCCTCTGGCGGAGGGGTGGGCTGATAAATCCTATGGTCGCTTGCCCGACGCCAACGATCACTGGGAGGTTTTCGGGATAGGTCGGACGACACCGGGCAAGCCGAACAGGGGTAAGCCGGTGGAGGTGCTGATCAGCGAGATTATGTACCATTCCGGCCACGCCCTTAACACTCCTGAGAACATTGGGCAGGAGTATATCGAGCTGTATAACAAGGGGCAGGAGGCGGTCAATCTTGGAGGGTGGCGGTTCACGGATGGTGTTGATTTTCTTATTCCGGGAGGTGTTCAATTAGGTTCTGGGGGGTATCTTGTCGTTGCTGCGGACGTGAATGTGTTCAGGGCCAAGTACCCTGGCGTCACGAATGTTGTCGGCGGCTGGGTGGGGCACCTGAGCAATTCTGGCGAGGGGATCGAGCTGGTTGACAACGCCGGCGTGATAATTGACAGGGTCGAGTATGCCGACCAGGGGGAATGGGCGGTTCGCCAGCTTGGTCCCGTCGATTTTGAGCATCGTGGCTGGGAATGGTCGGATGCCCACGACGGGGGCGGCAAGTCTCTCGAATTGATCGATCCTGCTGTGTCCAACGAGTACGGCCAGAACTGGTCGGCAAGCAACGTCAACGGTGGAACGCCTGGCGGAGTCAACTCCGTTAATAGCAGTGATATTGCTCCATTGATTCTGGACGTGGAGCATTTTCCGATAATTCCAGGCCCGAGTGACACTGTAACTGTGACGGCCCGGATAATGGATGAGATAGCGACCGGAGTCGCAGTGACGCTGTACCACCGGATAGACGGTGCGGTGAGTTTCAATACCGTGACAATGCTTGACAATGGGGCGAGCGGCGACGGCGATGCGGGCGATGGTGTCTATGGCGGCGTAATACTGGCTCGCTCGAACGGCACAATCGTTGAGTTCTATGTTAGAGCAAATGATGTCGGGGCGCGTTCCCGCACATGGCCTGCGGCGAGCGTTGTTGACGGCGCGCCGCAGCAGGTCACCAATGCGCTTTACCAGGTCGATAATCTGTACGACCCTAATGCGCCGTGGGCGCCCGGCAGCCAGCCGATATACTACATCATCATGACTGAGGCCGGGCGGGCGGAGCTGGCGGACATCGGGGACGGAGGCGATCCTTTCTTTGGCGAAGGCGCCAGCAGTGCCCAGATGAACGCAACGTTTATCAGCGTGGACGGTGTGGACACGAAGGTGCGGTACAGGGTTGGCGTCCGCAATAGAGGCAACCGGACCCGCGTGGATCCGCCGAACAACTATCGCGTGAATTTCGTGAACGATGACCCGTGGAAGGACGTCACGGCCCTCAATATCAACAGCAAGTACCCGCACCTTCAGTTGATGGGCAGCGCGCTGTTCCGGCTGGCGGGCATACCTGCGCCCGAGGCTGCGGCTGTGCAGCTCAGGGTCAACGGGCAAAACCTGGCGGCGAGCGACTATAACCGTATGTACGGCTCGTATGTTGCTCTGGAGGCGTATGACAGCGACTGGGCGGCAAATCATTTTCCCGACGACGATGCCGGCAATCTGTACCGCTGCACCTACGTTATGTTGGTGGGGGGCGGCCAGACGTTTGCGGACCTTTATTACAAAGAAACCCCTGGCACGACTCCTGACCCCGATGATTACCGTGACAACTATTCCAAGCAGACTAATGGTTCTCAGGATGATTTTTCGGACATATTCAATCTGATAGATAAGCTCAATAACACGAGTATTCCCGATACAAACTTCCTTGCCGAGGTCGGCCAGGTTGTTAATCTTGAAAAGTGGATGAGATACATGGCGGCGGATGCTTTTGCCGGCAATCGCGAGGGCGGATTGTATGAGGGCGAGGGCGACGACTACGCTATGTACCGCGGCGTTGAAGACCCGCGATTCTGGCTTCTGCCGCATGACCTGGACACCCTGCTCGGCCAGGGGGATCATAATTACAGCCCCCAGTGGGAGATATTCAGCTACACCAACGTGAATGGGTTAGAGCGTTTGTTCGGTCAGGCTGACGCTTGGAAGGCCTACTACGGCCAGTACAAGGACCTTGCCGAAACAGTTTTCTCGCCCGAGAAGTTCAATCCGTTGGTTGACCAATTGCTGGCGAGCTGGGTTCCTGCCTCGGAAATCGGAGGGACAAACGGCATCAAGCAATTTATCCCGGAGCGAGCCAGAAGCATATTGTACGGCGGGTATCCATCGGCTGCCGATGGTCCCCAGATACCACAGCAGTTCACTGTCGAATGTGATTTGACTTTAGTCAGCGGCTTTTACCAGACTACAAGCAGCGTTGTCGCCGCCGGCGCCATCCACGGTGCAGCCAACGCCATTGAGACCCGGTCTGTTCTGGTGAACGATAGATCGGCAAGCTGGTCGCAGAGATACGGGACTTGGGTGCTCAACCAAAACACTACTCTCAAGCCGGGCATCAACCGCATGTTCGTTCGGACTTTTGACGGCCCCAATGGGACCGGCAGCGTACTGAAGAACGAGCACATTGACATCTGGTACAGCGACGGGAACGTCTCGGATATTTCCGGCACGCTTGCCGTCAACAGGACTCTGGATGCCGCTTCGGGCCCGTGGCACGTGACGGGGGACATCACGATTCCCACCGGCGTGACCCTTACAATCCAGCCGGCTACGACTTTGTTCTTCGACGCGGGCGCCGGCATCACCGTGACGGCAGGCGGGCGACTTGTCGCGGAGGGCACGCAGTTCGGGCGCATACGGCTGACGTCTGTGCCGGGCGGCACGCATTGGGACGGCGTGAAGTTCGACCATACGCTCACAGACAATCGGCTGGCTTATATTGACCACGAATTCGGTGACGGCCAGGGTGAGTCAACGGACATTCAGTACTCACGAGTCACAATCGACAATATGACCTGGGCCGGGACCAATACGATGGTGCTCAATATAAACCATCCATCGCTGATTTGCCGCAATTCGATCTTCCCGTCCATCACCAGCACAGAGCCTCTTCACGGCGTCGGCCTTAGTGGCGCCGAATACCTGATTTTCGACGGCTGCATATTTGGCACCGCGGCCGGCTACAACGACATAATCGACTTCACTAGTGCCCACCGCCCCGGCCCGGTGCTCCAGATGTACAACAGCATCTTTCTTGGTGGAGGCGACGACGGAATAGACCTTGACAGCACAGACGCCCACATTGAGGGTAATGTGTTCATGAATTTCCACGGGGGCGGGGGCGACGGCACATCCAACGCCGTATCCACCGGAGTTGAAGGCGGCGACCCGGCAGAGATATACCTCGCCCGAAATATCTTCATAAGCAACGACCACGCCGTTCTGCTCAAGGAAGATTGCTTCCTGTACGCCCAGAACAATGTCTTTGTTGACACCAACATCGCTGTCGTGAGCTTTGGTGAGCCGTACAGGGATCCACCCAGGACACCCGGCAAGGGTGCATATATGGAAGGCAACATCTTCTGGAATAATGCTGAGATGTTTGAGCACTTCTTCCAGCAGCCGAATCCCACGTATGGCCCCGACGAAGTGGCCGTTCACAAATCGATCCTCCCGGTTCAGTGGCACTATCTTGGGCAGGGAAATATCGATGCCGATCCGGTGTTTGTTGATCCTAACGACGACTTCCATTTGAAGGCCGGTTCCGGGGCTATCGGCAGCGGGGCGTGGGGTCTGGATATGGGGGCGATGGTTCCTGCCGGGGCTGCGATTTCGGGCGAGCCTTATGCTGTGACGCGCCGGACGAGCGCCACATTGACGGTAGGCGGGCCGGGCATTGTGGGCTACAAGTACTCTGTGAACAGCCCGACCGGTCTCTGGAGCGCGGAATTGTTGGTGGGCGCGCCTATTGTGCTGAGCGGCCTTGCCAACGGCGCATCTTATACGGTCTATGCAATCGGCAAGAACTCAGCGGGCGTCTGGCAGAGCGGGGATAGTCCTACCGCCTCACACACCTGGACGATTGACGTTACTCATGGAGATTTGCTGATAAATGAGGTATTGGCGCACACTCACGGGTCCGATCCGGACATAATCGAGCTGTATTACGATGGCCCCGGGCCGATTAACCTGGCCGGTATGAGCCTGAGCGACAATTCGACCGATCCGGGCAAGTTTGTATTCAGCTCTGCGAATGTCTTTACTACTATTATGAATCCGGGCGATTATATGGTTCTCTACGGTGATTTGAACACCGGCGTGAGGAACCACATTGGATTTGGGCTGTTGGCGGACGGGGAGGCGTTGTATCTGTACGATAAAGCCAAGCCAGACGGCAGCCGAGATTTGATCGATTCGGTTGAGTTTGGGCCTCAGATAAACGAGTTTTCGATCGGCCGTGTTGGCTGGGACCGGGCCTGGAAGCTCAATACCCCGACTTTCAGTATGGCCAATATCGTCCAGCCGTTGGGCAATCCTGACACTTTGAAGATAAACGAGTGGCTTGCAAACGGGCAGGTCCTGTTCGACGATGATTTTATTGAGCTTTACAATCCACATTCTCTTCCTGTGGCCCTGGACGGTATGTACCTTACGGACAATCCAATAACGCAGCCCGGCAAGCACAGGATCGTTCACTTGAGCTTCGTACCGCCGCAAGGTTATACGGTATTCCGGGCGAACGACGGCAATGAGCCTTCGGAGGTTGATTTCAAGCTCTCTGCGGACGGGGAAATGATAGGCCTGTTCGATGCGGACTTGAATCTGATAGACCAGGTTCTGTATGGTCCTCAGACGACGGATGTATCTCAGGGCCGCGCCCCGAACGGCTCGGCCAGCTATGAGTTCTTCGAGCTGCCCACGCCGGGCGTTGCGAACACGTTCG
>Ga0315288_10002396_pt1 | contig 24289 bp, 21 predicted proteins | sample YL17G11_20_MG_FD_203454 | JGI IMG/M metagenome (GOLD analysis project Ga0315288, IMG submission 203454) | Sediment microbial communities from Yellowstone Lake, YNP, Wyoming, USA - YL17G11_20 | ecosystem: Environmental > Aquatic > Freshwater > Lake > Sediment | place: USA: Wyoming | collected... | reverse complement strand
AACAGAACATAGGACATATGGGTCTTATAGGACCTACATCATTTGAGCCGCATTGCCTCAGCCCGTGATTTTAGTTGACTCCGGCCCGCGATGCAAATATAATACTGCGCTCATTGAACCAGAACGGGCTACACGGGGCAACCCGCAGTGGAGGATATTATTAATGCGGTTCACAAAAGCAGAACTGGAGAGGTTCAAAAAATTATTGATCGAGAGGCGCCAGGCCCTGAACGGCTTCGTCAACAAGATGCAGGAAGGCGCGCTCAAAAAGGATCGCGATGAGGCGAGCGGCGACTTCAACCACATGGCCGATCTCGGCACAGACAACTTTGATCAGGAATTCACCCTTGGCCTCATCGAGAACGAGGAAGAAGAGGTGCGCCTGATAACCGAGGCCATTACGAAGATTGACGAAGGCACTTACGGCCTTTGCGAGTCCTGCGGCCAGCCGATTCCCAAGACGCGCCTTAAGGCGCTGCCCTTTGCCAAACTGTGCATAGCGTGCAAGGAGAAAGAGGAAACGAACCGATAGCCGTGTAGTCCGAGAGGGGGCGAACGCAGGCTTCGGGCAGGATTTATCCGCCTATGGAGGATTTATCCGCCTACGGAGGATTTTCCCGCCGTGGCGGGTTTTGCGACCTGCGGGCGATGGCCGGGTAAGGGGAAGAGCCTGTCAGCCTGACCGTGTTCCCCGCCTCGATTTCCTTTTGTTCGTTTTCCACCGGCGGCCTTCCGGCTCCGGTGCGGCTTGTGAGATGACCCCAATGAAAAAATCCGCGTTGGCAGCCAGGATCGTTTTCATATGCGTTGCCGTCGCAGGCGCGGCGGTTGACCTGGCGGCCAAGGCGATTTTTTTCGACCCGCTTTTAAGCGGCGCAAGCCCCCAGTACACCGTGGCGAGGGGCTTTTTCTACATCACCAGCGCCGGAAACACCGGCGGTGTTTTCGGGATGCTTGCCGGCAGCACGTGGACGCTCGTTGCGATGGCGGCGCTGGCGCTTTTCGCGGTGGCGCTGATGCTGATGAAGATCGACGGGAAGCAGATGTGGATGCACGTGGCGCTGGGGCTGGTGCTGGGCGGCGCAGCAGGCAACCTGTACGACAGGATTTTTTACCTCATGCCGGACGGCTCGCACGCCCACTATGTGCGCGACTTTTTGGACTTCAGGATATTCGGCTGGCACTATCCGGTGTTCAACGCCGCCGACGCGTTCATTTGCGTGGGGGCGGCCATGATATTCCTTAAGGTGCTCTTCGGCGGCCCGATGTGGGGCAAGGCTCATCCGAAGGCGCAGACACGCAAGGTAAAAGCCGCTTCAAAGTAGGATGACCAAGCGCGAGGACAGCATAATCGACCGCGGGCCCTTTACAGTGGGAGAGTCGGGCAACGCCGCTCTTTTGATACACGGCATCGCCGCCTGTCCCGCGCAACTCAGGGGCCTTGCGGAACATCTCGCCGGGCGCGGCATAGCCTGCCGCGCCATGTTGCTGCCGGGCCACGGCACTCATTACACCGAACTGTACCGCGTTTCCTGGCGCGACTGGTACGCTGAGGCGGAACGCGAGTTTCTTGCGCTTCGGGCTGGACGCGAGCGCGTAAATATAGTAGGATTCTCAATCGGCGCGGCGGTCGCGATGGAACTGGCGGCGAACCACCGGGTTGACCGGCTGGTGCTCATCAACACGCCGCTGTTCTATTTTTACCAGTTTTTACCCCAGCGGCTGTTGCTGAGCGTTCTGAATCTGCTCGCAAGGGAAATCAGGACCTTCGCCATAGGTGGTTCGGGCGGGAGCCTCATATATCCCCGCATCCCGGTGAAGGTGCTTTACACGATGGGGGAACTGGTGCATCGCGCGCGGGAGCGGGCGCGGGAAATCAGATGCCCGGCGCTCATCGTGCATTCGACGCACGACCTCGCCAGCCGCGCGAAAAGCGCTACGTTCCTGATGCGCCACCTCGCGTCGCAGGAGAAGAAAATTTTCTGGGTGAGAGACAGAGACCACAGCATTCTTCAGGGCAAGAAGCGGGACAAAGTTTTTGCGGAAATTGAAGCATTTCTGAAATCAGATGATTCAGGGGCATGACGCCCCCGAAACCAGTGGAGGAGCAAGAGATGAAACACCTCTCCGAAATCAAGAGTTACCTCCAGGCCCGGGGCATGAGCGCCCTGCTTCCCCGAATCGGCGCAAGCCCCCGGCTCCTCACCGCCGTCATCGAGAAACTCAAGGACCACGCCATCGAGATCACGCTCAAGACCGTTACCGGCGGCGAGGACATGAGGCAGAAGCGCAGGGAGGGCATCAACAGTCTTTTCGAAATGGCCAAGCGCACGCTGCCGAAACTTTCGAAAGAGACGCGGAAAAAATTCGCGCTCAACCTCTTCTTCAACGAAATGCACCTCGGCAGCAAGACCCGCAACGCGTATCTCGCCAAGCACGGCGAGACGCCGCCGTTCTTCATCACCATCAGCCCCTCGATGCGCTGCAACCTCGCGTGCTACGGCTGCTACGCCGGCGACTACGACAAGCAGAAGGAACTGACATTCGAGGAGGTTGACCGTCTCGTGCAGGAATGCAAGGACGTGTTTGGAATATATTTCATCGTCATCTCCGGCGGCGAGCCGACCGTCTGGCCGCGCCTGTTCGACATTGTTGAGAAGCACGACGACGTGATGTTCCAGATGTACACCCACGGCATGAACATCGACGAGGCGATGGCGAAGAAGATAGCGAAGGTAGGCAACCTCTATCCCGCCATCAGCATCGAAGGCGACGAGGCCAACACCAACGCCCGCCGCGGGCCGGACGCGTGGAAGAAAATCACCGACGCCATGCTCCGCCTGCGCGACAACGGCGCGCTCTTCGGGTTCTCCGCCACGCACACGCGCATGAACCACGACGCGCTGATGAACGAAGATTTCTACGACAAGATGATCGAGTGCGGCTGCGCGTTCGGATGGGTGTTCCAGTACATCCTGACCGGCCGCAATCCCGCGCCGGAACTGGTCCCCACGGCCGAGCAGCGCATCCAGCGGTTCCAGATCGTGGAGAAGATTCGAAAGACCCGGCCGGTCCTCGTGTTCGACTTCTGGAACGACGGCGAGTTCACCGAGGGCTGCATCGCGTGGGGCCGCAGGTACCTGCACGTGCAGGCGACGGGCTACGTCGAGCCTTGCGTGTTCGTCCACTTCGCGAAGGACAACATCCGCGAGAAATCGCTCCTGGACATCGTGAATTCCGAGTGCTTCAAGGAAGCGCGCAAGATGCACCCGTTCAGCGACGACCATCGCCGGCCATGCTCGCTGATTGACAACAGGGAAATCCTGCCGTACCTTGTGGAGAAGTACAAAATGATCCCGACCCACGACGGCGCGGAGCGCATCATCACCACTCTTCGCGACGCGGTGGTCAAGGCTTCCGAGGAGTACGAGCAGGCGCTCAAGGAAACCGCCCCGGTGAAATAGCCCGCGGCCGATAATTGAGAGACTGTCCCCCGGAGGGCGCGGCCCTTTGGGGGACTGCAATTTCGGGGGAAGAATGATAGGCTACCTCTGGTATCTACTTGTCGGGAAATTCGCGACCACGGTTCCCATGCGCACCGCGTACGCCGTGGCGCGGTTCCTGGGCGTTCTGAGATACTGGCAGTGGGGGAAAGGGCGGCAGTACGTGCGGCGCAACCTCGCGGTCCTGCTGGGCCGGCAAGCGCCGCGCCGAATGGCGCGGAGCGTGGTAAAGCGGACCTTCGTCAACTTCGGCCTGAGCATCATAGAATTCTTCTGCTTTCCCCGGTTCGACGCGGAGTATTTCAGGACGCACTGCGAAATCTTCGGGCGCGAGCATATCGACGAGGCGCTCAGGCGCGGCAGGGGCGCGATATTCCTCTCGGCGCATTTCGGCAACTGGGAGTGGGGCGTGGCGGCGTTTGCGTCGCTGGGGTACCCCATAACGCTGATAGGGCTGCCGCAGCCGAACGAAAGGGTGGACCGCCTGTTCACGGAGCAGCGCGGCGGGAAGGGCGTTGTGATGCTTCCCTCGCGGAGCGGGACGCGGCAGGCGCTGAAGATCCTGCGGCAGAACGGCATCATGGGGATGCTGGGGGACAGGACTCCAGGCGATGACGGAGTGCCGGTGAATTTCTGCGGGCGGAGGGTCTTTTTCCCGAAAGGTCCGGGCTGGATGGCCGCCAAGAGCGGCGCTGCGATAATCCCCATGCTGGACATCAGGCGGAAGGACAACACGTTCACGATCTTCTGCGCCCCGCCCATGTACCCGCCGCAGAACGGTCACGACGAGGAATGGATATTGACTGCCGCGCAGCGATTTGCTACTTTTCTTGAAGCGTATGTCAGGCGTTACCCGGAGTTGTGGGTGACGTTCTTCGATTTCTTCGCCCGGCAGTCCGCCGAGGCCGTTACATCAGATTAGGAGGATTGATTGCGGAGTTCCGTTGACAGGGCCGTTGTCGTCATTCCGGCGTATAATGAGGCCAGGGCGATAGGCCGCGTGGTTGGGGAGTTGCGCTCTTGGAAAGTGCCGGTGGTCGTGGTGGATGACGGTTCCACCGACGATACCGTGGCGCTGGCGCAGAGGGCCGGCGCGGTGGTGCTCCGTAACGGCGGCAACAAGGGCAAGGGCGCGGCCCTCATTCGCGGCTTCAGGTACGCGCTGGAACAGGGGCGCGAACTTATCCTCACCTTCGACGGCGACGGCCAGCACGATCCGTCTCTTTTGCCGGCGCTCCTGCGCGCACAGGAGGAAAATCAGGCCGACGTGGTGGTTGGACGGCGGCGATTGTCGTGGAAGGACATGCCGCCGGTGCGTTTCGCCACAAATCGCTGCATGTCCGCGGTTGTCACGTGGATGGGCGGCAAGAGAATTGCGGACACGCAATGCGGGCTGCGCCTTTTCCGCGATGAAGTTGTGCGCCGTCTCCTCTTCGGCCCCAGGCCCAAAGTCGTCTCGCGCCGCTATGCCTTCGAGTCCGAACTGCTCATCGAGGCCTGCTATCACAAGTTCCGCGTGGTCGAGGTGCCCGTAACCACGATTTACGACGGCGAGGCGAGCAGCATCCGTCCTTTCATGGACACGGTCCGCTTTTTCAAAATGATGATCCGCATCATGCTGCGAAGGTAATCCGGCCTGCCGGACCTGCCTGACCCGTCAGACGTTGCCATACAGAAGTTTCAGCCCTTCGTCAACCCCGAGCAGGCGAATGCCGAGTCTTCGCGCAATCTTCGCGCTGTCCAGCGACACGTCCGGCGCGCGCGGCGGCACGGAGACCACGTCCTCGATTTTTTTCGCCGCAATCCGCGACGGATCGACGCCGGCCGCGCGGCAAATTTTCAGGCCGAAATCATACCGGCTTATCCTGTCCGCTCCGCCGCAGTGAAGCGTTCCCGTGAAATCCGACTCCGCGATTTTGACGAGCGCCCGCGCAAGGTCCGGCACGCACGCCGGCGTGCGCCATTCATTCGTGAAGAGCGCGACTTCCTTCCCGTGGCGAAGCGCGTCGAGGATTCTCTCGTCCGTTCCGCGCCTGCCGGACGGGCTGTGGCCATACAGGAGGCAGCACCGCGCTATCGCGTGGTTGCGGCAAAGGTCGCGCACGGCTTTTTCCGCCTTGACCTTTGACTCGCCGTAAAAACTTATCGGGTCAACCGGGTCGGCCTCGACGTACATCCCGCGCCGGCCGTTGAACACGAGGTCCGTCGAGATGAAAATCATCCGCGAGCGCGATTCTTCGCAAAGCGAGGCCAGCGCATGCGTGGCGGGTACGTTCACCGCCGTGACGATAGTGTGTTGCTTCTCGCATGTAACCGGGTCGGAGATTGCGGCGCAGTGGATTGTTATGTCCGGGGCGGCTTCTCTGAATAATTTTTCGAGGGCTCCGGTGTCGGTGATGTCCAGTTGAACGACTTTTCGCAGCGCGGGGGGAATATGCCGGCGGTATTGGGCCGTTACCTCGTGCGATTCTTGCGCGGCCAGTGCCACGGCGTGTCCGAGCAGGCCGCTGGCGCCTGTTACCAGAATTTTCATAACGCCGCCATTATAGCCGAAACCCGCGCGAAAGTCATTAAGCAGCGGCGCTGGAATCTTTGCGCGTGATGATTACGGGGAGGCCTTCAGCGCAGATTGTTGAGGTCGCGGTGCGCGCGGGCGATGATCTCCGTGGTTATTCTAAGCATGCGCTCGTCCGCGCCGATGACCATCGAGAGGTCGCACAAGGTGTTGATTATGCGCGGGATTCCTCCCGAGATTGCATGGATTTCCCGCTTCGCGTCCCTGTCGAATATTTCGCCTGTTGCGCCCGCTACGGAAAGGCGGAAGTCAATGTAGGCCGCCGTTTCCTCCGGCGCGAGCGGTTTCAGCCGGTACCTGACGCCGATCCGCTGGTTCAGCGAGGGCAAGGCGCGCAGGCGTTCGAGGAGCCTGTCGTCGCCGGCGAGAAGCGTTGTCAGGAGAAACTTTCCGTTGCTGTCGTGGTCGAGCAGCGCGCTGATCACCTCGAAGGTTTCAGCGTCCGGAATGGTCTGCGCTTCGTCAATGATGAGGATGGCGTGGCGCTTGCTCAACGCGGCGGCGGGTTCCGTCCCGTTGCGCGCCGCGGCATCGGCGTCCCGGAGTTCGCGCAGTTTGCGGCTGATTTCCCGCGCAAATCCGTCGGGCGAGAGGCACGGCGTGACTGTCTGAGTGACGCCGAGGTTGCGGGAGCGCAACTGTTCCGTGATGAGTTTGACGAAGTATGTTTTGCCGACTCCGGTGGGCCCGAGCAGCAGCATGATTCCGCGGTTTTCGGACATGGCCGCAAAGAACCTCTTTACGGCATCCTCCACCCCTTTCGTGAGGTAGAAGAAGCCGCTGTTGAACGTGTTTGAGAAGGGGTTTTCCCTGAGTCCCCAGTATTCTCTATACATAGGCTATTTCCCGAAAATGCATGGACAATTCACATTATCGTTATCGGCAAAAATATTCGCGATACTGAACGTTAACCGTGGGTTCAAATCCCGGCGCCGCGCGAATCGGCGGGGATTTGATTGACGGGACTCCGCGAGGGAAGTATCATATTGCGCGGCGAAGTAAAGTCCCCGGAGACCACGCACCGCGTTGAGATGATTGGGATGCAGCATGTCTGACATAAAGCCAATAATTTTTGACAGGCGGGTTTTTCTGACCACGGAAAAAGAGGCCGGCCAGCGCGTGGACAAGTTCCTTCCCGGCAGGCTGGCGGGCCTGTCGCGCTCCCTCATTCAGAAACTCATCAGGGCCGGCCATGTTACTATCGACGGCGTAATCTGCCGGCAGAACACGCGCATCGTCGAGAGCCAGAGCATCATCGTTGAAATCGCGCTGCCCGAAGACTATGAGGTGAAGCCGCAGGAGATGGACCTCGAAATCCTTTACGAGGACGACGACATCGTCGCGGTGAACAAGCCTCCCGGACTTGTGGCCCACCCGGCGCCGGGGCATTTTGAAAAGACCCTCGTCAACGCGATGCTCCACCACTGCAAGCAGTTGTCCGACGTCGCGGGCGAACTGAGAATGGGCATCGTTCACCGCCTCGACAAGGAGACCAGCGGCATAATGGTCATGGCGAAGAACAACCGCGCGCATGAAGGCCTTGCGATACAGTTCCGCGACCGCACGCTCCAGAAGGAATACCTGGCGATTGCGGAAGGGGAGTTGCGTTTCGACAGCGACATCATCGACCTCCCGCTGGGCAGGCATTTCCGCGACAAGAAAAAATTCGCCGTGGTTTTCGGCGCGGGCAAGGAGTCGAAGTCGCGCTACTCGGTGCTGGAGCGGTTCGAGGGGTTCACGCTGGTGGAAGTCGCGCCGAAGACGGGCCGCACGCACCAGATCCGCGTGCACCTGCAGTCGCTCGGCCACCCCGTTATCTGCGACGGCTACTACGGGTTCCGCCGTAAACTCCGCCTCCGCGACATCATCCCGCCCGACCTTGCGAAGACGATGACGCAGGAACAACTGGACGAGATACTAATCCACCGGCAGGCGCTGCACGCGCACCGCCTCACGTTCACTCATCCCATCAGCGGCCAGACGATTTCCCTGCACGCCGAGATGCCGCATGACATGAAAAACGTCGTGGAACTCCTGCGGCAGTACCGGAAGAAGGCCTGAAAGCGCGCGGCAGAGGGGGTCAGACGCCAAAGAGGACCCCGATCTGATCGGGGGACGGGAGGGGTCTGACCCCCGCCTCACGCATTATGTCAGGTTCTTTTAGAACTTTCCCGGCTCGTCCGCGTTTAGAGCATCATATTCCGCCCTCCTCTTATGTGCGCTTGACTTTTGACGCCCGCGCGAATATCATAACGTTTCGAGCGGGCGGCCCAAATCGGCCCTTAAAGTAATTAAAGAGGATTAGATGTTTTTCAGAAAGATGAATGTTCGCTGCATTGAATGCGCTCGCTTTGTCCCCTCGAAGGACAACCCGCGGCGCGGCACGTGCCACATCATCGAAATCGCGGACGCCACCCTGGCGTGCGATTGCCGCTGGTTTGAGTCCCTGAACGAAAAAGACGCCGAGCCTGCGAAGCAGGCCGCTTCGGGAAAATCGGGAACAGACTGACGCGGAATCGGGTTGTTCGTCTTTGAGGCCGTGCTGGGGCATCCAGAGAAATATGGCCCGCGGCGGCGCCTCCTCAAATCTGTTCAATCGCGCGGTTTCACGTGAGCGGAATACATCCCATACGACCGGAGACCCCGCCAGGCCCTGATGCGCGCGTGGCGCGGGAACTCAGCCACAAGCCGTGGGGCGAAGGACTTGCATATCTCGCCGCTTTTTGCGGTTTCATTTCGCTGGCCATTCTCCTGCTGTTGCCGCGCCTGCTTGATTTGACGGGCGTCATGTTCGGCGTCATTTACGTGGCCGCCGCCGCGTGCGCCGCGCTTGCGTTTATCGCGTCCGTCGTCGCGGCGTTTCTCCTGAGGCATGCGCTCACTCCCGCGAAAATTCTGGCGTGGCTTGTCCTGCCGGTGGCCGTCTTCCTGCTTTGCGCGGGCGCGCTGAGCGTGATGCGTGTCTGGAGCGCCGTCGAGTCGGACGAGTTTATCGACCCGGAAGGCCGCTTCACCATCACCCGTCCCGGCGCGGACTGGGCCTTCCTGCCCGTCCCGATTCTCGGCGAGGGGTCCGAGATGGAGATGGCGCACACCAGCGGAGTTCCTTTGCAGGTAAGCGTCAGGACGGGCGACGCGAAGGACAACGCTCATGCAATCCTTAATGAGATTTTCCGCCTGGTACATCCGCCCAGCACGCTCGAACACCATCATGGCGAGGGGGCGACGGGGGAGCGCCACGCCGCTTCGTACCGGATAGCCTCTGTGGAGGTCGTCGTCGGCGATGAGACCGCTTCCGCCCTGGCGCGCATGTTCGACGACGCGATTGTGAGGAACGGCGCGGCCATTGAGGGCAGTGAAAGCAGCCTGAAAGCGCTGAAGGAGTCGCACGGTTCCGCCGAAGACATCGCGCGACTTGAAGAAGAGAAGGCAAATCAGGAGCGCCTGCTGGACTGGATGAAAGGCCGCCGAGGCGCGAACGATTTGAGCGAGATGTTGCGCTACCTTGCGTCGGAAGATATGCGGCAGGCGGTTCCTTTTCCGGTGGCGGCGTTCCAGCGTGGAGTCGCGCCGAAACTGGACGGCGTGGATGCGGTCAGAATTACCGTGAGAGGAACGACTGCCGGGGGCGAAGAGTTTTTCGAGGTGATACAAATCGCGGTCAGGGACGGCGTAGTTTACGTTGTGGACGGCTTTTCACCGCGCAAGGACCAGGGAGACGCGGTCGCGGCGTTTGACGCGGCGCTCGCCGGTTTCAGATTTGCCGAAAGCAAAAAGCGCCTTCCGTGAGGGAAGGCGCTTCCGGGATGCGACGGTTGGCCCTGTCACGCGCCCTTCAACTTCAGGCCGAGTTCAGAGAGTTTTGTTTTGATTTCTTCGAGCGAGGTCTGGCCGAAATTCTTGCACGCCAGCAAATCCTGCGCCGTGAGTTTCACTAGATCGCCGATTGTCTGCGCTGAGAGCGCTTCCATTGCGCGGCGCGGGCGGGTGCTGAGTTCCAGTTGCGCGATGGGCCTGCTCAGGGCGGCGTCATCCACCTCCAACGGCTCGGCCTCGGCGGCCGCCAGCGCCGGCGCGAATTCGCCTTCGAGTTCCTGCGCCATGCCCAGCCGCAGTCCTTTCTGCTTCAGCATTTCCTTTATCTCGCGCAGGGAAGTCTCGCCGAAATTCTTAAATGCGAGCAGTTCCTGCTCGGTCTTCTTTACGAGGTCGCCAAGCATGCGGATGTGCATCTTGTTGAGGCAGTTGCGGCTTCTGACGGAGAGTTCGAAATCGGTGACGGGCGTATTGAGTATCTGGGCGCGCTTGTCGCGCTGCTTGGCCTTGTCCTCGTCGTAATACATGTTGAGGCTCGCCATGGCGTCCTTCAGGTACAGCGCGGCGCGCTGATGTTCCGGCTCCGCTTCGAGCACGTCGCGGTAGCACCTGATGGCGCGCTTGTACTCGAAACTGTCCTCGTACAGTACGCCGAGGTTGAGTAGCGCGTTGGTGAAGGTGGGGTTGAGTTTCCGGCATTGCTCGTAATATTTTATCGCCATTTCGTCGTTGCCGCGCAGGTCGTATGCCAGCGCCAGCCGGAATATGGCGGGGGCGTATTCGGGATCGATTGTTACCGCCTTTTCAAACTCGTCCATCGCCTCCTCATACAGGCCGCGGCCTTCGAGGCAGCATCCCTTCTCGTAATGATAATCGGGCCTGTCCTGGTAGTCGGCCTCCAGTTCCATGAGGAGTTTTTCGGCGGTGTTAACGTTGCCGATTTCGCGGTGCGCGCGGACGAGGAGTATGCGCAGTTCGTATGAATCCGGTTTCTTGCTGACGGCGTGTTCCAGCGCCACAAGCGCGTCGGCGGGTTTTTTCTGGTCAAGGAGGCAAAGCGCGTAATAAACGGCGCCGGCCTCGCGGGACGATTCCCTGGAGAGGGCCGCCGCGCCCTCGGCGTGCCTGCCCAGCAGCCACAACCCGATGCCGAGGCGCAACGTCATCTGGCCGTCCGAGCCGTGCGCCGCCTTGCGCTCGAGTTCCTTTACAAGGTCTTCAACTTCTTTCCGCACCTTGATATTGCTGTACAGTTCCTTGCGGAGTCTGGATATTTCCGCGAATTCCAGGCACCCTTCGAGCAGGGCCTGCTGAACGTTGATTTCGCTTGTCGTGGTCGCCAAGGCCGATCTCCTGTGATTTTGGAAAATCCTTTCCGGGCCGCGTCATCCGCGCCGGCGGGCATCCGCTCAGGCGGAAAAACGCGCTATTATATTCCATTCGCCGCGCATGTCAAGCGCCATGGCGGCATGAATGCAATTTGTGCTTCGGCGTCAGTTGCCTGCCGCGGCCGGGTGGATGTGGAAGACCGTTATCTCGGGCCGGGCCAGGAAGCGCGCGCGGACGGGGGTGTTTTCCGTGCCGATGCCGCGGTTGACGTAGAGGAGCGCCCCGCGCGTATGATAGGCGCCGCGCTCATATTTCTTGCCGGCAGGGGAGAACGTCATCACCGCGCCGTAAAACGGCAGGGCTATCTGGCCGCCGTGAGTATGGCCGGAGAGCGACAGGTCCACAAAGCCGGGATAAACGTCATCGACGAGATGCGGATAGTGGTGCAGGAAGATCGTGAAGGTGTCCCTGCCCGCATGTAAATGCGCCCGTGAAAGGACGGCGTGCGCCTGGCCGATGTACTTTTCCGAAATGCCCGTGATGCAGAAAGATTCCCCGTCTTTCGTGCAAACCATGTGCTTATTGTTCAGCATCTGGAAGCCGGTGCCGCCCACGAGTTCCTCGTCCGAATAATTGCGGTCAATGTTTCCGCGGACGGCGAATTTCCCGATGTTCGCCTTGAGGCGGCTCAGCGTGTCGCGGAATAGCGGCAGGCCTTCCGGGCCGTTGACGGCGTCGCCGGTGAAAACAATGATGTCGGGGCGCAGATCGTTGATTATGCGCACGACCTCGTCTTCGTTACAGCGCGCGGCGTCGCAATGCAAGTCGGAAATCTGCGCCACCGTCAACGTGGCGTGTTTGAGTCGCTCGGTGGGGACGTCCACGTTTACGACCTCTATCCAGCGCGGCTCGATGAGGACCGCGTAGAGCGCGCAGAGGATTCCGGCCGCGGCCACGACGTGCAGGCAGATGGCGGCGATGCGGAACGCGCGGCCACGCTTGCGGCGCGGGATGATTTTCAGGCGCGAAAGTACGCGGGAAACAAGCAGTATAGATTCGAATAGATATATGGCAAATATGGCAAATGCCAGTATTGCCGCTTTTATCATTTCGGTTTTCAATGCGACAAATCTCCCGGCGTTCTGCTGAGAATCGCGGATAAAGTGTCCGTGGCGTCAGTTCTCATTGGAGTATTAAACGCGCGGAGGGCCTGGCCGGTCTAGGGTTTGGGCGTGCGGAACGTTTCATACTCGGACCACGGCCCCGGGCCGTCGGGCATTATCGGCCGCACCCGCCATGCGTATTCGGTGTCGGGCTTAAGCGCCTTGGCGGGCGTCATCTCGGTCTCCGCGCCTTTTGTGCTCCCGAGGACGACGGCCCGCGGTTCTTCGCTTCCCGCTTCGCTCGCAAGAATGACCTCCGCCTGATAACGGATGGCGTCCTTGTGCGCCGACCACTTGAAGGTTGGAGTGAGCGTGGTGGCAACTTCCCCGCCCGCGGGGCTGAGATTCCTGGCCGTGAATGCCTTCACGACGGTGAACGTCACGGGCTTTGACCAGTCGCTCAAAGAGCCTCTGGCATCGATGGCGCGGACGCGCCAGAAGTATTTTTTGCCCGGCTCGGGCGTGAAAGCCGCGGGGAAATAATCTTTTGCGGCGCTTTCGTAAGACGCCTCCGGCAGGCGGAATAGTTCGTCGCTGGAGATTTGCACGGCGTAGCGGACCGCCGAGGGCGTCTTCTCCCATTTCATGGCGGGTTTTGCCTCGCGCGTCTCGCCGATGGGGTTGACGGGCGCGGGCACGGGCAGTTTAAGCATGAAGTAGCCGGAGGCGGACCACGGCCCCTTGAAACCGCCCGCGTCGATTGCGCGCACGCGCCAGAAATAACTTCTGTTGTATTCGATAAAGTCCCCGACGGGGACGCTCGCGTCGTTTGCGACAAGCAGTTCCTTTACCTCTCCGGCGAAATTCGGATCGCCCGCGAGTTGCACTTCGTATTTCACCGCGCCGTCTTCTTGCAGCCAGGACAGGCGCGGATTGTCAGGCGAGACGAACTGGTCGATCGTCGGGGCGCCGACCATCGCGCACCCCGCCAGGACCGCCAGCGCCGCGCTTATCGGTATGAGGGCGTATTTCATACGACTGCTTCCTCCAGAGAATCCTTGTGCATCATTACGGGCTTGCCGAAGTTTTTGTCGTCCTTTTCCGGGAAGTCCTCGCGGTAGTGGCTGCCGCGGGATTCCTTGCGCCTGCGCGCCGCCGTGAGGACCAGTTTGGAAAGCGTGAGCATCGACTTGAGCGTCAGGTACTCGCGCACGTTGGAGCATCTGACCTGCGCGAGGAGGTCGTTCAGATTTTCGATGGTCCTGAGCGCGCTGGAGAGATTGTCGCCCTTGCGGACGACTAGGCATTTCTTCCACATCATCCAGCGTAGGTGGTCCAGCGTCTGGCTGAAGTCCACGCGGGAGGGGCCTGTAACGGAGCGGAGCCTTTGGAGTTCTTCCTCCGCGGATTCCGCGGCGCGCGGGCTGTCCGCTGGGCGCGTTGCGCGCAGGGCGGCGCTCTTGCCGGCGCGCTCGCCGATTACCTGCGAGGCGGGCATCATGTTGCCTCCCAGCCTGTCCGCGCCGTGCGCGCCGCCGGCGACTTCTCCAGCGGCGAACAGGCTTGTCACGCCGGTTTCGGCTTCGAAGTTTATCGCAAGCCCTCCGTTGAAGGAATGCGCGAAGGGGGCCACTTCCGCCTGCCCGCCGGGCAGCGCGATACCGGAGGTATCGCGGTCTCTCTTCACGAAGACGCCGAAGTTCTCCGACGTTTTCCCGGCGAGGACCTCTTTGGCGATTCCGATGTCGATGAATTTCGCCTCGTCGCGCGCGCTGAAGGGCTGGTGGCGCAGGCGGGCCTTGTACGCGTTGCGCAGCAGGTCCGGCGTGAGATAATATTTTTCCAGGAATTCCTCGTTGAAGCAGTTGAGGAAATGCGGTCCGTCCTTGAAGACGCCGGTGGGCAGGAAATTTCTTTTTTCCATCGGGGGAGTGCCGAGCATGGCCTGGATGAATTCCATGTTGATGAGTCCCGCGCCGGCCTCGAATCCCAGCACGTATCCGTCCCCGGTGGCATCCGCGGGGGCGAGGTTGTAGTGGAATATCGCGCCGCCGCCGCCTGTTGCGAGGACCGCGGCGGGGGCGGTGATTTTGACGAAGCCTCGTTCGCCGTGAATCCCCACCGCTCCGTAGCAGCGGTTGTCGGCGACGAGAAGGCGGGTTATCTGCGTGTCTTCGAGCATCCTTATGCCGCGCCGCTCGATCGCCTGGCGGAAGGAATCGCGGACGTTGCGCATGTCTTCTGTAACAAACACGCGGGGAATGTTGCTGAAGCAGCCGACGAGTTGGACGTACTTGTCGCCTTCGCGTTTGAAACGGATGCCGTAGGCTTCTAGGTCGGTGAGCCTGTCGTAGGCGTTCTGGGCCACCAGCCAGGCGAGTTCGTTGTTGACCATGCCGAGGCCCATATCCACGATTTCCTGGAAATGCTTTTCAGGGTTGTCTGTCTTGTCGCGGAAGCCCGCTGCGGCCTGGAAGCCCCATTCGTTGTTGATGTTGTCGAAGGTCGCGCCTGATGCGCCGAGTTTTCCTTTTGCGACGACAAGGACGTCGGCCCCGCTGTCCTTGGCGGCGATGGCGGCGCGCAAGCCGGCGGCGCCTGCTCCGATTATGAGCACTCCGGCGTTATACTCTTCTTTGCTCCAGTCGGTCATCCCGTCCCCTGTGGGCTTTGTGGCGGAGGGAAAAATCCGCTCCGTTTTGGCGCGTAAAGGTTTTGAGAATTTCTGCTGAAACGACGAATGCGCAAAACATACCAAAAGATGGGATTCGTGTCAACGCGGCGAAAGAGGCTTGAGGCCCCGATATGATCGGGGTGAGGCTTGAGGAAATGAGGCACGTAAAACTCAAAGGGGGCCTTCATGTAGCGGCCCCCTTTAGGGTGTAGCACAATATAAGCGCCGATTGTTTAGCGACGGAATTTGCGGATAACGCCGCCGACGACTCCCAGTCCGCCAAACAGCATCATGGCGATGGTGCCGGGTTCTGGGATGCAGGTGGTTCCGACCCACACACTGTCAGCCCAGGGAAGAGCGCCGTTTCCGAAAGTGAACGTGAAGGTTTCCACGCCCGGCTGAGGGATAATAGTGCCCGTCTGTACCGAGTAGTGCCAAGCAGGGGTATTTGTATCGGTCCAATTTTGCGGCGCATACAGTATGACCTCAGAGCCTTCCGACTCGCAACCGATTGTCAGGGTGCCGGTGTGGTTCGCAGAGGCATCGTACCATATCATGCCGACGTAGAATGTCTTAACCCTGGATGGGTCATCGAGGTTGTACATTACCTTGTGTATGTTCGTCATGTCGATGAGGGAAACTCCCTTGTTGTCGCCGCCAAAGGGGTCAGTCGGGGCATCTATGTCAACGCCGAACTCCGGCGGCTCACCGTTGCCGCCCCATACGTCAAACGACGATTGGAATCCGTTGTAACCGTAGTCTGGATATATCGGGCCGTGCGTCGCATCCCAGTTGGGGTCGGTACTGAAGCAGTGGAATTCAATTTTTGTGTAACCGTCCGGCGGCAGGTCATTGGGCGTTTTCCACCACTCCGGCGGATATATTGGGGGGAGTTGATACGTTATTCCTGCCAATGCATTTCCGGACATGACGACGAACGCCAGCGCCATTGCGCTCAACAACAAAACGCTCTTAAAACTCTTCATGGTTGCTCCTCCAAAAGGTTTATTGTACAATCCTTCGGTAATTTGCGGATGATTGACTTACCAGCAACCTTTTCAAACCTTTTCATATTACTAGACACGGTATCACGAGGAAAAGTTGCGGAAATTCTGACAAAAATTGTCGGTTTTTGGGGGGGGTGGGTAATTGTCGGTTGCTATTGGGGTTGCCAATTTTTGGCGGATAGCCGTTTATGATGCGAAAAATCGTGAAAGAAAAACCGCGACCCTGCTTTAGGATCGCGGTTTTTGTTTTATATGGACCGAGGCGTTACCTGGGCAATCTTGTGCCTTCGCGCGCGATGGTCCGGCGGAAACGGGCAAGCAGTTCCTCGTAGCCCTTGGGAGCGATTGCCGTTCCCACCGTCGCGGTATCGTCGTACTCCCTTTCCGGCAGGAGGCCCCATTCATCCTTGTTTCCGCCTTCAAACTGGCCTTCCTCGGCGCCGCCCTTGCCGGTGGGGTTCTTGCCGGCTTTGGGATTCTTGCTCATCTGTTGCTGTTTCTGCTCCTGTTTCTTGCCGGAGTTCTGGGGGTTCTGCTGCTTCTTCTGTTCTTTTTGCTGTTCCTGCTGCTGTTGCTGTTGTTGCTGCTCCTGTTCTTTCTTCTGCTGTTCCTCGGCGCCTTGGTCAAGTATCATCTTTATGAGCGCGTCGAGGTTCTTGACCACGGCCTCTTCATGTTTCTGGGCCTTTTGCAGATTCTCGGCCGCGTTGACATTGGGCAGGAGGCTTTCGGCCAGTTCCCTCATCAGGTCATTGGTTTCCTTCAGGATGGCCATGCCGTCCTTCTCTTCGCCCTGTCCCTGGTTGGCCTGGTCCGGATTCGGCGCGGGCGCTGGCTCCGGCGCAGGCGCTGGCTCCGGCGCAGGTGTAGGCTCCGGCGCGGGCGCTGGCTCCGGCGCAGGTGCAGGCTCCGGCGCGGGCGCAGGCTCCGGCGCGGGGGCCGGTTGCGGGTCCGCAAGGGCTGCGCCTGCCGCAAACACCAATATCAGCGTGCTCAACATGAGAGTCAAAACGGTCTTCATGGATGTCCTCCGTTGTTTATTATTGCAGTATCCTGGTCCTACCCCTGGCCTTATCACTGGCCCTGCTGTTGCTTTTGCGCTTCGGCAATCTTTTTCATAAGCGTGTCAACAAGGTTCTGGATTTTCGATTCCTTGCTGGCAAGGCGCTTGCCGAGGCTCAGTTTCATTTCGCTCAGCATCGCAAGTTGACGATCTATTTCCTCCTTGCTGACGTTTTGGAGGGCGTTGATCTTGTCCTCGCGGTCCTTGCTGTTCTTGTCAAGTTCGTCCGTCTTGATATTGATTTCCTGCTGCAGTATGCGGAGCATTTTTATTTCAGCAAGGGTGGGCAGCAACTGCTTCTTTTGCTGCTTCTGCTCTTGCGGCTTCTGCTGTTGCGGCTTTCCCTGTTGCGCCTGCTTTTCCTTGAGGGTCTGCAGGTCCTTGCTCACAGAGTCCAGCAACTTGATAAGGGTGTTCTTTATATCGGCCTCTATGGACTGCGTGTCATCGCCGACCTGGTTCTTTTTCAGCAGGTCAACGACCGTCAGCATGTCGTCCTTGACCATGTCGAGGACTTGCGGGAACACCATCTTCCCTTCGTCGGCAAGCAGTTTGGACATCGTCTCGGCAACAGTGGCGAGGTCCGACTGTTTGTTGACGAGTTCCTGCAGCGCCAGGACCGATATCCTGTCGTTGGCGGCGACGGGGTCCCATTCCCTGCCGGGGTTCTGGTCCTCCCACGCGGTCTTTCCATCACCCAGTTTAATGGTCTTGTCATTGATTTCGGTTTGGACCTTCAGCATCTCGCCGAGGCTTTTTTCGACCTGCATGAGGGTTTGAATCATCTTGAGCAGTTCGAGTTGCTCTTTTAGTTTCCTCATGGCCTCTTCGAGTTCCTTCTTGGCCTCTTCGTTGTCCTTTTTGGATCCGCCCAGTTTCTCGCCTTTCTTCTGGCTGTCCTGCTCGCCTTCGGACTCTTTGAGTTTCTTGGAGGCCTGCTGGGCCTTCTGTTGGGCGCGGTTTATGTTGCCCGACGGGTCCCTGTCGCCGGGGGCGGACTTGTACGCCTTTTCATGCAGTTTTTTCAGCGCTTCCGCAATTTCTTGCTGCTTCTTGGAGAGTTCGTTCAGTTTGTATTTGTCCTTTATCTCCTGCGCGGCCTGGCCCAACTGCTCCTTGGCCTCCTGGAGTTTTTCCATGGCCTTCTGCTGGGACTCTTTTGTCTGCTGTTTACTCTGTTGTCCCTGCTGGCCCGACTCACCAGGTTTGCCTGACTCACCAGGTTTGCCTGACTCACCAGGTTTGCCTGACTCACCTGGCTTGCCCGACTCGCCCGGCTTGCCCGACTCACCTGGCTTGCCTGATTCGCCCGGCTTGCCTGATTCGCCCGGCTTGCCTTGCTGCTGCTGGGCCATCTGCTCAAGGGACTGTTGGGCGTTTTGCATGTGTTCCGCGGCCTTCTTTGTGCTTTCGCGGGCCTCGGCGCCCTTGCCCTGGTAATTCTTCATGCCCTCGGCAAGTTTGTCAGTCTTGTTCTTCAACTCCTCCTGCATCTTCTTGAGTTCTTCGGGGGTCATCTGCTGGCCGGGCTGCTGGTTTTGCGCCTGCTGCTTTTCCTGGGCGAGTTGCTGCTGGAGTTGCTGGAGTTGCTGCTGCGCGTTTTGGAGGGCTTGCTGCGCCTGCTGGCCGGACTGCTGGGCCTGCTGGTTGGCTTGCTGGGCCTGTTGCGCCTGCTGGGCGGCGGCCTGCGGATTCTGGCTGTTCTGCGCGGCCTGCTGGGCCTGCTGGGAGGCCTGGTTCATCTGCTGCGCCGCCTGCTGCATCTGCTGGCCGGCTTCCTGCACCTTTTTGTTCGCCTCGGTTACCTGGTTGTTCTTCGGGTCTTCCTTGAATCCGCCTTCCTGCGGCGGTTTCTGCGCCATGTCGTTCAGCATCTTCTGGACTTCGTCGGCCAGTTTCTGCGCTTCGGCCTGCTGCCGCTGGGCTTCGTTCAATTTCTGCTGGGCCTGGTTGAGTTGCTCCTGGGCCTGCTGTCCCTGCTGCTGGCCGGCCGCGATGTTCTGCTTTGCGCCTTCCATTCCCTGGTTGGTCTGGGTCTGCTTGTTGAGCGCTTCCTGAATCTTCGAAAGCGCCTGGCTTACGTTCGCCTCCTGCGCGCCCATGCCTTCCAGTTTGTTGGCTAGTTCCTGCTGGCGGTTGTAAAGGTTCTGCAGTTCCTCAAGTTGCTGCTTCATTGCTTCGAGGTTCGCCAGCTCCTCGGCGACTTTCATCTGCTCTTCGAGCGCCTGTTTGAGTTTGTCGGTGTCGGTCAGCAACTCTTTTACCTTGTTGATATCCGCGGCGGTGTCGTCCTGGCCGCTGAGGATGTTTTCCAGTCTCTGCAACGCCATTTCCACGTTGGCGCCTTCGCCGCTGGCGGTGAACCATTGTTCATCCGAGACCAGATTGACGATCTTTTCCATCTTCGTGGCGATGTCTTCGCTGGAACCGCTGTCAACGGAACTCTTGGCGAACGCAATGGCCTTCTCAAGCCTTGCGGCCAGTTCGGGCTGGGTCGTCTTCCACTCGTCCGCGCATTTCCGCAGATTTTCGAGGAGTGCGCTGTACTCCTTTAGGATGGCTTGCTGGTCCTTCTGTATTTTCGTGGCCATCTCTTCATCCGCCCGGACCTGGGTGGAATTTAGCGTCGCGAAAACCAAGGCGAAGACGAAACCTAGAATAATAAGTCGCTTCATCACATGCTCCCTCGAAATTGTGAGCCGGCACCCTTAACTTTCTGTGCCATAATGTCTTATGCGGCATAACGGGGAAACAATACCTCTGTTTCCCCTCTTATGCATCTTATATAACCAAGAAACCGCAAAAAGGTTCATAATTTTCCGGGAAATTTCACAAATTTTTGAATATCGGGCGTGCTTCCCCGAAATCCCGGCTAATGCAACTTTATATACGTATTGCGCGGAATTATGTTGAAAATAAGAAAGCGAAGCCTGTCATATCGCCTATTTTATATACGTATTGCGCGGAATTATGTTGAAAATAAGAAAGCGAAGCCTGTCATATCGCCTATCCGCGGAGTTTTCCCGCCACCTCCGCCACTCGCTTGCCCAATGCTTTTGCCACATCGAGTTCTATTTCGTCCGGCCCCTGGTTCGCCATAGGCCCCGAAACCGACGACGCGCCGTACGGCGTCCCGCCGCGAGACGTTTTTATGAGGCCCTGTTCCGAATAGGGCACGCCCACGATTATCGCGCCGTGGTGGAAAAACGGGAACATCATGGAAAGGAGCGTCGTCTCCTGGCCGCCGTGCATGCTGGAAGTGCTCGTGACGAAGCCCGCGGGCTTCCCTATCATCGTTCCCTTAAGCCACAGCGGACTGATGCCGTCGATGACGGCCTTCATCGGGGCGGTCATGTTGCCGAATCGCGTCGGGCTTCCCCAGATATACCCGTCGGCCCATTCGAAATCCGCGAATGTAACCTCCGGAATTTTCTCGAATTCCTTGTGCGCCGCGGCCCAGTATTCGTTCTTCTGGATAATTGCCTCAGGCTCCACAATCTTGCAGCGCGTAATCTTCACCTCCGCGCCTGCCGCCCGTGCGCCGTCCGCCGCGGCATGAATCAGTTTCATCGTATTGCCGTATCGCGTGTCAAAGACAGCCAGAATTTTCATGCTTACCTCCTTAGAAGATCGCCAATAATAGGATCACGATTACCGCGGAGAAATGCAAATCTCCAGCCGCAATTATCCATATTTCTCGCGCAGATGCAATGCTTCCCGCTGTAACCGCCATGTCCGCCGGGGAATGGTCGCCACGAATGTTCCATGTCTTTTGCCCGAGATTCAGGAATTCTTGTTTTCAGTTGCATATTGCCGCGCAATCTTTTAGATTGTCATTTTTCTAACCCTGCGGCCTGCCTTTGCGTTCCCCGACAGGATCGGGGCAGGCCTTTGCGCCTTTGCGGTTTCGTTGATTTCGGAGGGAGAGATGAGAATTGCGCTGATGCACGTCGTTGACTGCTCGGCCATGCCGGGCATGGCGCCGGAGTTGCAAAGCCCGCCCGCGGAAATGTATTCCATCGCGGCCGTCCTGCGCGCATTCAAACTAGACGCGGAAATCGTGGAAATCCACGCGCGCTCGCGCGATGAGATGCTGGAGAACGTGCGGAAGGTCGCGAAGAAACTCCGACCGGAACTCGCCGGAATTGCGTGCCAGACGCACAACCGCTTCGACGCCACCGACGCCGCGCAGGCAATGAAGGAAATCAATCCCAAGGCCCGCATCCTCCTGCACGGCCCCCACGCCACCGCCATGTTCAAGCAGATGCTGGACGCGTTCCCGCAGATTGACGGCGTGGTAATGGGCGAGGCCGAAGCCACGTGCCTTGAATACGCCCAGAAGATGAACGCGCTCATTCCCGTTGCGGACCTGCGCGGGCTGGCGCGCCGGACCGACGACGGCAACGCCGTTTCCGGCGGCGCGCGCAAATGGGTGGGGAACCTTGATTCCATGCCTTCGCCGGGGAAATTCCTCGATTACGCGCAGGTGCTCACTTCGCGCGGCTGCCCGGAAGGGCGCGCGTATCTTCCGGACAGGCTCATCTTCGGCGACAGCCTGCGCTTTCGCTCTCCGGCGAACGTGGTCGAGGAGTTGCGCCTCCTGCGCGAGAACCACGGACGCGAGGTGATTTTCTTCGACGACGAGGATTTCACGGTCAGCCGCGACCACGCGCTCGCAATCTGCAAGGGGATTGTCGAGAGCGGGCTGAGACTTTCGTTCGAAATCAACAGCCACCCGAATCACATTTGCGAGGAAAGGCTGAAATGGCTGAGGCGGGCGGGCTGCTATCGCATCACGTATTGCGCGGAGTCCGGGGCGGAGGCGGTGCTGCGCGCGCTGGGGCGGCCGATGGACGTTGCGAACGCGGTGGACATGTGCCGCCTCACGCGCAAGCACGGCATCCACGCGCGGTACCGCATAATATTCGGCGCGCCGGGCGAAACGCCGGAAACAATCGAGGAGACGAAGCGCTTCATCGAGCGGAGCCGCCCGTCCAGCACGACGGTGCAAATCATGCCGATATATCCGGGCACGCCGCTTTACGAGAACGGGCGCAAGAACGGCGAGATCGACGACGGCATATGGCTGAAGCGCGAGATTCGCATCCTGCGCCACTGGCCGAAAGAGTTGGAAGGCGACCGGGACAAAATTGTGCGGGACTTCGTCGAGTTTGCGCGGCTGCATTCGTATCCGTTCTCGGAGGAAGAGCGCGCGTTCTTCAGCGCGGAGTACCCGGACGGCACTGACCATTTTGCGCGGGGCCGCAAAAACCTCGAGCGCGGGAACCTCAAGGAGGCGATAGCCGAATACGAATTGCAGGTCCAGAGCGCGCGCGACGCGAGCGCGGCGGTCGCGGGGCTGACGGAACTCGCGAAGTGCTACATCCTTATAGGGGCATATTCCTTTGCGCTGAACAACCTCCGCGCGGCGGACAGGCTCCTGCAGCCGAAGGATTTTTCGTACCCGAAGACCGTGACGGTGAACCCCGTGGTGACGGCGCTGATGGTGGAGTGCTATGCGAACCTGCGCGAATTCGCGGAGTGCCGCGCGGCGTGCGAGAGGCTGCTGGCGGCGGTGCCGGAGCATCCGTACGCGCATTACCTGATGTCGGTCTGCCTGCTTGAGGGGCCGAACCCAGACAAAGAGCGCGCGGCGGCGGAGTGCCGCAGGGCGCTGGAGTTGGGATACAAGGTCCCGCCGGAGCATCTCAAACGCCTCGGGATGGAAGCGCCCGCGGAAAAGTAGCAGCACGGGCGGCCGGCACCGAAGTATCTCAATAATTTTTTAACATCCTCTTGACATTCCCCGCATATTTCGTTAAATATCTCGGTCATTTGGTGGGCGGTTGCCTTAATTGGCGGCTGTTTTTCAAAACCACTTTCCCTCAGCGCAAGGCTGCTGCCCGCTCACCTCGCATCAAGCTTCGCAACTTTTTCCCCTTAACAACGTATTTGCCCGTGGTGTTTTCGCCGTGGGCGGCTGCAAATTTTCCGGGCCGGAATTGTTTTGGCGGCGCGGAAATCGAAAGCGGAAGAAAATCTATGACCGACATCACAAAAACGGTCGCATACAAGATTGTCAGGTTTATCGTAATACTGGGAATATTCTATGCGTTCTTCACCAGCGTTGACATGCTCGGGGTGTCGCTGACATGGGCGGGGAAGGGTTTTGCGGAGAGCCTGATACGCACGGTGAGAAATCCCGTCGCCGGCATGTTCATCGGCCTGTTCGTTACCAGCATGATTCACAGTTCCGCCTGCACCACTTCCATTATAGTGACACTCGTCGCCAAAGACATCCTGCCCATGGAGTACGCGATACCTATTATCATGGGCGCGAACATAGGAACTACGGTGACGAGCGCGATGGTCAGCCTGGGGCAGATGGGGCGCAAGGAGGAATTCCGCCGCGCGATGTCCGGCGCGATGGTGCACGACATGTTCAACGTGATGTCGGTCGCGTTCTTCCTGCCGCTGGAATACTTCACGCATATCCTGCAAATATCCTCAAGATTCCTTGCGGAGACTTTCCAGTCAATCGGCGGCGTGACGCTGGCGAAGCCGCTGGATTATCTGCTAAAACCCGTTTCTAATTTCTTCAAAGACGGCGTGTTCGGCGTGGTCTTGCCTTTGCCGTGGGCGGCGATTGTGATGGCGGCTTTTGCCTTGTGCGTCATGGGGGTGGCGATTGTCACCATTGCGAAGGTCATGCGCAAGGTCGCGGAGACCAGGTTCGAAGTGCTTTTCGACAAGTACGTGGGCAGATATCCGTATTTGGCGCTGCTTTTGGGCATTGTCGTCACCGCCGCGATTCAGAGCAGTTCAGTCGTCGATTCGATGCTTGTGCCGATGGTCGGCGCGGGAATCATGACGATAGAGCAAATCTATCCCGTAATGCTCGGCGCGGACATAGGGACTACGATCACCGCGGTCCTGGCCGGCCTTGCCACGCTTGCATCCACGGGCGACATCAAGGGCCTCGCCATCGCGTTTGTCCATACCCTGCTCAACGTCTTCGGGGTCATCGTCTTCTTCATGATCCCCGGCACCAGCAAAATACCTATCGGCACGGCGAGGTATCTTGCCCGGATTCTCACGAAAAGACCGCGGTATGCTATTGCTTTTGTAATAATTGTGTTTTATGGTATTCCGGGTGCGATAATACTTCTCCAAAACATATTCTAGGGGGCGTAAATGCTCAAGGACCTATTATTCGCAT
>Ga0315288_10002394_pt1 | contig 24299 bp, 34 predicted proteins | sample YL17G11_20_MG_FD_203454 | JGI IMG/M metagenome (GOLD analysis project Ga0315288, IMG submission 203454) | Sediment microbial communities from Yellowstone Lake, YNP, Wyoming, USA - YL17G11_20 | ecosystem: Environmental > Aquatic > Freshwater > Lake > Sediment | place: USA: Wyoming | collected... | reverse complement strand
GTCGGCGGCGCGCTCATCGCCAAGGTCAGCCGATGGGGGCACTAGCCTGCTTTGGTGGCGCAGGTTTCTAACCTGCGCACCACCCCGTGGTCATTCTGAACGAAGTGAAGAATCTCGGAATTCGACCCCTCTCCCTTTCAGGGAGAGGGCAGGGTGAGGGTAAGTCAGACCGCGCCCTGCTACCTGCCCCGCCCCTGCATCCGCTCGTACACCGCCCGCCGCGAAACGCCGAGTTCCTCGGCCACCGTCCGCGCGGCGTCGCGCACCGAGGCCCCCTGCTTCACCAGCCGCTCGGCGCGCTCGACCGCCTCCTCCAGGCTCGCCGGCTGCGCCGCGGCAGGCGCCCCGCCCTCGATGAGCACCGTCGCCTCGCCGATCACCTCGCGCCCGCGAAGCGTCGCGGCGATCTCGGACAGTGGCCCGCGCAGCACCTCCTCGAACTTCTTGGTGAGTTCGCGCACCACCACCGCGCGCCGATCGCCCAGCACCTCGCGCGCGAGCTCCAGCGTCTCGACCAGCCGGTGCGGCGCTTCGAACATCACCAGCGTGCGCGGCTGCTCGGCGAGTTCGCGCAGCGCCTGGCGCCGTCTCCCCGCGGCCCGCGGCGGGAACCCCACGAAGAGGAACGAATCCGTGGGCAGCCCCGAGATCGCCAGCGAGGTCGCCAGCGCCGTGGGCCCGGGGATGGGGACGACCTCGTGCCCGGCCTCGATGCAGGCGGCGATGAGTTCCTGCCCGGGGTCGGCGATCCCCGGCATCCCCGCGTCCGAGACCAGTGCCACGTTCTCGCCGCGCTCCAGCCGGCCCAGGATCTCCTCGATCCGCCGCTGGGGACTGTGGCGGTGATACGAGATGAGCCGCGTGTGGAGGTCGTAGCGCGCGAGGAGTTTGCGGGTGACCCGCGTATCCTCGGCGGCGATCACCTCCACCTCGCCGAGAACGCGCAGCGCCCGCAGCGTCACGTCCTCCAGGTTGCCGATGGGCGTGCCGACCACATAGAGGACGCCATAGCCCATGGTACTATCGCACCGGTTGTCTCATGACCGCTGGCCAGCGCCCGTCTTCGCGCTCGCCACCTCGACGATCACGCGACCGTGCTCCTCACCGAGCACCACGCTCGCGTCCAGGATCTCGAGGCCCACCAATCGGCCGTCCGGGCCGTAATCAGCGGTGACGTCGTCAGAAAGAGCCCGACTCTCCACCCCGCCTGGCGCCGCAGGCCGAAACTGGATGTAGAGCGCATTCACCTCGGGGTCATACTCGATCTTCATCTTGCTCCTCCAGGCCCGAGTAGTACACCTTGACCGTCACCACCACGATCTCATCGGGCTCCTCGGCAAAGATCACCTCGACTGTCTTCTCATTATACCTCTTATCATCCACGGGGGAACGGGCACCGTAAGGAAATCGCCAGCGCGCTTGCCACTTGCTGCGCTTTGGCCGGTTCCCGCCGACCCCGCCCGAGAACCTCCCGGATCTGCTCTTCACTGGCACCCCGCAGCAGGGCGCTCGTTTACGTGCATGTTCGGACAGACGAACTGCCTTCACTGCTGTGCTCCCTAGAGGCGCCTACGACTTGGGAGGCTTCTGCGCCCTTGCCGCCACCCGCGCCGGCAGCCCCCAGAGTTGGATGAACCCCACCGACTGGCTGGGGTCGAAGGCGTCCTCCGCCTCGTAGGTCGCCAGGTCATAGCGGTAAAGCGACTGCGGCGACTGCCTCCCCACCGCGATGCAACAGCCCTTGTGCAGTTTCATCCGCACCGCGCCGGTCACGTTCTGCTGCGTGACCTCGATGAACCCGTCCAGCGCCCGGCGCAGCGGCGAATACCACAGCCCGTAGTAGATCAACTCCGCGTAGCGCGGCTCGAGCTGCTGCTTGAAGTGCGCCGTCTCGCGCTCCACGGTGAGCGCCTCCAGGTCGCGGTGCGCCGCGATGAGCACGGTCGCCGCCGGGCACTCGTACACCTCGCGCGACTTGAACCCCACCAGCCGGTTCTCGACCATGTCAATGCGCCCCACGCCGTGTTCTCCCGCCAGCGCATTGACCCGCGCGATCAGCGCCGCCGCCGACATCTTCTCGCCGTCCAGCGAGACCGGCGCGCCCGCCTCGAACCCGATCTCCATGTAGCCAGGCTCTTCGGGGGCCTCCTGGGGCGACTTCGTCCACTCGAAGACATCCGCGGGCGGCTCGGCCCACGGGTCCTCCAGCACCCCGCACTCGATGCTGCGCCCCCACAGGTTCACGTCGGTGCTGTAGGGCTTCGCCTTCGCCACCGGCACCGGGATGCCGCGCTCCTGGGCGTACTCGATCTCCTGCTCGCGCGTCATTTTCCACTCGCGCGTCGGCGCGACGATCTTGAGATCGGGATAGAGGATGCCGAAGGTCACGTCGAAGCGCACCTGGTCATTGCCCTTGCCGGTGCAGCCGTGGGCCACCGCCTCGGCGCCCGCGCGCTGCGCCACCTGGCCCACCAGTTTCGCGATGAGCGGCCTCGCCAGCGCCGTGGACACCGGGTAGCGCGCCTCGTAGAGCGCGTTCGCCTTGAGCGCGCGCGCCACGAACTCCGAGGCGAACTCCTCCTTGGCGTCAATCACCACCGACTCGATCGCCCCGATCTGGAGCGCCTTCTCCCGGATCCCCTCGTAATCGCGCTGCTCGCCCACATCCACGGCCACCGCGATCACGTCGAGCCCGTAGTGCTCCTTCAGCCAGCGGATGGCCACCGATGTGTCCAGGCCACCCGAGTAAGCCAGCGCCACCTTCGGCATCTCGATCTCCCTTCGCGCCCCTACGCATTCGGTTTCAGCGGCGCCTGGCCGGCGCGGCTGATCGAAACAATCAGATGGATGAGCAGCCCCAGCGCCACCAGCCCGCCGCCGGCGAACAGCGCCTTCGCCGCCGGCCCCAGCGCGGCGAACTGCTTCGCGGTGTGCTCCAGCCCGGCGAACACGCCGGGCTCCCTGAGCGGCGCTTCGCCGCCCAGCATCCGCTGCATGGAACGGAAGAGCACGAACGCCAGCGCAAAGGTCAACCACAGTTCGATGATCAGCCGCGTCGCCAGCGCCTTCTGCCCCGACGCCCGCATCCGCATCCACAGCAGCCCGCTCACCAGCGCCAGGTTCACCGCCACGATCCCCAGCAGTATCGCGGTGTCGTGCTCCACCATGCTAGGCCATGATCGCCTGCGCCACCGCCTCGAACCCCTCGTCGGCCTGCTCCTTGGTGAGGATGAGCGGCGGCAGCAGCCGCAGGATGCGATCGCCCACGGTCACGATCAGCACTCCCGCCTCCAGGCAGCGCCGCTTCACCTCGGCGGCCGCCGGCTCGGCCAGCGTCACGCCGATCATGCAGCCCAGGCCGCGCACTTCGGCGGCCTTCTCGCAGGGCAGCGTGCGCAGCCGGTTGGCGAGGTAGTCGCCCACGCGGCGCGCGTTCTCCACCAGCCGCTCCTCGATGATCGCGCGCACCGCCGCCACCGCCGCCGCCGCGGGCAGCGCGCTCCCGCTGTAGGTGGACATGTGATCGCCCGGGTGGAAGGCCGACGCCACCGGCTCGCGCGCCAGCATCGCCCCGATCGGCACGCCCCCGCCCAGCGCCTTGGCCAGGGTCACGATGTCGGGCACGATCCCGTAGTGCTCGTAGGCGAACATCTTGCCCGTGCGCCCCAGGCCCGTCTGAATTTCATCCAGGATGAGCGCCGCGCCCGCCTCGTCGCACAGCCGGCGCACGCCCTCCAGGTAGCCGGGCGCCGCCGGGAACACCCCCGCCTCGCCCAGCACCGGCTCGAGCATCACCGCGCAGGTGCGCGCGCCGATCGCGCGGCGCATCGCCTCGAGATCGTTGTAGGGCACGTGCACGAAGCCGCCCGGCAGCGGCTCGAACCCCTGGCTGTACTTCGGCTGCCCGGTCGCCGCCAGCGTCGCCAGGGTGCGCCCGTGAAACGAATCCAGCGCCGCCACGATCTCCGTCTTCTCCAGCCACTGCGCCTTGGCGTGCTTGCGCGCCAGTTTGATCGCCGCCTCGTTCGCCTCGGCGCCGCTGTTGCACAGCCACACCCGCTCGCACGCCGACAGCCCGCCCAGCAGCCGCGACAGTTCCAGCATCGGCGCGGTGTAGAAATCGTTGCTCATGTGGAGCAGCCGCCCCGCCTGCTCGCGGATCGCCGCCACCACCCGCGGGTGGCCATGCCCCAGCGCCATCACCGCCCGCCCGCCGCTCACCAGGTCGAGGTAGCGCTTGCCGTCCACGTCCCACACGTAGGCCCCCTCGCCGCGCTCGATCACCAGCGGCACGCGGAACGTCGCGTACAGGTCGAAGAGATAGCGTTTCTCAATCTGCTGCGCTTCAGCCAGGTCCATGCGGCGCCTCCGTTTACTCCTCTCCCTCGCCCAGGCCGCTCTCCATCTCCGCCTCCAGGTCCTCCCCCGCGTCTTCGCCGAACTCCTCGCCCATCTCCCGAGCCCAGCGCCGGGCCGCCTCGGGGTTCTCGTCGTCCAGATCCGCTCCGAGATCGTCGGACGCCTCTTCAGTGCGCGCCGTCGCGAAGCGTGAGATCAGCCGGCGCAGCCTGCGCCCGTTGCAGGCCGGGCACTTCGGCTTCCCGGCGTCGGCCACCACGCCGGTCAGCCAGGAGAAGCGCTTGCGGCACGCGAGGCACTCGTACTCATAGACGGGCATCGCTCACTCGAGGGTGAGCATCGTCCCGATGCCCACGTCGGTGAAGATCTCCATCAGCAGCGCGTGCGGGAGCCGCCCATCAATGAGGTGGCAGCGCGGCACGCCCCCGCGCAGCGCCGCGATGCACCCCTGCACCTTCGGGATCATCCCCGACTCGATCTGCCCCTGCGCGATCATCCGCTCCGCCTCGGCCGCGGTGAGCGCGCTCACCAGCGACGCCGCGTCCTTGCGGTCGCGCAGCACCCCGCGCACGTCGCTCAGCACCAGCAACTTCGTCGCCTGGAGCGCCGCCGCCAGGGTGCCAGCCGCGTGGTCGGCGTTGACGTTGTAGGCGCCGCCGTCGCGCCCCGCCGCGATCGGCGCGATCACCGGGATGTATCCCTGCGCCGTGAGCGCACGCACCACCTCGGGGTTCACTTCCTCCACCTCGCCCACGCGCCCCAGGTCCACGCCTTCCGCCTCGTATTTTCGCGCCACCAGCAGCGAACCGTCCTTGCCGCTCAGCCCCACCGCGCGCCCATCCAGCATGTTGATCGCCGCCACGATCCCCTGGTTGGTCGAGCCCACCAGCACCATCTCGACGATGCGCATGGTCTCGTCGTCGGTCACGCGCAGCCCGTTGACGGTCTGCGGCTCCTTGCCCAGCCGGCGCATCATCTCGCTGATCTCGGGGCCGCCGCCGTGCACGAGAATGGGGTTCATCCCCACCGTGCGCAGCAGCACCACGTCGTTGAGCACCATGTCGCGCAGGGCCGCGTCGAGCATGATGCTCCCGCCGTACTTCACCACCATGGTCGCGCCCTGGAACTCGCGCAGGTACGGCAGCGCCTCGATCAGCATGCCCGCACGCTGCTGCAGGTTGCTCATCGTCTCGTCGTCGGCCATCAGGTGTGATACTCCGCGTTGATGCGCACGTAATCGTAGGTCAGGTCGCACGTCCACACGGTCGCGCCGTGCGGCCCGTCGCCGACGGTCAGCGCGATCGTCACCTCGCGCGGCTGAAGCGCCTTGCGCAGCGCCTCTGGGTCCGCCTCCGTGGGTTCGCCGCCGCGCACGATCTCGTGCCGCCCCAGGCTCAGGCGCACCTGCCTGGGATCGAACTCCACGCCCGCGCCCCCCGCCGCCGCCAGGATGCGCCCCCAGTTGGGGTCCTGGCCGAAGAGCGCCGTCTTCACCAGCGGCGAGTTCGCGATCCGCATCGCGATCTTCCGCGCCGTCTCGTAATCGTGCGTTCCCTGCACGCGCACCTCGATCAGTTTGGTCGCGCCCTCGCCGTCGGCCACCAGGGCGCGCGCCAGCGTCGAGGTCACCTGCTCCAGCGCGGCCTCGAACGCGCGCGTCGCCTTCTCATCGCGCACCTGGGGCGCGCCCGAGGCGCCGTTCGCCAGCAGCAGCACCGTGTCATTGGTGCTCATGTCGCCGTCCACCGTGATGCAGTTGAACGAGCGCTCCACCGCCCAGCGCAGCGAGAGGTCGAGCGAATCCAGCGGCACCGCCGCGTCGGTGGTCAGCACGCAGATCATCGTCGCCAGGTTGGGCGCGATCATCCCCGCGCCCTTGGCCATGCCGCCCAGGCGCACCCGCTTGCCGCCGACCTCGAACTCGACCGCCGCCTCCTTGGGCGCGGTGTCGGTGGTCATGATCGCGCGCGCCGCCGCGCCGCCGCCCTCGGCGCTGAGCGCCTTCACCGCTGCGTGGATTCCGTCCTGCACGCGATCCATCGGCAGCGGCCGGCCGATCACGCCCGTCGAGCACACCAGCACCAGTTCCGGCTTGATGCCCAGCAGCAGCGCGGCGATCTCGGTCATCTCGCGCGCGTGGCGCAGGCCGGTCTCGCCGGTGCAAGCGTTGGCGTTGCCGCTGTTGATCACCACCGCCTGCGCGGCGCCGCGCCCGGCGCGCTCCTGCGACACCTGCACCGCCGCCGCCCTGAAACGGTTGGTCGTGAACATCCCCGCCACCGCCGCCGGCGCCTCGCTGAACACCAGCGCCAGGTCCTCGCCCTGCTCCTTCAGGCCGCAGCGCACCCCCGACGCCTTGAAGCCCCGCGCCGCCGTCACCCCGCCCGGCACGGCCTTCATGGCTGGGCCTTCTTCGTCTTTCGCCTCGCGCTTCATGCTCGCCGTCTTCTGTAGGGGCGCACGGCCGTGCGCCCCTACTCTCCACCTCTACGGATATGCCCCCGGCGCGCCGATCGCCGTCGCCTCCGCCAACCCGAACATGATGTTCAGGCACTGCACCGCCCCGGAGGCCATGCCCTTGCCCAGGTTGTCGAGCGCCGAGAGGCAGATCGCCCGCCCCGACCGTTCCTCCAAGCGCACCGCCACGTGCGCGAAGTTCGAGCCGCGCGTCGCCTTCGTGTGCGGCAGCGCATCGCCGCGGCACACCACCACGAACGGCTCATCGCGATAGGTCTCCTCGTACGCCGCCTCGACCTGCCCGCGCGTCACCCCCGCGCGCAGCGCGACGTAGGCCGTCGTGAAGATCCCGCGCGTCGCCGGCACCAGATGCGGCGTGAAGAGCACGCGCACCGCGGCCCCCGCGGCGCCGCTCATCTCCTGCTCCATCTCCGGCGTGTGCTGGTGGCTTGCCACCTTGTAGGCCGCGACATCTTCATCCGCCTCGGGGTAGTGATACGCCAACTTCAGCGAGGTGCGCCCGGCGCCGGAGATCCCCGACTTGCTGTCCACGATGATCTCGCTCGCCTCGACCAGGCCCTTGCGCAGCAGCGGCAGCACCGCGAGCACCGCGCCCGCGGGGTAGCACCCCGGGTTGGCCACCAGCCGAGCCTTCGCGATCTCTGCGCGGTGCGTCTCCGGCAGCCCGTACACCGCTTCCGCGAGCAGGTGCGGCGCGGTGTGCTCGAAGCCGTACCAGCGGGGATAAGCGCCCGCATCCTTGAGGCGGAAGTCGCCGCTCAGATCAATCACGCGCGCGCCGCCCTCCAGCACGGCGGGCACATCCTTCATCGCCTCGCCGTGCGGCAGCCCGAAGAAGACCGCGTCGGCGCGGGAAACGGCCCCGAGATCGAGCGCCTCGAGCGCGTAATCCAGCGACGCCAGGTTCGGATAGACGTCGCCGATCCGCTGGCCCGCATACGTCTGCGACGTGAGCGTGGTCAGTTCGACCTGCGGATGCGCGCTCAGCAGGCGCACCAACTCCGCCCCGCCGTAGCCGGTCGCGCCGACCACCGCCACCTTGATCATGGAATGTCCCCTGCGCCTTGAAGCAGCATTATACCGGGTTCAGAGGGCCCCGTAAAGGTGACGCGCAGCGTCATTCCGAGCGGAAGCGAGGAATCCCGGTTGTGTAGGGCGCACCTGCCCAGGCGCGCCGTGCGGCGGGCTTCGGCAAGCCCGCCCTGCAGGACTACGGCCGCCGGGCGCCGGCGAAACGGTAGGCGTAGAGCGGCGTGGCGAAGCTGTCTATGGCGACGTGCCCGCGCAGCGCCGAGGCATGGATGAACTTCCCCGCGCCCAGGTAGATCCCGGCGTGGTTGATGCGCCCGTCCTTCTGGAAGTAGATGCGGTCGCCGGCAGCCATCGCCTCGGGCGGCACCGGGTAGCCCACCTGGTACTGCGTCACCGCGGTCCTGGGCAGGCGGATGCGGTTGTGGGCAAACACCGCCTGCACGAATCCCGAGCAGTCCGTGGTGCGCGGGAACGCGCCGCCGAACTGGTACGGGATGCCCAAGCATTGCAGCGCGTCGCGCACGACCTCGTCGTTGCCGCGCCGGTTCTCCGTGGCGCCCGGCGGGATGAGGATCTGCACGTTCTGCACGTCGAGCGCCGACGCCGGCGCCCAGCCCGTGCTCCCGTTGATCATCAGGATGCCGTAGTAGCCGTCCTTCTGATCGCGCACGCACAACTGCGCGCCGCGCTTGACACGGTAGAGCACGCGCCCCCCGCCGCGCCCCGAGCGAATCGGCAGCGACGCCGCCTTCACCACGCCCAGCCGGCCGATCGCCTGCCCCTGCGGCTTCTCCTGGGTCTGCGCCTGCTGCTGCGGCTCCTCGGCGTCCTTGGGCAAGGGATCGGGCTCGCCCCGGTAGATGAGGAGCGAGCGCCCCGCCTCCAGCAGGTCGCTGGAGGCGATCTTGTTCCAGGCGCAGAGGTCCACCACCTTGACCCCCACTCGCGCCGCCACCAGCGCGGGGGTGTCGCCCTGCTGCGTCTGGTAGATCTCGTAGGTCACCGCCGGCCACACCGCGCCGGCGCTCATCGCCAGCAGCGCCAGCGCGAGGGCCAGCAAAAGGCTGCGCGCTCTCAACCGACACTCTCCGTACGGTGTTTGAATCCCAGGCACCTTCACTAAGGGAGACGTAGGGGCGCACGGCCGTGCGCCCCTACCCTTTATTCCATATCGGCCGCCCTGCTCTCAGCGCTTCGAGAACTGGAAGCCGCGCCGCGCCCGCTTGCGCCCGTACTTCTTGCGCTCCTTGATCCGCGCGTCGCGGGTGATGAAGCCCGCCCGCCGCAGCGCCGGCTTGAGCGCCTCATCGAATTTCACCAGCGCCCGCGCGATCCCGTGGCGCACCGCCCCCGCCTGGCCCGAGATGCCGCCCCCGCTGGCGCGCGCCATCACGTCGAAGCGCTCCGCGACATTGCTGACCACCAGCGGCTGACGGACCATCATCTCCAGGGTGCTCCGCCCCAGGTACGCGTGCACCGGCTGCCCGTTGATGCTCATGGCGCCGGTTCCTTCGCTCAACCAGACCTTGGCCACCGAGTTCTTGCGATGGCCGGTCCCGTAATATCGGTCTGCCACTTCGCTCCTCCTCAAACCTGGTAGATCTCGGGCTTCTGGGCCTCGTGCGGATGCTCGCTGCCCCGATAGACCTTCAGTTTGCGCAGCATCAGTTTACCCAGCGTGGTGTGCGGCAGCATCCCGCGCACGGCCTCGCGCATCACCTTGCCGGGGTTCTTCGCCAGCAGGTCGCCCGCCCGCTGCACCTTGAACCCCCCGGGCCAGCCCGAGTGCGAGTAATACATCTTCGTGGTGGCCTTATCGGCCGTGAGCACGATCTGCCCCGCGTTGATCACGATCACGTGATCCCCGGTGTCCACGTGCGGCGTGTAGGTCGGCTTGTGCTTGCCGCGCAGCAGCGCCGCCACGCGCGCGGCCACGCGCCCGAGCGGTTTCCCGGCCGCGTCCACCACCAGCCATCGCCGCGCCACTTCGCCGCGCTTGGCAAAATAGGTTTCGGTCATGTCGCTGTCTCCAGTTCAGTACCGCACGCGCACCAGGCAGAGCCCGTGCGCCGGCGCCGCCGGCCCGGCCTGCCGCCGATCCGCAAGGGCCAGCAGCCGCCAGAGGTCGCGCCCTGTCAGCTCACCTCTGCCCACGCGCAGCAGGGCGCCCACCATGATCCGCGCCATCTGGTAGAGAAACGCGTTCGCCTCGATCGCGATCACCACCACGCTCCCGATCCGCCGGCACCGCAACTCGATCAGCCGCCGCACCGTGCTCCGCGTCTCGCTGCCGCTCTTCTGAAACGAGCGGAAGTCATGCTCGCCGACGAGCGCCTGCGCCGCCTCCTCCATCGCCGCGGCGTCCAGCGGCTCGGCCACGACCAGCCCGAACCGCCCCAGGATCGCCGACGGCCCCGGCCGGTTGAACACCGTGTACCGGTAGCGCCGGGCCACCGCGTCGCGCCGCGCGTGGAACGCCAGCGGCGCCTCCTCGGCCCGCCGCACCACGATCTGCCGCGGCAGCAGCCGGTTCACCGCGCCGGCCACGCGCTCCGCCGGGATCGCGCCGCGCGCGAGCAGGTGGGCCACCTGGCCGGTCGCGTGCACCCCGGCGTCGGTGCGCCCCGCGCCCACCACGCGCACGGCCTCGCCCAGCAGCCGCCCCAGGGCCCGCTCCAATTCGCCCTGGATCGTGGGCTGGCGGGGCTGCCGCTGGAACCCGGCATAGCCCGTGCCGTCATACTCGATGAGCAGCCTCAAATTGCGCATCGGCCCGGGCCACAGCCCGCTAGGCGACGAAATCAATCAGTTCCAGTTTGGCGATGCCGGTGCCGTCGCCCCGGCGCTTGCCCAGCTTGATGATCCGCGCGTAGCCGCCCGACCGCTCCTTGTAGAACGGCCCGATCTCGTCAAACAACTTCTTGATGACCGTCTCGTCATCCACGACCCGCCGCGCCAGCCGCCGCGCGTGCAGGGAGTTGCTCTTGGCCAGGGTGACCATCTGCTCCACCAGTGGCCGCGCCGACTTCGCCTTCGCCTCCGTGGTCTCGATCGCCCCGTGCCAGAGCACCGAGGAGACCAGGTTCCGCAGCAGCGCCACCCGCTGGTCGGCGGGGCGCCCGAGTTTCCGGCCGGCCTTCCTATGTCTCATCCTCGGGCTCCTCTTCCTCGGGCTCCTCCTCCGCCTCGCTGATCCGCGGCCCGCCCGGCGACGGCGCCAGCAACAGGGCCAGCGCCCCCAACTTCTCCTTCACCTCGTCCAGCGACTTGCGCCCGAAGTTGCGCACCCGCATCAGGTCGTCCTCGCTGCGCTCCACGAGTTCGCCCACGGTGCGGATCTGCTCCTTGCGCAGGCAGTTCGAGGTCCGCACGGAGAAGTCCAGGCTTTCCACCGGCATCTCCAGGGTGCGCTGGCGCGCCGCGTCCATCTCCTCCACGGCCCGCTCCTGCTCCTGCTCGGCGAAGTCGAAGAAGAGGATCAGGTAGCGGTCCAGGATCTTCGCCGCCTCGCTGATGGCATCGGCCGGGCTGATCGTCCCATTGGTGGTGACTTCGAGAATGAGGCGGTCGAAGTCGGTGAGGTGGCCCACGCGCGTCGGCTCCACCCGGAAGCCGACCTTGCGCACCGGGCTGAAGATGGCGTCTACCGGGATGGTCCCGATCGCCTGGCCGTGGCCCAGCTGCTCCTCGGCGGGCAGGTAGCCGGTGCCCCGCTCCACCTCGAGTTCAATGGCCAGCGCGGCCTCGGGCGAATCGAGGGTCGCCAGGTGCAGGTCGCGGTTGACCACCTCCACCTCCGGCGGCGCTTCGATGTCGGCGGCGGTGAGTTCGCCGCGGCCCTTGCGCTCCAGGCGCAGCCGGAAGGGCTCCTCGCCCGCGCCGGCCTCGCCGTCGGTGATCCGCAGCGCCAGTTCCTTGATGTTGAGCAGGATCTCGGTGGTGTCCTCCACCACCCCGGGGATGGTCGAGAACTCGTGGAGCACGGGCTCGATCCGCACCCGCGCCACCGCCGCCCCCTGGATCGAGGAGAGCAGCACCCGCCGCAGCGCGTTGGCGATGGTCGCGCCGTAGCCGCGCTCCAGCGGCTCGATCACGAACTTGCCGTACTTGGGGTCCGCGCCGTCGTCAATGCGCTCGACCTTCGGATTCAGCGTATCCACTAGCATGGTGTATCTCGCCTCCCGAGCCGCCGCTAACTACCTGGAGTAGAACTCCACCACCAACTGCTCCTGGACGTCAATGTCAATGTCCTCCCGCGCGGGGAGCGACACCACCCGCCCCCGCATCGCCTGCAGGTCCACCTCCAGCCACGCCGGCAGCCGCCGCCCGGGCGCCGAGGCCACCGCCGCCTGGATCATCACGTTCGGGCGGCTCTTCGGCCGCACCTCGATCGCATCCCCCGGCTGCACCTCGTAGGAGGCCGTGGCCGCCGTCTTCCCGTTCACCGTGAAGTGGCGATGGTTCACCAACTGCCGCCCCTGCTGGCGCGAGGTGGCGAACCCCATCCGGTAGACGGCGTTGTCCAGGCGCCGCTCCAGCATCTGCAGGAGCAGTTCGCCGGTGACCCCCTTGCGCCGCCCGGCGATTTCGAAGTAGCGCCGGAACGGCCGCTCCAGGACGCCATAGGTGCGTCGGATCTTCTGCTTCTCGCGCAACTGCAGCCCGTAGGGCGACACCTTCCTCCGCACCTGGGTCTGCTGCCCCGGCGGGTAGGCGCGCCGCTCGATCCCGCACTTGGGCGAATAGCAGCGGTCGCCCTTCAGGTAAAGCCGCATCCCCTCGCGCCGGCAGCGCCGGCAGCGCGGACTCAGATCCCGTGCCATCTCTGCTCCTCTACACCCGGCGCCGCTTGGGCGCCCGGCAGCCGTTGTGCGGGATGGGGGTGGTGTCGCGGATCGTGCTCACCTCGAGGCCCGCCGCCTGCAGCGATCGGATCGCGGTCTCGCGGCCGCTCCCCGGACCCTGCACGTAGACGTCCACCCGCCTCATCCCCGTCTCCATCGCCCTGCGCGCGGCGTTCTCCGCCGCCAACTGCGCCGCGAAAGGCGTGGACTTCTTCGTCCCCTTGAACCCCACCGTGCCCGCGCTCGCCCACGACACCACTTCGCCGTTGGGGTCGGCGATGGTCACGATGGTATTGTTGAAGGTCGAGCGCACATACGCCCGCCCATGGGTGAGCGCTCGCCGCTCCCGCTTCTTGGGTCTGCCTGTCTTCTTGGCCATATTGCCTCCTGAAATCTCCCCTCTCCCTCTCAGGGAGAGGGTTGGGGTGAGGGTCCGCGCAAGCGCTACGACTTCTTGCGCCCGCCCACGCCGGGCCGCCTCCCCTTGCGGGTGCGCGCGTTGGTGCTGGTGCGCTGGCCGCGCACCGGCAGGCCGCGGCGGTGGCGCACCCCCCGGTAGCAGCCGATATCCATCAAGCGCTTGATGCTGGCGCTCACGTCGCGCCGCAGGTCGCCCTCGACGCGGTGATTCTTTTCCAACAGGTCGCGCAGCCGCGCGATCTCGCCCTCGGTGAGGTCGCGCATGCGTATCCCCGGCTTGATCCCGGCCTGGCTCACCAGCGCCGCGCTGGTGGACCGCCCGATCCCATAGATGTAGGTGAGGGCGATCTCGACCGGCTTGTCGCTCGGCAGATCCACCCCGGCGATGCGTGCCATCCCGACTCCTTCCTATCCCTGCACCTGCTTGTGCTTGGGGTTGACGCAGATCACCCGCACCTTCCCCGCCCGCTTGATGATCTTGCAGCGGTCGCAGATCCTGCGCACTGAACTCCGGACCTTCACGTCCCTCTCCTCACTTGTAGCGCCACACGATGCGGCCCCGAGTCAGGTCGTAGGGCGACAACTCCACCTTCACCCGGTCCCCCGGCAGCACCCGGATGAACGCCATCCGGATCTTGCCCGACGCCTTCGTCAGCACCTGCTGCCCGCCGTCCAACTTCACCCGGAACATCGCGTTGGGCAGCATCTCCGTGATCACGCCTTCCGCCTCGATCGCTTGCTCTTTCGGCACGGTCTCCGCTCCGTTCTCCCTCAGGGCGCCGTCAGGATGACCGGCCCCTTCGCCCCCACCGCCACGGTGTGCTCCCAGTGGGCCGAGAGGCTCCCGTCGCGGGTGCGGAAGGTCCACCCGTCCGCATCCCGCGCGATCGCCGCGTCGCCCTCGTTCACCATGGGCTCGATCGCCAGGGTCATCCCGACCTGCAGTTCCACGTCCTCCACCTGGTCCACGAAGTTCGGCACCTGGGGCGGCTCGTGCATCGCCCGCCCGATCCCGTGCCCCACCAGGTCTCGCACCACCGAGTACCCGTTCCGCTCCACGTGGGTCTGGACGGCCCGCGCGACGTCCACCAGCCGCTTGCCCGGCGCCGCCTGCGCGATCCCGCGCGCCAGCGCCTCGCGGGTCACCCGCACCAGCCGCCGGGCGCGCTCGCCCACGCGGCCCACGCGCGCCGTCACGGCGCCGTCGGCCTGGTAGCCGTCCACGATCGCCCCCACGTCAATGCCCACGATATCGCCTTCTCGCAGCCGGCGCTCCCCCGGGATCCCGTGCACCACCTCGTCATTCACCGAGAGGCACACGCTCGCCGGAAACCCCTGGTACCCCAGGAACGAGGGCACCGCGCCTCGCTCGCGCATGGCCCGCTCGGCCAGCGCATTCAGTTCGCCCGTCGTCACCCCCGGCGCGCAGGCCTTGTCGAGCAGGGCCAGGGTCGCCGCCACCACCCGGCCCGCGCGCCGCATCATCTCGATCTCCTCGGGCGACTTGAGGACGATCCGGTCCTCCGCCTCCTCCGGGCGCCGGGCCCGCGCGCGCGCGCCTCTCACCGGCGCGCCTCCGCCGCGGCGGCGCGCTCGATCTCGTCCAGGGTGGCCTCGCCCGTGCCCTGCACCACGTGCAGCAGCCCGCGCTCCCGGTAGTAGGCGATCAACGGCTGGGTCTCGCGCCGGTAGACCTCGAGCCGGCGCCGCACCGCCTCGGGGCGGTCATCGGCCCGTTGCTCCAACTTCGAGCCGCAGCGATCGCAGAGGCCGGCTTGCCGGGGCGGCCGCGTATCCTTCTGGTAGATCGCCTCGCACTTCGGGCAGACCAATCGCCCCGAGAGCCGGCGCACCAACTCCTCCTCGGCCACCTCCAGGTCCACCACCGCGTCGAGCGCGATGCCGTGCGCCTCGAGGATCCGCTCCAGCCCCTCGGCCTGCGACAGGGTGCGCGGAAACCCGTCGAGGATGAACCCCCGCGCCGCGTCGGGCTGGGCCAGCCGCTCCTCCATCATCTCCAGGATCACTGGGTCGGGCACGTACTCGCCCGCCTCCATGTAGCCCTGGGCGCGGCGGCCCAACTCGGTCCGCTGGCGGACCGCCTGGCGGAGCATGTCGCCGGTCGAGATCTGGGGCACGCCCCAGCGCGCCTGCAGCGCCTGGGCCTGGGTGCCCTTGCCGGCCCCCGGCGGCCCCAGCAAGATGATGCGCCTCACTTGATGAACCCCTCATAATGGCGCATCACCAGGTGGGCCTCCAACTGCTGCATCGTCTCCAGCGCCACCCCCACCACGATCAGCAGCGAGGTCCCGCCCACCAGGTAGAAGGTCTGCACCCCGGTGATGTCGCGCACGTAGTACTGCATGAGCGCGATCACCCCCAGGAAGAGCGCCCCCGCGAAGGTGATCCGGGTCATCACCCGGTCCAGGTACTCCTGGGTCGGCTTCCCCGGCCGGATCCCCGGGATGTACGACCCCGACTTCTTCATGTTGTCGGCCACCTCGGGCACGTTGAAGGTGACCGCGGTGTAGAAGTAGGTGAAGAAGATCACCAGCAGGAAGTAGATCGCCGAGCCCCACACGCTCCCCCCGGGCCCGGACGCCTGCACGAAGTTCGTCACCGGCTCCTCCCACGAGCGCGGCAGCATCTGGGTCACGAACTGCACGATGGTGCTGGGGAAGAGCGACACCGAGATCGCGAAGATGATCGGGATCACCCCGGCCGTGTTCACCCGCAGCGGCAGGTAGGTGCTGGTGCCCCCGTAGATGCGCTGCCCGATCACGCGCTTGGCGTGCTGGATGGGGATCTTGCGCTGCCCCTGCTGCACGTAGATGATCCCCATGATCGTCGCCACGAAGATCGCCACCAGGAAGAGCACGTTGTACCACTGGTGCACCCCCTGGCGCAGGTAGGTCCAGGTGAGCGAGATGTCCGGGGGCAGCCCGGCGGCGATCCCCGCGAAGATGATCAGCGACACCCCGTTGCCGATCCCCTTGTCGGTGATCTGCTCGCCCAGCCACATCAAGAACGCCGTCCCCGCGGTGAGCGAGATCGCCACCGGGATCATCTCCACCCAGTGGCCGAAGTGGATGATCTGGGAGCGGTAGAGCACCAGCAGCGTGCCCCAGGCCTGCACCATCCCCAGCACCATGGTCAGGTAGCGCGTGTACTGCGAGATCTTGCGCCGCCCCGCCTCCCCCTCGCGCACCCACTGCTGCACCCGCACCGAGGCGATGGTCAGCAACTGGAAGATGATCGAGGCGTTGATGTAGGGCATGATCCCCATCGCGAAGATCGAGAACTTCTTGAACGCCCCGCCCGAGAACACGTTGAACAGCCCCAGCAGGTTGCCCCCCTGCTGCATCAGGTTGTCCATCGCGTCCTTGTCTATGTGCGCCGCCGGGATGTGCAGCCCCGCCACGAACACCGCGAAGGCGCCGATCACGAACAGCAATCGCCGCCGCAGGTCCGGCAGTTTGAACGCCGCCAACAACGCACCTAGTGAGGCAAACACCTTACCGAGTCTCCTGCTCCGCCATCCCACCCCTCTCCCTTCCAGGGAGAGGCTGGGGTGAGGGTGATCCCTAGCCTATTCCTCCGCGCTCGCCTTGGCCGCCTTCGGCTTGCCGGCGATCACCTCCACCGTGCCCCCGGCCGCGCGGATCTTCTCCGCCGCCGACGCGCTGAAATGGTGCGCCTTCACCGTGAGCGCCCGGCCGAGTTCGCCCTGGCCCAGCACCCGCACCCCGTCGCGCAGCTTGCGGATCACCCGCCGCTCCAACAGCGCCTGCGGGTCCACCGTCGTCCCCGCCTCGAAGCGCTCCAACTGGCCCACGTTCACCTCCGCGTACTCGCTGCGGAAGGGCCCCACCGGCATGGCCGTCTTGCTCACGCCGCGGCGCTTGCGCATCCGCCGCTGCAGCGGCGTCTGGCCGCCCTCGAACCCCGGCCGCACGTTGGTGCGCGCCTTCTGGCCCTTCTGGCCGCGGGTCGCCGTCTTCCCGTGCCCGGAGCCGATGCCCCGGCCCACGCGCTTCATCTTGTGCTGGGCCCCCGGCGAGGCCGCCAGTTCGCCAATTCTCACCGCACCATCCCCATCACATTATGTCATTCCGAGCCAAGCGAGGAATCCGCTTCCTCCGCACCCTCCCGCCTCGCCTTCGCCGCCGGCTTCTCGCCCGCCGCGATCGCCTCCACCTCCACCAGGTGCCGGATCTTGTTCACCATCCCGCGCACCTGGGGCGTGTCCTGGTGCACCGCACTCCGCCGGATCCGGGTGAGCCCCAGCGACCGCGCCGTGTGGCGCTGGTCGCGGGGGAACCCGATCACGCTTCGCTTGAGGGTGATTCGGATTTGGCCTGCCACTGTCCCGTCCCCGAGGCCGCCCACTAGGGCGATCCTGACGGGCCGCTCTCAGAGCGGCCTGGAAGGGCCGCGCCCGGAACCATCAGCAGCGCGGCGATATCGTCCACCGATTTCCCCCGCAGCGCCGCCACCTCGCCCGGCGTCCGCAGGTTCATGATGCACTCCACCGTGGCCCGCGCGATGTTGATCGGGTTGGCCGACCCCAGCGACTTGGCGAGCACATCGCGCACCCCGGCTGCCTCCATGATCGCCCGCACCGCGCCGCCGGCGATCACCCCGGTCCCCGGGGCCGCCGGCTTGAGCATCACCTGGGCCGCCCCGAAGCGCCGCGTGATCAGGTGCGTGACGGTGGTGTTCACCATGGGCACGCGCATCAGCCGCTTCTTGGCGTCCTCGACCGCCTTGCGGATGGCGTCGGGCACCTCGGTCGCCTTGCCCAGCCCCACGCCCACGACCCCGCGCCCGTCGCCCACCACCACCAGCGCGCTCCAGCGCAGCGTGCGCCCGCCCTTGTGCACCTTCTGCACGCGGTTGAGCGTCACCACCCGCTCCTCCAACTCCAGCGAGCCCGCGTCTATCTTCTCCTGCCTGATCCCTTCGCTGCTCACCACCCGCATGCTAGAACTCCAGTCCCGCTTCTCTCGCGCTGTCGGCGAGCGCTGCGATCCGGCCGTGATACTTGTAGCCGCCGCGGTCGAACACCACCGCTTTGATCCCCTTCTCCACCGCGCGCTCCGCCAGCGCCCGCCCCACCGCGCGCGCCATCTCCTTGCGCCCCTTGGCGTCGCGCAGCGCCTCCTCCAGCGACGACGCGGCGCAGAGCGTGGTCCCGCCCTCGTCGTCCACCAACTGCGCGCTGATGTGCTTCAGGCTGCGAAACACGCTCAGCCGCGGCCGCGCGGGCGTCCCCGTGACGTGCTTCCGCACCCGGCGCCGCCGCCGCTCCCGACCCGTCCGTCTCACGCCGTATGCCACTTCCCGCCGCTCCTCGCCTACTTGGTTCCGGCCGCCTTGGCCGTCTTGCCGGGCTTGCGGCGCACCCGCTCGCCCAGGTAGCGCAGCCCCTTGCCCTTGTAGGGCTCCGGCTTCCGCGCCGCCCGGATCTTGGCCGCGAATTGCCCCACCTGCTCTTTATCAATCCCCTCCACCGTGATCCGGCTGGAGAGGTACTGGTTCTCCAGGGTGGGGGTGAAACTCTCCAGGCTGATCCGGATCCCCTCGGGCGGCTGCACCTCCACCGGGTGCGAGAACCCCAACTGCAGGGTGACCTTGTCGGCCGCCTGGATCGCCCGGTAGCCCACGCCGTACAACTCCAGGGTCCTGCTGAACCCCCGCGACACCCCCTCCACCATGTTGGCGATGAGCGTCCGCGTGAGCCCGTGCAGCGCGCGGTGCTCCCGCGCATCGGAGGCGCGCTTCACCACGACCTGACCGTCCCCGGTCTCGATCGCGATCCCCCGCGGCAGGGCGCGCGTGAGCGTGCCCTTGGGGCCGGCCACCGTGACCTGGCGCTCGGCCCCCTCCACCTCGACCCCCTCCGGGATCGCTATCGGCAGTCGTCCCACGCGCGACATGGTTCTCCTCCGCTACCAGACCTGGCAGAGCAACTCGCCGCCCAGCCGCTGGCGCCGGGCCTGGTGGTCGGTCATGATCCCCTTCGAGGTCGAGAGGATGTTGATCCCCAGGCCGCCCTGCACGCGGGGGATCTCCCGGCTGCCCACGTACATGCGCAGCCCCGGCTTGCTCATCCGCTTCAGCCCCTGGAGGATGGGGTCGCGCCGCGGGCCCAGGTACTTGAGGGTGATCCGGATCACGCCCTGCTTCTTGTCGTCGCTCACGTCGTATTTCTGGATGTACCCCTCGCCCTTGAGGATCTTGGTCAACTCGATGTTGAGCCGCGACGCCGGGATCAACACCTGGTCCAGCCGCGCCTGCGAGGCGTTGCGCACGCGGGTCAGCATATCGGCCACGCTGTCGGTTACCGCCATCTTATCCCTCGCTACCAGGAAGCCTTGGTGACGCCGGGGAGCAGCCCCCGGTGCGCCATCGAGCGCAGGCAAATCCGGCACATCCCGAACCGCCGGTGATACGCCCGGGCCCGCCCGCACAGTCCGCAGCGGTTGTAGCGCCGCGCCCGGAACTTGGGCGGCCGCTTCCACTTCTCGATCAACGCCTTCTTCGCCACCTGGTCTCTCCTGGAATCAGGCCTCGCGAATCGGGGCGCCCAGCGCCACGAGCAGCGCGCGCGCCTCCTCATCGGTCTTGGCCGTGGTCACGATCGTGATATCCATTCCCCGGGTCCGGTCCACCTTGTCCAGGTCTATCTCGGGGAAGATCACCTGCTCTTTCAGCCCGATGCTGTAGTTCCCCCGGCCGTCCACCGAGCGCACCGGCAGCCCGCGGAAGTCGCGGATGCGCGGCAGCGCCACGTTGAGAAGCCGGTCCAGAAACTCGTACATGTAATCGTGCCGCAAGGTGACCCGGCAGCCCACCGCCATCTTCTCGCGCACCTTGAACGCGGCGATGGACTTCCTGGCCCGCGTGATCGCCGGCCGCTGCCCGCTGATCACCGCCATCTCGGCCGCCGCGTTCTCCAAAAGCTTGGCGTCCTGGGTGGCCGCGCCCACGCCCATGTTGAGCACCACCTTGGTCACCCGCGGCGCCTGCATCGCGTTCTTGTAGCCGAACTGCTTGATCAGCGCCGGCCGGATCTCGTCATGGTAGCGCAGTTTGAGCCGCGGCGGAATCTTCGGCCCCACGGGGCCCGACTCCGCCGGCTCCTCGGCCTTCGCCTTCTTCTCTTTCTTCGGCTGCTGCGGCCCGGCCGCCCGCTGCGGTTTCTCTTGCTTGGCCTGCTGCGGCCCGGCCGCCCGCTGCGGTTTCTCTCGCTTGGCCTGCTGCGGCTTGGGCTCCGGCTGCGCCGGCGCCGGCTGCTCCTCGCCGCCAGCCTGCGGCTTATCCTCTGAATCGGCCATCGCTCTTCGCCCTCAATCCCCGGCTTCTCTCGCATTCATAATTCATAACTCATAATTCATAATTGGTTCGCGTCACTTCTCGTCAATGAACTCCCCGCACCGCCGGCAAGAGCGCAGCCGCCTGCCCTCGTGCTCGCGCCGCACCACCCGGGTGGGCCGGTCGCAGCGCGGGCAGACCAGCATCACCTTCGCGATCGGCATCGGCGCCGGCTGTTGGTACCGCCCCGTCTGCTGCTGGGTGACCCGGCTCGAGACCCCGCGCGGCCGCGAGTGCCGCGTCACCACGTTCACCCCCTCCACCGTGACCCGGCGCTGCTCCGGGTCCACGCCGATCACGCGGCCCCGCTTCCCGGGGTGGCGCTCGGCGATCTGCTTCGCCGTCTGCGGGGTCGCCTTCGCCTGCTCCTCCGAGGGGAGGGTGGCGATCCGCCGCTCGTGGTCGCGCCCCGCCAGCACGTACACCGTGTCCCCGCGCTTGATATCCAACCCCTTGGCCATCCTACACCACCTCGGGCGCGAGCGAGACGATCTTGGTGAACTCTTTCTCGCGCAGTTCCCGCGCCACCGGCCCGAAGATGCGCGTCCCCCGCGGCGACCCATCGGTCCCGATCAGCACCGCCGCGTTCTCGTCGAAGCGGATGGTCGAGCCGTCGGGCCGGGCCACCGGCTTGCGCGTCCGCACCACCACCGCCCGCACGATCTCGCCCTTCTTGATCGCCGCCCCGGGCTGGATCTGCTTCACCGTGGCCACGATCACATCGCCCAGCGACGCATACCTCCGCCCCGACCCCGGCAGCACGCGGATGCACGAGATCACCCGCGCCCCGGTGTTGTCGGCCACCTTCACCCGGGTTTCCTGCATGATCATCGCCGCCTACCTCTCGCCTTCCTCGCGCCGCTTCTGGGCCTCGGCGATGATCCCCTGGGCCACGTGGTCGGGCACCTCCTCGTAGTGCGAGGCGCGCATCGTGTAGTGGCCCCGCCCGCCGGTCATCGAGCGCAGTTCGGTCGCATAGTGGAACATCTCGCTCAAGGGCACCAGGGCCCGCACCAACTGCCCGCCCACGGTCGGCTCCATCCCCAGGATCCGCCCCCGCTTGGCGTTGAGTTGCCCGATCACATCTCCCATCTGGGCGTCGGCGATGGTGACCTCGACCTCCATGATCGGCTCCAGGAGCGCCGCCCCCGCCTCCGCCACCGCCTTCTGCAGCGCCAGCGAACCCGCGATCTTGAACGCCATGTCCGACGAGTCCACGGTGTGGTAGGACCCGTCGTAGAGCGTCGCCCGCACGTCCACCATCGGGTACCCCGCCACCACGCCCCGGTCCATCGCCTCGCGGATCCCCCTCTCCACCGACGGGATGTAGTTGCGCGGCACCACCCCGCCCACGATCTTGTCCACGAACTCGAATCCCGAACTCCGCGGCAGCGGCTCCAGTTCCACCCACACGTCGCCGTATTGCCCGCGCCCGCCGGTCTGCTTCTTGTAGCGCCCCTGGGCCTTCGCGCTTCTGCGGATGGTCTCTTTGTAGGGCACCTTGGGCGTTCCCCGCTCCACCTCCACGTTGAACTTCCGCTTCAGCCGGCCAATGATGATCTCCAGGTGCAGGTCGCCCATCCCCGAGAGCAGCGTCTCGCGCGTCTGCGAATCCACGCTCACCCGGATGGTGGGGTCCTCCTCCGCCAGGCGGTTGAGCGCCGGGCCGATCTTGTCCTCGTCGCCCTTGGCCCTCGCCGTCACCGAAACGCTCAGCACCGGCTGCGGCAGTTGCGGCGCGGGGAGCACGATCGGCTTCGACTCGTCGCACAGCGTGTCGCCGGTGACCGTGTCGTGCAACTTGGCCACCACGCCCATGTCGCCCGCCGGCACCTGGGCCACCGCCTCCTGCTGCTTGCCCCGCGGCACGAACACCTGGCCCACCCGCTCCCGGGCGCCGCGCGTGGCGTTGAAGACGCTGGCGTCGGAGTGCAGGGTGCCCGAGAACACGCGGAAGAGCGTGAGTTTCCCCGCGAACGGATCCGCCTGCGTCTTGAACACCAGCGCCGCCAGCGGCGCCTCCGCCGAGGGCGGCCGGCTCTCCTCGGCGTCGGTCTTCGGGTTCTTGCCCGTGGCCGGCGGCCGCTCCGACGCCGACGGCAACAGGGCCACCATCGCGTCGGCGAGCGCGTCCACGCCGATTCGCGCCAGCGCGTCGGCGCAGAGCACGGGGATCACCTTCCCCGCCAGCACCGACCGGCGCAGGCCGCTGCGCACCTCCTCGGGCGAGAGCGATCCCTGCTCCAGGTATTTCTCGGTGAGCGCGTCGTCGGCCTCGGCGGCCGCCTCCACCAACTTCTCGCGCGCCTCCTCGAGTTCGTCGGCGAGCGCGGCCGGCGGCTCGGCGCTGCTGGCCTTGCCCTCGTTGTAGGTGAGCGCGGTGCCGGCGAGCACGTCCACCAGCCCCTTGAACTCGGCCTGGCTGCCGATGGGCAGGTGGGTGGGCACCGCGGGCACGCCCGCCATCTTGGCGATCTGCTCCACCGCGCGCTCGAAGTCGGCGTGCTCCTTGCCCATCTTGGTCACCACGCCCACGATGGGGACGCCCGCCGCGCGCGCCATCTGCGCGTAGCGCTCGGTCTGCACCTCGACCCCGCTCACGGCGTCCACCACCACCACGGCGCCGTCGGCGACCCGCAGCGCGGTCACCACCTCGCCCCCGAAATCGGCGTACCCCGGGGTGTCGAGCAGGTTGATCTTCCGCTCGTGCCACTCGTGGGGCAGCAGCGCCGCCGAGATCGAGATCTTGCGCTCGATCTCGTCGGGGTCGCCGTCGCCGACCGCGGTGCCGGCGTCAACCGCGCCCAGGCGGTCGGTCATCCCCGCCTGGAAGAGCAGGGCCTCGGCGAGCGAGGTCTTCCCCGCCCCGCCGTGCCCGATCAGCGCCACGTTGCGAATCTCTTCGGTCGAATGCCGCTTCATCTCGCCTGGTCTTGCTTCTTCCGGTTACTGACAACTAATAACTAATCACTAACAACTCACTTGGTGCGCTCCACGACCTCCACCACGCGCCAGCGCTTCCGCTTGCTCAAAGGCCGCGTCTCCATGATCCGCACCCGGTCGCCGGCGCGGCAGGTGTTCTCCTCATCGTGCGCCATGAACTTCGCCGTCCGGCTCAGCACCCGCTGGTAGAGCGGGTGCCGCACCCGCGTCTCGGTGCGCACCACCACCGTCTTGCTCTTGGCGTCGGCCACCACGGTGCCGACCCGTGTCTTGCGAACCGCTCGTTCAGCCATCGCCACCTCGCCCTCACTCGGCCCGGGCCGCTTCTTCGCGTTCGCGCAGGATGGTCAGGATCCGCGCCACGTCCCGCCGCACCGCCTTCATCCGCATCGGGTTCCCCAACTGCTTGGTGGCGTGCTGGAAGCGCAGGCGGAACAGTTCCTCCCGCGTCTGCCGCAGCCGGTCCTGCAACTCCCGCTCCGCCATCTGCCGGAATTCCGAGGCCTTCATCTCACCGCCTCACCCGCCATCTCCGCCCGCGACACGAAGCGCGTCTTTATGGGCAGTTTGTGCTGCGCCAGGCGGAACGCCTGCTGCGCCGTCTCGCGGGTCACGCCAGCCACCTCGAAGAGGATCCGCCCGGGCTTGACCACCGCCACCCAGAACTCCGGCGCCCCCTTGCCGCTGCCCATGCGCGTCTCCGCCGGCTTCTTGGTGACCGAGTGGTCCGGGAAGACCCGGATCCACACCTTGCCCTGGCGCTTCATCTCCCGCGTGATCGCCACGCGCGCCGCCTCGATCTGCCGGTTGGTGAGCCAGCACGGCTCCAACGACTGCAGCCCGTAC
>Ga0315288_10002393_pt1 | contig 24302 bp, 12 predicted proteins | sample YL17G11_20_MG_FD_203454 | JGI IMG/M metagenome (GOLD analysis project Ga0315288, IMG submission 203454) | Sediment microbial communities from Yellowstone Lake, YNP, Wyoming, USA - YL17G11_20 | ecosystem: Environmental > Aquatic > Freshwater > Lake > Sediment | place: USA: Wyoming | collected... | reverse complement strand
AGCGCGGCCGCCGCCTCGTCCGCCGCTTTGGCGATGGTGGACGACGGCCGGTTGAACGCGCGGCAGTTGCGCCACACGAGGTCGACGTCGGCCGCGACGGCGGCGAGCGACGGGTAGTGCGCGCCAGGGCCGCCGACGCCCCGGTCGAGCCGGGTCATGATCGTGCCCAGGTCCATGGGGTGCTTGACGACCGCGTGGTAGCCCGGAACCTCCTCCTCGAGCACGGGCTCGGCGAAGGGCGCGCCGACGCGCGTCGCGCCGACGGCGGCAAGCACCTCGCGCGCGCGCCGCGCCGCGATGCCGCCCTCGATCTTGGCGCCGTCGCCGGTGCACGCGGGGCAGTGCCAGGTGGGCGCGGCGTCGACGGCGGCGAGCGTGGTGCCAACGCAGGGCGGGTGAAACCAACGCCCGCACCCGTCGCACCCCACGAACCCGCGCGGGTCGTCCACCTCTTCCGGCGTGCGGCAGACGCACACGAGCGCCCGCTTGCGCTTGCCGGTGGCGCCGCCGGCCGAAGAAGGGCGGCGGCCGTCCCCAGTTGGTGGCGCGCGCCCTTCGCGCCGTGCCTTGGCCGCCTCCTCGCGCAGGGCGCGCTGGCGCTCCGTCTCGCGCCGCCCCGCGCCGCCGGGATGCGCGGAAGATGCGCACTCGGCGCACTCCCAGTCGGCGAGCGCGGCCGCGTCGGCGTCGGGCGGCACGCCCGCGCACGCGACGTGAAAGGACGCGCCGCACGCGCCCGCGCACTCGATGGCGGCGTCGTCCGCTTCCACGCGGTCGTCGCACGTGGGGCAGACGCCCGCGCGCCCGCTGGCGCCGCGCGCGGTGGGCGCGCGCGGGCCGCGCGCGCCGGCAGAGCCCACGCGCCGCTTGGTGTCTTCAAACTCGCGGATCAGCCACAAAGGGACCGCGTCCTCGTGAAGCCAAACAGGCGAAGACGTGGGCACAGGAGGCAAAGCCCCCGGCTCGAGCGCGAGCGGCACCCCCGCCGTCGGCTCCGGCGTGCCCGACCCCGACCGCCGCCCCTCGTCCTTGTCCCTGCCCGTCTCCTTGTCCAACGTGCGCTGGCGCAGGGTGCGGGACGCGGGGGCCAGGTTGAGCCAGCGCTTGACGACGCGTTTGGGGCCGGCCGAATCAGAGCGCGCGCGGCCGCGGCCGCGCCCAGCGCGCAGCGCGGCCGGCGGGATGGTGGCCATCAGGAAGGGGGCGCCCGTGCCGGGCGGTCGGACGGCGAACTCGACGACGACCGACGGCGTGGCGCCCTCGACCGGGTGGAGCGCGACCGAGACGTGCCACGCGAGCGCGGTGGAGCCGTCGGGGGCGCCCGCGTCCGCCTCTTGCGGCGCCGAAGCCTCCGTGTAGGACGGCGCCGAGGGCGGCGGCGGCGTGGGAGCGGTCGCGGGCGCGGAAAAGGAAGGAGGGGCGTCGCCGGCGGGCTCGCCAGCGCCGCCGTCGTCACCGCCTCCCTCCCCTTCCTCGGCCGCCGGCGGCCCCCACCCCATGTCGCACAGGTACTCGTACACCTCACCGGGCGCCCCGCCATCCGGCGGCGCCAGCCGCCGCTGCAGCAGCGTCGCCGCCGCCCAGCCGCCCGCGTCGGCGTCGGCCGGCCGCCGCAGCGCGTCGCCGAGCACGCCCGACGTCAGCACGCGCACCTGCACCGCCAGTTGGGCCGCGGTGCGCGCGGCCTGGACGTCGCGCAGCCAGGCGAGGCGGGCGGGGGTGACGGGGGGGGAGAGAGCATAGTCGAGGCCGCGCACGCGGGCCGCCGCGCCGCGCCGCGCGGCGGCGCGCAGCGCGGCCACCGGCAGCCGCCCCGGGGCGAGGTCGCGGCGGCCGCCTCGCGCATCGAGCATCCAGCCGGCGGGCGTGCGCGCGATGCGGGGCGGCTCGGCGGGGGGGGCGCGCGGGTTGGGCGGGGGCGGGCGCCAGCGCGGCGCGCGCCCGACGCGGCGGAGCGCGGATTCCACGTCGGCCAGCGCGCCCGCGATGGCGGACGCGCTCGACGCGTCCCGCACGCGCGCCGTCCAGGCGCGGCGCCAGTCGGGGCCACTGGAGCCGGCCCACGGCCCCCCCAACAACGGCGCCAACTCCCTCTCCAGCCGCAGCGCCGCGTTGACCACGCACGCCAGCTTGCCCGTCTGCGCCGCCACCGCGGCCGCGGCCGCGCCGCCGACGGGCACCGGGGCGAGGCACGCCTTGCGCATGTTGGGCCGCGTGCAGTGCAGGCAGCGCCCGCACTTGTTGACCGCGGCGGCGACCATGCCCTTGCCCTGGGACTGGGGCCACACGTAGCGGGACAGGGGGAGGGGGCAGGGGAGCTCGGACAGGGTGACGCCGCGGGGGAGGCCGGGCGTGGGGCGCCCGCGGCGGCGCACGCCTTCATCGTAGAGCGCTTTGTAGGCCGCCGTCGCCGCGTTCCACGCGTTGCGGTAGCGGTTCAGGAAGGCTTCCGCACTGTTGGTGGTGGCGGCGTCGGCCATGCGGATCGGGGCGAGCGCCGACGCCAGCGTCGCCGGGTGCGGGCGCTCGCCGCCGGCCGCGCGGTCGGCGCGCGCCGCGACCGCGACCGCGCCCTCGCCCGCGGCCGCGTCGACGGGCAGGCCGGCCGAGGAGCCTTCCACGGCATCCACCCCCGTCCCTTTGCGCGGCGCGCGCGCGCCGCGCAGCGCGACGCCGTGCGCTAGCCACACGGCCGCGCCGGTCTCCCCGTCTGCCCCCGCGCACGGCACGCGCAGGCCCGCCGACTCGTGCCGCCCGCCGGCCTCGCACTCGGGGCAGTCCCACTCGCCTTCGGGCAGGGAGCGACCGGAGACGCCGACGCAGCGCACGTGGTAGGACGCGGGGCAGCGCTCGCAGCAGAGCAGGTTGCCGCCGACGCCGCACAGCGCGCACGCGTCATCGTTGCCGTCGTCGACGGGCGCAGCGGTGGCAGGGGCGGCGGGCGCGTCACCGTCGGCGCCGGCCTGGGGCGGCGGCGGCGGAGTGGCGACGGCGCGCGCCTTGCGCGGCGCGGCCCCGCCCGCCCCGCCGTCGCCCGCGACAAACCAGCCCGCTTCCTCGCGCCGGTCGATCTCCGCGCGCACCGCGCGCGTGTCGAGCAGCAGGTCGACCATGGCGGCCACGGCGGCGGCCTTGACGCGCGGGGGGCGCGCGTAGAGTTCCCGGGCCGGCGCGTGGCGCGGGACGCCGGCGCCCAGGCGGGTGCGGCCCAGCGGGGCGGTGGCGGAGGCGGAGAGCAGGGCGCGCAACGGGTGAGGCGCGGCGGCGGAAGCAGGGCGGGGCGAGGCGTCGGCCGCGGCCGCGGCTGCGGCCGACCCGTCGCCGTCGGCCAGCAGGTCGGCCGCCACGCGCGCCAGACCCCCGCGCCGCAGCGCCTCGCCCGCAAACTCGGGCCAGGTGACGGCGTCGAGCAGGTCCAGGGGCAAGGACCGGGTGCGGCGCGCGGCGGCGGTGTCGTCGGCGGCGAGCGTGCGAAGAACGCAGACAGCGGCCTCATCCAACAAATGAGTCGGATTGGGATCCGCCAGCGCGGCACACCAGTCGGCCAAGGAAAAGGGCGACAGGCGCAGCTGCCAGGAAAAGGCGCGCAGGACGAGGAAGGACGCGACCGCGTCGCCGACGGCGTCGGCCGGGAGCGCCGCGGCGGCGAGCTCGGGGGCGCGCGGCAGGGCGGTCGCCGGCGCGATCGACGCCGCCGCGGGATCCTCGCCCCAGCCGCCGCCGGGAGGCGCGTAATCCTTGAACGGACAGCCGGCGGCGGGGTCGCGGCCGGGTGCGCGGCCGGCGCGGCCGCGGCCGCGGCCGCGGCCGCGGCGCCCGCGGCCGCCGCGGCTGCGCCGGCGGCCGCCATCGGAGTCGCTCTCGTGCGCGTCTTCGGCGTCCGAGTCGCCGGAGAGGGAAGGCGGCGGCGACGGGCGCCGCGCGGCGGCCGAGGCGGCTCGCCGGGGAGGGGGTTTCTTGACTGCAGCGGCATCCAGGGTGGGGTCCATGCTCGACGGGGGCGCGACTGAGGATGGAGGGGGCGGTGGGCGCCGAGAGCCCGTCGCCGCCGTGCGGCCGCCCCATTCTCCCTCCTCCCGCACCTTTGTCCTGCCCCTCGCCGGCCGCGTCTGGAGGGGCAGTGGTATCCGTCATGCTGGGACGGTGTGCGCGCGGAACAAAGGCAGCGTCGAGCACGGCGCGGCGCGGCGGCGGCGCGACGCGCCGCGCGCGCTCTAGGCTGCGCGCCTGCCGGCGGTCGCCGCGGCGCGCGAGAGTTTGCCTTCCCCGGCGACGCGCGGCCGGGAGAAGGGCGGGCGATGGAGTGAATGCGGGCCGCCGCGCGCGCCGGCGCCGGCGCCGCCGCCGCACTGAACTAGCCCTTGCCGTTCCACCACGATCGAAGCCACATGAACGCCCACGCCGCGCCCCGCGCACCGAACTACACCCTCACTCGAACGCGGCCGCGTCAGCGGGCACGCCCGACTCGTCCTCGGCCGCCGCGCGCCCGACCACCGCGTCCGCCCCCCGCTTCTTGCGCCCCCCCGCCGGCGGCGGCTTCACTTTGAGGTGCTTGTTGGCGACGCGCAAGCGCCGCGATTCGGCGTTCCGAGCCTCTTCCAGCGCCAGCCCGGCCGCGCGGCGCGCCGCGTTGCCCGCCGCGTCGTCCCAATCAAGGCTGGCCAACTCCCCGTCCTCGCGCACGCTCGTCCACGACTCGAAAGTGTGCACCAGGGTCTCGACCTTGCCGTTGGGCAGCACGCCCGAGCAGAGGGAGCGCAGGACGGCCGGGTCGGCGCGCGCGGTCTCGGCGTCGGGCGCGCCGACGACCAGGCCGTGCACCCGCAACCCGAGCTTGTCTTTCGCCCCCGCCAGCGTGCGCATGACGTCCTGCCCCGGTTGGCGCAGCTCGCCGTCGGACACGATGAGGATGTCCGAGTTGGCCCACGCGGCGCCTGTCAACCGGTCGAGGCAGCGCCGCACGGGCTCGTTGAAGTCGGAGCCGCCGTTGAACGTTTTTTCCAGAAAGGTCAAGAGCCGGTCGACAGAGGCCGCGTCCTCGGCCAGCTCCAGCTCGGCGACATCGTTCGGCCCCGCAAACGCAAACACAAAACACCCGCGCTCTTGCGCCCTCGCCGCGCGCATGCATTCCAGCGCCATCGCTTTGGCCACCGTCTCCCGCGGCCCCCGCATGGACCCTGACGTGTCGACGCAGAGCAGGATCGGGCCCCGGTCGGCGGTCGGGCGCACCTCGCGGCGGTCGACGTCGATGCGCGTGTCGTACTCACCCCAGCCGTCGCGCTCGTACGTTTGGAGCCCTTTTTCGGCCAACTTGGCGAAGAACAGCAGCTTGGCCTGGCGCACGGTGCGGCCGCGGGCGAGGAGGGCGGCCTCGGACGGGAGGAGGCGCGAAATGTCGTCGGTGCGCGTGAGGCCGCGCGTCTCCTGGGCCTCCAGGACCGTGCGGAGCAGGCCGGGGCGGCCGCCGGCGTCCATGTGTTGGACGGGTGCGCGGCGGAGGGGTCCCCACCCGCCGCCGCGGCCCAGCGAGCGGACGAGGTCGCGCAGTTCGCGCAGGTCCTCGAGTTTGGCGCGCACCGTGTCCATGTCCGCCCACCCCTTCCTCCGCCACATGCCGCCGTCGACGTCAAAGTCGGCGCCGCCCAGCAGGGACTCCAGGCCGGCGAAGGCGCGGCCGGCGGTGGCGAGCGAGGCGAGGGCCGGGGCCCACTTTTTGGCGACGGCCGCGCCGACGCGCAGGGCGGCGGCTTCCTCCGGGGTCGAGGGAACGGGGGGAGGGTCGTCATCCTCCTCCTCCTCCTCTTCGGCCACGGCCACGACCGCGTTGGGCGCCAGGGGCGCTACCGTGCCGCCGACCGCGGCCGCGCGCGCCGCGCGCGCGGCGGCCTCGTCCGCCGCCCACTGCGCCGCGGTTTTGTACGCGCCCGCGCCTTCTTCTTCGACCTCCTCCTCTTCGTCGTCCGGCGGCGCCAGCAGCCTCGCGTGCGCGAGGGCGGCGTCGAGCACGGTTTTGATCAGAGCATTCCGCACCGCGCCGTGCCGCGCCGCGATCGCCGGCGCGCCCAGCTTGCACAGCTCGCGCACCAGGGCGGCACGCAAGGGCGGCGCGGGCCAGGCGAGCGATGCCGGGTCGAGGCCGGCGACGCACGAGTCGGCGTCGTCCGTCAGCGCCCTCAGCGCGGCGTCGTCGGGCAGCAGGCCGGCCGACAGGCAGGCGCGCCACGCGGTGAGGCCGCGCGCGCCGGCGGCGAGGGCGGCTTGGGCGGCCAACGGCGAGGATTTGGAGCTGGGAAGCGCGGGGTGGGCCCGGTCGGTCGAGGCACGCCGACCAAGGCCGCCGCCCCCCTCCCCCCCCTCCCTCACACCTGACGTGCGCCAGGCGGAGCAGGGCGGGCATGAGCCTCGGCGGGACGTCGCCGACGTCGCCGAGGCCGTGGAGGAGGTCGGACGCGGCGCCGGTGGGGGCGTCCGCCACGGCGGCAGCGCACGGGGGGGTGACGACCGACGTCGGGCGGCGGGCCCAGGGGCGCGGGGACGGCACGGCCACGGCGCGGCGCGGCGGCGGCGGCATGCATGCCGCCGCCGCGCGCGCCGGCGGCGCGGCGCGGGGGAGCGCCCGCATTGGGGCGGGGTGTGTGTGCGCGCCGGGCGGCGGGCCAGCGGGCGGGGAGTGTGCGGCATGGCGCGGCGCGGCGGCCGGCGCGCGACCCCGACCCGCGGCGCGGGCGCAGGAGGGGGCCCGAGCCGACCGCGCGGCGCCCGCCCCGACCGCGTGGCGCCCGCCGGGGCGGCCTCCTTCGCCTGTGCACCATCCACTTGATCCATTTGGCGCCTGACTTGGCCCCACGCGCCAACCGCCGGGTGCGGCCGCCGGCTGTCGATGCATCGACAGTTGAAGCGCCTGCAGATGGCCCCGTGCGCGCGCTGGCCCGCCAGCGCGGCCGCGCTTGAGTGCTAGACGTGGTCCGAGCGCGGGAGCGGCCGGCGGGCGCCGGGCGGCCGCGCCGCGCGCGGCGGCCGCGGCAGCCAAACCTACCCTGAAGCGTGGCGGACCGACGCGGCGTCTGGGCCACAGCCTCCGGGCGTCCGTCGGGAACGGATCCCCGGTCGGGCTGGTGGGCCAGAGCCGGGCGGAGAGGACGAGGCTCTCGCCGCCCTTTCACACCGCCCCTCCCCATCGCCCCCGCGCGCCGCCTTCCACTGCCCCCATGGTGCGCCCCCGTGTGTTGCGCGCCCGCCTTGGGTGGCGCACAGGGCCGGGAGCGGCCTGGGCGGCCGCGCGCCGCCCAGGCGGTCCGCGCCGGCGGTCCGCGCCGCGTCCGCGCCCGCGCGCGGCCCGCCCAGGCCGCGCGCCGCGCCGTTGTGGCAGATGTCGAGCGCTCGCTCGCCTTGTGCGCTTGGATGGGCCTTCGGAGGCCGCGGCGGCCGCTTGCGGCGCCGCCGGGGCAGCGATCGGCGCGCCCGCCCCCGCCTCACGCTCGGGGATGCCTCGCCCGCCGCCCCGCGGCGGTGGAATGGCGCGCCGGCCGCTCACCGGGGCGCGGGGAGGCTCCGACGCCCGCGGCGCGACGGGCGCCGCCGGGCGCGCCGAGGCGCTTCCCCGAATCTGCCGCCGCGCCCACGCCCCTCCTCCCTCCCGCTCCCTCTCCCTTAGATGCGGGCCACCAGCCTCGCGACCCTCCTCGCCCTGGCCACCACCGCGCACGCGGCCTTCGACTGGGGCGAGATGTCCAACGTCGGCGCCAAGCAGACCGGCGACGCCACCTTTTACGGCCACGACATGGACCAGGTAGGAGAAAGAGAGGGAGAGGGAGAGGGAGCGGGAGAGGGAGAGGGAGAGGGAGAGGGAAGAGGGGCCTGGGAGAGGGAAGAGGGGCCGGTCAACGCCGGCGCGCTCACCCCTCCGCGCCCGCTCCTCCCCCCCCCAGGACGCCAAGGGCGCGTGCTCCTTCAACGAGAATTTCGCCAACACGATGTCCACCTCGCCCTGGACCGCGGGCACGATGGTGACGATCGCGCTCAACCACGACCAGTTCAACGGCGGCAAAGGGTGCGGCACGTGCATCATGTACCGCGGCCTGGGCGGCGGCGTGGGGGTGACGCCGCTGTCGACGACGCAGTGGACGATGGGCATCGTCAACAACCAGGTCAGTGAGAGAGGGGAGGCGGCGGGGAGAGGGCGAGAGGGAACGAGGCGTGACCGCACTTTGCCCGCCCACACCCACACCTCCCCGCTCCCCTCTCCTCCCTCCCAGTGCCCCGAGTGCGAAAAGGGCTCGATCGACCAGAACATCAACGGCGACGGCCGCTGGAGGGTGGAATGGTTTGCGGTCCCCTGCAACGTGGGCGACTCCAAGATTCGCTACTCGCGCATTTCCACCCTGGGCCCCGAATACTGGGCCCTCGTCGTCTCCAACACGCGCGTGCCCGTCGCGTCCGTCCAGATCAAGGTGGACGGCGCGTGGCACACGCCGCACTACACGACCAACAACCAGTGGGTGTGGCCGGGCCAGTCGGTCAACCGCAAGTGGAACGACGCGACCGACTTCCCCATGCCCATCCGGGTCACGTCCGTGACCGGCGACGTCATCGAGGACGTCATCCCCGCGGGCGGCAACGGTTTCGGGGCCAAGCAATTCAAGGCCGTCGGCGGCAACGTGTTCGAGTCCCAGACCCTGCCCGGCTACGGCAAGCGCGCCAACAACTACGCCGCCTTTGTCCACCCGCCCGTCCCCGCGGGCATGACCATGTTCAAGCCGGAGACGCCGGCCGAGGCGACGGGCACCGAGGCCAACACCGGCAAAACGTACAAGGTGGCCACCATCTACGTCAAGGACGGCGAGCAGTGCGGCGGCATGGCGGGCGCGTGCCAGCCGCGGGACGTGGGGCAGCCCACGAAACCGTGCATCGCGTCCAAGTGGCCGCTCGCGGTGTGTGCGAACGCCGATTCCGTCTGCCTCCCGTCCGAGGGCGAGGGCAACTTTGGCAACGCCAAGGACGCCAAGTTCTTCCGGTGCGCGCCCAAGGGCGGCGGGTCGGCGTCGGGCGACGCGACGGGGGTGAGCATCGCCTCGTCGGCGGCGTCGTCGACCGCGTCTCCCGCGGTCGCCACCGGCGGGCGCCGCCTGCTGCTGGACGCGTGAGCGCCGAGCGCCGGGGCGGCCCCGACTCCGCCCTGCCCCACCACTATGTTTTTTCGCAGGGCGCGCGCGGCGGCGCCCCTTACGGCGCCGCCGCCGCCGCCGCCCCCACACCACCATCCATTTCTTTGTGCACGCTTTCCCGGGCGCGCGCATACGCTTGCTGCCACCCCCTGCCACCCCCCGCCCAACGACGTACACACCCCATCCTCTTTCTAGCGGCGCGTCGCCGGCGCCTCGGCGCGCCGCACGCGCCGCGCGCGGCCACCCCGGCCGCGCACCCCCCCCCCTTCATTCCGAGCCCCCCACATCTCCCCGGCGCGCGCTGCGCTTCGCGCCGCGCCGGGCGGCGGCCTCGTGACGCCCCCCCGCTATCCCCCCCCCCCAAACGCATCCCCTACTACCCCCCTCGATACTTACGTGTAGCTAACGCGCGCTGCTCCGGCATACAAACACAAAACGGGAGAGGGAGCGCGGCGGGCGGTTGCACGGGGCGCCCCTCACCGCTCTCGCGCCGCAAACGCCGCGCGCCAGAGCGCGCCCGCCGCGCCGTCCACCCCGCCCACCACCGGCGCCGCCAGCGCGCCCGCCAGCGCTGCACCCGCGGGCGCGGCCCGGCCGGGAGGGGGCGGCGGCGGCGCGCCGCCCGCGGGCGCGGCGCGCGCGGCGCCGGCGAGCAGGCCGCCCGGCGACCCGTCGCCCGCGACCGCCGCCAGCTCGCCGCCCGCCAAACCCAGCAGCAACGCCTCCCCGTCGGCGGCGGCGACCGCGGCAAACGCGGGGTCGCGCGTGCGCAGCTCGAGGCGGGCGACGCCGGCCGGCGGCGGCAGCGCGAGCGGGGGCGCGCCCGCGCCCGCGCCCTCTTCTCTCTCCTTTTCCGCCTGCCCCACGTACGCCGTCGCGGCCACCCACACCGGCCACCCGGCGGGCGAGCACCCGTGCAGGAGCGCGGAGAAGCCGGCGAGGCCGGGTAAAGGGGCGTGCAGCACGAGCGCGAGGCGGCCGCCGCGCGCGAGCGCGCCGACGAGCGCGGCGGGCCCCTTTGCGCCGCGCCGCGCGCAGGCGCCCGCGACGGCGGCGCACGGCGGGCAGGCCGAAAAGGACGCCACCGCGGCCGCGGCGTCGTCGTCCGCGGGCGGCGCGGCGGGCATCCAGTCGGCGGGCGAGATGGAGAGGGAGCCGCCGAGGCGCAGCGTCGCGGCGTCCGCCGCGCACAGGCCCGCCGGCGCCTGAGCGCCCTGATTCCCGACGTCGAGCCTCGCGGTGACCGCACCCGCACCATGCCCGGTCGCGGCGCCCGCGGCGCGCCACTCAAACCGCTCCCCCGGCCGCAGCGCTGGCAGCCGCACTGCCGCGCGCCCGCGCGCGGCCGCCACCAGCGCGCCGCCCCACTCGAGCACGACCCAGGTGCGTGGCAAAGATGGGGACACTGTCCCGATGGCGACACACGCCAGGGAGACGCGGCGGGTGTCGGGGTAGAGGGTGGCGGTGAGCGTGAGGCGGACCGGGTCGCCGACGCCAGCCAGGTCGAGAGGTGGGAGCTCGATCGGGGCACCGAGAACGGGCGCAGGCCCAGGCGCAGACCCGGAAATCAGCCGCGCAATCTCGGTGGGGCCAGCGACGCCGACGCCGGCCACCGGCGGCAACGGCCGCGCCGCGCGCGGCGCCGCCCTCTCGAGCCCCGCGCCGACGCCCGCCACGAGCGCGGCGTGCCGCCTGCCCAGGGGTGCGCACGCCAGGGCGGCGCCGGCAGGGGCGCCCATGGGGCAGATAGAGAAGCCGCCGTCGAGCAGGGCGGACAAGGGGAGAGGAGGAGCAGGCGGCGGGGGCGCGTCGCCGTCGCCCGCCGCCCCTCCCCTCGCCAGCGCGGCCGACAGCACCGCCGAGGCCCTGGCCGCCCGCTCGCGCGTGTCAGGCGGCGCGCCGCTGGCGCCGTCGGCGTGGGGCGCGGCGACGGCGGCGACCGCAGCGGCGAGGTCGCGCGGGCCGCCCGCGCGCGCGTCGGCCGCGAGCCAGCCCGCGATCAAGGCCGACGCGGCCTCGAGCACGGCCAGGCCGACGGCGACGGCCTCAGAGCGCGCTGCGGCGGTGGGCACAGGGGGTAGGGGTGGCGGCGCGGCGGGGGAGGAGTAGGGGTTGCCGCCGCCAGCGCTCGCTTGAGCCACCACCAGCGTCCCTGCCGCCGCCGCGGCACGCGCCGACGCCCGCCGCATCCCACGCCCCGCCGCCTCGCCTGCGTCCAGCTGGTCGTCCGCCGCGCGCAGGAGCAACGCCCACGCGCGCCCCGCGCGCGGCGGCAGGTCGAGCCCCGCGGCCGCCGCCCACAGCGCGCGCGGGCGGGAGGCGGGCGCGATGGCGCGCCAGTGGACGAGCAGGGAGGTGAGCAGGCGTTGGAGGGCGGCGCGGTGGGTGGGGGGTGTGAGGGTGAGGGCGTGCGCGAGCGGCGTGGGCGGCGCGGGGGTGCCGCCGTCGACGGCCGTCATGTTGGAAGTCGTCCGATCCGGCCCGCCGCGCGGCGTCGAGCCGTCGGCCGACGCCGACGCTGTGCCGTCTGCCGCGCCGCCGTCGTCGCCGTCGTCGGCGGCCGCCGGCTCGAGCGCGCGCGCCACGCGCAGCGCGTCCACCAACAAGGCGAGCCACGCGTCGACGGGCGCGGTCGTGGGCGGCGCGTGGGGCGAGGGCGGCTCCGCCGCGCCGGCCGCAGCGTTCCACCCCAGGCACGCGCGCGAGCCCTGCAGCGCGATGCGCGCGGTCGCCAGCCAGTCGTCAGCGAGGCCGGGGAGGGGGTTGTGGACGCCCGATCCCGCTTTCAGGGCTTCCCGTGCCGTGAGCGCCGCCGCGCGCGCTGCGGGCGCGCGCGCCGCTGCGCCAAGCAGCGCCACCACGAGCTCCTCTTTGAACTCGGGCGGCGGCGGCGGTGTCGCGGGATCCGCCCATTCCTCACCCCGCACCAAGGACGCGAGCGCGGGCGCGGTGAGCGCAGCTTTGAGCTCGCCGCCGGGCGCGGGAGCGCCGCCACGGCGCGCCGCGCGCGACGCCAGGTCGGCCGCGACGAGCGCGGTCCAGGCGGCTGCGAGGAGGGCGGTACGGTCGGAAGCACGTGGCAGGTCCGCCGCTTTCAGCAGCAGGCGGCGCGCAGCGCGCGCGCGGTCGGGCGGCGCGAGCGCGGGGAGCGCGGAGGCCGCGGCGGTCGCGAGCTGCGGCCGCGCGGGCTCCAGGCCGGGCCGCGCCCACGCGCACGTGAGCGCGGCTGTGACTGCTGCCGCCGCCGAAGCAGCAGGCCCCGGCGCGGCCGCGCCGCAGCCGCCCGGCGCGGGCGCCGCCGCGAGCGCCGCGACGCGCGCGAGCGCGACCGCGCCGTCGGCCGCGGCCACGGGGTCGGGCAGGGTCGTGACGCGGGTGGCGTAATCGGCGACGGCGGCGTAGGTCCAGGACGGGGGAGCGGGGGAGGCGTCGTCCGCGTCGTCGGCGCAGAACGCGAGCGCCGCCGCGGCACACCGCGCCACCGCCGCCCCCCCGCCCGGCGCCAGGCGCGCCCCAGCCTCGAGCACGGCAGGCATCCCGGCCATCAGGGCGGCGACGACGGGGCGCAGGGCGAGGGCGTGCGCGCGGTCGGCTGCTCCGCCGCGCGGCGGCCGCGCGTCGAGCGCGTCGGCCAGGCCCGCCGCCGCCGCGGCAGCGACGGTGGGGTCGTCGTCCAGCAGGGCATCGCCCAGCGCGTTCGCCGCCGCGGCCGCCGCGGCGGGTCCGCCGGGGGCCTCCAGAAAGGCGGGCCGCGCGAGCAGGCGCGCGGCGGCGCGCGCGGCGGCCGGCCGCGCGCGCGCCGGCCCGCCCTCCAGCGCCGGCACCACGCGGCACCCAGCCCCGCCACCTCCAGCCGGCAGCGCCAGGCGGGCCAGGGGCGGCGGCAGCGCGCCCAGGGCGGCGAGCGCCGCCGCGCGCACGTCGGCCGGCGCGCCCGACGCCGCCCCGAGGTCGCTCTCGGCCGCCCCCAGCAGCGCCTCCCACCCCGCGTCGTCCAGCCGCCCCGTCGCCGCGCCCGCGTACGCCAGCACGCGCGGCAGCGTGGGCGGCCCCGCCGCGCCGGCGGCCGGCGCGGCCGCGTCGTCGGCCGCCGCCACGAGCAGCGGCCCCGCATCCCGCCCGCACGCCGCCGCGTTGAGCGCCTGCAGCATGCCGGTCACCACCGCGCCGTCGGCCAGGGTGCCGGCGCGCGAGCCGTCGGTGGTAGTCATGGTCTCTCGTTCGTGTTCCTTTTCTCACCGCCCTTGTCCCTGCGTCGCCTCCCGGTACTGCGCCGCTGCCACGGGAAACGCGGCCTCAGCGCCTGTCAGCGTCGCGTCCCTCAACGCCGCCAGCGCGGCCGCCTTCCCTTTGGCGAGCTGGTTTGCGCGCGCGCCGCGCCGAAACGCGGCCGCAGTGAACTCGTCGGGCGACCCGCCGTCGTCCAGCGCGGCCAGCAGCTCGACCGGGACGTCGACCGACGTCGCGGCCGGGTGGTCGGTCGCGAGTGCGCCCAAGCCGTGGTGCAGGGCGGTGCTGAGGAAGGAGGAGAGGCGGTCGGCACGCGCCGCGCGGCCTCTCCCCTGTCCCCACCCCCTCCCTCCTTTCTCTCACATCTGGGTCGCCAGCTGGTCGGCGTCGCCGTTGAACGAGGCGAGGGAGGCGTCGACGGCGTCGATCTGAGGGGGCGCGGGGATGGTCGGCGCGCGGCGATGGGCGCGCCCCGCGCGTGCCGCGCCCCGCTGCCCCTCTCCCACCTGCACAAGGAGCGCCTCGATGTCAGCTTTGAGTCGGTCGCGCGGCTGCGCCATGAACGTGAAGAGTGGGGGGCAGCAGCGGCGGCGCCTGCGCAGAACGGACGCTGCTTCACACGGCCGCCCCACTCCCTCCAACCCTCTGCCCCACTCCCAATCCCTCGTCGGCCGCCCTCAAATCGGTGGAACTAATTTTGGAGTCGCCGCCGCCCCCCCCGACCAGGCCGACGACCGCAAGCGCGAGCGGGGGCAGCCCGGCCGCCACCCGCCCCGCGCAGATGCGGTCCCCTCCTCCCACCGTCTCCTGGGACACGACCAGGGCGGTCATGGCGGGGTCGACGTCGGCCGCGGTGGGGGCGGCGGGGTCGAGCAGCGGCGCGGTCTCGACCGCGAGAGCCGGGCGGACAGCGACAGCGAAGGAGGCTGCGGCCGCCTCCCGGGTGGCGTAAGGTTGCAGCCTCTCTTTGTGCGCTTTGCCGGCGAGCAGGGCGTCGCCGGTGACGCCGACGAAAAGTGAATCCCGCGCGAGCAGTGCGGACGCGGCCAGCAGCAGCCTGTGGCCGGCGTGCAGGCGGTCAAAGGTGCCGCCCACCGCGACGCGGGTGTAGGGGGGAGGGGGGGTGGAGGGCAGGGGCGGGCGAGCGGCGGGCGGAGGAGGCGGCGGCGGCGGCCCGACGACCCCCACCGCCTCCAGCCGCAGGCGCGGCAGTTCCTCGGGGCGCGCCGCGTTCAAAGCGTCCATCACCTCGGTGGCCCGCGCCCCGGCATCAAGCACGGACGCCAGCTCCGGCAGCGCGGCAACCGCGCCCCGCCCCCACCCCGCGCACGGCACGAGCGGCACCGCGTCCGCGGTCGGGCCGGCGGCGGCCACGGCGCAGTAGGCGTCGCGCAGCGATTCCAGCAGGGCGTCGGTCGGCGGGTGGGTGCTCGGGAGGTCTACAAGAGGGCAGGGGGTTGAGGCACGCGCCTCTCTCCTCCTCCCTCCTGCCTCCTCCCTCTTCTCGCTCACCGTCAAAATAGAGCAGCACGCGACCACCGTGGCTCTCCGCCACCGCCGCCTGCAGCGCCGGCAACCAGTCGCGGCTGGAGCCGTCGCCGGGGACGAGGAGCAGGGTGTCCCGGGCGGCGGTTGGGGGGGGCATGGCCGGCGTGGCTCGTGCGGGAGGGAGGCGGGGCGGGACGGGAGGGCGGGCGCCGCGGACCGCCCGCATCTGGGACCGGCGCTCGGCTCGCTTCGCCACTCCTCTCTTCCCGCGCTCGACGGGACGCGGATGACAGTGTGACAAGTGACGACAAGTGACCATCTCCCATACTCGACAACCCCTTAAAATCAGAGAGTGTAATCGTGGCGCTGCCGCGGCGGCGGCAGAGGCGGCGCCTGCGACGACGGCGCGGCCGACACGCCGTTCGGCGTCGCCCCGGGCGCCGCCGCCCCGCCCGCGCCCCGAGGCGAAATGGTCGCCGGCGCGGAGCCCCGCCACACGGCCTGCGGCGCGTCGCCCGCGCCCACGCGGCGCGCGCGAGCCGGCTTCAAGTCGGGCCGCTTGCACGCCGCGTGAAGGGCGACGAGCGCCGCTCCAAACGCGAGCGCGAGCAGGGCGCGTCTGGCGGCCGCAGCGCCGGCCGCCCAGAGCAACAGAATTCCCACGCCCGCGAGCCCCGCCGCCGCGCGCGCGCGCGGCACGCCCGCCACCGTGAGCCTCGACCGGCCGTGGGGGGCGCCGCCCAGGCCGGCGGTCGCGCCGGCCGCGGCGCGCAGGCGGGCGGCGGTGGGAGGGTGGACGACGCGCGCCGCGCGCGCGACGGCAGCCGACGCGGCGGCCGCGCCGCCGTCGTTGCACAGACAAACAGCCGCACAGAGCATTCCATGCGCCAGCTCAGCTTTCAGCGACCGCACGGAAGCGACCGCGCCGAGCGCGGCGAGCGTCCAGGCGTATAGGAGCGCGTGGCGGACCGCGTTGGCAGACGCGCGGGCCGCCAGGTCGTCCGCGGACGCGGGTGGCGGCACAAAGCCGGTCATGCACGTGGCCAGGGTGGGCGGCGGGCCGACCAAGTCGGCCTGGGAGGGGGCGGGGCGGCCGGGGAGGTCGGCGTCGCGCGGCGCGCAGCGGCCCGAGCACGCCGCCCCGCCGGCTTTTCGTCTCTCACCTCCCGCCACGCGGCGACCGCGTCCGACCATGTGACTGCCTCGTCGCGGGCGTCCATTGGAGAGGGCGCAGCGCGCGCGGCGCGGACGAATGCGCGCGCGCGCGCGAGCCCCAGTGCGCGCCGGCTCCCGGCGCTGGCGGACGCGGTGCGGGCGGGGCGCAGCCTCCTCGCCCGCTTCAACTAGCGACGGGCGGGGCCAAGGCGCGGGAGTGGCGGGGCGCGGCTGCGGGCGACGCACACACCGCCGCGGCGCCATGCCCCGCTAGCTGCCGCTTGCCCGTCTCCAGGCCGCGCGCGGCCGACGGCGAGCCGCGCCGGCTCGATGGCGGCGCCCGCGCTGGCGCGCACACCGCCGCCGCCGCCTTCTCCCCCTCCTTCCCCCGCCCTGGCCGCCCTCCCCCTTGTCGTCAAAGAGATTATCGCCGGCGGCGCCGCGGGCGCCACCGCCAAGTCCTGCGTCGCCCCCCTGGAGCGCGTCAAAATCCTCTTCCAAACGGGGAGGCTGGCAGGGGCGAGTACGGGGGCATCTCTCGCGTCCATTGCGCGCGCGGAAGGCCTGCCCGGCCTCCTCCGGGGCAACGGCGCGTCGGTGGCCCGCATCGTGCCCTACTCGGCGCTCCACTTTGGCGCGTATGAGCGGTACAGGTCGGCCTGCGTCCGCCGCCTGGCCCTCAACCCGGCGTCCGTACCTCCGGCCGTCGATCTCGTCGCCGGGGCGGCGGCGGGCGCGACGGCGGTGGTGGCGACGTATCCTTTAGACCTCGCGCGCACCCGCCTAGCCTACGCGACAGAGGGCGGCGTCGGAGGCTCCACCCCTGCCCCTGGCGGCGCTCGTCCCCGTCGCCCTCACCTCCCGCGGGCCACCATCCGGTCGACGCTCGCCGCGACGCTCGCTGCCGACGGCCCCGCCGGGCTCTACCGCGGGATGGGCCCGACACTCGCGGGCATCCTCCCCTATGCAGGGCTCAAGTTTTACGTCTACCAAGCGGCCAAACACTCGCACGCCGCGAGCGCGGCGGCGGCTGCGGCGGCCGAGGGAAGCGGCGGCGCGCCTCCCCCACCTCGCCGCCCCCCGATCCTCCTCACCCTGGCCTACGGCGCCGGCGCCGGCTTGATCGCCCAAACCGTGACCTACCCCCTGGATGTCGTGCGGCGCCAGATGCAGGTGCAAGGCTTGCCCGGCGGTGCGGCGGGCCCTGCTGCGACGGCGGCCGCGTTGCCAGGGGGGGCGGGCCCGGCCTCGACCAGCTATTCCTCGACACTGGACGGCCTGAGGCGCGTCCGCGCGGCGGGCGGGTGGCGCGCCCTGTTTGCGGGGGTGTCGATCAACTACATGAAAGTGGTCCCGTCCACCGCCATAGGGTTCACCGTGTACGACGGTCTCAAGGGGGCCATGGGGCTGCCCCACAACCTGTGATTTGGGAGGGAGAGACGCGTGGTTTCAGGGCGTTTTGTTTGAAATGGGGCAGCGCGTTTCAAGTCGCCACTCTCTCTCCCTCCCTCCCACCTCTCTAGGCCGCGCGCACGCCCACGAGCCCATCGTCCAGCATGGACCCCACCTCCACCGCCAGCCGGTGCAGGGGCAGGCCGACGACGTTGAAATAGCACCCGTCGATCGAAGAAACAAAACACGCCGCCGCGCCCTGCACCCCGTACGCGCCTGCTTTGCCGGTCGGTTCGCCGGTCGCGACGTAGGCCGCGATGGCGGCCGGGGTGAGGGGGGCAAACGTGACGGCGGTGGAGACGCAAAAGGAGCGGGTGGTCGGTGGCGCGCCGCGGCGCAGCGCGACCAGGCACACGCCCGTGTGCACCGCGTGCGACGCGCCCGAGAGCGAGGTGAGCATGGCGACCGCGTCGGCGTCGTCGGCGGGCTTCTCGAGGATGGCGCCGGTCGGCGCCTCGACGACGGTGTCGGCCGAGATCAAAAGCGCGTCGAGCGAACCGCCGCCAGGCCACGCGGCGTCCCGCTCCATCTCCGCCACCACCGCAGCCGCGACGTCGGTCGCTTTGGCGGCCGCGGTCGCGGCCGCGTAGGCCGCGCCGCGGCCGCGGGCCTGGAGAGGAGGAGAAAAGGGGGGGCGCGCGTCGGTCGCGCCCCGGAGTCGCCGACCGCTCCGCCTGCACTCCTCCCCATTCCCGTGTCCCCATACCTTGGGCAGGTCTTCGGCGAAGGACGAGGGGCGCACGTCGAACGACGCGAGGCCGGCCTGGCGGAGGAGGTCAGCGCGGCGCGGCGAGGCGGACGCCAGAATGACACGCGTGCGCGCGAGGGCGGGCAGGCGGTCGAGCAGCATTGCGTGGGGCGCGAGCGCTGGGCGCCCGAGAGTGACGCCGGCGCTCGCCGCCGTCGATGGCCGGCGACGGCAGCCCCTGCGCCTCCACACACCGCGCCCTTCCCTCCTTTCGCACGCGTCGCGTGCAGCGTCGGTCGACGCGCCCGGCACCGCGCTCGGCGCACTCCCGACTCCCCCCGCCGCGCCGGATGGAGCCGTCGCGGCGCGCCGCGTGACCGATTGGCTGACGCTGCCCACGCCTTGCACCCGCCATGGGCGACGCCATGGACACGACGCCGCCCACGAGTGGCGGCGGCGACGCGCGTCCTCTCCCGGCCTGGCTGGGGCCTGCCGCGCCGGCCGTGCTGACGGCTGAAGCTGTGGCGGTTCTCAGCGCCGGCGGCGACGAGGTGCGGGCGTTGGGTGGTGGGCGGTGGAGGTGGCGGCCGCGGGCGCGGCGACCGCCGGTCGCCGACGCGCTCCCCGTCCCCTTTCAGCCCATCCTACTGCCGCCCTCGGTCGCCGCCGCCGCCGCCCCCCATCTTGCGCTAGAGCTCGTGTGGTCCGTCGCCCGCGGCGCGCTGTCGCCAGACGCTGCGACGGGCGCGGCGCGCTCCTGGGCGGCCGCCGGCGACGACTGCCGGCCCGCGCTCTCGCGCGCCCTGGCCGACGCGCTGTGGGCGGTCTGGGCCCAGCTGGAGGCCGCGGAGGAAGAGGAAGGAGCACCATCCCCCTCGCCCTGCGCCGCCGCGCGCTCGCGCGTCGCGGCGACCACCACCGCCCTCCTCGCCACCCCCCTCCTCGCCCGCCCCGACCTGCTGCGCGCCGCCGACGGCACCCTCCTCGCCGCGGCCGGCGCCGTGCCCGACGGCGACGCCTGGCGCAAGCGGGAAGTGCGCGCCAACACGCGCGCAGCCTACACCCAGCACAAGCACAACCTGCTGCGCGAAGATGGGGAAGGGTGGGCGAAGCTGTTGACGCTGCTGTTTGGGCTGGAAGATGGGTCGGACGCGGCTGCTGTGTCGGCGACGGCCGACGCGGTCACCTCTCTGATCGGCGCGTTTGACCTCGACCCGCACCGCGCGGCCGACGCCGTCCTGGACGCGGTGCAGGAGCGGCCTGGGGCAATGGAAGCGGCGCTGCCGGGCCTGCTCGCCCCTTTCTCGGCGGGCGCGGTCGCACACGCGCTCGGCGCGCGCGTGCGCCGCGCGGCGGCCGCCGCGGCGGCCGGCCTGCCGCCCGCCTCGGACTCTGGCCTATGGCCTGTCGCCGCTGCCATGGTCGACAGCGGCCTCGTCCCCCTCGACGCCCTGTGGCCGCACCTGTCCCCCGACGACGGCGAGTGCGCGGCCGCCGGCGCGGCCGCGCAGACCGCCCTCGCCGCCGCCGCCGCCGCCGTCGGCCGCATCTCCCTCGTCGACGCCGACGGCGACAAGGACAAGGAGCGCGACCCCAAGGCGGGGGCGGGGCTGTCGTCGGCGCGCATGACGCTCGACGCGCGGCCGCTCGCGGCGTTGGCGGCGGGCGGGGACGACGGGGGGCGCGCGAACCAGAAGCTGGCCCTGCTGGCGGCGTTGCTGGAGCGCCGGTCGCCCGCCGCGGCCGCCTCCGCTGCCTCCATCTCATCCGGCCTGCGCGCCGCGGGCCTCGACCCCGCGGCGCACCCGCCCGTCGCGCGCGCGCTCGCCGCGCGCGCGCTGGCCTGCCTCGCGTCCGTCCCCGGCGCCGCGCCGCCCGGCGCGCCCCGGTCCCTGGGCGCGGGCTCGACGGCGGCGGCGTCGGCGGCGTCGGCCGCGGATTTCCCCGAGCCCGCGTTTGGCGACCTCCTCGCACTCGGCCCGCACCTCTTCCACTCGCCCCCCCTGCTCGCGTCCGCCTGCCGCCTGTTCTCGGCCGTCGTCGCCGGCAACCTGGAGCGCGCCCGGGGTGGCGACGCGGGCGCGCGGGCGGCCCTGGCGCGCGCGGACGACTTGCTCGCGCGCGCGCTCCTCCCGGCGACCTCCCTCTGCCCCGCCAACCCCGCCACCGCCGCCCAGCTCTGGGCCTGCCTCGCCCCTCTCCCCTACGCCGACCGCTTCCGCGCGTTCGCCGCGCACCGGGCCGCGACGGCGGCGTCGCCCCTGCTGTCGGCCGCGGCGCGGCTCGCGGTCGTCGAAACGCGAAAAATTCTGCGCCGCCTGCACGCGCCCGCCGACCGCCGCGACCGGCGCGACGCGTTGGCGCCGTTTGGCCGGATGCTGGGCAAGGCGGCGGCCGGCGCGCCGTTGGCGGTCGTCGCCGCGGTCGTCGCCCAGGCCGAACCCTACCCCAACATGATCGACCCCTGCGTCGACGCCCTGCGCTACGCGGGGCCTCTCGCACTCGACTGTTTGACGTTTGTGCTCATCGACAGGCTGGCCTCTTCAGGCCGCCCCAAACTCAAGGAGGACGGTGTCAACATCGCCGACTGGCTTGCCGCGCTCGCTTCGCTCGCAGGCACGCTCTGCCGCCGCTACGACGGCGTCGACGTACGCGCCCTGTGCCAGTACGTGGCCAACACGCTGAAAGAGTCCGACCCGTACGACACGCTCGTGCTGTCGGAGCTGGTGGCGACGATGGCAGGCATTCCGCCGACGCCCGACCTGTCGGAAGGGCAAGTCGCGGCGCTGGCCGGCGGGCCGACGCTGGTGGAAGCGGCCCTGTCCCTGTCGACCGGGTCGCGCGCCGGCGGCGCCCGGGCGCGGGCGCGCGGCGCGGCGAGGCTGGCCGCCGCGCTCACCGCCGGCGGGCCGGCCCACGCGCTCGCTGTGCCGCTCTTCATCCTCCTCGCCCAGCAGCGCCACGCGGTCGCGGTGACGACCGCGTCCCCGCACATTAAGCTCATCGCGGAGCTGTACGACAAGACGCACGAGACCGCGGTGCAGTACGCGCGGTTCCTCGCGGGCGGCGCGATTCCGCCCGCGGTGCTCGCCGCGTCGCTCCCTTCTCTCGACGCCCTCACCGCCGACCACGGCGTCGACGTCGAGCTCGCGTTCGACGTGTGGCGGCCGCTGCTGCCGTCGGCGTCGCCGGCGGCGGTGAAAGCGGCGGCCGCGGGGAAGCAACAGAAGGAAAAAGAGGCTGTGGCGGGCGAGGACGGCGAGCTCGAAGACGGGGAAGCCGCGGCCGCCAAGGCGGGCGACGCTGCGGCGCCCACCACCACGACCGCGTCCCCTCTGGCCTGCGTCGGCGCGGCCGGCCTCACGTGGGACGCGTTCCTGGCCCAAGTCGAGCGCTGCGCCCCCCCCCGCGCCTGGCGCTCCCTGACCCCCGCGTTCTTCGCCACCTTCTGGCGCCTCACCCTGCACGACATCGTGTTCCCCGGGGACGCGTATGCGGCCGAGAAGAAGCGGCTGACTGCCGCGCTCGCCGCCAAGCGCCGCGCGGTCGCGACCGCCGAGGCCGAGCGCGCGGCGCGCGACCGCCCGGTGTGGCGGGGCGGGGCGTGGGCGCCGCCCGAGGACGTGCGGGCGCTGGAGGAGGACGTCAAGGCGGCGAAAAAAGAGGCGACGCGGCTTGCGGACACGGTGGCCGCCCTGGACGCGGAAGCGGCCGCCCACCGCGCCCGCGTCGCGGCCGTGCACGCCGGCCTGGCCGCCGACGCCCCCACCTGGCTCGCTGGCGTGCCCGACCCCGCGGGCACCGTCGCCACATTCCTGGAGCGCTGCGTCCTCCCCCGCGTGCTCCACTCGCCCGCCGACGCCGCGTTTGCCGCCGCCTTTGCCCGGCTGGTGCACAGTCTGCGCACGCCCGGGTTCTCCACCCTGCTCTACTACGACCGCACGCTGAAAGACGTGCTGCCCGCCATCCTCGCGAGCACCGACGCGGAAGCCGCGCGCCTCGGCGTCTTCCTGCGCGACACCCTGGCCCCCCTGGAAACCTGGCGCACCGACGCCGCCGCCTACGAGGCCGAGTGCGCGGGCGCGCCCGGCTTTGCGGCCGACCTGGGGGCCGGCGCGGGCGGCGCCCCCACGCCGCGCGCCGATTTCGTGCGCCTCTGCCACAAGTGGCAGCACCGCGCCGCGCGCGCTTTCCGGGACGCGCTCGGCACCGGCCAGCACGTGCACGCGCGGGCCGCGCTGCTGGTGCTCAACGCGTGCGTGCGCACGTTTCCCTGTTTGGCGGGCGTCGCGGCGTCGCTCAAGCGCGCGGCGGAAAAGGTGCGCGAGAGCACGGACCGGGAGGACGTCAAGACGCTGGCCAACATGTACGTCATGGCGCTCACGCGCGAGGCGGCGAGCGGGCGCATGCTCACGCAGGAGGCGTTTGGGGGGGGGGCCAAGGCGGGGGTTCGGCCGGCGTCGGCGGCGAGGCCCGGGAAGAAGGGCCCGCCGCCGGCGGCGGCGACGGCGACGCTGCGGCCGGACGCCAAGGAGTTTGTGCCTGGCCAGGGCAAGGGCACGGCGCCCGCGGGGGGCCAGGGCCCGGCCCGGCCCGCCGCGCGCGCTGCGCCCCCGCCGCGCCCGCCCCCGCCGGCCGGCGACCGCAAGCGCGACCGCGGCCCCGCCGCACCTACCGACGGCGACCGCGAGGCGTACGTGCCGCCCGCCAAGCGGGCGCGCGCCGACGGCGGCACGCTGCGCGGCGAGGCGCCGCCCGCGCCGGTGCCGCGCGGCGGCGACGACCGCGCACGCGGCGGCCGGTCCGACCGCGAGCCCGGCCGGTCTGAGCGCGACCCCGCGCCCAAGCGCGGGCGGGACGACTCGCCGCAACGGTCGGAGCACAGCAGCAAGAGGGCGCGCGGTGGAGCCGAGCGGCCGCGCAGCCGCGAAGCGACGCCGCCGCGGTCGGACGCCGACGCGGCCCGGTCCCGGCGGCGCGGCGGCCGCGGCGACAAGGACGAGCGTAAGGACGACCGCAGCAAGGACGAGCGCGGCAAGGACGAGCGCGGCGGCGGGTCCGAGCGCGGCGGCGGCGGCTCCGACCGCGGCGGCGCGCGCTCCGACCGCGGCGCCGCCCCCCGCCCCGACCGCGGCCGGGACGACCGCGACCGGCGCGACGACCGGCGGGACGACCGGCGCCGCGACGAGCGCGGCGGCCGCGCCGCGTCGCCCGTCCGCTTCGCCGCGACGCGAGCCGACACCGACAAAGCGACGCGCGCGCCCGCCCGCCGCCGTGGAGGAGGGGGAGGGGACGACCGCAAAGGTGGCGGCGGCCGGCGGCGGCAGTGAGAGACGGGGGGAGGGGGAGGCGTGTTGGAGAGAACGCGCGCGCGCGCGCTTGCTGCATCAGAGGCATCCCCCCACCAAGCGACCCCCCCCCGCGGGCCCCCCTCTCTCCCCCCCCGTCCCCCACCCCTCACGCCAGGTACCGGTACGCGGACGCCTTGTCCGGGTCGCGCTCCAGGTACTCTTGCTCGATGAGGTGTTCGACCTGCTTCTTGATGAGCCGCATGTCCGGCTTGAACACGCGCGACAGCTGCTTGACGACCTCCACGACGAGCTCGTTGTGGGTGAGCGCCTTGCGCGCCTTCATGACGCGCACGATGGCGGCGTCGACGGCGACGGTGCGGTCCTTGGCGACGTCCTCCACGACGCGCTTTTTGTCCTCCACCGTCGGCAGCGGCACGCGCACCCGGCGCATGCGGTCGGTGAAGCCGGGGTTGACGGCGAACGTGTCGGTCGGGGACACGCGGCGGGTGTCGGGCGTCTTGGCCAGGATCTTGTGCTTGAGCACCGAGAGCGACGCGAGCACGCGCGCCGCGTCCGCGTCGTCCAACCCCGACCGCGCCTTGACCTGGGCGTAGGTGAGGGTTTCGCCGGGCGCGTCGTTGAAGAGGTCGAGGACGGCGGCTTGGGTCGTGGCGAGTTGGAGGTCGATCGGCCGCGCGTCGAACGACGCGCGCACCGTCGCCGTCCCCTGCGAGAATTGCCACGTCAGCCGACGGTGTTGCTAGAGGAGCGGGGAGAGGGAGGAGGGGCATGGTGTCGGTGCGTGTGCGACGAGGGGAAGAGCGCGCGGCGCCC
>Ga0315288_10002392_pt1 | contig 24310 bp, 24 predicted proteins | sample YL17G11_20_MG_FD_203454 | JGI IMG/M metagenome (GOLD analysis project Ga0315288, IMG submission 203454) | Sediment microbial communities from Yellowstone Lake, YNP, Wyoming, USA - YL17G11_20 | ecosystem: Environmental > Aquatic > Freshwater > Lake > Sediment | place: USA: Wyoming | collected... | reverse complement strand
CTTCATTTCTTTTATTGCTTTATTGCCCAACCCCTCCAAATTTAAAAGATTATTTTCTGTCATTTTAATAATACTGGCAACGGTTTTAAGATGATTGGCTAATAACACATTTTGAGTGCGATTTGATAGTTTCAAATCTTCGATTTTGGTTTTTAAAACATCGTTCTCTTCCTCTTTTTCTTCAATTTCCTTTTTTATTATCTTCTTTTCTTCTTTTTCTTCTTTTGTTATTTTACCGATTGGCAAAGCCGCGATTTTAAAATGTTCAATTAAAAGATTGGCAGCATTAGTTAGTGCTTCTCCCGGTTTAATAGTGCCATCGGTTTCAATATCAAACTTCAGCCTGTTGTAATTGGTTTTATCGCCAACACGCATATCTTCAACTTCATAATTAATCATTTTTATAGGCGTAAAAATTGCGTCAACAGCAATACTGCCAACTTCTTGTTTTTGTCTTTTGCGTGATTCAATGGAAGAATAACCCAAACCCTTTTCGATAAAAATTTCTATTTCAAGAGATGTATTTTTAGAAGTTAAACTGGCAACATGTTGTTCAGGATTTGCAATTTCAACTTGAGAAACAAGTTTGATATCCTTAGCTTTTATTTCTTTTTCGCCTTTGGCCTTCAAGGTGACAATCTGTGATTCGTCGCCATGAATTTTAAATCGAATTTGTTTCAGATTAAGTATTATTTCAACTACATCTTCAGAAACCCCAGGGATAGTCGAAAATTCATGATTAACATCTTTAATCTTTATTGAAGTGATAGCAGCGCCAGAAAGCGAAGAAAGCATTACTCGGCGCAGAGCATTGCCAATAGTAAGGCCGTAACCGGGATAAAGCTCTTCAATTTCAAATATTGCCCGATTTGGTGAAATTTGTTCAACCAGAGAAGGCGTTTTTGGCAATGAAATGTTTGTTTCCATAATTTTTTAAATAATATTATTTATCGTGAATAAAACGCAATAATTGTGCTCATATTGAAATTTTTTGGTAAATCATCCGTTTTTGGTTCGTTCTTAATTTTTATTTCGAAATTCTTTTTTTCAATGTCAAGCCAGGATGGAGCGTCCCATTTCTTTAATTTATTGCTGAGTTCTAAAAATATGATTTTGTTTTTACTTTTTGGCCTGATAATAACTATATCGCCAATTTTAAGTTGGTATGACGGGATTGTGATACGTTTATTGTTAACTAAGAAATGCCCATGGCCTGCTAACTGCCGGCCAATAACCCTGGAAGAAACAAATCCGGCCCGAAAAACAACATTATCTAAACGCTTTTCAAGTGTTTTCAAAAGTATTTCGCCAGTTATTTCCCGTCTCTTTTTAGCTTCTTCAAAATATTTTTTTAATTGTCTCTCAGAAATTCCATAAGTAAATTTAACTTTTTGCTTTTCCAAGAGTTGATTGCCGAATTCTGATAAGGCCCGGCGCCGAGTTTTGCCATGCATGCCGGGTCTATACGGTTTTTTTAAGAAAGCCGACTTTGGCGAAAATGACCTTTCCGCCTTAAGACCCAGATTTTCACCAATTTTACGTGATAATTTTTCTTTTGGTCCCGTGTAACGCATTTAAACTCTCCTTACTTTCCTTGGCCTTGGCCCATTGTGAGGAATCGGCGTAATATCTTTTATTGAAGTAATATTTAAGCCATGGCTAATCAATGACCTTACGGCCGATTCCCGCCCGGAACCAATGCCCTTTATAAAAACATTTATTTCGGAAAGGCCGGCTTTTTTAATTTTTTCAAACACTGCTTCAACGACTTTTGAAGCGGCATATGGCGTGGCTTTTTTAGGGCCTTTAAATCCCAAAGAACCCGCTGAAGAGCTTGCCAGCGCCGATCCGTTTTCATCAGTAACGGTAATGATTGTATTATTATAGCTTGCTTGGATATAAACTCGCCCCCTGCTTATTTGTTTTCCTGTCTTAACAGGCGCTGTTTTTTCCGCAGTTTTTTCGGTAATTTCGCTTTCTTTCAAAAGTTCTTCTTCAGTTTGTTTTTTTATTTTTTTCTTTCCCATACTATTTTTATGTTTTTTCTGCTGATTTCTTTCGGCCCGAACCCATTGTTTTTCTGACATTACCGCGTCGGGTCCGAGAATTAGTTTTGGTTCTTTGGCCCCTTACGGGAAGACCGCGACTGTGGCGGTGGCCCCGGTAAGTACTGATTTCCTTCAACCTTTTAATATTACTTTGGATTATTCTTTTTAAATCACCTTCAATTTTGTAATTCTTTTCAACATAGTCTTTTAACCTATTTAACTCTTCAACAGTGAGATCTTTAGCTCTCTTGTCAGGATTAATTTTTAATTCAGTGATAATTTTTTTAGCTAAACTCCGGCCAATGCCATAAAGATAGGCTAATGAATAAATTATTTTTTTGTTATCCGGGATGTTTATTCCCGCAATTCTTGGCATACCCTGTAATTAATTTGCCGCGCGCAAAATTACGGCGAGCATTGTTGATTCTTTGTTAATTATTAATTTGTTGGTTAATTTAATCATATTTAGTTAGATTGGTTATTTTGCAGCGAGCCGTTCGGCAAATTAATTACGGGGCATATTACCCTTGTCTTTGTTTGTGTTTTTTTGTAGCACAAACAACATATAATCGCCTGTTACGGCGTACGACCTTGCATTTTGCGCAAATTTTTTTTACAGAAGCTCTAACTTTCATAAATTGATTAAGATCTTCTTGTTATCCGCCCCCGTGTTTCATCCACGGAAACCTCTACTTCCACTCGATCGCCCACCAAAACCCGAATAAAATTCAACCGCATTTTACCGGATAAATGAGCTAAAATTTCCCTGCTGTCGTCTAGTTTAACCTTAAAATTGGCATTAGGCAATGCCCCTATTACAGTTCCATTCATTGCCGGTCTTTTATTAACTATCACGGTAATTAGTTTTTGTCAACAATTATATTTATCTTGCCAGGGCTATCTGGAGCATGGCTGACCCAGAATGGCCAAAGCGAAATTGTAGCGCTACTTATAAAGCCTTTTCCGGAAATAAGCTCTCGCATCTCGTTTTCATTGCAGCCAACCAATTCTTTTTTTAGATTGTCAATATCAATTGCCATGGTAGCCACTTCATCAATATTATAAACAAAAAACAACTCCTTTTTCTTAAAATCAGTCTTAGTCGTTCGGGGATAGCTTATACTGTCTCCGAAATTAAAATTTTTCAAATCCGGATATTTATGAGAAACAAAATAATTCATTAACGCCTTAAAGTCGGTTTCGTTAAAAGCAATAGCCTGCCACATAATTTTCATTGTAATATTTACTGAATCTGCAATACTGCCTACCGGTACCGATGAGTTAAATTCCTGAATTTTAACACTGGAAGCCCCATTAATTAATTTCAAATTTGGGCCTCCTACAGTATTCAAATTATCGTTTTCAAGACCGGCAATTAATTCATTTAAAAGCTTCTGTTTGCTTTTTTCCAGTGTTTCCTCGGTTAATACAACTCTGCTGCTTGCCATAGATTCCATGCTTTTAGCGTAAAAACCGGCATATTTGGGCGAATTTTTGAATCCCGGAATTGTGAAATAGGAAGGGCCGATATTATATTCTTCGCCGGGTTGATCGGCTAAAACTGCTGCTCGTATAGAGCTGGGAGTCAATTTGGCTCCCGATACTTTAGCCCCCGGGACGATAATTGCATTTTGCAGCCGGAAAATTTTTCCATCTTTTGTCTCAAATCGCGTCTGGACAATCAATTTTTGAGGTGCCGAACTATAAGCGTTATAGATGTCTATAAAGCCACCGGCACGGGATATAACCTCTTGCTGATTATTGGACAGGTTTATGGTTTTATGCCCCGTTTTGCTTAATGAAAAATACTGACCGGGAATAATGCCATTTGCCAGATCGATAGTGCTGGCATTTTTACTAACGGCCACAGGAATACTAATTTTTACAGGAATAGTTTTTGCTGAGATTTTAATATTTGCCTCAGGTAGTAATAAATACAAGACCGAAACAAGCGAGAAAATACCAACAACAACCAATAAAACAGCCGCGCCTTTCAACGAAAAAGCTTTTTTTGGTATCGGCAAGAAAGTTTTCGGTACGAGATCATTATAAAAATTTTCAATGTTCTTTTCCAAATCCGGGTTATTGCTAACAGGTGGTTTTTCAAAAGTTTCATAAATTTGTGGTTCCACTTCTTCAAGAACAGGAAGCGGGTCGGATTTTTCGGAATAAATCGATTGAGGCGGTAAAATGTCTATAATTCTTTTTATCGCTTTGGCTTGACACTGGAAAGAAGAAGGGTTGAAAAGAGAAATATCCAACTTTTTGGCAAAAGCTTTTATTTCAGGATTTTCAGTAGCCAAAAATAACTGCCGGCCAATACTCTCGGCTTCTTGCTGAATAATTTTAAGCGATTCAGGACTTGCTGCAATAATGGAGTTTTTTGGCAAAATTATGCCTATATTATTTTGTTTAGCCCGTATTACCCGGTCAATCAAAACAGCAGCATCATCTTTTGTCCTGGCGCGAATTATTTCAATATTTTCTGGCATATATTACAAGTATATCGCAAATTTTTCTTTTATTCTATAATTATTCTTATCCTCCGCACTCCTGCCGATGAACCCTCCTCTTTAGTAATCTTAAAATAGCCGATTTTTCCGGTTGATTCCACATGCGGGCCGCCACAAAGCTCTTTTGAGTAGGCCTTGGACGGATCGGGGTCGCCAATTGAATAGACGTTAACTTCGTCCGGGTATTTTTCCTTGAAAAAAGCGCGAGCGCCTAATCGCAGGGCCTTTTCTTTAGGTATTTTTTTCATCGTTACTGGCAAATCGAGCTTAATTTTATTATTAACAATGTTTTCGATCTTTTTTATTTCTTCCAGCGTTAATTTCCGAGGGAAAGAAAAATCAAATCTGGCGCGTTCAGGCGTTATATCCGAACCCATTTGCTTTACTTCTGCTTCTTTTCCCAAAACATCATGTATTGCCTGATGCAGCAAGTGCAGTGCGGTATGCAATCTCGTAATTTTTTCTATATCTCCTAAATTTTGATTTTTAATTTTTGAATTTTGAACTTCTAATCCGTGTCCTCCGAATTTTTTTTCAGCGCCAGCCCGGGAAATTTCCTGATGTTTTTTAAAAGCCGTCTCCCATCCTGTTTCATCAATATTAAATCCTTTTTCCTTGGCAAGCTCTTTTGTTAATTCCATGGGAAAACCATAACTCTCATACAAATAAAAGGCATCATTTCCGGAAATGGTTCGATTCTGCTCACCATCTTTTTTGGAAGAAAACGTTTTTTCCAGTTCTTTCAGTCCCCTCTCCAAGGTTTTTAAAAATTTTTCCTCTTCTTTTTGAATGACCGTCAAAATATCTTCCCTCTTTACCGAAAGTTCCGGATAAAATTCTTTGTACATTTCTATAACTTTTTGAGCCAGGGGAATTAAAAAGTTTTTATCAAGACCTAAAACTTTTCCGTAGCGGATAGCACGCCGCAAAACGCGGCGTAAAACATACCCCTGGCTAATATTTGACGGTAAAACACCGTCAGCTATTAAAAAAGTGGCGCCGCGAATGTGATCAGCTATAATTCTTATTGCCCGCTTTTCATTTTTAATATCTTTATGTGGAATTGCTTGAATAATTGGCTCAAATAAATCAGTTTCAAAAATCGTCGGCACGCCTTGAACGGCCATAGCCAAACGCTCTAATCCCATGCCTGTATCAACGCCATTTTGTTTAAGCGATTCCAAAGTTTTGTCGGCGCGGCAATAATACTCGTTAAAAACAAGATTCCAAATTTCAACGCCATCAACATAAATTTCCGAGGTCGGCCCGCAAGGCCCTTCACTTCCCGTCGGGCCCCAAAAATTGTCTTTACGGCCGGCTTTTTTTATTTTATCATCGCTTAATCCCAACAATTTCCAAACAGCGATTGATTCTTTGTCCTCCGACATTTCGGAATCGCCCTCAAAAACCGAAACGTAGCAACGCTCCGGCGATATTCCCATTTCCTTGGTAATAAATTCCCATCCCCATTTGATAGCGTCTTCTTTAAAATAACCTGCCCCGACCCCATCTTGGGCGTCGGGGCCGCCAAAACTGAAATTGCCGAGCATCTCAAAAAAAGTTAGGTGCTGTTCGTCTCCAACTTCATTAATATCAGGCGTTCTGAAGCATTTTTGAATTGAAGCAGTTCGTTGTGAACCAAAATCTTTCATCGGGTTTTTTTCGGCAGTATAATATGGCTTGAATTGCTGCATCCCGGCGGTCGTCAAAAGCACCGACGGATCGTCTTTCGGCATAAGCAAAGACGAAGGCACAACTTTATGTCCTCTTTCTTCAAAAAATTCTAAAAATCTATTGCGTATCTCACTGGAATTCATGAATAAAAATTATATGTTAAGACGCGCCGCAATGGCAAAGTGGAGAAAATAATTATCAAGCGATGATGGGTTGGAGCGATACTCATTATCGCCATAGAAAAAATCACAAACAACTTCACGCATCCTTGCAATTTCCTTAGCACGATTTTTCCATCTTTTGTCAGAAAGCGTCAAATCAAAAAGTTCAAGCGCACGCTCAAGTGCTTTTTCTTTATGCTCTTTTTCATTCTTATTATGCCATTTTATAACCCTTCCGACTTCACTTCCGATATTAGCCATTTGTTCAGAAAGCGATAATTGAAACCACTTTTTATCATCAAAACTGCCCTTAAAAATGATCATTTTAATTATATTTTACCTGATTAAATTTTTTATAATATTTTTTATCTTTTTTCTGATTTCCGGATTTTCTATATCTCGCGAACAATTGCCTTGCGACGGACGGATATTAATTATGGAATCGAATTCTATCCATTTTTCTTCTGGCTCATCCGGGTATAAATTAATGCCCCAAAGATTTAATTGTTCAGAATCATTTTTTAAAAGTTCCGCTTCTTCGTCAGCATGTAACTCGCCGCCGACAGCCATAATACTTCGCTTTATATCTATAACCGCTTTTACCAAATCGCCAAAACGCCTTTTCGCTAACTGTTTTAATTCCTTTTTGGAAATTGTTTTCGTAACTATAATAATATCAATCATAGATGCAATTTTGGCATATTATTTAAATTTTGTAAAATAAAAGCCTCGGGCGGCTTTTGACCGCTCGAGGCGAGGAGCTTGATGGAGGAAAACCCATGCACGCCGCGCATCATCTTCAGTAAATCCTTTTAACTCCGAACCCCATCCTTTAACTTTAGACAATAACCATTCCTGCCATTCCTTACTCTCTTTTGTATACCTAATAAAAGTCAATAACTGATCGTAATCCCGCTCCAACAAAGAATTGTCGATCTCTATGTGTAAAAGAATCATATTCTTCACAGTGGTATCTGGATCAATCCCCAAACAAAAATTCTTAGCAATACGCCAAAAGGTTTCTTTTGAATAGAGATATATAAAATTAGAATTTCCTGAAAAACCGCCGTAGATACTATGGTTACCAGTTTCGCAAGATGGTCGTAAACCCTCCAGCATAACCTTGGATAAATCCTTACTGCGAGTAAAATGGTAGTAAACCATCCTATTCCTCCATCTTAAGACCTATTTATTTTGTATAACAATTTACCACAATTCCGTTAAAAAGTCAACTGACTGCTTTATAATTTTTTTATCCAAAATTTCTTTGCCAAATATTTCTTTATTGCTTTGTTTGTATAATAATTTAGCTATAGCTAAATTATTATAATTTTAAATTTTAAGCCAGTAATATTTCCTATCGTAATATCCGAACGATCGTCGTTGATTTCCGAAATTAAAAAATAAAAAAACCGCAACCTTTTTTCCCACTAATGTCCAGGACTCGGTTGGCATCTGATGTTCCTCCTAGGAATCTTAAAAATCACTAATTAAAAAGCTAATGACAAGATAGCATCTTAAAATACTGCCTGAAATACTGCCTGAAATACTGCCTGTCAAACAGAGGCTTGTACAGACCGCATAATCGTATATTGTGCGATCGTACATTATACGATTATTCCTCCGCCAAGCATTGTACCATCTTTAATGTAAAAAACGGCGCTTTGGCCGGGAGTGACAGCCCTCTGCGGCGTATCGAATACAACTTTTATGCTATTTCTACGATCGTAAGGATAGCATAAGTGGGACAAGACGAAACAGTTCTGCAACGGCTGGCGGTAGCGAATTCGCGCAAGACATTTTAATGGCAATTCCGGCGCTTTTCCAGAAGTCCAATTAATATCCTTAAGTGTTAATTTTTTGGAAAACAAGACCCTATCGTTTGCGGCCGCAACTATTAGGGCATTTGTTTTAAAATCTTTTTGCGCGACATAGTAAGGAACGCCGCCTCCGACTAAACCAATCCCCTTTCTTTGCCCGATGGTATAAAAACTTAATCCATCATGAATTCCGACTTTTTTACCTGCTAAAGTCAAAATCGAGCCCGGGTTTTTTCCCAATTTTTCTTTCAAAAATTCAGCAACATCAATTTCGCCGACGAAACAAACCCCTTGCGAATCGGGTTTTTCCGCCGTCGGTAAGCAGCATTTACTTGCGATCGCTCGTATTTGCCGCTTTGTATAATTGCCGATTGGGAACAAGCAATGCCCTAATTGTTTTTGCGTCAAAGTCCACAAGAAATAACTTTGATCTTTATTACCATCTTTAGCGGCCAATAGCTTATAGCCAATGGCGTATGGTTTACTGTTGGCCATAGGCCATTGGCTATTTGCCAATCGGACATAGTGTCCTGTAGCGATATAATCCGCTCCAAGCTCCAACGCTTTTTTAAGAAATAAACCGAATTTAATTTCTTTATTGCACATTACGTCGGGGTTCGGGGTTTCGCCTTTGGCATAGCCAAAAATCATATAGTCAACCACCGCTTTTTTAAATTCGTTTTCAAAATTAAAAACATAAAACGGAATATTTAAAACGCCGCAAACTCGTCTAGCGTCTCTTGCGTCTTCTTCCGCGCAATCAGTTAACGACCATCCTTTCATATAAACGCCAACAACATCATATCCTTTTTGCTTCAACAACAAAGCCGCGACGGAGGAATCCACTCCCCCGCTCATTGCCACAAATACTTTTAGATTTTTTTTCATTTTCGAGAAAAATTATGCCATAAAAATACAAATCCCGCAAATGCGGGATTATTTTCTAATACTTAAAATCTCAATATAAATATCAAGATAATCAGGGTGAGGAAAAATATGGGTTGTCGGGAGAAATGGGCTTAGGATGCTACGCTCTATTCTAACAATTTGAGCTTCAATCAGTAACGGCGGACAAACCATGTCAGGATCGCCTTTTTTGTCAGGCGCCATTTGGCAATTTTTAAGATTTTTTTCAATTACGGCTTTATATTTGCTTAACCATTCAAATTGTTCGGTGTTTATTGTTATTTCATCAATTTTAACCGTTTCCTTGCCGGAAACAAAATAGGCGCGCTGATTGTTGATTAAAAATATGTTTTCGGCATTATTAGTTGCAAAATTTTGCCATTTTTCAAAATCGCGCGGCGTAATTTTCATTAAGAATTTAAACCTGGAACTCTCCGGATTTTTCAATGTAAACTTCAGCAATTTTGCTGCGTCATTTTCATCATATGTGTATCCGGAATCCCATATTAATTCAGTTTCCACTAAAATCGGGGTGTTGATTTTGACAGTTTGATAGCGTGTTTTGAATACGATACCGAAAAATTCCGCTTTTTCAATTTCTGCTGCTTGAGCATGACTTCCTAATAACAGAAGTCCCAATATAATAATTACTAAGATAAACAAGAGTTTTTTGGTATCCCTATCCACTGCTTCCATCTCCTCAAATGTTTTTTAAAGAAATAAAATTTATTTAACATTACCGCATAAAACTTTTCACGTCAAAAAGAAAAACCCCATAAAACTGGGGGTTAAGGAATTAAAAGAAACTAAACTTCACATTGATTGGCGGTGCAGGCAAGTTCGCGCGAACCTTTAGTTTCATCGTCTTTCTCATAAGTCAAAATCTGGGAATAGTCAATTTTAGGAAAATCTTCTATTAATTTAATATAATGCTCTTCCGTAATGGCTTCGTAAGGAGCGAGGTTATAAACATAATCTTCTCGCGGTAAAAATGACAAGCCACCCAAAATGTCCCAATTTTCATAAAGCCAGTGAGCTACCCCAATCCATTCGTTTTCTCCAATTGAAATTGTAACACTCGGGTTATGTTCGGTATAATTCAATTTAACCATCTTCCAATATTCCAATTGCTGAATGGCGGTAAGATTATCTCTGAAAACAGCTCCTTCGGGAGCTTTCACGGGAAATTCCAAAACATAAGTCGTTGCTAAACCATCAACTTGTCCTAATTCCGGATGATACGGAACTTTTTGGTCCCTAAGCATTTTCCATAATGGATCGGATGCGGAGATTCTCACGCGACGGATATAAAAAGGCGAATGGCGCGGATGCATACCGGATGCGGTATCAAGAAGTTGTGATCCGTTACCGGACGGCTTGACGCAAGTAACACAGGTCGAAGAATTTATACCGAAACGTTCGGCATAAATTCTGTTTGTTTTGATTATTTCTTCTTTAAGTTTTCTAAAAACTTCTGGGTCGCGCACGGCCGGACAGTCCCATTGGCCGTTAATTGAAACACCGAGCAAGCGTTCTTCCTCACAATTTTGTTTCCAATCAGGAGATATATATGAAAACTTAGTTAAAGTAGCCTGATAGGTTCCTAAAATTGCTGCCAAACGCGCTTTCCTAAGAAGTGTTGTTAATGTATCAAACACTCGCGCCACTATTTCCGAAAGATTGCAAAATTGTCTTGGCCTTAAATTAATCTCGCCGCACGGATTCAAGCCGCTCTTGCTTGCGTATGGTTCAAAAACTTGCCAACGCCGGGATGGTAATTGGTTTTTAAGCCCACCACGGTTAAAAATTCCCCGTTCACCGCTTCTGCTTCTTATAAGCGCAATCCATTCATCAAGAAATTCAGCGGAGCTCGGTTTTACGATATAAGCGGCCGAATTGTTGGCCATACCTCTATAAGGATGTTCTATAAAAAATCGACCCCTTTTTGCATCGCGCATTTCAATATCGTCCAAGTCGGAAAGCGAAAGCATGGCCGACCGGCGGACGCCGCCCATTTCAACCGATTCGCCTTCTTTACACATAATATCATGAACATCAATACTCTTAAGCCGCCTGCCTTGCCGGGATAATATCCTTTCTCTTGTAAAGTTCAATAAGGACAACAGCGGTTTTGGGCCAGAGGATCTTCCGCCCATTGTTTTGAGGCGAGCGCCATATGGTCTTAATAAAGAATCATCAAATTTTACATCCCCACCATCAAACCATATTTCCATACCGTGCAAAATAGCATTAGCCCAACCCTCTTTATTGTCTTCAATGACATGAGTTTTGGAAAATTTTCCCGTATTAATTTTGATTTGGGGCAATGCTTGTATTATCTGTTGCTCTACGCTAAATCCCACACCAGTACCGCACATAGAAATATACATGGTGTCAGCAAAATCTTTTAGACTTTCTGGAGTTGTATAGGCACAATTATAAATTGTCACATTAGTGGCTCGCGCGGCTTTACCCGCAGACCAAAAATAACGCATTGACCACATAACTTCCTGATTTAAAATCGCCTCGCGTAATTCCTGATATTCAGCCTCGACTAGTTTATTACCGAGATTTTCCTTCATGAAATTAATGCCTCTATCGACTCCTTCTATATATGTTTCCCTTCGTCCTTCTTCTTCCATCCAACGAGAATAATGACCGTAACTCATAAACTCGCCTAAAGGATTTCGAAAATAAGATTTAGATTTTTGAACTAACTCTCTTAACCGAGGAGGAATTTCTCGTTTTTGAGCTCTAATTTCAGCGCGGTTGGCTCTATAAAGAATGTAAGCCCTCGCAGTTTTAGTAAAATCTTGTTGCATTAATGCGGTTTCAACGATATCCTGAATTTCTTCAATGCCGGGAATCCCGCCGACGCGATATTTTTTCTTAAGAATTTTAATTACGGCATCGGAAACTTTGGCGGCGTCTTCACGGCTACCTTCCCCGGCCGCGGTCATTGCCTTCAAAATCGCATCGGTAATTTTTTCCGCGTTAAAAGCAACAATAGTGCCATCTCTTTTTTTAACTTGAGAAAGCTGGCTTTGGACTTTTTGAATCATTATCCACCTCTTTTCAATTTTAAATTATCAAAAAACAAAAAAGTAATCGGAAGTATAGCATTTTATTTTTTATTGTCAAAATTTAAAAATTGTGGATAATTAGTATAAATATGTTGTCCATAAATGATCTGCAAAACGGAATATATATTGTCTATGAGAGAATGCCATTCCAGGTTTTGGAGGTTCAACACCTTCATATGGGACGGGGCGGTTCAAGTATCCAGACCAAGCTTAAAAACCTGAAAACCGGCCAGATTTTGGCGCGGAATTTCAAGCCATCTGATACATTTGAAGAAGCGGAGATTGAAAAACAAAAAGTTAAATATCTTTACAACCATCGCAATGAATATTGGTTTTCGGAAATCAGCAACGATCGTTCGGATATTTCGAAACTGACAGAAAATAATACAGCGAGGCGCTTTAAACTTTCCAAAGAACAAATTGGAAACACGATTAACTTTTTAAAACCAAACACTATTGTTGAGGCCCTTAATTTTAGAGGCGCGATTTTAAACATCACCCTGCCTATTAAAATGGATTTTAAAGTAACCGAAGCGCCGCCTTCCACCCGCGGCAATACGGCGCAAGGCGGCGCCAAAACCGTCACTATTGAAACCGGAGCCCATATTACCACCCCGCTTTTCATTGAAACCGGCGATATTATCAGAATAAACACCCAGACGGGCGAATACGTGGAGAGAGTGGAAAAAGGAAAATAAAAATGTAAGTATAAAACCGATCGGTCGGATACTTACATTTTAAGAAAAAACAGCTAAATCAGCGATTTAGCCGTTTTATTTTATCGTTTTTTCGAGGATTTTTTTGAGCCCTTCGGTATCAACGGTTTTGCGCTGCCTCTCCCTTGGCCTAAGTTTTGACAAGAATACTTCCCTTTTTTCTCTTTCAAAAGGTTTTTCCTGTTTTTTTGCGAAACAATCTTTGCAATAAACGGGGCGGTTTGGGTCGGGTTTAAACGGAACTTTAATACGCTTTTTACAATTTGTGCAAACTGCGTCAAACATTTCCGCGCCCTCTGCAGCCTTGGCAAAGGAGGGCCTACTCTCTGATTGTCGAGGTTCTTCTGCCGGCGCAGACCCAGCGCCGGTTGCCTCAATAACAGCTTTTTCAACATCAGCTCGCGGCGTGCCGTAAGTTTTCCGCGAATATTCTATAATTTCATCGGCATAAGAAACTTCCGGTTTCGGATAAGGCGGCAAAGTCATGGCCGAAAAAGGCCTTGAGGGAACGCCGTCAATCATCAAACGAAGATAAACATTATAATTTGGAAGATTTAGGAGGTCGGTGGAAACAATGTCCGGACCAAATTGTTTTTCTTCCAGAAATTCCACATCTTCGGCGCCGGTTCTGAAAGCGATAAAAGTGCCGACATTGCCGAAAACGGCATCTTTAACCACTACGTTCTGTTCATGAATCAATTGCCCTATGTATTGATTGGCAATTATGAGATTGAGGCGGTATTTCCTGGCTTCTGACAGAATGCTGGCAAAACTATCGGTAACAAAATTCTGGAATTCATCAACATACAAATAAAAATCCCTTCTTTCTTCCTCAAGAACATCAATCCGGCTCATTGCCGCAAGATACAATTTTGTAACCAGCATTCCTCCCAAAAGTTTTGAATTATCCTCGCCAATCCTGCCCTTAGACAGGTTCATTATTATAATTTTTCCTTCATCCATTGCTTTTCTGAAATCAAATGAGGAATGGGGCTGGCCGATAATATTGCGGATAATCATCGCTGAACTAAACTGGCCAATTTTGTTCTGAATAGCTGCGGTTGCTTCTTGTTCGTAGCGCTGCTGGTATTTGGCGTATTCCTGGGTCCAAAATGTTTTAACAACCGGGTCAGCAATTTGGTCTACAACCGTTTTCCTGAAAGTTTTATCGGAAAACATCCGATTTACGCCAAGGAGCGTTGAATTAGGATATTCTAAAAGCGCCAATATAGTATTATTTAAAATATATTCCATTCTGGCCGACCAAACATCCGGCCAAATTTTCTTAAAAACGCCCATTAGCCCTGAGGCTATTAAATGGCGTTTTTCGGGATCAACCTTTTCAATGGCGTTGAAAGCGATGGGATAATCCAAATCGGCCGGATTAAGGTAAATAATATCCTTAATTCTCTCTTTTGGTATGTAATGAAGAAGTTTTTCCGCTAAAATGTCGCCGTGAGGATCAATAATGCCAACGCCGCGGCCCGCCATAATATCCGATATAACCATATTAAACATTAACGTTGTTTTTCCCGTTCCGGTCTGCCCGATTATATATGTGTGGCGGCGGCGGTCATCAACTTTAATGCCAAATTTTTTCCGTTCATTGCGGAAATTTGTTTCCGCAAAATATGTTATGTCATTATTCATGTTACAAATTTACTATTGATTCTAAGAATCCTCCTCGATTCTTAGAATCAATAGTGGTCAAATAGGCAAACTTACCGGCGGCTCGGCTTTCTTGGCCTCAACGCGCCTCATAGTCGGCGCTTCAACGCTGAAAATCGGGTAGTGATAAATGGTCGCCAACTCTTCAATGTTAAGGATAAAAGTCTTTTTCAAAAACATTCTGTCAATATATCTTTTAACAAATTTTTTCTTTCTTACAAATTCAAAACGTTTTCTGAATGGTTGTATTTCCCTGTCAATTGAGGTTTCTTTACTGTCGTCGCCTTTGAAAGCGTTTAAATTTATGGTATTAAATTGCCTGAAAGAACCGGTTATCGCCGTCAGGTTAGCGCGGTTGAAGGCCTCGCTTCTGGCAATATAGGCGTAACGAATATTAACTTTGAACGCTAACTTTGAAATTTTATTTTCAATAGCTTCCACCACACTTTTCTCGCCCGGTGAGAGATTGGCCGCGCTGATCCTGGTTTCTTCTTTTTTTGCCTCGCTCCATTCAGGATACATGGAAACTGCCAGAACAAGATTTTCTATAAATTCTGTAACGCTGCCGAAAGCTTCTTGCCACCACGTTTTTTTAACTTCTTTTTTCTTGCCAAGAAGTTTGTCTATCGCCTCCTGGCCCTTTTCTCTCCATTTTTTCTCCCCCGTCGGAGCTATCAGATATTGAATGAAGATATTTTCGCCGGGTTTTAATTTTGAAAGTATTTCAAGAAATGATGCTATAGGATCAACTCTTTTCTCTTGTTCTCTTTCCTCAAAAGCCGGATAAGTCCGGATTGGCAAATAATCATCTTTGTTTAAAATAAGTTCCACACCTTTAATATCATAATTTTTAGAGGGCACTTTATTAACTAAGGGCCCGGCATAATCCAAGACTTCCGAAATTTCAGCGTCGGGATATTGGGCGTGGATCTGGGCTTCCACTAAATTACGGAATTGTTCCGGCGTTCTTATGAAAAAATAAACCGATCCGTCAATGCCGGCGATTTCCAAACTAAACCATGGCTGGGCTTTTCCGAACCAATATTTTCCAAAAAATTTAACCTTAATAAGAATAGCATAAAATCCCGCAAAAATTTGTTCCATGGACTTGGGCGTTTTTTCAATGTCCCGCGGAATTTTAATTTCCAGCATCAGCCACTTGATTTTTTTTATGGCTCTTTCTTTAAGATATCTTGGCCAGAGTTCTATGAAAAAAGCGAACAAAAACACCGGAAGCCATAGCCACCATAAAGATAAAAATGCACTTATTATTGTATAAAAAATATCCATTCGTCCTAAGTATACCAAATTTTCTAAAAAAAACAACCGCCTCGCAAGGCGGTGTATGAATTATTTTCCTTTAATGGCAAAAAAGCGATATCTGATAAATACAATCAGCAAAGCAAACAGTAGGGCAGATGTCTGTATGCCTATTACCAAACCAGTAAACGGAACGTCGCTCCAATCGACACCTTTCAGTAAATCGGCAGATATCATCACTGAAAAACGATTAAAATTGTAAACTCCGAGAATTAGGACAATGAACAAGAAATACAAAACTTGGCGCGGCCAAGATCCTGCTACTGGTATATTATCCCATTTGAATTGTTAAATAACTATTAAATAATTAGTGATGTAATTGTAATACCCTTTTCTGATTTTATCAAATTGCACAATAAAAAACCACCCTTGCCCGAAGGCAGGGGTGGTGATCATATTAGTACCATTGTATACCCTCAGTAGAATAATGTCAATAGTGTCCCTAAGCTCATTTTATCCACACGGAATTTATTACGCCAATGTGAAGCGTTCGTTGTCGGTTTTTTTGAAAACCTTTTTGTTCTGAAGATTGAGAATAATGGTATTTTCTTTAACCAATCGTTTGGCTTGAACGTTTTTGATTATTTCTTCTTTAGTCATTCCCTTTCCGGCATTTTTTAAAATAGACACCAAAACATCGCGCACGGTCCCCGGTTCATAGCCCCAATCGGATAAAGCATAAGTGCCGCGACCGACCAAAACAAATCTTGGATCTTTGATAAGTTCATTATGGACGGTTTGCGGGTGCGCCTTCCTGTCTGAAAAAACAACCCTATTGATTAATTCGGCAACCTGCGCGAAATGAAGCGGCCGATTTTCTTTTTTAAAAACCAGATAGGCTTTATCTTTAACACCTTTTGGAGATACTTCCGGTGAATTCACCAGGCCCCATTCGCCGAAAGGATTTTGGGAAATATGCCGGGAAAGCTCGACGTGGGAAAAACCGGCTATTTTAGAAATTTCACTCCTTGGAATCGGCGTTTTTTCTTCTGCCAAACGTTTTTTCAAAGCATCAACAAGCGTTGTAGTTTCATTATAAGCGGCCGCGTCTAAAGCCCAAGCGGCATGCCAGGTTGGAGTTTCTTTAAAATAAGAAAATCTTCCTTTGCCTAAAACCAAAAGGAAATTAATAATATTTTCGCGGTTCTTTTCTTTAAGGGAAAATAAATCGGCGGTTTCTTTAAGAAAGCAATCTTCTTTTTTTACACCGCTGTAACCTTTCAAATACTGTTCGATGGTATCTAATATTGGTTTTAAGGGTTCTACAATATTTTTATTTGAAAGCTGCCTTAATCCAAGCGCTTCAATTTGCCTTACGCGTTCCCTAGTGATTCCCATATTCTTGCCGATGGCTTCAAGCGTCTGATGGGAAACCGCGCGGAGGCCAAATCTTTTCTCAATGACTTCCCGCACTCTTGGATTTAAAAACCCTATTATCTCGTTTAAAATGTTTTTTATTTTTTGTTCCTGCATAGTTTTAATTAATATATAATATTATTTTTGTAATGTCAATTTAAGTCGCTGGTACCAGGAAACAAGAAGAGTTGAAGCAATAAAAATTGATGAATAAGTACCAAAGAATATGCCTACAAGAAGCGTCAAAACAAAATATTTCAAACTTTCGCCGCCAAAAAAGAATAACGCAAAAAGAGTCAATAGGACGGTGAAAGAAGTGCTGATGGAACGAACCAAGGTCTCATTGATGCTTTGATTGACAATCTCGGGAAAATCCAAATGGGCGTAACGCTTTAAATTTTCGCGAATTCTGTCAAATACCACAATAGTATCATGGACCGAAAAACCCAAAATCACTAAAAGAGCTACCACAAAATTAGTGCCAATTTCAATGTCGTAAAAATGTCCGAGAAAGGCGAATAATCCGATTGGAATGATTATATCGTGAAAAAGCGCTGCCAAAGTTGCCACGCCATACCGCCAAGAACTTATGGGCTTTGAAACATGCCGGAAAGCCCAGGCGATATAAAGTGAGATGCCCAAAAGCACTAAAATGATAGCGCGCGCTGAATTTTGCTTCAGTTCAGCGCCAACCGTTGGTCCTATTGAAGAAAACCTTTTTTCTTCTATCGTTTTTGTAGGCGGCGTTAACGCGGCAATTACGTTTTGATGAGTTGTTTCATCAATTTCCCTGAACCGAAGGGTTAAACCATTATTTCCAACCGGGGTAATTCTTAAATCATTTAATTTTAAATCTTTTAAAGAATCGTATACTGAATTAATTTCCGGCCTATTCGAATTTACATAAGCAATTTCCAAAATAGCGCCCCCTTTAAACTCAATGCCAAATTTAAGCCCCCATAAAATAAGCGCGATAACGCTAAGGGTTATAAGTGAGCCGGAGATTGTATAAAAAATTTTTCTTTTACCGATTATATCTAACATAAATTTAAATACCCATTAAAAACGGCCATTTTTCAAGCGAGTCCGACGGGAAAAGCTTCAAGAAAGACCGGGTTACAAAAATTGCCGAAAACATGCTTATAATAACGCCTATGCCAAGCGTTAAGGCAAAACCTTGGACAACACTGGTTGTAAAATAATAGAGAACCGCTGTGGTGATAAGCGTTGAAATATTAGAATCGCGGATTGAAGGCCAGGCGCGGGTAAATCCATCGTCAATTGCTGTCCCCAGGTTTTTTCCAGCCCGAACCTCCTCTTTCATCCGTTCAAAAATAAGAATATTGGCATCGACCGCCATGCCAATTGACAAAATAAATCCCGCGACTCCGGCCAAAGTCAGCGTTACGGGTATTAATTTAAACAGCGCCAAAACCAAAGCTGTATAGATGAGAAGAGCAATCACGGCGAGTATTCCCGGCAAGCGGTAATAAAGAATCATAAAAACAGCCACTGCTAAAAAACCAATGAGGCCGGCAAAAATGCTTTTTTGAAGCGAGTCCTGGCCCAAACTCGCGCCAACCGAATCCTGCGAAATTAATTTTATAGGCACTGGCAAGGCGCCGGCATTTAATCTTCCGGCCAATTCTTTGGCCTCATCAATTTTAAACTTTCCGGAAATTACCGCTGAACCGCCGGCGATTGGCTCTTTTACGACCGGGGCAGAAATCGGAAGACCGTCAAGATAAATTCCTACTTGTTTGTTGACATTGCGCGTTGTCAATTCTTCAAATATTTTTGCCCCGGTATCGTCAAATTTAACAGATACCGTCGGTTGATAAGTGTTTTGGTCAAATTCCACGGCGGCGCTTTTAATGTATTTACCATTTAAATTAGTGGGCTTGAAATAAGGATCAACTGTAAGATAATCTTTATTTCCGGCTTTTTGTTCATTTAAAATTTTCTGGGTTTCAGCGTTGTCCCTCTGTTCTTTAAATTCCAAAAATGGCGTTTCCCCGATTAAAGCAATGGCCTGAGAAACATCTTTTATTCCGGCGAGTTCCACTATAAGCCGCCATTCAGATATTGATTGCTCAACTTCTACAACCGGTTCGCTTACGCCGAATAAATTAACTCTTCGTTCAATTACGTCGCGAAGGCCCGACATTGCCGAACCAACATCTTGGCCGAATACTCCGGAAATATCAGCCAGATAAATCAAACGGGTGCCGCCGGCTAAATCAAGGCCGAGTTTAAACGGCACTTTTTTAAATGGCGGGAGGTTTATTGGGATTATGGCATTAACCCGACTTATAGTTTTATCCCAAATCATTGGGTAAACAAAAAACGCCGCGGCCACAGCAACAACTAAAATCGCCAGAGCGGTATATCTTATCCGGCCCTTGACATCTAATTTAAATAATTTATCCGGAGAATATTCGACCATAGAATTACAGGATGTATAATAAAATCTTTATTTTATATTGTCAATAACAAACCTCCATTTCTTTTTTGACCAAACGGGCCCGGCATAAGTTACGCCGATTCTGGGCATTCTTTTTATTTGTGAAAATTTTATTTTTACTCCTCTATCTTCAATCCAGATTCCTGTTTTTGGCAGGATGATTTTTCCGCTGAATTTTTTATCTATACCAAGATGTTTCGTAAGACGGCCCGGACCGTTTATATCTTCCACTCCCCTAATTAAAACTGCCGCCGGAAATCCTTCCGGTCCCGTAACGGCATTAAGCATCCAATGCATTCCATAAGTGAAATAAACATACCAGCGCCCAGCTTCGCCAAACATTGGAGCGTTTCTTTTTGTTTTCCCTCGCGAAGCATGAGATGCTTTGTCATTGAAACCGCTATATGCCTCAACTTCAGTAATCATAAAACGTCCCCCACCCTTAGAGGATAATTGTTTTTTTAATGCCTCTGGCAATCCTTTAAGGGTGGGAGATTTTTTTCCGATGTGCCTCACTAAATATTTTCCTAATAAATCCTTGGCAACAATAAGCGCCGACCTATCAAAGAAATTTTTATTTAAGATTTTATTTTTCATTATGCTTCCTATGCGATCGCATTTTAAACATACAAAATACTGGTCACTAAATTATTGCTTCTATTTCGTCTAAGATTTCCCGGGGGATGGGGTTCCGGGCCGGGCTTTTTCCCGGATACCGCCAAGCGGTAATAATTTTAATTTGTTTGGCGTTTTTCACGGGCTTGTAAATCGTCCAGATTTCAGAATAATTTTTTCGAGCGGGTTTACCCGCCGGAGCTTCAGCGAAGGCGGGAGACATCGCTGCAATCAAATTGGGCACAATCGCCTCTTCAATTCTCGTTGGATATCTTATCGTTCTTTTGACGCGTTGCGGCGACAAGCCATAATATCGCATTTTATAAAGCGAATGTTTGGTCCAAAAGTATTTGCCATTATTCATAAATCAGATTTTTAATTCTTTCATCTGTTTATGCCAAGCGCAAAATGGGCAGTCCTCGGCCGATTTAGGCATTTCTTCTTCTAAAATCTTAACGGCTTTTAAAAACTCTTTCTCAGCTTGTTTCGGGTCGGTTTTCAGCGTCTGCACGTGGACATGGATTGGAAATCCTTGGTGAAGCTTGTCGCCGTGTTCCGGATAATAATAAATCAAATGGCCGAAGCCGGAGGTCTTTTTATCGTTTTTTTCCAAAAGAAAAGCGTAAAAGTTAAGCTGGTGCTGGTAAGCCGACAAGGTTTCTTCTTTTTCGCGCGGATCAGAACTTGCGGTTTTATGGTCAATCGGCGTATAGGTGCCATCTTCGCGAACAAGGCAATCGTCAAGCCGGCCGGTTAATCCGTAATACTCGTCATAATCCCAAAAATATTTTTCCTGAAATGGATTTTCAAGTTTTCCTTCAATTTGCCCTTCTACCATTGGCGGCAATTCGCCCAAAGGGCGGTATAAATCAAAATATCGCTTTAAAATGACATCAAAACGGTTGGCAAGGCGCGAAACAATTCCCTCCGGCTGGCTTAATTTCTTATTATATTTAAGCCAAAAACACCGCGGGCAGTGGTACATTCCTTCAATCCCCGAATGCGACAGCCACATTCTCTTTTGATTTTCTTTTTTAAACATGTTATAAGAAATACCATAGCACTTTCACATAAATATTAAAAGAAAAAGATAGGAGTGTCTCTCAATGGGAAAATTCAACGAAATTATGCGTCAGTTTCATATACCGCGTAATTCCCCACTAGCAAATAAATCTATAAATTACATGAAAAGAAAATATGGCATTAAAATTTCTATTTTATCACCCCGTAAATGTGAAAAGTTAATTCCCGGCATTGCAATTTCTGTAACGGGAATTGATAAAAAAGTACATAGATTTGTTGGCGATATCTTTGAATTTAATAAAGGGAAATAGTCATAACTTGGTATAAAAACAAATAACCCTATTCTAGGGTTTTTAATTTTTAATTACATTTTTGGTTAATTTAAAATGCTCCAGCATATTATTTCAACTTTTTATTTTTAATTTAGTGAAAAATAACTTTTGATATCATCCGAAGGAGTTAAGTTTCTGCTCTCCATAAATCTCACAAAATCGCGAATATCAAATACTTTGCAAAGGAATTCAACTTCTCCTCGACAATTATAAGGATAAATAAATACGCTTTCCTGCAACGGATAAAAACCCATTGTTTTTAATTTTTCCCTAAACCTCTCGCGAGCCCATTTATGTTCATCGGGAATATCAAAAATAATTATTCTCCAGTAATCATCCCATTTTATCGGCTGAGATATTTTTAAATCATTAAATGTTTCTTTTAATATCCTTTTATCGCCTTTTTTCTCAAGATAGATTTTGTATTCATCTTTTTTGTTTTTCTCGATAATTTTAATATACTTTTGGCTTTTAAGATACTTTAGAGAACTTTTAAAATTATCCTTTTCAAAATAACCTCGATGCTTGCTGGATTTCCCAAAAACAGCAAAAATATTCGGTGCCACCGCCGCTATTGTAAGCGCTCCTCCTACAGCCAAAAGAGTCAAAATAACTTTCCCTAAAATTATCCCGCTCTTCTTACTCATTGCGATAAATTTTTCTAGGCGTTGTTGTCGTTTATCTATCTTTTGTATTTTCTCCCAGTCATTCTGAAGTCGTTTAATCAAAAATTCATTGTTTTTGTCAATGCCTGAAATTAATTTTTTTTCATATTTTCTTTTCATTTTTTGTTAGTGTAATTATTTGGTCGAATTAATTTGCTGGAGCAATTAAATTCAACTAAACCTAATTTTTAATAAAATAGCATAATCCGCATAAATTCTCTGAATTTCCGAACGCAACAGCCAACGCTAATTAATAATATGAATCATCGTCAAATGAAAAATCAAGGCGAATTTCTTCGCCGTCGCCGTTTTTTATTTTTCATATTTGCGCAAAAATTCCTCCGCTTTTTTAATGTCTTCCGGATAGCCGATTGGAAGCCACATGGTGGACTTCACCGCATAAATCTGATGATTGTCTCTTAACATTTTGGAAATAGCGCTGGTTACGTAATATTCGCCATTGGGATGCAAATCCGCTTCGTATTCAAAAATTTTAGAATCCAGAAGCAAAACGCCGGTGGAAACAAAATTTGACGGAGGATTCTCCGGCTTTTCAACAATTTCGGAAATGCTGTTATCGCTATTCAAACCAACAACCCCGAATTTCCTCGGATCTTCCGCTTCTTCTACTACTATAGCGCATTTATGACCCAAGCAGTTTCTTATTCCTTCTGCGCCGTGAATATCGTCGGCATAAAGCATTAAAAATCTTTCGCCTTTTTCAATCAATGGCTCGCAGAGCTTTAGAGCGTGATATGTCCCAAGTTTCTTTTCTTGCCAAACATAGCGCACCCGCTTTCCCAAAAACTCATTTCCGCAATAATCTTTAATCTTTTGTCCTAAATAGCCGATTACCAAAATAAGCTCGTTTATTTCATCGGGTAAACGGCTGACAATATGTTCTAAAATGGGTTTTCCGCCGACTTTTAGAAGCGGCTTCGGCGTTGTGAGAGTTAAAGGACGCATCCTTATTCCTTCGCCAGCCGCTAAAATAATCGCTTTCATATCATCCTTAATTTTAAACCATTTTTCAGGGTATTGACAAATTCTGTAGATTTGCTATACTATTAGCATAAGCTTCGAGGGTTAAGCGGGGATGGAGTAAGTGGAACTAACGAGTCCGCCTCCCCCCTGCCTCTCGAGGCCTTTTTTTATTCCCTACGCCCCATGACACCTTTTATATTTCTTACCGCTAGCGCAGAGATTGCAAATAATTGTAGGCCGAGAGGGCGGCAATAATACCGTCGCCGGCTGAAATATTATTTTGTTTGTAAATTTCGTCGGTAACGTCGCCGGCGGCAAAAATTCCGGGGTAGCCGGTTGCCATAGTTTTTCGGTCAACGATAATTTCTCCGTCTGTATTCATTTTAACAAAATTTTTAAAAATCTCCGAATTGGGCACCGTTCCTATTTCCACAAAAACACCTTCAACCGCCAGTTTTTTAACTTTATTGGTTTTTTTATCCAAATATTTCAGCCCGGAAACAAACCCCCCACCCAAAATTTCTTTAACTTCCGCGTTATTAACAACCGTGATTTTTGGCGATTTTTTAATTTTTTCCTGAAGCAACGGGTCGGCACGCAATCCGGAGCGGCTTAATAAATAAATTTTCTTGGCATAAGGAATTAAATCAATTACCGCTTCAAGAGCAGAATTGCCGCCGCCGATAACCGCTACGATTTTATTTTTGAAAACCGGGGCATCGCAAGTTGAGCAATATGCCATGCCCTTGCCCTTAAATTTTTTCTCGCCGGGAACACCTAATTCCTTCCGGCGGCTTCCGGAGGCAATAATTAAGGTTTTGGCCTGAAAGTTTTTGTTTTTATTAGTAGCAACGGAAAAATTGCCTTTTACCGCTTTTATTGCCGTTATTTTTTCCGGCATTTTAATTTCAACATCTTTTTGGGATCGGACATGCGCTTCGAGCATTTTACCAAATTCAAAA
>Ga0315288_10002390_pt1 | contig 24317 bp, 56 predicted proteins | sample YL17G11_20_MG_FD_203454 | JGI IMG/M metagenome (GOLD analysis project Ga0315288, IMG submission 203454) | Sediment microbial communities from Yellowstone Lake, YNP, Wyoming, USA - YL17G11_20 | ecosystem: Environmental > Aquatic > Freshwater > Lake > Sediment | place: USA: Wyoming | collected... | reverse complement strand
TAGAATCTTGATTCAGCAACAGAAGCGTCGGGAGATTTAATGCAACATGAAAATGACGTAGAAGAAAAACCCGCCCAAGAATTTTCCACCAAGGACTTATGGGTCGCCTCGGCCCTCCTAACCGCAGGACACAAGCTCTCCAGAATAGAATGGCCTGATCCCCGAAACGCTTTTTTCATTTTTCTCGACGGAGAATACTGCAAGGCCACCGTCGAAAAATATTGGGACCGCACCCTCTCGGTGATCGCCCATGACTTCACCGACAACATGCGCTCTCTCAAGAGCCGCATATTTTCTGAAAAAAAATCACCATAGGAGAACCCATGTCCGAAATAGCCCTAGACGAATTTCAGGAAATCGAGGTCCAGCCAGAGAAGCACATTTCCAACAGCCAGGTCGGCTCGTACATGCGATGCTCCATGATCCTTTACTGGCGCTACGAAAAGAACGTAAAGTCCCCGCCAAGTAGCGCGATCAGCTTTGGGGTCGGAATCCACAAGGCCCTTGAGACAAATTTCAAGCAGAAAATATACTCCAAGAAGGACCTCCCGGTGGACATGGTCACGGACATATTCCGAGACACATGGAAAGAAGCCGCAAAAATAACGGTTTTTGACCCTGAGAAGAATGAGAACCCGGACGAAATGCTCGATGAGGGAACGTCCATGATCTCAAAATATCAGTCTGAGATCAGTCCCACGATCCAACCGTCCGTGGTTGAGACAAAATTCTCAATCCGTCTCCCGGGAGTCTCACGGGAAGTAATTGGCTATATCGACCTAATTGACGACAAGGAGGTCGTGATCGACCACAAGACCAGTAGGCGGACCCCCGATGCCCTCACCTTGGCCAAGGACGGCCAGCTAACACTCTATAAGGTGGGTTATCGGGCCAAATACGGGCACGATCCAAGGGGGTTGCGCTACGACTATATGGTCAGGCGGTCGTCCAAAAAGACCGGAAACTGGGTCGAGATTCACCAGATGCAGGTGGAGAGAAATGCGGCTCAGGAACGGTGCATGGCCGCGACATTCAAAACCGTCTCCCAGGCAATAAGTCTCAAGCAGTATTTCACCAACCCCACAAGTTTCATGTGTTCCCCGGTGGCCTGTGGTTACTGGTCCAGGTGTCAGGGAAAAATTCTAGCAGGGGAACCAACTCCGTTCCTCGACGAAATTCATCAAATGCAGGCGGACGCATATCGGAAAATGATCCAGGAGGGAAAGTGATCGCACACATCATCTATAAAGACGGAAGCGCGGACAGCTATGAGATTCCAGAGGGAGCATGCCTGCCGACGCCGGTGTATTGTGGGGGCGACAGCGCCTATGTCTGCCTGTTCTTGACCAGCGGACACATGGTCACGGTGAACTGGAACTCCGTGAAAAAGATGTTCACCGACACGCTAATTCAGAAAAAACCCGAAGCCAGCCAGGTTGAACTCCCTCTTGGCGACCACGACAAAAACAAGCAGTTGGTGGAATCATGAGCCGATTTCTCGTAGAGAGCCGAGTCCGTGCGATGGCCAAGAACAAGGGTAAGCAGGCCGGGAAGTCCTATATGAACTGGCTTGACCGTAAGGTGTCCGAGATCGTTGAACGATCCTGCCACGCCGCTGGAACCGGGGTCCGTCTCAATGCCGAGGACTCCGAGGCATACGAGAAGAAAAGCCTTCTCGTCCGCTGATCTATGCCGCAATGTCGCGGGTGTGGTGCCGAGATCGTCTTTTTCTCGACGAAGGGCGGGTTCATGCCCGTTGAAGCGGGGATGCGCCGGGTCTATCTGGCGACGGATATCGACAAGCCGTCCGGCCCGTTAAGACCACGACCGACATTCGCCTACCTAGAACATTATTCTCGGTGCCCGCAGAAAGCGATGTTTAAGAAGCCCGAAGGATTGCCGGAAAAATAAAAAACAAGGAGGACAACAAAATGAGTTCGTGGGAAAAAGTTGGAAAATACTCAGGGGGAGGAAGCGATTTCATCAAGCTGAAAAACGGCGAGAAAATCCGCGTCCACATCCTGAGTTCGGAGCCGAGGGTCGTGTTCCAGGTTTACGACCACGTCGGGAGAAAGAACGCGAACATCCCGGAAGGATTCAAGCTTCCCGACGGAGTTTCGTTGAGGGTCCAGCATGCGTTCGTCGTTTACAACATGACCGCCGCCAAGGTTCAGGTGTTGGCCATGAGCGACACGACCTGCGAGAAACTCAAAGAGGTCTATGAGTCCTACGGCGGTTCCCTGGACAAAGTGGACATCGACTACAAGCGGCGCGGAGAGAACCTGGAGACCGAGTACGACTGCGTCCCGGTCCCGACGGCGTTCGACAAGTCTGTGGTCGAGGGCGTTGATATGCCCGACCTGGATCGCATCTACAAGCCGTCGAACGATGAAACCATCGAGGCGACAATCCAGGCGATCCTCGCCAGCAGTTCGGTGAAGGAAAAGCTGGCCAAGAAAGAGGCCAAGGCGGCGAAGAAAGAGGCGGCCCCCGCCCCTGCTCCCGCCACCCCGGCGGCGGACGAGATGGAACTCACGATGCAACCCACCGAGCCCGCGAAGCCGACGACGACCCGGGTGGGCGTCCGCAAGGACGTTCGCACCGATGCCGACAAGGCATGCCCGACCTGTAAGGCCGTGCGCGAGGTCCGCGAGGGCACCGTCAAGACCAATGACCCGGAGACGGGTCTGCCGTGGGGCAAGGTCAAGGCCCTGGTCTGCAAGCCGTGCAACAAGCTCGACGTGGTCGAGAAGTTGCCCGATCCGGTCGCCGTCCCGGCCTGACAAGGCGAAACCCCGGGGGTGCCAGCATGGGCCCCCGGGGTTCTTGGGGGTTTTGAAAACATGGCCAAGGACACGATCTATAAGGGCGGCGGGCGCATCCCAATGTGGGGCATAGAGGAACGCCTCTGTGGTCTTAAGCGAAGGGCGATCCTGCTCTACTGCTCGCTCTGCGCTCGGTCCAAAAGCAGGACCGGAAAGTGCTGGCCGGGGCTCGACATCCTGTCCCGGGAACTTAGGATGCACCGGAAATATGTCCTGGCCGCGCTCCGGGAGTTGGCCGTTGATGGTCTTGTCGCATTCTCAAAGGACAAGAGTCTCACGGACGATTTCGTGTTTTGGATAGCCCAAACCGAACGGTTCAGATTCCATGTGGACACCGGATCAATGCAGTTTTCATCGTACAACCTGGCCAGGAAATCGGCTCAAATTGAGCCGACAATCGGCTCAGTTCGATCCCGAAAATCCGAGACTCGAACGGCTCAAAGTGATCCCGTAAACCGGCTCAAAGTGATCCCGCAAACCGGCTCAATTCAAGCCAAGCCAATTTTGGGATTTAGGCCGCAAAAATCAGCAGAATCCGTGAAAATGGCGAGGTACAACATAGAAGGGAACATAGAAGGGGAACATAGAAGAACATATTGCGCTGGGGCTAAAGCCCCAGGCGCGACATCGATGGCTTCGCCATCAACATCAACGACGCCGGGAGGGGATGATCTTTCAACCTTCCAAACAGAAACGGCTCCGGCCAAAGATGGGACGCCGCCCGCCCCTCAGTCCAGCATGCTGGACTCATCCATCCCGGCAGATGGCTTTGAGACAATTGAGACTCCCAGTCTCAAGAAGCGGGGTCGCCCCCTATCAGAGCATCCCGGCCCAGCCCAACAGCTTCTCGGCTATCATTGCGCCAATTTCAAAAAGCTGTGCGGATTCGACTACATCCCGGAATTCGGCAAGGACATTAAGCTGGCCAAGCAGTTGCTCTCGGTTACGAGCCTAGAGCGCCTGAAACTTTTGAACGACGACTTCTTCGCCAAGACGGACGAGTTCAATAAAGAGGTCGGCTACACCTTCGGACTGTTCAAAACCCAAATCAACAAGCTCAACGTGGCCCGTGCCAGCACGAAGCCCAGGAAAACTCCCGGCATGTCCAGCAATCCCGTGGGCAAGCGCGTCATGGTGGGCGGGGACGACACGCACCAGTTTTTTGATGAATGGGACGGGGCCCGGTGGAAGCGGGTGAGCGTCCTCAAGGAGAAGCCATCATGAAGAATCCTAGCAAGGAACGGTGCGGCGGTTGCAAAAAGCGAAAACATTTTACCGAGCGGCGCGGACTGCATTGCCGGGTTCCCGATTGCAAGTCGTCTCCGCTCAAGGTTCCGGTCGGGCGCAAGAGTCCCGCCCAATGAAACAATCTGTCGCGCTCGAAAGGTGCGTCTGGTCGGTCCTGTCCACCCGGAAAGAGACCCCCCAAGAGTCTCGGCGTCCGGGTGGACGGAATTTTAGGAGGCTAAAATAATGCTGACCTACTTCATCGTGCTAACGTGGTGGCTCGCTGGTTCTGACGCTAATCGATTCTCTCCGATACCCGAGCCAGTCGTTGGCGTCTATGAGTCGGCCCAGGCCGCCTGCTCCGACGATCATAAGGTCAAGCAGGAAAACCCACGGTCCCGGAGCCGTATCTGGCAGTTGTCAATCACGGGTAAAGAGTGCAAGGCCGTATTGGACCCCGAGTGGATGGATTGCCTCGTCAAAGACGGTTTCGTTTTGAAAGAGGGTTCGTGTGAGCCCCGGCAGGAGTTTTTGTTCAAGGTGGATAAGCCATGAATTCCGAGGGGGGGAAATTAATGCCTCACATAAATTGGTTGGACCAGGCCGAAAACTTGATCCACGGCTCTTGGGGATGCAATGGGACCGATGAGGTTGCGAGCAACAAAAGAGATTCTGATACTCGCTTATCAATGATACTGCTTTTGGACATAGCCAAGAGCCTCCGCGTTCTTCGATGCTCAAATTTCAACGACACTCCAAGGAAGCTGGATCGGATTGATCGAGAACTGAGAGCGATGCGGCTGGAAGCGACACGAAAGAGGAGATGCCGCCGTCGGCATTACAAGCCATGAACATCGTTAAACAGTCGGTCTCCTGGGAACAGGACCCCCCCGACGGGTTCAAGATTCTCGCCCGCATCGAACGCGCAGGACGGACATGCTACAAGAGCGAGGACAAAATCACCAAGGGCTCGTCGGTGAAGTTCGTCAATGGCCTTATCGTTCGCGGGCACGACAGCGTTCTGGAGCATGTGTCCCTTTCAGTAAGGATCATTTGCGACCGGGGAGTTTCGCATGAGATCGTGCGGCACCGGATCGCGTCTTATTCTCAGGAGAGTACACGCTACTGCCGCTACAAAGATGAAATTCAGGTGATTCAACCTCCTGGTTTGAACGTTAAGGGGTACTTGAATTGGAAGAACGCGATGGTACAATGCGAGAATTCGTATAGGTTCATGCTAATTCAAGGAGTCTCTCCGCAAATTGCGCGAAGTGTGTTGCCGACGTGTCTCAAGACGGAACTTGTGATGACGGCGAATTTGCGTGAATGGCGGCATTTCTTTCGTCTAAGAAACGCACTCGCCGCGCACCCGCAGATGCGCGAGGTTGCAGGGATGATTCTTAAGCTCTTTGTTAAGTCTATCCCGGTCGTGTTCGACGAATTCATGGCGTTGGGGCCATTCATGTTCGACGAATCCAAGGCGTTGGGAAAGGTGGAAAAATTTACCGCTTAATACCAATAAGCGGTGAAAGGAGAATAAAAAGATGAAAGAGTCCATAACTGGAGTTGTCGGAGGCATCGTCGTTGCGATGATCCATAAGGAGATGTTTTCCGCACTCAAGACTCCCGAGGAACGCCGTGAGGAAATTGCCAAGGCTGTCGAAAGGCTGGGGAAGGCGTTTGATTAAATGAAGCAAGGCCAGCGAGGGGGCCGGGCGCATTGCCCTCGAAATATTTTTTGAAAGAGGAATACCATGACGGCATTTGACGCGCTACGAAACCATCAGGAACAGTTGGACGAGGAGGGGGTTCGTGTCGTGGTATCTAGGCAAGCGTTAGACGAGGTATTAAAAAATTACGACGAGGCCCTTGCCTGCTTGGCGGCGACGCAGAAAGAAATCATTTATGGGATTGCCTGCCTAGAGGGTACGGAAAAGGCTACGGGGAATGAATACCTGTCGGAAGTTCATGACCCCGCAAAATTCCATTTCAAGTTAGCTCTATGTGTACCGAACGCCACTCTCGCCGCCGACTACTTGAAGCGGGTGCGGCGGGGAGTCCTAGACGATATTAGTAAAAAGGTCAAAGAGGATAATTGCGCTTGCGGGCATGACGCTGACGATGGTTCTGATGGGCGTTGTGAGTTCCATGAGATACTTGAATGTTTCCTGCGCGGCGAGAAGGAGCCCTCATGATCGAAGTAGTTGCGTTCGTCGGAGTCATTGGTTCTGGGAAGGATTACCAGGCGAATCTTCTAGTCGATAAAGGTTTTGTCCGCATCGACTTCAAGGATGAGCTTTTGGACATGGTCTCGGACTTAGTCGGGTACAACGTGCGCGACGACTACGACTGGTTCAAGGAGCATGTCGTCGGGATTCGTCGCCCAGAGAATCGTCTCCTGGAATATCACGCGCATAACGATAGCGAGTTGGCTCGCGTTCGCGGGGCCATGACCGGACGCCAGATGCTACAACGGTTCGGAACCGAAGTCATGCGGAAGCGCGACCCGGACTATTGGGCTAAGGCATGGCACCGCCGGGCGATGGTAGCCATTCACCAGGGAAAGAGCGTGACGTGCGCGGATTGCCGGTTCATGAACGAGGTCGGCCACGTCAATAAAACCAGGGTGCCTGCGAAGTTTATTTTCTGCGACTATCATTCATCCCGGTACGACGCAAAGTCGAAGCATGTATCAGAGAGGATGGCGCAAGACCTTTTATTCGGCGGTCTCAAGGACATGGAGGAAATCACCATCTATCAATTCCTGGAGATTCCTAGACGGCTAATGGGGGTGTCATGAAAATACTGTCAGCTTTGTTTGATGCGGTGCAATTGCCTGTTGATATAATAGGGGATGTTCTGACCGCCCCGGCCCGCCAATGGATCGGGGGAGAAAAAAGCTTCACCCGCGAGCGCATCGAGGAGATCGAGAAAAACTTGAGGCTATAATATGACTCGAAAAGAAGCCGAGCAATGGGTTATGCTTGGAGAGAAGAATGGAATCCTTCTCGCGGCTGACCTCGTTAAGAATATGGGACAAAGCGGGAATAGCATTGAGACCATCGTCGCGGCGTTAAGAAGCGTGGCGTCCCAGGGAATCTTCGTCCACGAATGCAAACAAATAGAGGAGTTTTATGATAGAGAACAGCGAAGCGATCCAAAAAAAACTGGCCCAAAAGAAGGCTGATTGGGACGCGAACAAGGGAAAGCCCGTTATGCAGGAAGTTTTTACCATGACCTGCCCGAGTTGCAAGAGCCCCAGGGGCACGTTCAAAAAAACAGATAACGGCAGGATGATCCACGTCGATTGCCCAAAGCGTTATGAGACCGGCGTGATCCGGGGGAATCTCACATGAGCGTTGGATATAAAGACATCGTCGAAGCCTTAACGGCGGAGAACGAGGACGCCGTCACCGCCGACGGGTTCGAGGACGCTCTAATCGGGGTCGCCCATCGGTTCGGAATGAGCCCGGTCGCGCTGTACGACAGAGAAAAGTGCATCAAAATTCTAATCAAGCTCGACAAGACAACCCGTGCCGAGGCTGAGGAATTTTTTGAATTCAACGTGATCGGGTCTGGCCTGGAACACGCTCCCGTCTTTGCTGATATTTACCGCAAGCCCAAGAGATGATCTCCCTCGACGAGTTCCAGCCCTGCATTCAAGACGACACTCGACTTCGTCCCTTCCAGCGCACGGGAATTTCCTGGTTGCGCTCCAGGAGAAATGCCTTATTGGCCGACGAGGCTGGAGTTGGAAAATCCGTTCAAGCCCTCATGGCCATCGACGAGAACCATCGAGGCCTGGTCGTGTGCCCGGCGGTCGCCAAGGGCGTGTGGGAAAACGAGTGCAAGAAGTGGCGTCCCGATCTCAAGCCCGTGGTCCTTAGCGGCAAGGGGAATTTTCGGTGGCCGGGTGATCGGGAGTTGGTCGTCATCAATTACGACATTCTCCCGGAGAACGTCCGCAACACCGAAAAGCTCAAGATCGTTCTGATCGCGGACGAGTGCCACTACCTCAAGTCCGGGTCCAAGGCCGCGAGGACCACGAATTTCCGGGCCATATCCCGAGAGGCATACCGAAACAGCGGGAACATCTACGGTCTTTCCGGGTCGCCGCTTTTGAATCACCCGCTTGAGCTATGGCACGTCCTGTATTCCCTGGGCCTGTCTCAAGAAGCGTTCGACTCCTGGCACCGTTTTTGCCACATGTTCAGCGCAATGCAGGGGCGATTCGGCATGGTTTGGGGCAGGCCCAGCGCGGAGGTCCCGTCTCGTCTCTCCAGGGTCATGCTACGGCGTCTCAAGAAAGACGTTCTCAAGGACCTGCCTCCCAAGACCTGGCAGGACATTCCGGCTGAGATTGACCGCAAGACCAAGAACCTGTGTGACGAGGCTCTCCTGGCCATAGCGGGCATGGGGATCGACCTGGACGGGGCTGTGGACGACTCTATGCTTACGCGCCTAAGCGGGGCTGAGTTCACCAGCATTTCTTCGGCTCGCAAGGCACTCGCAATGGCCAAGATTCCGGCCATGCTTGACGTTGTAGGACAGTTTGAGGCAAATGAGGAGCCCTTGGTCGTCTTTAGCGCCCACCGGCCTCCCATCGACCTTTTAGGGGAGCGTAAGGGCTGGGGCTGTATAACTGGCGATACCACCGGGAACAGGGCTGATATTGAGCAGGCGTTCCAGCGCGGGGAGCTTAGGGGCCTGGCCATAACAATCCAGTCCGGTGGGGTCAGTCTCACTCTGACCCGGGCCAGCAACGCTCTCTTTGTGGATCAAACCTTCGTCCCAGACATCAACAAGCAGGCAGAGGATCGCCTTGCTCGCTTCGGTCAAACCCGGGGTGTTCTGATCCAGCGCCTTGTTGCGGATCATCGACTCGACCGGCGCTTGGCTGAGATTTTGTCTGAGAAAAATGAGATCATGTCGGGCGTATATGGTTTAAGCGGAGACGATCTTGTCCAGGAAGAACTTTTCCAAGAGGCCAGGGGATGAAGGAAAGGGAGTCCCGGAAGATGTTAGGCTTGCTATTTTTAAGCGGAGCGGTGGTCAATGCGAGCATTGCTTTACGAAGGGGGGCGAGCCTCATCACAAAAAATACCGTTCAAGATGCGGACCAGGGGACGATGTCCACTCTCTGGCCAATCTTATTTTTCTTTGTCGGGTCTGCCATAATGCTACTCATGCTGGCGCTCTGGATATGGCTCCATATCGGACAGCTTCCTGGCAAAGGATTGGAGAGTCCGAAGCTGACGCAAGCTTCAAGGAGTATTTAGGTTATGGGGAAAACGAACAACCTGGAAATCGAGATCGGGGAAGCAAGGGCCAAGATCGGAAAGATGCGGCTGAAACGGGGGGACATCCTCCTGATCCGCACGGACGATAAGCCGGACGAGCAGATGGTCAGATTTATCGGGGACATTCTCAATTCCTTGCCGGTCAAGGCGTTCGGAATCGTGCTTGGACCCGGCGAGGAAGCCACGCGGTTGACCGACGACGCGCTGAGAGAAATGGGGCTTAGGAGAATCTGATGGGTGTGGAATTGACCAGCATCGAGGCTTACCAGACGATCAGGGACAATGGGCTCTTGAGCAAGAGGCGCTGGCAGGTTTACGATTTCATTTACCGAAATCAGCCTTGCACCCTGAACGCGATCATCCAGGGTCTCGCTCGCACCGGGCAGAACACCGGGGCCATAAGCGGAAGAATCTCAGAGCTTCGTCGTCTTAGCGTGATAGAGCCCTGCGGAGATCAGGTCGCCCCGACGGGCCATCGAGTTTTGTTGTGGCGGACGACGAGGGGGCTTCCGAAAAAGATTGTGGACGATATGGTCCCTTGCCCAAACTGCCTTGGCAAGGGCAAGGTCCACAAGCCCATCGAAGCGGGAGTCATTTCGGCGGAGGAGTTGGTCTCAGCATAACAGCAACAGCGTCGTACAGGAGATTTCGTGAGAGAGATATTTGATGAAATTCGTCGTCGTCTAAGACTTGCCGACTACCTTTCCAGCCAATTCGGTGTCGTGATCGGGAGAGGAGGCATGGCCTCATGCCCTTTACACGAAGACAAGACACCGTCGATGCACGTCATCGACGACTCCCGGTGGTACTGCTTCTCCTGCGGCGAGGGCGGTGACGCCGTTGACTTCGTCTCAAAGAAGCTTGGCCTTCCCATCATGGAAGCCGCCAAGCGCGTTGCGGGCGAGGTCGGCGTAGAGCTTACGCCTCAAGAGGAGGCTCGGATCAGAGCCTACCGCGACCTGCAAGACCGAACTGGGTCTATGCTCACTAAGGCGTCTCAAGAGTTGTCTGACGACCTGGCGGCCAATATTTATCTTGAGAATCGGCATATGACGCCGGACGCGGTTAAGCAGTTTGGGCTCGGGTTCAGACCGGACCTGAACGCGATTTCAATACCCATTAACGACAGGTTTAATCGGCTCGTCGGATATTCGATGCGTTTGCTTGACCCTAAAGAGGGCGAGAGCAAATACAAAAACTCTCGCGCCGACGATCTAGGTCTGTTCCAGAAAAAAGAAATCCTTTACAACCTAGGGTCTTGCCGCAAGAACATCAAGGACCGGGTCTATATCGCCGAAGGGTATTTCGACGTGATCTCTCTATGGATTCTCGGCGTCGAGGCTCCAATCGGAATATGCCAGGCTATCATGACCAAAGAGCAGGCGGCGATTCTGCATGAGGCGATCAAACCCGAGACTGAGATTGTTTTCGTTCCCGACAATGACCGGGCCGGTCTTGAGGCCCTCCAGAAGAACATCGCTCTGCTCCGGGGGTACTCGAAAGAGCGATCTATAAAAGTTGCGAAGCTCCCGGCGGGGTCGAAGGACGCGAATGATGCCCTAGTCTCGGACCCAGTCACGGCCAAGGACTTGATCTTAAAACCAGCCCAGGCTGAGATGGTTCTCCTGGAGAGACTGATCGATCTTGAGACAGACAAAACGAAGCAGTACCAGCTTGCTAGACCGATAACGTCGTCGGTCTCACCACTTCTGCGTGATGATCTCCTCGACTTTCTATCAAAGAAGTGGGAGAAAGACAAGAGGTTGCTGGTGGGATATTTTGGTGATGGAGTCAAGGACGCCGATGCCTCGTCTTTTAACGGGGCGATGGAGTTGGTAGATTCCTACTCGGAGTATCTCAAACACATTAACCAACGCGGGATACACTTTAACATACCCTGCTTCGACCGTCTCATTCGCCGGATACCTCCAGGAGAGGTCTGTTACATCCAGGCCAGGACTAGCGTGGGTAAGACGGCTCTACTCCTGAACCTTCTCGCGGCCCTGTCTCAGCAGGGGCATAAGATTTTATTCTTCTCCCTGGAGATGCAGAAGGAACCAATCTTTGAGCGCATGATGCAGATTTCCAATAGGCTATCGAATGGAGAGATCGAGCGTCTCGTTTCGACGGGTGGTCCGAAGCTCGGGATCGCCTATAACAATTTCTACGAGCTATTCAAAAACGTGTGGGTCGTGGATCGTCCCGGTCTCACGATGGCTCAGATCAGGGAATACATCCACCAGTTCTCCTTGATTCATGATTTCCCCCAGGTAGTGGCCGTCGATTACTTTGGCTACATCCGAACCCCGGGCAAGGGAGACGTGTACGAGCGCACCAGCGAATTAGCCAAAGAGATCAAGGCCACCGCCAAGGAGTTGAACAACCAATGGATTGTGCTTCACCAGCTTTCCCGGGCGGGTGGGACAGGGGGCGAGCCCGTGACGTTGGACATGGGGCGAGACACGGGCGTCTTGGAAGAATCCGGCGACCAGATCATCGGGGCATGGCGTCCAGAATTTGAGAAGGACATCACGGAAAGCGAGCGCATTATCCGTGAGCAGGCCGGGATAATGAAAGCGGCTGTCCTCAAGAACCGCTCGGGTCCTACCGGGATAATGGACCTAAGATTCGAGAAGCATTGTCTCAGGATCGACGATCTTGAACGAGCCAAGGCGTCTCCTCCCAACGAGGGACTGCGCGAAGATCACGATATCCAGGAGACGATGAATTTTTCCTCTACCGTTCCCAGCGAGCATGCGGGGTACACCCAGGACCCAGATGAGGGTAATTGAAAAAAGTGTTTCTCGGATCGAGGTCGTTCAATCGTGCATGGAACCCATGCCCTACCTCCTCCAGATTGCCAACGAGTGCGAGCGTGAACTGGAGATGAGTGGGTGCGTACAAATAGAACACAAAATAGAGCCGTGCAACAACAGAATGTATTATCTGGTTCGCGCATGGGGATTCGAGACGATTCTCGGAAAGCAGTTGGAGGTGGGCTGGCTTTATGAAAAAGTCCCGGCGTGATATAATGTACAAGACGTTGGCTGAGACGCATGTCCTAGGGACGGGCCGCTTGCAATTCAGGCATTCCGGCAAGCATCTCGTTCTAGTCCAAGGGAAGCGTGACCGGGTCAAGAGGCTTTGTACGCAGGAGCTTATTGGCCAGGAAGTTGTGCTGACGGCGAGCCTGTTTCGTAAGAGCAAGAAAGCGTAGCGAACAAGGAGATTAAGATGAGCGAAGTTAGCGCAGACGCATTTAACGATGAGACCCCCGCCTCCGACAAACCAATCACCATAGTCCCCAGCATCGACGCGCACCAGGCGCTCGATATTTCTGCCCTCTCCGACGAGCAGAAGGCCACCGTCGGGCATAACCTTCAAGAGGAAATCACCGAGGACAGCAAACACGTTATGGCCCGTTATCTCAGGATCGGGCGCAATCTTCGCGTGTTCGCCCGGAACCAGCTTTACGCCAAGCTCGGGTTCGACTCCTTCGATGAGTGGCGAGCCCAGCCGGAACTCAACCTATCTCGCTCGACCAGCTACGCTCTCATGAAGGTCTTTGAGATTTTCGTTGAGCGCCTCAAGGTCATGCCGCAACGGCTCCAAAACATAGACTGGACCAAGCTATACGGCCTATCCCGGGTCGTCACGGCTGAGAATGTGGACGATTATCTCAGCAAGGCTGAGACTCTCTCAAGAACCGATCTCCAGCGCGAGCTTTCGCTGGTAAAGGCCCGTCTTGCTGGTAAGACGGAGGTCGAAGCCGAGGCCCAGCAGGATGTCTTAGACTTTGCCCGGCAATGTTGCCCGATAAATTGCGGCGCAAAATGCAGTCTCATCGACGCGGACCAGGATGCGGCGGTGGAAAGCTTCAAGAAATTCCTTGGAAAATGGAAGTCAATTTCTGCTAGAATTAAATCGCTGTTTGGCAAGCCCATAGCGACGAGACAGAATGAGACAGAAAAAAACGACTCCCCCCTTCCGGCTGACGCTGGAACTCCCCCTCCCGGTGACAGGCGTAAATCATATGTACCTGAACGCAATCCGGTTGAACCCGGTGACGAAGCGCCGGTACACGGCGAGAATCCTGACGCCGTGGGCAAGGTTCTGGAAGGAGCAAGCGTCGCTGATGGCAAAGCTGGCGATAAAAAAGTCTGGGCTTGATCCGATATTCCGTGAGAAATTCTCCCTCGATGTCTCGTTCTTCTGGAAAGACAAGCGGTCTCAGCTTGACTGCGACGGTGCGCTCAAGATGGTCCAGGATTGCATGAACGGGATCGTGTTTTCATCTGACAAGTTCTGCCTGCCGCGAGTCATCGATTACGGATACGACGAGAAAAATCCCCATGTCGCCATGACGATCTCATGCCCTCCAAGCAATCTCGTCGAGGTCTGCTTATGAAATGCAGGGCATGGACTCCGACTACAAAATGCGAGGCATGGACTCCAACCAGCACCTACGTCGCAAAGACGAGGCCATGCGAGAGAAGGAACGGGATCGCGGGTGACCCTCCGTTATGCCCCGCCCATCGAGTCGAATTTGCCAAGAAGGGAAGCGTCATCCTGAGACCAAGAGAGGAGAGATAAAATGTCCAAAGCTACCGCAGAGAAGCAGAAAGAAGTTCCGCCCGTCGCAAAGACCCCCTACATCACGATCTACCTAGGCCCCGACGGAAATCTCAAGTTCAAGTCCAAGGATACGAATGTGTACGCCGTCCTGGGCTGGCTCCAGATCGCGCACAAGAAATTCCTGGACGGGATTCTGGCCCCCCCGCCCGCTGTCGCGCCTGCCCCGGTACAGTCCGCAGAGGCTCCCGAGGGTTCCGCGCCGGACGCATAGGAGATACTCTCATGGCGGATCAAAGTGTGGTAGAACCGAAGGCGACTGAGATTTATAAGACGGACGACATGAAGCTCATCGCCTTTTTACTGGGTCTCGACTGCAAGATCAAGGAGGGAAAACTCCGAGACGATAACCGGGTGGACTTTTTCATCTCCGGGCAGGACGTGTCCAGGAAGGTCGCCGACTGGGACAGCATCGAGTCTCCCCAAGCCAAGTGGGCCCATAAGATTTTCAACGGGCTTGACCACGCCAGGGACATGGCGACCCGGCTAAAAAAAGAGAACTCCGTAAATAAAAAGTGAATCAGGCAATGAGGCTCGGGTAGTATGCCATCAGCTAGGGTCAGCTACGCAAATCTCACCGCGATTCAGAACCAGCTTGCTCGCTATAAGAACTGGCCTGAATGTGAGACTGCGCTCCAGGATATGATTGGGAGCCAGCAAATCATCGACTACATCAAGCATCCAGATCACGTCGCCGTGATTGTTGACGGAGCCCCTCGTCCTATCAAGGTTTATTTCCGAAAGATTGAGACACCGCTTGAGCCGATCCCGGCGGATCAATTCGAGGAAACTCCTCCGGCGGCCAAGAAGTCAGAGAAAGTCTCAGTCTCAAACGGCGAGATTCTCATGACTCTAAACGGGATCACCGCGAACTACAAAGACCACGTTCGGGCCCACACGGCATTTATCATGCTTGAGTTGGGAGTTGGGAAGAAAGCAGATGTCGCCAAGCTAGAGAAAAAGTGGGTCAAGAAACTCCGGGAGAGGCTTAAGATATGAAAGTGAATCTCAGGGCGCTACTCGAAGCTGAGGAATTTGTGGGAGACGATTTAATCTGTCCAATCCTAAGCCAGTACCGGGTTGTGAGCCCGAAGATGGGGAAGGGGCCTCAGCTTGAGAGCTTGTCGTTCGTCTGCGCGGGCATTAAGTGCGGTCACCACAATCGGTGCTTCAATATCGACCCGGGGGAGAAATGATTTGCAGGGGATGCGGGAACCAGAACGCGGTTAGGATTCGCATTACCGCCAACGGGGAATCCTGTGACAGCAAGAGTTGTGGAGACCTCAGCAGTCTCAGGATGGCCAAGAAGGGTGGTTTCATGTTCAAAAAAGCCAACCTTCACAGCAACAAGCATACCCATTTAGCCAAGCAGGTCCGTCAAGAATATCTTGGCACCGACCACGACGAGCAACGTGGGCCAAATTACTAGGAGACGATCATGAGCGAAGAAAAGGAAATCGAAGTCAAGACCGACATTGGTGTCGTGAAGGTTGACCCGGATACCAAGGAAATCCTCGTCGATGGGAAACCCCTCAAGGGCCTGACCCAGTCCTACACGCTCCTGGACCTTCTCGTAAAGGATTTGACCATCGACCGCGAGATCATTAAGTCTGCCCGAGAGAACCACACCGCGATCAAGGGCTGGCTTGCCGGAATAGCGAATATTGAAGTCCGGGAAATGTTCCGACTCTACATTGAGGACAATGCCCGCAGGGACGACGCGACAGCAAGTCAACGAGAATTACAGCTTAACACGCTGGGGAAGATGCAGAAATTATGGATGCGAACACAACAGCAACAGCCGACGCCTGCCGATCCTGCAACGGAGACGAAGTCTGTCTCAAGCATGGACTCTGCTTCCTCTGTTGTCGATGCAACGGAACAGGAAAAGAGCCCGGAGCCAGCATCGAACTAAATTCGTTCGAGGACTCCGGGCCCGTCTTAATCGACGCGACCGATTTTTAGGAAAGCTCGGTGGCCGCGACGCTCGTCTCGGCCTCCTTCTTTTTTGAAGTTTTCTTAATGGTCTTGGCCATGAAGTCCTCGGCCAGGACGGTCTCAAAACCATTCTTCTCATGCCCGGTCTTGGCGTTCATGACGTAGGTTTCCAGGTCCGTGGACGTTTGGAAGTTCTCGCGTTCTTGTTTTTGGGTGGGCCTGCCGTCGTGACCGTATGAGTTCCAGAGCCTCTTGATTGCGTTTTGGGCTTCCCTCTGATACTCAATGTACAAACACTTTCCGTCCGCCTTTTTCTCAAGGCGTAGTAACCTCGTCGCCATGCTGTTGCCTCCTAGTGCTATCCAAGTGCGACCCACAAGATTCGGCCCTTGCGGTTCGTGAGACTCCCGACGCGCTCCTGGTAGATCGCTTTGTCGGATTCTGGAATCTTTGCGTCCTTAAGAGACTCCAGTATCGCTTGAGTTATCTTGGGCGTGATGAAGCCCTCGAAAACAATCTCTGCGCTGTTCATGATGATACCTCCTTTGGGTTCCCTCGTCAACGATCTCTTTTACCCCAGGGTTCCCTCATTCTCCCTAAGTAATTGGCGTATCAGGGTGTTGCGAAGCTCCCGCAACAGGCCCTCTTTCTTCTTGGTCAATATTAACAATTCCTCGACCCTTTCGATGGCCTCTGACAGTTTTGATGGGTCGTGGCGTTTAACAATCCCCCGCATGAACGGCAAGGCATGTTCCATTTACTTGACCTCCTGGAACGTCGCCTTTACCGCGCCCGGAGACGTTTGGGACCAGTAGTGTCGGAATTTCTTTTTGTACACGGGCTCGATGCTGAAATCGTAATACCTTCTGCCCCCCGGGGTCTTTGGCTTTCTAAGACGAATTCTGACGATGAAGTTTTGACCGAGACGGACTTTGTTTGGCAACGTGAGTATTCTGTATATCATACACCCCCCCCTAACGACGCTTTTCTGTCTGATTGAAAACGTATTCTACGGCATAGGCCAGGTACATCGGAACCATCTTCTGCCCGATCTTTCGCTCAATGACCGCGAGATTTGGGACGATCACCTTCTCGCAAATTTCTTTCGCGGGGATATCGTTCTTCTTCCAGATTTGCAGGGCATGAGCGATCTGCAAGCTAGTGAGAAAGGTGTAGATGTTCATGGTCGTGGTTGCCATTCCCCCCCCCTGACACGTTTAGGCATTGGGAGTTTTTCTCCCGGATGATTGCTCTCCCATTTGCGCTTGATGGCCAAAATCATTTCGTGTGCATTCTCTGAGCTATGTTTCATGGTCAATCTCCATCCCGTATCATTTTTCTAACGACCACGCCCCTGAACCATCCTTCTCGATAAATTTCCAAGGCCATACTCCTGGGGACAAGCAGAGACGCGATGCGATGTTCTTTGCAAAATTCTTTCCAAAAAAACTTAAACTTTCCATCGACAATCGCCTCAAACGTAACGCGACTCATAGCTCCCCGGTCTCCTGTCCGAGTTTTTTCAGGGTCGGGTTCACGACCTCTCCGTAGTCCTTGGCCTTGTCGCCGTGGTTGATGCGGGCATAGAACGACACGTTCCTGAGCGACAGGATAGCCACGCGCAGGTTCTCGTTAGCGTCCTTCAATTGGCGGCGCAGGTTATGCGCCTCCACCTTAAGGTCGGCAATCTCCTGCTTTATCGTCACGATAACCTCCTAGTATTTCCCCCCACGTTCTGCGGCTGAAAGAGCATCCAAGAGCGCGGACTTGGCCTTAGCTATCCTGTCCCGGAAATGCTGAGACTCATTGTCGGTCAAGTTTTGGTAGCACTCCAGGTCCGATACGAGTTTTTCTAGCTTATAGATCAGAGACCTTTTCATACCCCACCCTCCAGACGGTTGCAAGGCTTCCCCAGGGCAACGTGGAGATTGATGCCCCGGACCCTGAGAATCTGTGCGATCTTCCTGCCGCCCTCCGGGTTGGCCGTATGAATCGTTATATTCATGCGCGGCCCGGCGTAGTCTGACTCTGCCCGCCGCCTCAGGAATAGGGCCAGGAACCGCGCCGTGGCCTCGAAGGTCTCACCGCAGGGATAGGGCCGGGAGACTATGGACCCGCAGGGCCCCTCCATCATGATCTGATGGCTAACGTCGTGGTCGATTGAGACCTCGTCCACTTCCATCGTGTCAAGAATCCTAATGGCCTCGGTGTTGGTCTTGGCCAAATGCCAGCCCTCGGGGGCCGGGCGAATATCGTCAATCCAGAGCTTTAGTCCCATTAGATTTTTTCCTTGAGCCAAGCAGGCAAGGGCCTGCCCGGCTTTATCATCGAAAACCCACTCGCGTACTCTGCCACAAGCCTGTCGATCAGAATGTATCGGCGCGGCCTAGGGTCCGACTGGTCTTGAGTAAATTCCGCAAACTCTCCTGGACAGTGGCAAAACGCCGCCGCCTCGAATGGGCCATTATTCACTACCACGATCAGGCCCATGCCTGTCGGGATATCATCGTATCTTGCTGGCGGTTGAGGCAGTTCCTCGCCCGCATAGTCCTTGAGGATGCACTCGGCCTTGTTCTTTAGACCACTCGTCTCGATATAGTAGCCCACGCTATCTCCCTCTTGTTTTCGTCATGCGCTCGACGTACTTGATACGCTCCGTCTTGCTCATGCCCGCCATTTTTATATGAGACAGGCTGGCCAGCTTGTGTTCCATGTCATTGGTGTCCTCGGGCTCAAAGTATTCCAGCTTGAGACCACCGCCCGTGATGGCTTGAAACGTGTAGCCGAAGGGATTGACCTCGGCGAACTTGCTCTCGGGCTCGACTATAATGTTCGCGCCGTCTCGGCTAAGGTAGAGGCTGTTCTCGGCCCATCCAGCAAAAACGCTGGACCCGCGCAGGCGTTGGTTGCCTCGTTTTGATGCGCCCTTGCGGAAGTGATGGACGATCATGACGGCACAATTGAACTTGCTCCTAATAGACTCGAAGCACCGCATGACCAGGGTCGCATGCCGTTGGTCCGTGTCGCTCCCCGTATGAAGCTTGTTCAGTACGTCGAAGATAATAAGCGCGGGGGGATTTTTCTCGACGGTGGCCTTGAACTCGTCCAGGTTCTTAGCGTCGTCGATTCTTAAATCATTTTGAATCATGAAGTTGAGGAACCCCGGCGCGGGCTCGGGGAGACTGTGCCCCTGCTGGAGCAGGCGATAGCGCGTTATCACCGTTTCATAGCTATCCTCAACCTCGACGAGAAGGACCCTGTTCGGGCACGGCACCCGGAACTTACCCAAGACCAGGGCTCCCGTCGCCACGCATTGCGCGATATGCAGGGCCAGCCAGGACTTGCTTGTCTTTGGCTCCCCGGCGATGAACCCGATGCTCCCCTCTTTTACAAGACCCTCGACAATCCACCGCAGAGCCGAAGGTGGAGCTTTAGCCAGAAGTTGATCGTGTCCGATGATGTTCATATCGCCTCCCTGATATTATAACATGTTATGTTATTCTTGTCAAGGCCCATAAAATATCAATGCTCGTCGTCCCCTGCCCAGGTGGAGAATCTCTTGTTATCGTCCAGCATGCTGGAATCACCTGGGACCCTCTCTCCTAGCCACTCAGGTTTCTTTGATACGAAATCTGATGGATTGAGACTGAGAAATCTCATGAGACTGCGACTTCCGATCTCGACCTTGGCTGGAGAGACTGGGCTGAAAAATCTCATTGCCACGGACCCGCACAAGATAGTTGCCGACTCCTTGGCAAACTCAAAAGTGCGTCCCAGTCTCATGTAGAAATCTACGAGAACTGAGAAAGCGATATTCTGAGCCTCCTGGACCGAAGCCAGATGGCCGTAGCGGAATCCCTGACCCCTGTGATATGCGTACTTGGTGACGTAGTATTCCTCACCGCTAATCATAATCGCAAGGATTCTTGCGTCACCGGGGATAGCGAGAGGTCCTTGGGGGCCAGCCAGGACCCCAAAATCTTCCCGGACGATCAGGTACTCCCAGGTTTTCATTTTCCTGGCCTATTATCAGAAAACACAAGACCTGCCGCCGCGACCACGGCTTTATTGATCTCGACCTGCTCCCGCACCCCCGGGAAGTTTTCGTCGGCCAGGACCACGGCCAGGGTCTTGTTGTCGATTTTTTGGAGCAGGACAGGCATGCTCTTGTAGCCCCAAATCCCACCCACGCTGAGACTCTTAAATAAGTGCTTGATGAAGTCTATGTCCGTTTGCGTCGGCTTATAGGTCATGATTTCCTCGTTCTCGGTTTCCACTCGTCCCAAAACTTTCCAAAATGCTTTTCCCAAAGAGGCTCCCCGACGTGGCCCACATAGAGCGCGATGAACTCACGGGGTTTCTGCCTGAACCGATGGCCAGAATCCAGAGCCCAAAATGCCCTGTCGATCACGGCATAGGGCTTGAATCCGTCTATCCAGACCCGGCGCATCCGATCTACCTCGGTGCTATTCATCCCCTTCTTTTTGTAAAACTCATTCATGACCTCGGTGGTTTTCTCGGCCATGCCCCCCGGGATATTGAGAACCTGCTGGAGCCCCTGGATTATCTGGCCTACCATTTCATCGACAAGCCAGCCCACTACGGGCACCCCCGGATGATGTTTTGCCATGAGACGCCATAGCGGGACGACGTAGTCCATCCACGCCCCCTCTCCCGTGGGGCTCCAAATGTCGAAGTATGCAAAATCCCAGGGCCCCTTGTCCTTGGCGATGAACTTGAACAGGTCGGCTCGAACGATCTTATGCGGAGAGCGCGTCTTTGGAAGCTGATCTTTTACCAGGGCGATCACGTCTTTTTCTTTTTCGATGCTCACAACCTCGGTGACAGCCGGGAGATTTGCAATCAAAGTGGAAGCCATACCGATTCCAAGACCGCCCACTAGAACTCGTCCTGTTGCCACACGGAACACTACGGATTGAGAATACAATTCCATTGGAACGTCGCTCGTTAGCACACCGCCTCCATCCCCGGTGGCGATCAGTTTGTGGACATGCAGGTCTCGACCTGTCTTAAACTTGCACGGTCTCAACCCGGCGTAGATGGCATTTCTCAGGCTTACGACCGTGACCTCCTGGCCTGCCGGGATAATCTCGGGGACAATCTGGAACTTTCCTCGGGACCCGGACCTGAGACTCAATGGCGTCTCAAGATTGATGCCTTCGTATAAATAGGTTTCACTCATAGAAGGTCCATGATTCCAAGCCTAACGGTCTCCGTCGGGATGCTGAATTTCCGTAGCACGGCCCGCAACGCTCGGAGCTTCTTGGGTTTTTCTTGCGGGGTCCACCCCCCGAATATGTACGTCCCTGGGCTACAAAACACGATCTCGGCGACTCCGTCGAATGGTGGGGCAGGCTTGAATCCGTCCTCAAACCACCCTGCGGCCACAAGCGCACCGCATAAACTAGCGGGGAACCCCGTTGACTCCGGGTAAGAGAATCTGACCCAAGACGTGCGGCCCCGATCTTTGCTTTGAATCTCGGCGCGTATGCTCATGGGATTCTCTTTCCCCGTTTTTCTTGGCAAACGCAATAGCTTGTCAAACCGTCGGACAGGATTTTCCCAAAATGACCCGGCACGGTGTAGCAGATGTAATCGCCCTCGCTGGAGACGATCTTCGCGCCCATTTTCGCCGCACGGTCCCATGCCTCGGCGAATTTCCGCAGGCGTCGAGCGATCTCTGCCGGGGTCTTTGCTCCGTCGGCCAGCCACTTCATCCTGGTAAGATGCACGGCCAGAATTTTATTTTTCATATTACCATGCCCCCTGACGCGACACCCATTTAACTCCGGGATTTCTCGGTATTCCCGTGTAGGATGGCAACCGGAACCGTTTTTTCTCGGAACCTGAAAATACCGTGGCACTCTTGCGGTCCACCCATCCATCTTGATTTGACCAATATGCCACCCCGGCGCGATCTCGACCTCGGATTATCCACTCTTTCTTTGCGCTCATTTTATCCTCCAAAACAAAGGCACGGCGACGGGCGACTACCATGCGGGGGCAAGGTTTCTCGCCGCCGTGCCAAATCATATCTCGGCCCCCTGGGTCGGCACTTCTTCCTCGACCCAGGCCCGGCGTTCCGCGATCTTGTTGTACTTTTCCTCTACTTCTTCGAACTTTTCCTCGATTGCGTCCTGGACCGCCCGTTCGATCTCGTCGCGTTTCACCTGCTCGGCCCACTCCCGTCCTGTCTTTTGCCAGTCGGACCCGATGTAAGTTTGCTTGCCCCAGTTGTTTTTCTTGAGGGTCACGACGTAACCTAGCCAGCGCACCATATCCACAAACCGATTAAAATAATCCTCGCGTCTCTTGAAAACCGCAAAATTTTTTTCCCCGGTCGGCCAGAAAGCGACCTGTTTCCGACGGTCAAATACCCGTGGCTTGATCTTGCCCTTGCGGTCGAAGGTCTTAGCTTTTGAGATTTGTGCGATCATGAAAACCTGACCTTTTGGGTCCTGGAAAAAACCAATCTCAATGATCGTGTCGTCACTCACCTTCTTAAGAATCGCGGCGTTCCGAAGTTTGAAATCTTTTCTGCTTAATTTAATGAGGGACTTGAGAGGTTTCTTAAACTCGTCCACGAAAACATGAACGATACCACCGGAACGAGTTTTATTCTTAAAGTATTTGTCCTTGGTCCTGAGACATTTGAGACAAAGACCCTTGTCACCCGTCGAAACTCGATAGGGCCTAATCACCCCGCCACCACAAGAACGGCAACGAGTGCATGTTATGCAAATTGTCTTACCCTTGATCTCAGTATGGCCCCACCCGCCCTGCCTCAAAGCGGTTCTGAGGGACTTTTTATTTCGTCCGCTTATCCACTCTCTACCGCAAACAAAACAATGGACTTTTTTTGCCATTAAGAGACTCCCGCCTCGCCCTCGGCCCGTTGACTGGAACCAAAACGCGTCATTTTCTGCGGCACCTTCTCGAAAGCCCACGCATGAGCCCGCTTAAGCGCGTCCCGGGCCCGGGCTTTTTCTTTCAAGCCCTTTTGTTTTGAGCCCGGCACCCGCCATGCGTCGGAGATATGCTTGAACCAAACAAGGTCATTTTTAACGGTCCCGCCGCCTGAGCCCGCACTCCTGCTTTTCCTAGCATAGGCCGCAAGCCAATAATCATTTGCTTTGAGAACTTTTATAACGGTCCTATAAATGTATCGCCTGATCTCTCGCACCCAATAGTTATGACGACCGGGCATTGCCCCGGGCCCCACGATCAGGGCGCGGGCCGTAATGTCGCGCACGTTCTCAAGAGCCTCGCGCTCTTTCACAATATAATCGCCCGCATGAATCAGGGGCTTTCGGGCGACGCCGTAGCGGACAAACGCGACGGCACCGGGGGCCTGCTTTTGTGTAAAGCTGTCTATCCCACGGAACCGGAATATCTGGACTTCACATGTCACCTGAGACCCGTTTGGGCAATCTCGATAGAAAAGATAATACTCGACAGGCCTGTCGCCGGGTCTCGGGAATTTAGACGTTGAGACCGGGACAAGTTTTAATTCGTAGCCGCCGACTATTGGGTTTCCCATGAGATTATTCTCGGAACCTCAATATTGCGATCTCGACAAGGTCTTTATCAGCCGCCCAATCAGACGGCGCATGTATCACGTCGGGCGTAGAATAGAGACCGGGAGCCCGGCTAATCCATCCTTCCTCGCCCTGGAACGTACCCCGGCGATACCCCAGGGCGTTCATGATCTTATGCCAGCGGTTCTTTCTTTTCATTTCCGCACCCCCTTGTCCGGGTCATACGGCCTCGCCCGCCGCGCTCCGCACTCACAAATTAATTCGTGTCCGGGTATCGGCGTCCATTTGTGGGCGTGTTTTTCTCCCACCCCCTCGGCCTTCGCTATAACCTCTTGCAATCTTGCCCGCGCCGACTCGATAAAAACGAATTTGTCCTCGTCCTCGTTATCCTCGTTTTGCTCGGCGACCTGGGTCAGACACTCTAGGGCTTTCCGCGCAACGTCAAGCAATGCAACGTCAAGCAATTCTCGATAAGACTCCCGAAACCCTGCTCCGTCGCTTGCGGAGACCTTGCTCCATCCCACCAGTCTTATTTTCCTGTCTTTCACGGTTGCCCCCCGACTACCGCCTCATGCGTCCATGCCGCGCCCTTCTTGAGATTCTCAAGAGCCTTATCATGGGCCTTGTCGATTTGCTCGACCTCGACCTCAAGCGTCTCAAGCTTGTTTTTGAAGTCGGCGCGGTTGATCTTGGCCGTCTCCAGCAGGCTCACAAGGTTCTTGATCGTGTCCCGGGTCTTGGACGAAAGGATAGGGCAATCCGCAAGGGCCTTGATCGCCCGGACCCCTTCCTCGTCCGTTTGTTTTTTGCGGCCCAGGCTAACTGCCGTCAATTGC
>Ga0315288_10002389_pt1 | contig 24319 bp, 17 predicted proteins | sample YL17G11_20_MG_FD_203454 | JGI IMG/M metagenome (GOLD analysis project Ga0315288, IMG submission 203454) | Sediment microbial communities from Yellowstone Lake, YNP, Wyoming, USA - YL17G11_20 | ecosystem: Environmental > Aquatic > Freshwater > Lake > Sediment | place: USA: Wyoming | collected... | reverse complement strand
AAGGCTAAGCAACTGCGTCCGGCATCCCCTCAGGACCAGGCGTCGGGCTCCGCTCAATACAAGCTGACGATGCAGAACCAGTTTGGCAACCGTGTCATTGAGACTTTCTTCCTCGTAGTCCCCACAGGTACGGAGATTGTCAGCAAGAGCGAAGACTACACGGCCAAAGACACGATCGGCGGTTTCGATGTGTATTGCTTCTCGAAGGAAGTACCTGAAGATGCCAACCATCAGGTCGATGTGGTTCTTGCGGGCCACGGCCCCGCTGAGACCAAGACCAACCTCTACGAGCGCCTGCCCAACGAGGTGCTCGTGCACATCGGCGGCAAGTACGGCGGCATCTCGTCCGAGGCCGCGGCGAAGAACTTGTACTCCAATTCCCATATCTACTACGTGACATCCGATTGGGTGCTGCTCAAAGGAGGAATGGGATACTATCGCAACGGGTCGGACCAGGCTCGCAGTGAGAGAGTCAGGCTGTCCGGAACAAGCAGCCCGAACCAGACTCTCTATGACGTTGCCGGCAGACAAATGAATACCGAGATAGTGCAGGACAAGATACGCCAGGGCTTCTATCACATTTACTGGACGCCGTCCGAGCCGATACCGCCGGGGCAAATGTTTTACTACGGCTGGAGCAGCGACCAGTCGAGAACGCTGCAGCCGGCAGCGGGTTCCGGACAGTACAAGCTGACCATGCAGAACTACTTCGGCGACCGCGTCGTTGAGACTTTCTTCCTCGCAGTCCCCGTGAACACAAGCATCATCAGCCGGACTGAAGAGTTCACGGCAAAAGACACTGTGGCCGGATTTGATGTCTATTACTGGTCGAAGGAAGTGCCGCCCAATACAGATCACAAAGTCGATGTGACTCTTGGAGTATCGCAGGAGCAGCTTGCGGAAATAGTGCGAAAGGCCGTGCTCACAATTTCCACGTGTGCGGAGTCCGATCCGAGGGTTGCAGAATCGCTCGATAGCCTAAAACCGTTCAAAGACGCACCGGCAATCAATGAGCTGTGCAAATACCTCGAATCAGATACGGCAAATGTAAGACGCGCGGCGATTTTTATCCTGTGGCGGGGCGGATTCAAGGATATCGCTCCTGCGGAAGAAAAACTCATAAAACTCTGCGGTCACGAAGAGAACTTCACCAGAGGAATGGCCGCACTCGCCCTCGGTCAGGCAAAAGTTTCTGCTGCATATCAGATACTCGCCGATAAGACAGCAAACGACAGCGATGGTTACGTAAGAAGATGTGCAGCATACGCCCTCGGATTGTATGGCGATAAAAAGGCCCTGCCCATTCTGGAAAAAGCACTGCAGGACAAGGACCCGCTGGTGAAGAACAACGCTCAGGCGGCTATTACGATGCTGACAGAGCTAAAGGATACCGAACGGAAATAAATGAACGGGTTCAACAAGAATTCATCGGGCCAGTTGCGGTGGGTGATATTGCTGCTCGCAATAGCGGTGATATTGCCCACCGTGTGCCTGCTGTGGTTTATGACCCAGGCGGTGGAGAATGTGCGGATGGCGGCGCGCCAGATACTCATAGACGAGTACGGCAGGCGTGTTGCGGACCTGGCCGGGGCCGTTGACGAGGTCTGGGCCAGGCGGACGATGGGTATTAAAACTCGCGCCGATTCCAACGCTGTCGAAGCATTCGCATCATTGGTGCTTGATGAGCCGACTGCGGAAGGGGTCCTTGTTTATGACGGCTCGGGCGAGCTTGCATATCCAATTCTCGACTCAAGCTCGATCGAGCCTGAGCCGCCTGAAGAGTTGACCGAGGCCTGGGAGCTGGAATTTGCGGAGGGCAATTTCACCGAGGCGGCGAACGTTTATATGAATTTGGCCGCGGCGACGGAGGATGAGCACTTGCGGCGAAAGGCCCGGCTCGGAGCCGCGAGATGTTACAGGAAACGCGGCCTGATCGAGATGGCAAGGATACACTGTGAGGCCGCGGGCTACGATGGAATATCGCCCGGGATGTCTGCAGGCTCGGTTTCTTTGGCTGGCAAGGCGAGAGTAATGCTGGCCGAGATGCTCAAAGACGCGCCGGCTCGCTCGTTGGCTTTACCTCGCCTGGTCGATACGGCAAGCAACTATGAGCCTGGCTCGACCTCGACATACTTTCTGCCGATGGACTCAGGGACTCGGATATTCATCCAGACCAAAGCCCTACAACTCGCCGAAGAAAGCCCGGACCCGAACGTGCGTGAATTAGGACCTCTGATTGAAAAGACAAAGAAGCTGTTGGCGGCAGAGAGACTCTCCGCGGAGGCCGCTCAGCGCTATAGTGAGGGCGCGTTGTTGCGGCAGTGGGCGCCCGAGAGCGTGCATCGGCTGGATGTCTCCGGTGACATATACGGGTCGTATCGGCAGGCGGCGGACAGAGGCTTTTTGCTTCTTTGGTCCGCTGAGCTGGTCCGCGGGGATTTTAGCGTTTTTGACGATAAGTTCACCGGCTCGGATGTGGCCTACGAAGTGCTCGACGACGGCGGCCGTCTGCTCACCGGGCGCGAGCAGCCGACGGGCGAACCTTTTGTTCAGGCTTCGCCGGGGTCGCATTTTCCCGGATGGCAGGTCCGGCTTTACTTCCGGGATGCCGATGTTTTTGAGAAAGCGGCGAGCAGGCAGGCGGCGATCTACATCTGGGCGGGCGTTTTGGTTATCGTCCTGATCCTTGCGGCCGGGGGCTTTGCGGCCCAGGCCCTCGGCAGGCAGATGAAGCTCAACAGGCTGAAGAACGATTTTATTGCGACCGTCTCGCACGAGCTCAAGACGCCGCTCGCATCGATGCGTGTCCTGGCCGATACTCTGCTCGACGGCAACTACAAAGACCAGCAGCAAGCGAAGGAATACCTGGAGCTAATCTGCAAGGAGAACAGGAGACTCAGCGGCCTGATTGATAATTTCCTGACGTTCTCAAGGATGGAGCGGAATAAGCGGGCGTTCGATATGTCGCCGACAGGCCCCGCTGATATTGCCAGCGCCGCCGCCGACGCGGTAAAGACCAAATTCGCCCAATACGGATGCCATCTTCGAATTGAAATTGCCGAGGATTTGCCCGATGTCCTGGCCGACCGGGATGCTATGGCGACGGTGCTCGTCAACCTGCTGGATAACGCCTGCAAATACTCTTATGATGACAAGCAAATTGAATTGAAGGCGTTCGCGGAAGATGGTTTGGTTTGTTTCTCGGTGAATGATAACGGGATAGGAATGACCCGCAGACAGATAAGAAAGATATTTGACCGGTTTTACCAGGCCGACCGCAGTCTCTCCCGCCGGGCCGAAGGCTGCGGACTGGGCTTGTCCATTGCCAAGTTCATCGTCGATGCGCACAAGGGAACAATTACCGTCGAAAGCAAACCCGGACGGGGCAGCACGTTTATGGTCAGACTGCCGGCGGCTGGTTGAAACGAGGTCGTATGGATACCGTTCTGATAATTGAAGATGATTCGGCTATGCTGCGGGGCCTGAAGGACAACTTTGAGTTCAAGGGGTATCGCGTCAAGACCGCCCGAGATGGCGAATGGGGCCTCAACGCGGCGCTGGCCGAGGACCCTGACCTGGTCATACTCGATATTATGCTGCCCAAAATGAACGGTTATGAAGTATGCAGTAATGTTCGCAGGAAGAACCTTGATGTGCCGATAATTATGCTCACCGCTAAAGGTGAGGAATCGGATGTGATATTGGGCCTGAATTTGGGCGCAGATGACTATGTCTCCAAGCCGTTCAGCGTAAAGGAGCTTCTGGCCCGGGCCGAAGCGACCATGCGGCGCAGAAGAAGGGATGAGCCTGCGTCTTATGAATTCGGCAATTGCCGGCTTGATGTCGCCGGCTGCGCACTCAGACGCGACGGGAAAGAAGTCGAGCTTACGCCCGGGGAATTCAAAATGCTGCATCTGTTCCTTCGAAAGGCCGGATGCGCCCTGACCCGGAGTGAAATACGCGATGCCGTATGGGGCTATTGCCACTTCATCACTTTACGAGACGTTGACGCCATTGTCATTACGGTGCGGAACAAGGTCGAACAGGACCCGAATAATCCGACCTTCATTCGCACGGTAGAAGGTGTCGGTTACAAATTTGAATCGGCTGAACCGAATGGAAACAATCCTGATAATTGAAGATGATTCGAGTATGCTGCGGGGCCTGAAGGACAACTTCGAGTTCGCAGGCTATAAGGTCGTCACCGCAGCCGACGGCGAAGATGGGCTAAACGCGGCGCTCAACGCCAAGCCGGACCTGATTATCCTCGATATTATGCTGCCGAGGATTAACGGCTATGAGATATGCCGGCTGGTCCGCAAGGAAAACCTCGATATGCCGATAATTATGCTGACCGCCAAAGGCGAGGAATCGGATGTGATATTGGGCCTGAATCTGGGCGCCGATGACTATGTCACCAAGCCGTTCAGCGTGAAGGAGCTTCTGGCCCGCGCGGCGGCGTTCCTGCGGCGGCGAAGGCAGGCCGAGCAGGATGTGTATGAATTCGGCGGCTGCCGGCTGGATATCCCCGCCAGAAAGCTCACTCGCGACGCGGCGCAGATCGACCTTTCGCCCAAGGAGTTTGCGCTGCTGGAGTTCTTTGTCAAGAGGCCGGGCCGGGCGCTTACGCGCGACGAGATATTGAACGGCGTCTGGGGTTACGACTGCTTCAGCGGCCAGCGCAGTATCGACCGGTTCGTAACGACCCTTAGAGGCAAAATCGAGCCCGACCCCCGCCATCCCGCCTTCATCCACACCATCCGCGAAATCGGCTACAAATTCGAGCCGCCCGAGCCAAACGCCTGAGCCTCACAAATCCCTTGTCTTTAATCCTGCCACTTGTTATTCTCAGAGCGTGACGAAGAGAAGCCTCGCCACCTGTCATTCCCGCGAAGGCGGGAATCCAGAGAAGACGAGCATCGTTAAGCTTCTTTCGGTAAGGCTTTGAGCATAATGAGCCTGAACCGCACGGAGAGCGAATGGCCCAGGCATCCAAAATTGAGTGGACCGAATCGACCTGGAACCCGGTTACCGGCTGCACGAAAATCAGCTTGGGCTGCCGCAACTGCTACGCCGAGCGTCTGGCTATGCGTCTGAAGGCGATGGGCCAGCCGAACTATCGCAATGGCTTCAGGGTCACGATTCATCCGCACGTCCTTGAAGTGCCTCTGCGCTGGAGGCAGCCTCGCACCATTTTTGTTAATTCGATGAGCGACCTGTTCCACAAAAATGTTCCGACGGAGTTTATACTGAAGGTCTTCGACGTTATGTGCAGGGCCTCGCGTCACAGGTTCCAGGTCCTCACGAAGCGATCGGAGCGTCTGCTTGAGCTAAACACAAAACTGCCCTGGCCGGAAAACGTCTGGATGGGCGTTAGCGTAGAAACCGCCGACTACGCCTGCCGTATGGACCACCTTAGGCGGACCGACGCGGCAATAAAGTTCGTCTCATTCGAGCCGCTCCTCGGCCCGATTCTTCAAATCGACCTCGATGGCATTGATTGGGCAATCGTCGGCGGCGAGTCCGGCCCCGGCGCACGGCCAATGCAGCCCCAATGGGCGATTGATATCCGCGACCGGTGCCTCGATGCGGACGTCCCCTTCTTCTTCAAACAATGGGGTGGATCAAATAGAAAAAAAACCGGCAGAATCCTCAACGGCAGGATTTGGGATGACATGCCGGGAGAAAGACCTTTTGTTTTGGAGACAGAAACAGCAATTGGCCAGTGTAGCTGATTTTTTCAAGAGAAAGCGAGATTGGTCCAAGTACAAGGACCTGATACTTGACTATTACCTCGAACCCTATTTGCAGAAAGTCAAGCAAATAGGAAAGCCAATCTTGGTGGTCGACTGTTTTGCCGGACCGGGTAGGTTCGATGACGGTCAGCCCGGCAGCCCGCTCATAATTGCTCAGCATCTTTCCAAGCTATGCCGCTCAGGCCATCAAGTTGCCGGTTTCTTCGTTGAGGCAAATAAGTCGCTTTACGACAGATTGAAGCAGAACCTCTCTGACTTGGAAATCTCTGCGGAGACTTACTTGGGAAGCTTCCGAGATTGCATAGGAGAGATCTCTCGCCTGGCAGGAACGCATACCGTCTTCGTCTATCTTGATCCCTTTAGACCAAAGCACTTACTCTTCAATGATTTGCAGACAGTCTACGACCAGTTGAAATCGGGGCAGAGCGTGGAGACCCTCATCAACTTCATGAGCGCAAGCTTCTTACGGGGAGTGCACAGTTTCCGAGAGAAGATAATCCTTGATGGCGAACTCAAGCCAGATCACCCCCTTGTTCTTCAGTGGAACGAAATTGCAGGAGGTCCTTATTGGCAGCGAATCGCCTTTGATCCGGGACTTTCAGCGGATGAGCGCGCGGACCAACTTGCGGATGGTTATGCGTCCAAGCTCAGCCGGTGGTTCAAGTGGACACTCATATATCCTATCCGCGAGAAATACGAACACACATGGCCAAAATATCATCTCATATTTGGTTCCCGGTATCCTGACGCTGTTGATCTCATGAATATGGCTATGGTGAAAGCTCGCCGAGAGTTCATAAAGAAGGATTTCATCGATGGCTACCTGTTCGCAATCGAGCCTGAAAAGGAGATGATTATCCCCGCTGAGGTCCAGCAAGCTGTGATTGAAACGATTCGCCATATCGGCAAGACGACATGGGCTAATCTTCGCGTGCGTGCAACCATTGCCAACCCTGCCAAGTATACTGGTTCAGAATTCGACAACGCTATCAAACGGGCAATTCGTGAAGGCAAACTCAGGAGCGATTGCGCTGGGACAAGAATCGAGCAGAAAGCATTTGTTTGGCCTGTCGATTGAGTAGGTCGGGGCGTGCCTGGCGTTTCCCTTTAGCGTTCTCATTCGCAATTTACGTTGTCTGTGTGTGCCTCCATGCTATAATTGCGGATCATTGCAGCTTAATTACAGTAGTGGTCTCAATTTGTGTGATTACATGCCGTGTGCTAGCAGAGTCTCAAAGATATGGAGGTAGTGAATATGGCTGGTATTGAGAATAGTATTGACAGGCGGGGGTTTTTGCGGGTGACGGCGGGGGCGGGGGCGGCGATGATGCTGCCGGGGATTTCGTTTGGCGCCGGCGCGAAGAATGAGGTCGGACGGCCGAACATCCTGTGGGTGAGCTGCGAGGATACAAGCCCCGATTTAGGGTGCTACGGCGACAAGTACGCGGTGACGCCGAACATCGACAAGCTCGCGGCCCAGGGCGTGCGGTACGAGAATTGCTTCACGCACGCCGGCGTCTGTGCGCCTTCTCGCAGCGGGCTGATAACCGGGATGTATCCGACCACAATCGGCACGCATCAGATGCGCTGCAGCGGCGTGCCGCCCGCCAACGTCAAATGCTTCCCTGAGTATCTAAGGGCCGAGGGCTACTACTGCACCAACAACTCCAAGACGGACTATCAGTTCGACCCGCCTTTTACCGCCTGGGACGAGTCCAGCGGCAAGGCCCACTGGCGCAGCCGCGCGGCGGGCCAGCCGTTCTTTGCGGTCTTCAATTTCACCACTTCGCACGAAAGCCAGATCCGCAATCACAGCAAAGAGATGCTCGATAGGATTGAAAAGCTGGGCGCACAAAAGCACGACCCCGCGAAGGCAACGCTTCCGCCATATTACCCCGATACGCCAATTGTGCGTCGTGATATGGCGCAGTATTACGACGTCGTGACGCTGATGGATCAGCAGGTCGGCGACGTCCTCAAGCAGCTCGAAGATGACGGCCTGGCCGAGGATACGATAGTCTGGTTCTGGGGCGACCACGGGCGCGGCCTGCCGCGGCACAAACGATGGATTTACGACTCAGGCATACGGGTCCCGCTGGTTATCAAGGTCCCTGAGAAGTGGCGGAAGCTCGCGATGCCGGCGAATCCCGACAGCATCAAGCCCGGCACAGCCAATGACGACCTCGTTGCGTTCATCGATTTTGCACCGACTATGCTGTCACTGGCGGGGGTAAAGATACCCGGCCATATTCAGGGCAGGGCGTTCTTAGGTGCGCAGAAGGGTGAGCCGCGCGAGTATATTTTCGCCGCGCGCGACCGAATGGACGAGACCTACGACCTGATCCGCGCTGTCCGTGACAAGCGCTATAAGTACATCCGCAACTATATGTGGCACATCACCCGCAGCCAGGACATTAACTATATGAACGAGATGCCGACGATGCAGGAGATGCGCCGGCTGAACGCCGAAGGCAAGCTGAAAGGCCCGCAGCTACAGTACTTCGAGCCGACCAAACCCGTTGAGGAGCTTTACGACACCAAAAACGACCCGCACGAGGTGAATAACCTCGCCGGCAAGTCGAAGCACAAAAAAGTGCTGGCGCGGATGCGCGAGGTCCACGCCAAGTGGGCCAGGGAGACCGGCGACATCGGGCTTATGCCGGAACCGGAATTCGACGAGATCAAACAGCCAGGCGGGCAGGTTCGCAAGACCGCCGAGCCGGTATTCTGGACGCCCAACTGGCCGATAAGGGCTGGAGCGGAGAAAGCCAGCCGGGTCACAATCTCCTGCCCGACGCCCGGCGCCTCGATAGCCTACCGCATTGACGATGAGGGCAAGAGCAAAGGTGGCTGGATGCTCTACGCCAAGGCCGTCTGGCTCCGCGAAGGCCAGACGTTGCACGCCAGGGCCTGCCGCATCGGCTTTAAGGACAGCGGCGAGGCGACGTTCAAGGTCGGCGATAATACGCCGGCCAAGCAGCCGCAGACGCCCGATGCCGACCCCGAGCACTGGCGCAACAAAGTTGCCGGGGAGATGCTTGAGCGATTGCGCGAGATAAAGGCCCTCGACGGCCAGGGCGAGAAGGCGATACCGCAATACACCCAGGCCCTGGGCGACAAGCACGCCTCGGTTCGCTACTGGGCCGTGATCGGCCTGCACACGGGCTGTACGTCGGCGAAGGATAAGGAGCTTGGCGTATCGGCCCTTGAGAAAATGCTCAAAGACCCGGCTGCGGTTGTCCGTGTTGCAGCGGCGCACGCCCTTTGCGATTGGGGCCGGGAGAAAGATGCCCTGCCTGTTCTCATTGAGGGCCTGTCTGCTACTGACAAGACGGACAAGGCCCGGCTCTATGCGGTTATCGCCCTGAACAAGATCGGCGAGAAGGCCCGCCGCGCACTGCCCCAGATACAGGCGGCGTTGAAAGATTCGGACAACTACGTTCAGCGGGTGGCACAAACAACGCTCAACCACCTGGAAAACAAATGACCCCTAAGTGCAACATTTCGTAAATGGCGCGACTATGAGGCAAAAAGATTCCAACTGTTTTGACAGATTTCTCCACTCGCTTCGCTCGGTCGAAATGACAGGATAGTCATAGAACTTACGAAATGCGGTACTAAGTCGGGGTCTTTTACCGTCGAGAATCCAGGCATATTGGTTCGTGTAAAGGAGTTCAGGATGAATAGGAATTTGGCGATTTTTGTTTTGTGTGTCACCTGTCTTGGGGCCGGTGTGTTTGCGGAGAGTGGGAAGGCCGATGAGCTTGTATCTAATCCGGTGTTGAAATCCTCCGAAAAAGGGAAACTGCCGGAGGGGTGGTCTGTGTGGCAGCCCGAATGGGAGCAAGCAGCGTGCACAGTCAAAGGCACGGCCGGCGGACTTCTAATTGAGGGAAAGGATCCTTATGCAGTCGGCGGCGTCACGCAGGATATCAAGGGTATCAAGGGCGGCGGGGCTTATGCGGTAAAGGCGCTCTGTGAGCTGCGGAAAATGCGCGCTGCCTACCAGTCGGTGCTCGTGCGTGTTGACTGGACCGGCGGCGGCAAATTCCTGCACCCGGCGGGGATGCTCGTGCGAGGCCCGACTATTGAGGGGAATGCGGGGCGGTTCGATGATGTGCTTGTTGCGCCGCAAGAGGCGGACGGGGCGCGTGTGTCGCTCGAAGTAAAATGGCCGCAGGGCGGCTCGGTGGTCTGGAAGAGCGTTAGTATGCAGCCGACGGCCAAGCCGGCGGCCCGGAAGGTTAAGGTCGGGACGGTGTATCTTCGCCCCAAGAACAGCACACCCGACAAGAACATGGAGCTTTGGTGCGAGCAGATTGATGTAGCGGGCAAGCTCGGACTCGATATTGTCTGCCTCGGCGAGACGATCAAGGCGGTCGGCACCGGCTGCACCCTCAAGCAGTGCGCCAAGCCGATACCCGGACCGAGCACGGAGCAATTAGGCCAGGCCGCTAAGAAGAACAATATATGGGTAGTTGCAAGCCTTAACGAGGAGGTTGGTGAAGTTGTCTATAACACGGGGGTGCTGATAGACCGCAAAGGGCGGCTTGCCGGCAAGTACCGCAAGGTCCATCTGCCGCGTGAGGAATGGAAGAAGGGCGTCCGCCCTGGCGATGAATACCCCGTCTTCGAGACTGATTTCGGAAAAATTGCGATTCAGATATGCTACGACTGGTTCTTCCCTGAGCCGGAGTCGATATTTGCCCTTCGCGGCGCCGAGATAATTTTTGCGCCCACCTGGGGCAACACGCTGCCGGACGAGGACGGCTGCGTCAACGGAGAGACCGTATTCCGCGTTCGCGCCCGCGACAATGGCGTCTATATGGTCCCCTCGGTTTACGACGGCAACAGCCTCATCATTGATCCGATGGGCAGAATCCTGGCAAGCAGCAACGGCAAGCAGGGCGTCTTCTGGGCGGAGATCGACTTGAATAAGCGAGAACCTCTCGACTGGGTCGGCTACTGGCGCTCAATCGCCCCGCGTCACCGAATGCAGACCACCTACGGTCCCTTGTTGGAGCAGCAGACAGGGCCAACATACTGAATCCTTCGCTGCCGGGCAGCGTTTTGGCTAATTAGTTCCTGTTGCGGAAACAGCATTTGTCATTCCTGCGAAAGGCCTGCCCTGAGCGAAGCCGAACGGGCAGGAATCCAGTTTTTTCGCCATAGACCCCTGCTTTCGCAGGGGTGACATTGCCACTTTCGGCGTTCCGCAACAGATACTGATTAGTTTCTGTGCAGGCCGCTATCGCGTAGTCTGTGATTTGTGGTGGCTTTATATCTTCTTTGCCGCAATCGTGCGGATTTCACGTTTGTCTTTGACGTATTTTCTCTCGTAGTTTGTGCCGGTTGTCTCGCCCGGCTCGGCGCCTGGGGCGGGGGCGAACTCCATTCGTTCGAGTTTGTCGGGCCGCGCCCCGATCAATTTCTCTATCACCTCGAAATACTCGGCGTGGTCGGTGGCGATTCTCAGTTGTCCCCCTGTCTTCAGGCACCGTAGAAGCTGCTCTAAGTTGGCAGGACACAGGAACCGTCTTTTGTGGTGACTTTTTTTCGGCCAGGGGTCGGGGAAGTAAATGTGGAAGCATTCGACCGAATCGTCCGGCACAAAGTGCGCTATGAAGGAAGCCGCCTCGGTGCGGATTATGCGGACGTTGGTAAAACCCCATCGGCCGATCCGGTCAACCGCGTAACGGTAGTATTTGCGCGCCCATTCGATGCCGAGGAAGTTGACGTCACTGTGCGTTTTTGCCTGGTTTAACAGGAAGGTTCCTTTCCCGGCCCCTGCCTCGATATGAACCGGGCCGTCACGTCCGAAAACGCGGGCAAAATCCACTCTGTCGCCCAAATCTTCCGGCTTGAGCGACACTGAGGGGTAGTCTTTAAGAATCCTGTGCATCCGTTAAATTAGACAAATAACACACGTCTGGGCAAAACGCACTATCTTACAGCCCATTATACAGTACGGGGGGACTCTCGGCTACGTTTTGGGCGTCGTTCTGCCCATCCGCTCAAGCCGGCCTCCAATGCCGCAACTAAAGTGACCACCCGGATTATTCGATAGAAAATGCGAACCTAAGATTGGCTTGGGCGTATAAATACATAGGACCGAAGCGCGTAAGCCAAGGAAGGAATTGCTAAAATGATTCTGCAGTTGGTTAGAGCGCGGCGCAAACAGGTTCTCATCGACGTCGATACCCAGAAAGATTTCCTGTTGGCCGGAGGCAAGGCCTGTGTCAGGAATCACCGGAGGGTGCTGGGGCACATTCGCAGGATGATGGCGTGGGCGAGAGTCAGAGGCATCCCGATCATCTCACTTGCTGAGGTCCATCCCAACGGCAACGGCGAAAGCGAGTTCGGTTACTGTATTGACGGCACAGAGGGGCAGAGGAAGGTGCATTACACCCTTGTGAGTAACCGGGTGAGCTTCCCGGCGGACGGCCATAACGACTTACCCAGGGACATGCTGCGGCAGTATAGCCAGGTAATTCTTCACAAGCGATGTGTTGACCCGTTTGATGAGCCGCGGATAGACCGTTTGCTCAGTGAAATTAGGGCCAATGAGTTCATCGTCATCGGCTCGGCCGCTGAAGGGGCGGTTAAGGCAACGGTTTTGGGACTGCTGCAGCGGGGAAAAAAGGTCATCGTCGTCGCCGACGCCGTCGGCTCACACAACAAAAGGGAAGCCAAGCTCGCGCTGCGCAAGGTTGAGGCCAAAGGCGCAAAGCTGGTTGAGACCAAGAGGGTGGCAGGCGTATCACACCTCAGGCGCGTTGGGGCGTGCGATTGCGAAAGCTGCCGCGGTCTTACGAGGAAAGCATCGGTTAGCCTGGGTGAGGCGGATTAGCAATTGACCTGGTTTGTCGAGCCTTCCGCTCCGGCTCCTGAGCCTGCCGAGGCAGCATCACTACTCTTATCGTCGCCTCACAAAGCCCCGACTTTTATGCCCGCGCCAATCTCGTGTGCCGGAGGTCGAGAAATCCGCTGCCTCTTGTTGATGCCCGTGCTAATCGGATTTGGACGACCCGGAAAAATGCGAGATCACGCTAACGACCACCCCCGTCAAGACGAGGATGACTGCAATCGCCAGCATAACGAATGCAAGACTCGCCACGTTGGGCATTGTTGCTGCGAACACAAACGCCGTCAATGCAATCAGCAGACCCAGCAAGAGCAGCTTGTTCCCTAACGGGCGGGCGTAGCAGACTATCAAAAATCCGAACACCAGGCATACCACCGCAGAAAAGCAAAAAACGCCGAACGCGACGTCCTGGTCGATGAGTGCTAAAAGCACCTTTCCCATAACGGTTCTCCCCGTAAAACCACACAAACAATCCAATATATTCTCGGCAGGGCATCTACGCCTTGCCAAACGCTTGCCTCATCTTAACCGCGATGAATTCCACGTCAAGGCGCAGTTTATAGTCCCAGCCGTACGCCGGCGGCGCATCGTATCCCGCTCAACGAGGTTCATACGAATGACAACCTTTGAAACCAGCTAAAATCCCGGGCCTACGGGAAGGAATTGCGTCTCGCTGATTTACTCGGGTGGCGGCCTCAGGACAGACGGCCTGGGGATGGCCTGCCATAACGGGGGTCTTCCTCTCTTGGCGGCAAGGTAAAAGAACTGGTATCGTCCCAAGATTTGTGGGGAAAACACTATCGGGTAAGAAAGCGTTTATCGCATTGGGGCTGACAGCAGAGCTTGTAGGTTTGCGATTCTGCTGGCAGCGGATGAAGCGATAAACGCTATTGGCTTTTCCGGAACTGAACAACCAGGTTGCCCCAACCTTTGGGACGATAATAAAAAATTTCAAAACTGTCTATTTTTTACTTGACATTGCATACTATGTATAGCATAATAGGTAAAGCAAGACAAAAGTGCCTGAGCACTTATTTGATGCCGGCACGCCGACAAGATGTACGCGATATAGAAGAATAGGAGACCGAGATGAAGTTTGAAAGTCAGTTGCTAAAGGGCATTGCCCCGGTTGTCGTTCTGGAGATTCTCTCAGGGGGGCAGATGTATGGTTACGAGCTGAGCGAGGCAATCGAACAGCGAAGCGCCGAGGTCCTGACCCTCGGCAAAGGGACCCTCTACCCGCTGCTTTACAACCTCGAAGCCAAGAAGCTCATAAGGGGCAGGTGGGAGCAAGCCGAGTCCGGGCGAAAGAGGCGCTACTACTCGATCACCGGCAAAGGCAAAGAGGAGCTCGCCAAACAAAAGGCCCAGCTCAAGGAGCTCACTACCGGCCTTAATCTCATCTTCGGCGGAGCACTCACGCCGGCCTGATCCGTATTTGCCCGTGTGCGAAGATACCGGAATTCCACAGCAAGAAGTGGTATTTGAGGTCAGAAAATGGCAAAGCAGAACAAGACCGATTTGCAGAACGTTCCCGCCGCTGCCGCCGGATTCATAAACCGGGTCATCTCGAAAATGCGCTATCGTCGGCGGGTTTGCCGGGATGTCCGGGCCGAGCTGGCAGCACATTTCGAAGACGAACTGCGAGGCTGCAAAAACGACGAGGAAAGACAGCAGAAAGCCCTCGAAGTGATAGCCGGATTCGGCGACGTAAAGATGCTGGCGGCTCTGCTGCGCCGCGCAAAGAAACGCTGCCGACCACTCTGGCGAACAGTTGTAGCAAGGTCTTTACAAACCGCTGGCTTGCTGATTCTCTGCTTAATCCTCTACACCGTATGGTTCTCTACGGGCAAACCCACAATCAGCATCGATTACACGGCAATGCTAAACCAAATGAGCCGCCCAGACCTCCGAGACGAGGACAACGCCTGGCCCAGCTACAAAAAGGCCGCCTCACTCTATATCAAGCCCGCTGACTTCGAACCCGACGACCCCAATTTCGAATCGCTCTATTGCAGTGCTGGCAGTTTCGATGTGCGTCCAAAACTCGCCGATCTAAACGAGAACGAAAAGCAGGAAGTCAAGAAATGGGTCGAACTCAACCAGCCCGCCTGGCAGGGGTTTGAAACTGCCGCCGCCAAGTCATACTGCTACAGAGAATATGCACACGACCCGAACGACGAGGAAAGATGGCTCTTGTCAATCATGCTCCCCCACATTAGCGATATCAGAAGCGTCGCCACAGTCGGGATCTGGCGATCGCGAATCGCAGCCGAGCAAGGCCGCATTCACCAGAGCCTCGACGACTGTATCGCAGTAGCCCGGGCAGGAAGCCATTGGCAAGGGAAAGGCACTCTCGTCGAACAGTTGGTCGGAACGGCTATGACCAGGATGGCCTGCAGAGAAATCGTGAGCATCCTCGAAGCTAACAACCCTCCCGCCGACCTTCTCAGACAGACCTGCAGGCAGTTGTCCGACATCTATCCAAACGGTTATACTCCTATGAATGTGGAAGGCGAACGCCTCGGGTTCATGGATACGGTTCAGCATGTCTTCACCAAAGGAGGTCTCGGCGGAGGTCACTTGATACCAGGCGCCTGGGCTTACATTGCGGATGAACCCATATATTCTCTCGAAGGGCAGGACAAAATGCTCTTCATGCCCCTCTATGCCGCAGAAAGCATGATCCACGCCAGGCGAGACAAAACAATCGCAAAGGCCAACGAGTTTTACTCCCGTCAGGAAAAGTACACAAAGTTGACTCCATACCAAAGGCAAGCCGCCAACATTGAAACTGCCGGTGATATGATTAACTCTCTGCCTCGACACAAGTTCTTCCTGCTTCACATGTTGACCCCCGCCTTGGATCGAGTCGCCGAATTGGGATTTCGCGGAAAAGCATCCTATCAAGCAACTCTAACGATTCTCGCCCTGAAGCGATTCCAGGCGGAAAAAGGCCAGCATCCGGACAATCTCGACGAATTACTCACTGCCGGATTCCTCGATGAATTGCCGATGGACCCATACAGCGACAAGCCCTTAGTCTATAAGAAAACAGACGACAATTTCAGCCTCTACAGCCTCGGCCCGAATTTCCAGGACGACGCCGGCCATCCCGGAAAAACCGAAAAAGGCCAAATAGCAGACTGGCGGGACAACGGGGACACCGTCTTCTGGCCCGTACCCAAAACGCGATAATCTGCGAGGTAAAGAAAATGGCAAACCAGGATAGCCAAAAGGATCTGCAGCACCTTCCCCCTTGTGCCGCCGGATTCATAAACCGGGTCATCTCGAAAATGCGCTATCGTCGGCGGGTGTGCCGGGATGTCCGGGCCGAGCTGGCAGCACATTTCGAAGACGAGTTGCGAGGCTGCAAAAGCGATGAGGAAAAACAGCAGAAAGCCCTCCAAGTGATAGCCGGATTCGGCGACGTAAAGATGCTTGCTGTCTTGCTGCGCCGCGCGAAGAAGCGCTGCCGACCACTCTGGAGAACCGCCGTGGTAAGAACGCTCCGGACGGTCGGTGCCCTTGTCCTGGCTTTTCTACTCTACAGCATCTGGTTCTTCACGGGCAAACCCACCATCCGAGTCGATTACGTCGAACTGCTCAACCAAAAGGCTCGCCCCCAGGTCTCAGACCTCGACAATGCCTGGATTCACTTCGAAAAGGCGGCGACCCTCTACATCAAACCGGGCGGGGAACAAAAGGAGCAGATACCGTTGTACAAAAACACCAAGTTGCCCGAGGCCACGGACTTCGCGGGCCTTTCCCAGGCTGAGCAATACGCGATAGCCGAGCATGTCCGGATCAATGAAGATGCCTGGAGTGAGTTTGTCGCCGCTTCCTTGAAGCCCTACTGCTACCGGGAATACGGCTTCGGCCCCCATATCCGTGAGCAGGACAAGTGGGTATTCAACATCATCCTGCCTGAACTAAACCAATTCAGGGGCCTTGCTCACATAGGCCAGTGGCGTTGCCGAATTGATATCGCGCAGGGCGAAACCACCCATGCGCTCGACAACTGCCTCGCCATCGCGCGAAACGGCAGACATCTCCAAAACCGTGCCACACTCGTCGAGCAGCTCACAGGATTGTCCCTGTCCAGGCTCGCACACGAGGAAATCATTCGGGTTCTTGATTCTCAGGAACTTACTGTCGAGCAGTTGGCCGGGCTTCAGCGGCAGCTCGTCGAAATTTATGCAGGCGAATACCCCCTAATGAACATCGAATATGAGAAGCTCGCCTTTCACGACCTCGTCCAGCATTTCTTCACCGACGGCGGTATTGGCGGCGGCCACCTGATACCGGGCGCATGGGACGAATTCTCGAATGAGCCGATAGATAGACTCGAAGGACAGGACCGTATGCTCTTCATGCCGCTCTTCGGCGCGCAGAGCATGCTCCACGCGCGACGCGACAAGACCATCGCCGTTGGTGATCGAATCTATGATGAACAGATCAAGCTGGCCAAGATGACGCCCTACCAGAGACACCGCAAAGATGTCCCCTCTGCAGATGATATTCTGACGTCCCTATCCAGCCGCAAGTTCTTCCTGCTGCATTTCATAGTGCCCGCCTTTGACAGGACCTTCGAATTCGCATTCCGTGGCAAGGTATCGCACCAGGCCACCCTGACGATTCTCGCGCTCGTGCGGTGGCGAGCGGAAAAAGGCGAATATCCCGCCTCGCTCGACCAACTGACCGCTGCCGGCCTCCTGAAAGACCTGCCAATGGACCCTTGGAGCGACAAGCCCCTGATTTACAGGAGAACCGGCGACAATTTCATCCTTTACAGCCTCGGCCCGAATTTCCAGGACGATGGCGGCGAACCCGGCAAGGGCCATAAAGGCCGTTTAGAAAACTGGCTGGACAACGGCGACACCGTCTTCTGGCCCCTGCTTGAAATCCAAAGCCAATAGGTCCGGCTTCACGCCAAATCGACCCCGCCAACGGCTGCCGACGCCGCAGAATTCGGGCGTTCCCGCACGCGGATTTCTCGAAAATTCACGAGAATTTCAAAAAGAAACAGATTTTTCGCGTAACGTTTGGCCGTCCAAAGTTATCGTTATGTATGGAAGAATGTATATGCGCACAATGAGTGACGGGACAGGCATAGAGTGTGAACGACGAGGCTTCGGCCAAATTGGAATGAGGGTCTTTCGGTCTGCGGGCGGCAGGGCGGCTGCCGGTTTTACGCTGATAGAGCTCCTCGTCGTGATCGCTGTTGTTGTGCTATTGATGGCGATACTCGTACCGGCCCTGCAGCGCGTCAGGAGGCAGGCCGGCGCCGTTGTCTGCCAGTCGAATCTGAGGCAGTGGGCGCTCATCTACTCGGCCTATACCCATGATTACGACGGCAGGTTCTGGCGGACCTACGAGCCTGTGACCAACCGCCCCAACTGGTGGGTGGGAATGCTCCGTCCTTACTACGGAGACTCCAATGACCTGCTGATCTGCCCGCTGGCCGCCACAGCCGACGTTGCCGCGCCGCAATCCGCGTGGAACGCAGACGACTTCGGAGATGCCGGCGGGGTGTTCTCCGCCTGGCGCCTCTATTACTACCGCGCACTGGGCGAAGGTCCCCTCTTTACAGGCAGCTACGGCCATAATCACTTTGTGATGGACAACTCGCCCGACCCCCGCTGCCTGAGCTATGCAAACCCCGCTTCCTATTATTGGCAGGCCCGGCCCGCAACAAAAGGCCAGGCCGCGATACCCCTGCTTGCCGACGCCCCCTGGACTGAGATCATGGAGGCTGATCCGAACTGTCCGCCCCCGAGCAGCGAGAGTATCTGCGAACTCGGCTCGAACGTATTCGATGTGTGCATCAACCGCCACGATGGCTATGTCAACGGACTCTTTATGGATTCTTCGGTGCGCAAAATCGGCCTCAAGGAGCTCTGGACGCTCAAGTGGCACCGACAGTTCAATACCGCAGGAGCGTGGACAACAGCCGGCGGAGTCCAGCCGGATAACTGGCCAAAATGGATCAGAGACTTCAAAGATTACTGAAAAAACCCTGAAATAAAACCGCCTCCTGCAAACGCCGCACGCCATCGAATCCCCTCGCAGGCATGAGGTCACCGCGCCAGTCGGGTGCACGTTATCTTTGTAGGCGAAGAAGCTTCTTAGTCATTGCGAGCCAGCCGAAGGCTGGCGCGGCAATCTCGGAGCCAAGAATTGAGATTGCTTCGTCGTCCCGAGGGACTCCTCGCAATGACATCGTCTGTCTGGCTCACCGTACCGATAGCCTCGACGTGCACCTCTGCGGTTGCCTTTGAGCGGAAATCCTTGAAATTCTGCCCTGCGCACCGTATTATTTATACCGCGCACGGACTGCCTTGTCGTTCGACAGGCCGTTCACTACGACAGTTGTCTATCCGAACCGTTGTTTTGTAGGAGTCAACTATGAGTTCCGGACGATGTCCTTTACACTGTAATGCCCATCACAACTGCACTCGGCGTGATTTCCTTCGCGGCTCGGCGGGCCTGCTCGCCGCACCGGTTCTTTTGGCCGGCTGCTCGTCGTCGGCAAGAAGACCTATGGTCACGACAAAGCCCATCCGCGCCTGCGGCCCGGCCTCGAAATACACCCCGAGCATAAAAGCGGCCTTTGTCCGCCGAAAGGAAGACTACGGTATGCTCTGGCCCGGGGCCGTCTATGACGGCCGGGCCGCACGCAAGATGTACACCGAACAAATGGCCTCAACCGCTAAAAAGCTCGGCGCCAAGCTCGACCTGCGGCCCGAGCCGATTTACAGCCTGCCCGAAGCCGAAGGCTGGGTCGCCGAGGCCGAAGCGCAGAAGGCTGCCGGCATGTTCCTCGTTGTGCTCGACCGCCAGAAGCACGCCTGGCCCACCGCACAGAAGGTCGGCGGCAGCCCCATCCCCTCTATCATCTTTTCGCCGCTGGGCACATCCTTTACTACGAACACGATAGACCTCGCGGAAACGCCACGTTGCATCGTCTATTCCACGAATGATTTCGGCCAGGCCGCGTATGGTATGAAGATGCTCTGTGCCGGCGCAAAGATGCGCCGGACCCGCTGCGTCGTCATCGCTGGCGACAAGCGTTACGATACGCCGCTCGCGGACCTCGGAATCACCTTGCGGCACGTCCCCGCAGGCACTTTCATCGATGAATACAACCGCACGCCCGATACGAAAGAGATTATTGCAATGGCGGACGACTACATCCGCCGTGCGCGAAAACAGACCGGCTGCACCAAACGCGACGTCATTAACGGCGTCAAGAGCTATTACGTCGCCGGCAAAATCCTCGAAGATGAACAGGCCGACGCCATCACTATGGACTGCCTCGGCGCGCTGGGCAATATCAAAGTCTCCCTGCCCTGCATCGCCTGGTCACGAATGAACGACGACGGCATCCCCGCCGCCTGCGAGGCCGACTACGGCGCCGTCGCCGCCCACGCAATCGTCCAGTACCTCTTCGACCGGCCCGGCTTCCAGCAGGACCCTGTGGCCGACACCGCCGACGATACGATAATCGGCGCCCACTGCTCCTGCCCGACCGCCCTGAACGGCTTCGGCACACCGCCGGAACCCTTCGACCTGATGCACCACCACGGTATGCGTGACGCCGTCCCCAGGCCGCTCTGGGAGATTGGCCGGCGCGCCACCTGTGTCGATGTGCTGCCGGGCGAGAAAGGCCAAAGGTCCGTAGTCCTGATTTCCGCCGGCACAGTCGCTGAGAATATAGATGTGCCTCCCAGCGGCGGATGCGTCGTCTCCGTAAAGGTCAAATTCGACAGCGGCCAGGAAGTCCTCAGCTTCCCCGGCTTCCACCAGATATTCTTCTACGGCGACTACAAAGACGAGCTCCGCGACTTCTGCCAGCTCTTCAACCTCGAGGCCCAAGTCGTTTGACACCAATTCTGTCTATTAATTCCCGATGCCCCTCGGCTGTCATTCCCGCGAAACTTGTCCTTGACCTGATCGGGGAGCGGGAATCCAATTCAGTTCCTTTGGATTTACCGCTTTAAGGCAACAGCATGAACGGGTATAATGCCCCCGCCATCAGGGAGAATAAGGCGACGCCGGGAAGCGACCCGAGCGCCCTGATGGTAGCGTACAGCATTTGCGAGGCTACTACCATACCTCACTTGTGCCCAAACCTACGCCGCTTTGGTTGCTGCCTTCAGCCTGCGCGGTGTTCACCAGTGCTTAAGAAAGCAAATCGGTCAAGTTGAGAACCTTTGTCATTTCGACCGAAGCCCCCGGGGGGCGAAGTGGAGAAATCTGTTCAAAAACACGCCTGTCCTGAGCCGGGTTGGGGATTTCTCGACTCGCCTATGGCTCCCTGGAAATAACGCTCTAATCTGTGTTCTACAAAGCAAAATTGCACCTGAAAAAGCCAAAAAGTCCTAAAAAATCGCAGAATTGTCTTGACAACCAAGGTTGCTTCGGGTATAAATCCATAATAGCCAATTATTCCGGCGGGTAAAGTGGGATTCTGCACCTGCCTGAGACTAGCAATTGGAGTAGCGGTAGTGGGTAACCTTTGTGGCAAAGTTGGGTATTCTGGGCGGGGGGGGGTAATCCGCACTCATCATAGGCCAATTGCCCAAGTTCACGCCAAACCCCTGATTCTTTTCAATGCAAAATCCCCTATTCTCTCCGCCCGCAGCCCGCCGCGCGCCCTTCGCACAACAGTCCAATTCTCACAAATTGCATTGCGAAAAGAATAGTATTTTTTAGGAGGACGAAAGATGTTTTATAACAGAATTACACGAAGTTCATTTGGGGCGGTGGTGGTCGTCCTGGTGCTTTTGAGTATGATGACCGCCGCGGTCCAAGCGGGCTGGCAGGAGCAGTTTAAACTGCTTGCGTCCGACGGAGAAACTGAGGACAGGTTCGGCATATCTGTAGGGATCAGCGGCAACACCGCCATTGTAGGTGCGTACATGTTTGGTACCAGTGGCTGGGGCGGTATCGGCGCAGCATACCTATTCGATACTACTACTGGCCAGCAAATATCCAAGCTGACGGCATCCGATGGCGATAACCGTGACCAGTTTGGCATTGGTGTTGCAATAAGCGGAAGTACGGTGATAGTAGGCGCCGTTGGTGATGATGACTACACGGGGTCGGCCTACGTATTCGATGTGACCGACCCGGCCAACCCTATTCAAACTCATAAGTTGGTCGCCTCTGACCGGGCCTCACACGACTTCTTCGGCCACAGCGGTATAGCGATAAGCGGGAGCATTGCCATCATTGGTGCGCATGCGGATGACGACCGCGGATTCCTGTCCGGCTCAGTGTACGTGTTTGACCTGACATCAGGCAGCCAAATCGCCAAATTCACTGCCTCGGATGCCGCACCCACGGCGTACTTCGGTATTTCTTGTGCGATGACCGGAAGCACAGCCATCGTAGGTGCATCCCAAGGTAACCAAGGTTGCAACTCATGTCCGATCCCGCCTGGTGTAGCATACTTGTTCGATATGAGCGACCCATACCACCCCGTCGAGACCTGTAAGCTCACCGCTTCGGACCCGGAGGGCGACGACCAGTTCGGTATTTCCGTCGCGATTGCTGGCAACATGGCGGTGGTGGGAGCGCGTTACCATGACAGCGACGGTCTTGTGGATTCGGGGTCGGCTTACCTCTTCAATGTAACTGATATCTACAATCCCATACTCGTGCGTAAGCTGACAGCCTCCGACCCTGAGGCCTACGGCTACTTTGGCCATTCGGTGGCGATGACCGCGGATACTGCCGTTGTGGGGGCGGTGTGGGGGGATAACGAAGGTCTTGCTGACTGTGGCTCGGTGTACATCTTCGATGTGACTACAGGCGAACAACTGGGTAAGCTGACTGCCTCCGATGGTGCCGACTATGACCAGTTCGGATACTGCGTGGCCATTGATGGCGAAATCATAGTCGCCGGCGCGAATCTCGATGACGACTCCGGGAGCAATTCCGGCTCGGCATACGTTTTTGTTCGAGAACCAGAGGTGTTAGCGGTAGATGTGGACATCAAGCCCGGCAGTTGTCCGAATCCGCTCAATGTCAGGAGTAAGGGCGTCCTGCCGGTTGCCGTGCTTGGAACTGCGGACTTCGATATAACCACGATAGACCTTGCATCTGTTCGCTTGGCCGGCGTTCCGCCGATTCGCAGCAGCTTTGAGGATGTGGCGACCCCGGCGGATGGAGACGAGTGCGAGTGCACCACCGCGGGGCCTGACGGCCACATCGACCTTTCGCTCAAGTTCAATACGGAGGATATTGTAAAGGCGATTGGTGAGGTCGCCGACGGCAAGGTGCTGGAGCTGACCCTTATGGGCGAACTATTGGATGGGACAGCGATTGAAGGGACTGACTGCATTGTGATTATCGCCAAAGCCCGCAAGTGAACATAAGACGGGGCAAGTCTCTGCTGTGTTTCGATTGAGGGTCGCCGTTCCGTATCGAACCGAGAATGGCGACCCCTGCAATTCAGGGGACGCGCGACAGTCGCGCGCAAACAAGAAGCCGAGCAGGCGCGATTGCCTGCTCGGCCGGTATGACTAATCGTAATTGGGAAAGAAAGGTTCGTTCTAACGAATCGCGTTCCGCTGAGCCTTGCGCATACGGCGGCGATTCTTCTCCGATGGCTTCTCATAGTACGCCGTGCGCTTCATATCACGGATCAATCCCTCTTTTTCGCACAGCTTCTTGAACCGCCTTATCATCTGCTGAACCGACTCACCTGCTCGCGACTTCACTCGTAACATATAAAGTAAAACCTTCCCTTGCCCCTAAAAAGTCAGTGTTTCACGCTTTCAAAAAAACATACGCTTCCTTGATTCGTCAGGAATCGACAAGTTGAGGAGTTTAATACAAATTTTCCGGCGTTTCAAGACAAAAACCGCCCCTCAACACTTTTTTTACCTGAAAATCGCCGCGACTGTCCCATAAGGCCTGCATTTCAACCGAAATATGCGCATATTTCACAAATATTTGACTTTTCTTGAGTGGTCCCTGCGAATATGCTAAAATACAGGAGTTGTTTTTGGAGGTATTTTTTTGTTGGACAAACTGCGTCAAACGCTCCAGGTCAGAAAAGAGCGGGCCATCCTGGTCGGGGCTTTCCCCCGCAACTACGCCTACGCAGACGACCTGGCGGAGCTGACCGCGCTGGCGCAAAGCGCCGGCGCCATCGTTGTTGACAGGTTCCAGCAGAAAATTCGCTCGATAAACGCATCCACATACATAGGCAAAGGCAAGGCAGACCAGCTCCGGGACCGCGTCAAGCGCTTCGATGCCGACGTCGTCATATTCGACAACAATCTTTCCCCCGGCCAGATCCGCGGACTCGAGGAGATTACCGAAATAAAGGTCCTCGACCGAAGTGAGCTCATTCTGGACATCTTCGCCACCCGCGCAAAGACCAAACAGGCCAAGCTGCAGGTCGAGCTCGCCCAGCTCGAATACACGTACCCGAGATTGGTTCGCAGGTGGTCCCATCTCGACACCGTTGCAGGAGCGGGCGGAGCGACCGCCGCAGGCGCCGTCGGAGGAATAGGCACCAGAGGTCCGGGCGAGCAGCAGCTCGAAATCGACCGTCGGCTCGTCACCAAAAAAATCACCGAGCTAAAACAAGAGCTTGAAAACATCGACAGACGCAGGATACGAGAGATTGACGGCCGAAGGGGCCTGTTCAAAATCTGCATCGTCGGATACACAAATGCCG
>Ga0315288_10002388_pt1 | contig 24320 bp, 17 predicted proteins | sample YL17G11_20_MG_FD_203454 | JGI IMG/M metagenome (GOLD analysis project Ga0315288, IMG submission 203454) | Sediment microbial communities from Yellowstone Lake, YNP, Wyoming, USA - YL17G11_20 | ecosystem: Environmental > Aquatic > Freshwater > Lake > Sediment | place: USA: Wyoming | collected... | reverse complement strand
TCTTGAGGCGTTCTGCACACTATTCTCTGATACGGTGTTGTTGTTGGAGCCGTACAGAATGATTCCGCTTTGCCCCGTTTCTGCTACGATGTTTCCGATTACAGCGTTCCCTGTTGACTGATAGACCATTATGCCGTTGTTACCGTTTTCGATCAGAACGTTTCCGTTGATGTTGCAGTTTTCAACCCCTGAAAGCTCTATTCCAGAATCTTCAATCGAAGAACCAGCATTTCTCACTGTAAGATTCCCGATGGAAACGCTACTGACCGTTATTTCGATAACGGTTCCAAGTTTCGAGCCATCAATTATGGTGTTGTACTTGTCTTCGCCGATGAGCGAAATGGATTTGTTTGCAAGGATGTTTTCGTGGTATGTGCCTGCTTTGACGCGTATTGCCTCTCCTGAACCTGCCCCGTTTATAGCCTCTTGTATCGTGTGAAAATCGTCTGGAACGACTATCGTCGCATGCTCTGATCCAAACGATTGAACGTGAAGTAATGAAGCGAAAATGCATCCAAGCAATAGCCCTATTGTTATTCCCAGGACTGCTCTTTTCTGCAACTTCCTTCTCCTTGTCAAGAATGATCACGCAAAGGCATAACTCTTTCGAGTGGTGCCTTGTGATCTTGTTTGCGATTTCGCGGATCACTTGTTACGTAGCGGGCGCATCGCGCCTGCAAGGAAGAGCCTGGTGGCTTCTTGGAAAAGGGGTCTCTGGTTCGCGTCAATTCTAGTATGTGGTATGGGCGAATCATAGGCGTTATCCATAAATATGCAGAAACAGACTTCTACGCAGGGAATTCGAAGTGTCTGAAGAGGACATGGGAAGAAACAAAGCGCGCCTACTTGCTAGAATTATGGTAGTCATCATAGTTCTGGCTGTCAACGTCGCCTGTGTTATGACTGTTGTTTCACTCGTTGAGTCGGGAACAGCGACTCCAGACATCTACGTCGCGAACGTTACGTACGCTAACAATGGTGGTCCTTCTTCGGCGTATCTTTCGGTGGGAGGAACGGTGGTAAACCCGAGTTCTTTGGCGGCAAACAACGTAAGCGTGATCATTGACGTCTACGATCAGTATTTGGTTCCCCCGGTAGGCACGAGCACCGTAGACCTAGGTACAATTCGGGGAAACTCGTCGAAGAGTTTCGATAGTAATGTTCAGTACTCAGGCGGTTATTATTATGATTTCGAAAATGGTCGTTATGGTGTCGACTATGGCTTACTGCTTAGGAGCAGATTCGATTTTGGGGTAGGCTTTTTTGCAATCGTTTTGCCGATGGCTGCTCTCCTGCCCACTCTGGATGTCTATTCTGCTTACAAACTCGGTTTGTTTGGGTGGATAAGGACTAGGAAGAAGGTTGTTGCGACAACCGTCGCATGGGCTGCGGTCATTGCGCTTGTGGTGATCATACCTTACTGGCTTTATTACAACGCCCGTCCGGGGCTTCCTATTAGCAATTATATTGGAGAACATCCGCAACTCTACTTTTGGGACTGGATTCTCATCTTCTTCGTAAGCGTCGTTGTGGGCGCAATCATAGCGGATCTGGGAACTGTTGTTTACAGTTTCTTGGCGAGTTTGATCCTGTCATTGATTTTTGAAGTCTTATACGGAAGCTTTTTCGTGTGGTTTAGCCTGGGATATAGCCGGTCTTTTTCAATGATCTTCCCAGGCTTGACTTTTGTTAACTATTTGCAATCTTTGCTCCAAGAAGTACTTCTGACATTTCTTAGGATGATAAACGTCGCCGTTCCCTGTTTCTGTGTTCTGGGAGTTTTTGTGGGTGCGGTCGCACGAAGCTATTTTGAACCGTCGGTGGATGCTTGACATGCTTTAGCGGGCGTTGATTCTTCGGGTCACTAGTGAGAAGCTCAAAATCTGTTAGTTCTTGGGTCTATGTTTTTTTATGGGCACAGGGCAGGCCTTGTGGCATCACGTTTGCAAAAGGTTAAATCCTTTTAGAATGAGAGTTTAAATGGTTAGTGCCATGTCGGTGTTCAAACAGAATTGGTTTTGGCTGATGGTACTGTTCGTAACAATAATTCTCACCGTTCCTTTCATCGTTATTTACGTCGTTCTTCTTTTGCCGCCTATTTGGGGACCAGCCTTCTTCATGGTCGCCTTGATCGTTGTCTGGGCTCTGGTGAGTGGCTACAAGGACTGGGTTACCGCAAAGCGCAAAGAGGAAGAGGAAAAAAGCCGCGTTGGTGTTGCCTAACTAGACTTTTTGCCCATGAAAAACAGTGGTGCCGCTATCACAAGAGACGTTAAGAGTAGCATTGTTTCCGGAGGCTGGATCTGGAATTTTATAACGTATGGAATGGACACCTGCGTGAAGATCAGGTAGTTTATCAGAGTGTAGAGTGCCCCACATGATGCAACTGTGGCCGCGGATTTCGTGAATGAAACGTTCATGATCTGTTTCATGCCGGCTATGAGTATTAGCATCATCCACAGGTTTGTTAGCAAGTATACGCCGAGCGACCATTGTGTCAGGTACGGGCTGCTGGTGAAGATGAATGGAGTGAAGAGTTGCAGGGCTATCGGGGCATAGGCAAAGCCTGTGCATGCGGCTACGCTTGCTAGGCTGGCTTTTTGTCCGAACAAGTTCACTCCCACGAAGAAGAGTATCAGTGACAAGAGTGCCCACTTGAATATTCCGAGGCCCATGAGAATTATGGGCGTTTGGGCAATCGACAGGTCAAGGCCCACTCTTCCGGTGAACAGTATTCCAAAAGGAGTGTTGGCGTTCGCTGCTCCGATTATTTGCGTAACGTTGAAGGTGAAAATGCCGTTGCCTATTCCGCTTAGAAGATTCGCGAAGAGTATCACCATTGCTGCATCCTTCACCGAGCTGTCTTGCATGAAGTGTTGGAAGACTTGCGGGCTCGCTCTCATTGAGGACAGCATCTTACCCATGAGGGTATGGCTGAATTCCCTCGGCGCTTCATACATGAGGGCCGCGCCGGTGAAGGCTAGGATTGATCCTATGATGAATCCGCCGCCGTACAGTAGGGCGACGGCTGAGAACAGTATGATCAGGAGCGATAAGGGTCTCGCGTTTGTAGGGCTAAGGTATAAGGCCAATGCCGAGTATACTATCATGGCTGCTAGGATTGCACCTATCGCGAGTGCGATGCCGTTGGCGTAGTCGCGTATCCCGAACGCAATCCTAAACCACATCGGTGCAGTACCTGGTAGGAGATTGTCAATGGAGTCTGAGGAGCTTGAAAGCACTATGGGACCGCTGTTCATCGCTATCAGCAGGATGTTAAGGAGTATTAGGATACCACCTACGAGTGAGACAACCGCGAAAGTGTTCTTTCGTCTCTCCATTTTTTTCACCGCGTGATGATCTTGGATCAGTCCCTCGTTATTTAAGACTTTGGATGCCGCGTCTTCTGTCTGAATACATTATTCTAACGGGGAACAGGCACACAATGGTTATCAACGCGGCGGCCAGTGTCAAGAACCAACCCGTTGATGGTCCCCACGTTGCCAAGGTCTCGCCGTTCCACACCGACGTTTTGCTTTTCAATGCGTATGACCCTGAGAAGCCTGTTACGTTGAAAGACATCTGCAGCGGAGCGATTAGTAAGATTATTGCTGCCAGGATTCCGATCAAGTATGTGTACCTCTCAAGCGGCATCTTTCTTATCGTTATCATTAGTATCAGGAGCATCATCACAATTGTGAGTACCAAGCCTGTCACCACCATCGCCAGCGTTAGATTCGTTGCGTCTGCAATCTGTTTCGTCTGCTGGGAAATCGTCACGTTGCCAATGCTGAACGTGAACATAGTCGTCAGGTTTCCGTCTTTTCTGTTTGCCGTAACCGCTAGGAATATTGGGTCTTGGTATGCAGTTGTATTGGTAATGTCGAACGCTGACGTGCTTGTCGTTGCATTCGTCCCATCTGTTCTTGCTACGTTCAACGTTCGGAATAAGTCGGCGTTGATGTTCATGGTGGAGTTTGTCATCATCTGCAACTCGGGTGAAGTATTCATGCTCCACCATGGCTGGAAGATCGCGATGGCAACAAGTAGGACTGCGAAGATAGCCAGTAAGGGAACTACTATTTCGCTTCTCATGATGGACATATTTTTTCTCATCCAAACAACTCCCAAGTTTCATGTTCTTGAACGAATCAGGCCTTAAGTCTTTTCGGAGTAAAGGTGGCATGCAACGTATTTGTCTTTTCCAACGTGGACCAGTTTTGGCTCTTTGAGGCGGCATATGTCTCCGATGTATTGGGGGCATCTGGTGTGAAATCTGCATCCTGAAGGTGGGTTTATCGGGCTTGGGATTTCGCCCTTGATCACGACTTCGGCGCGTTTTGATTCTGGGTCTGGAACAGGCACGGCGGCCATGAGCGCCTTTGTGTAGGGGTGCAATGGTTCGTAGATTATGTCTTCCGTGTATCCCTTTTCCATCATTTTTCCAAGATACATTATTGCGAGTCTGTTACATAGATGTCTCGCTAGAGCCAGATCATGTGTGACGTACAGGAATGCGACTTTGAGTTTTTCCGTGAGATCCACCATGAGGTTCAGCACCTCTGCCCTGATGGAAACGTCGAGCATTGATACTGGTTCATCTGCGACTATGAAGTCGGGTTTGAGCACAAGTGCTCTTGCTACGGCAATTCTTTGTCGTTGTCCTCCGCTTACTTCATGGGGATACCTGGGGACAAATTCGTCGGGAGGCGTCAGCTGAACTTCATCCAAGGCTGCGGCGACTCTCTCCTGGACTTCTCGCTCGTTCTTACATATTTTCTGGACGTGTAAGGGTTCGCTTACAATGCTGCCTATGGTCATTCTTGGGTTTAGTGATTCATATGGGTCTTGGAATATTATCTGCATCTTTCGCCTGTATGGAGTAAATTCTTTTGGCTTGAGTTTGGTAATGTCTTTGTCTTTATAGTAGATCTTCCCAGCTGTGGGTTCGATTAGTCTTAGTATAAGTCTTCCCGTGGTCGTCTTTCCGCTGCCGCTTTCACCTGCAAGCCCGTAGATCTCCTGTGGTTTGATGTCGAAGCTTATTCCGTCTACGGCTTTGACGAAGAGTTTTTCCCTGCCAGCCAAGCTTTTGAAGAAGCCCGTGCGAACGGGGAACCATTTCTTAAGTTCGTTGACTCTCAGCAGTGTTTCTTCCATGAGGTTCACCTATGTTTTGTTATGGAGATGGCATGCGACGTAGTGGTCCTTCTCCACCTCGATGAGTTCAGGATCAACGTTCTGGCATATTGGCATGGCGAATTTGCATCTCTCAGTGAACTTGCATCCGACTGGGGCCTTCAATAGGTCTGGAGGTGAGCCGGGTATGGAAATTAGTCTTGACTTTGGAGCTTTTATCCCTGGGAACGCGCCTAGCAGACCTTGGGTGTATGGATGAAGAGGGTTCTTAAATACAGCGTATATGTTTCCTCTCTCGGCGATTTTTCCGCCGTACATCACGGCTGCCTTTTCACATGTCTCAGCTATGATTGATAGGTCGTGGCTTATTATTATCAGCGAGAGGCTTAGTCTCTCTTTGAGCTGCCTTAAGAGTTGAAGTACTTGGGCTTGAACGATAACGTCGAGGGCCGTACTCGGCTCATCAGCAATCAGGATATCTGGGTTACACGCCAAGGCCATGGCTATCATCGCTCTCTGCCTCATTCCTCCGCTGAACTCGTGTGCATAGTGGTCAAGTCTTGAGGGGTCTACGCCGACGAGGTGGAACAGCTTTCCTGCTCTTTCAAGTGCTTCCTGTTTTTCAACGTTTGGTTCGTGTAGTTGAATTGCTTCGATGATCTGATCCGAGACTTTTAACACGGGGTTCATCGCGTTCATTGCTCCCTGAAAGACCAGGGAGATTCCTTTCCACCTTATGTCTTCTTTCAGCTCAGCCTCGGTTAACCTGACTATATCAAAATCCTTGAAAAGTATCCGCCCGCCTACTATCATGCCGTTTGACGGAAGAACCCTCAGGAGTGATGTTGCGATCGTCGTCTTTCCACATCCTGACTCCCCCACGAGTCCAAGGGCCTGGCCCTTTTCTACGTCGAAGGAAACGCCGTCAACGGCCTTCACAAAACCCCTTTGAATCTTGTAGTATGTTTTCAGGTCCTCTACTTTGAGTGTAGGCATGGTCCTTGACCTTTTCGTTTAGGAAATAACTCGTTAGTTGAGTATAAAATCTTTTGCTTATCTTGGAGAAGCTTTTTATCGATTGGGCCGCGTATCAACAGGCGTGTCTCGTTGAGAACTGAGTGGCTTAACAAATATGTGGAGCCTTCAAGGCTCTGCGGTCCGATCAAGGGTTTCTTTGAGGGGAAGGGTCTTAGTACCAAGGAGACCTTCTGGAGACGTAGACATCGTGTCGAGGCGTTTCTTGCAGATTCTGTTTCTGCGCCGTTTGCAGTCGTTGAAATTTACGGTGATCTCGATAGAATAGTTGTCGATTTCCTCCCATGGGGAAAAAATGAACGGACATTACGGACGATGCTTCTTTCATCGATCTTGACAATCTTTGGGGGAGGAATACTGGTTCGGCAGGATCTGAAAAGAGAAGAGTTGATGGAAGAGGTTGAGAACCAATTCTGGGCTTTCCTCGACAGGTACCTTCTGGAGCAAACGCGTTGAAGCGTTCTGAGACAGAAGTTCGGTGCGACCGTCTTCGTCGGCTTCACTTCTGTTTTATTCGCGACGAACGCATTGAGTTGTAATCATCTAACAAAGCCTTAAATATTTCAGAAACCGAATCCCTAACGGTGAGAACATGGGACTGAGAGGCTACGTCGCTAGAAGACTCGTTTACGCAGTCATACTCGTCTTTGCTGCAATGTCGCTGAATTTCGGCATTTTTCTGTTGATGCCAGGAAACGTTGCGACCGTGTTTATTCAGCAAAGAGGGTTAGCTCCAGAGTTGGCTAATCAGCTTATAGCTGAGTTTAATCACAATTGGGGTCTTGACCAGCCGCCTCTTACAAGATACGTTATATATCTCAAGAACATGTTCACTTGGAATTTTGGCACTTCGATGTTCTACCGTACCCCAGTTGCGGGCCAGATACTGCGCAGGATACCCTTTACACTTCTTCTCATTGGCAGTGCGACGGTCATATCAATACTCTTGGGCATAGCCACCGGCGTGCTAAGCGCGTACAAGAGAGGATCCGCTTTTGACAGCGCAAACCTCATTACAGCGCTTATGCTTGGTACCGTTCCGGTTTTCTGGCTAGGTCTGGTTTTAATTGTTATTTTCACAAAAACGCTCCGATGGTTCCCATCTGCGGGAGCCATTCCCCCCGAGTGGGCAGGACTCGCAAATCCGCCGGTCCTGTATAGCGTTGTCAATTCGATTATCCCCAGTTCGAACAGTGTAGTGACCACTTTTTCGATGGGTTCATCCCTGCAGTATGCCAGCGGGTTCCTAAGTCACGCTTTCCTTCCCGTCTTCACTCTTTCGATTTTTCTGTACGGGGGGTACACGCTCCTGGTCAGAGCAACGATGATTGAAGCCTTGACTGAAGACTACATAGTTACGGCTAGGGCCAAGGGCGTGAGTGAAACTTCAGTGCTGTTCAGGCACGCGCTAAAGAACGCGTCGCTCCCGATAATCACCGCAGTAGCGTTGGCTTTCGGTTTCCTCTTTTCAGGAGCCACAATAACCGAAACGGTCTATTCCTGGCCCGGCTTGGGATATTGGATTTTCCAAGCAGTTGTGCAAAAGGACTTTTTCGCGATGCAGGCAATATTCTACATCATAACACTGATGGTCATAATATGTAACATTGTGGCCGACTTCTTTTACGGAGTAGTGGATCCGAGAATAAAGATTGGGTGAGAAGAATGTCAGCAAGAAGCGAAAGGACAAAACATTCTTTGAGTCGAGTTTGGGGCTTCCTTAGCATCTTCCTTCGGAACAAGCGGGGCCTCCTAGGCGTGATTATAATCCTCTTTTTCACTTTTATGGCAGTTCTGGCCCCAGTCTTAACGCCGTATCAACCGTTGCAGCCGTATTTGTCCGGATTCTACGCTGCACCGACGTGGCTTAAATATATGCCTACTTTTCTGGGTGGCGATCCAACGCTTTCACAAAACTTTCAAGCGATCAAAACCACTAGTTTCTCAGGGGAAGTTATTGACGGTTGGAACCTCACAAAGGACTCAGCGCACATAAGCGATCTGCAAATGCAGACAGGAATCGGGCAATTCAACCACAGCTTGGCGGTTAGCTTCAACAGAGACGAAACAGGCGCAAACGCACTCACGGGAATTGACAACGCGTCAGTGTATTATACCTTCTACTATCCATATGAGGGCGCACCCTACCGTTACTCAGGAGCGATGGAAATCCATGTGAATGGAACAACATTCACCTCTTCCTCGTTTCATTACTGGTTGAATCTCACCTCGATGAAATTTCAGAACGACTCAACAACAGTACAATCGCTGGTAGTTGTTCCGCGAGTCCACGTTTTCCTTGAGAGGCTTTCGGATGGAAAGAAATGGGCGATCTGGCCGAACCCAAAAGATTCGGCGACTTGGTGGCAGCAACACTACGACAATATTACACTGTCCACGGATTGGCTACAAGCCTCCCCGGATTCATTCAACCTTTTCGACGCAAAGTTTCCAGGTCTCTTCCCAGGTTCTACAGGGGCGACAGTAGTTGTGGATCAGACCTTCAGCAAAGCCGCGGGGGGACTTCCTGGAACCTACGCGTTTGGCCTGGACATCAGCTTCTTGGACGTTTTGAACTCAACTATTCCGGCTCAAACAACAATCTATATTGACTCTGCATCTTTCTTCTGCTACGGCAAATCATGGGGTTTACTCGGAACAGACAACATTGGACAAGACCTTTGGAGCCAACTAGTCTACGGTTCAAGGATTTCCCTGGCCGTTGGACTGCTAGCGGCAGCGATAGGCGTAGCCCTAGGTTTGATCGTTGGACTGGCTGCTGGTTTCATAGGATCAACGGTTGATGAAGTGTTGATGAGGTTCTCCGACCTCTTGCTCGTCATACCCTTCCTTCCACTGATGATGGTGCTCGTGTCAATAATGGGTGCAGGCATAGAGAACCTGATCATAATCATAGGCTTCTTAGGGTGGATGGGCTTTGCAAGGGTCATAAGGTCACAGGTGCTGAGCTTAAAGGAAAGGCCCTTCATCGAAGCAGCAAGATCCATAGGTGCCGGCAGAACGCACATAATCGTCAGGCATATAATCCCTAATGTGATGCCGCTCGTGTACGTTACACTTGCATCATCAGTGCCTGGAGCCATAACTCTAGAAGCGTCGCTGGCTTTCCTCGGCTTCTCTGATCCTATTCGCATGTCTTGGGGGAGGATGCTGAACGGAGCTTTCTTCACAAGCGGGTCGCTGTCGTGGTGGTGGGTAGTAATTCCAGGGCTATGCATAGCCTTGCTTGCAATGGCCTTCATACTGCTCGGGTTCGCCCTTGACGAAGTCATGAACCCGAGGCTTAGACTGAGAAGATAACAAAAGCTTTCCAGCTGTGGCAATCTAAACCCGAGATTCGCAGAAACATGCTCATTACATCATGTCAGTCAAACACCGATTTCCGGCGAAGCCGTACAGCAAAAGTACGAAATGTTTGGCGGATTTGCTTGCTGATCAGCCTTGCATTCGAGGGCCATTCTTTCTTCTAGCCGGCATGCGAGTTTTGCAAATCTCTGCTTGAAGCTTTGCGTGTGGGCTTGGTTCTTTTCAAACCGCCGTAGATTAGGAATATGACTCCTGCAGGGATGATCGCGTAGCCGACGTACAGCAGGCTCGCATAAGGTTGTGACAGTTGTAGGACAGTCCGCGCATAAAAAAGCTCAAACACCGCTGGCTTGTACGTACCATTCGCGCGATAGTCTACCATAAAGCCGACAAAAGTCGCGTTTGCAAAGTACGTGCCATTGAGCTGGGCCGTCCCTGCGATGAACGTGTATGTCATGGTAAACTTGTTCGGGACAACCACTGTCGAGTTGATTCCCTCTCCAAAGGATAGAGCGGTTACGTTGATGACAGAGAAATGGTTATTAGTCTGGTCAAAAGTGAGCCAAAGCTCGTACTGCGACATATTGTTCTTTGGGTCTGTGATGTTCATGTCAACGTACAGGACAGGCATTCGGTTATCCAGCACATCAAAGGCGGCTGGGTTTTCGGCCCAGAAGATGTTTGGAAGGAATTCGACCATGATGACGTCGTTTTCAGAGAAGTTGCCCGTGCATTCCCATGCACTCAGGTTTGACGTGTCAGTCGTGCTTGCTGGTCCCTGTGTGACTTTGGGGGTTGCATAGATCGTTTTGTAAGACGTTAACAGGACGGAGGCCAGTAGAAGCAGGAGCAATCCAACGGCGACTGCCCATCTTTTCACGTTTAGCAGCATCCTCTACTGCTTTACACAAGCAAACGTCCCTCTTAAACCTTGCACAACCACGCGACTCTTTTGGTCGAGTGCCGCTGACTGGCACTGGAACATTCTTCCATAAACTTTTTAAACATGTTTATCTCTCTCTTAGGTTGCTATAAAGGAGAAAGGAGAGAAAAACATGAAAAAAGCTTTACCAATGATTATTGCAATGCTTGCTATTCTTTCTGTATCGATAGTTCCTCAGGCATTTTCATTTTGCATACCACCAAACCCAGCAACCGATGACTCCAAATTTGAAGTCTTCGGCCCGCACATAAACGGAATCAAAATGCTCGTTTATACAGATGTTACGGCTGAATTTGGCCAGATGGATGTAGGCGCAATAGACTTAGTAGACTGGGCTCTAGACAGTGCACATGCAGCTTCGTGGAGTACGCCGAATGGTCCAATCACTATACAAAACTTTGGCGGTGAAGCCGGCTACTATCTCATAGACATAAACAACAACGCTACCATGACACCTGATGACGCCGTTCCGGGCATTTACAACCCGACTAGCGACCTAGCCTTGCGACAGGCTATAGCGGCTTGTGTTGACAGGTCAGACGTAGTGTCCTTTACAGGAGGCTTTGCACTCCCGATGTATACTCCTGTGCCAAACTACATGGGAGGATACGTCAACCCGGACATCGCGCCGGGCCAGCCTCTCGAGGCACTCACGTACGGTGGCTACACTGGCAACCTCACTTTGGCAAACGCTATTCTCGACGCAGCCGGCTATGTGTGGAACGTTGGACACACGGTTAGAATCGACCCGCACACTGGACTAGCCCTCAACCTCATATCCTACTCAAGAGCGGGCGACAGGAAAACCCTTGGTGACCACCTCAACGTTGCCTTGAACGCTGTTGGCATCGGGACAGACTATCACAGCGGCGTGCCGAGAGCTACAATCACTGGCCCAGTCTTTGCTCAGGAGTACTTCAACCTGTACACTGGCGGCTGGATCTTCATGGGCCCGGACCCAGACTATCTCGACGACCTGTACACGGGCAAGAACTACTACCACCCAGGCTCACCACCGAACTATTGCAACGTCAACTTCCCAGAAACAAACGCTAACGGGTCAAGCATAAAGCTCGCGGCCGGTCTCGCAATCGGCTTGGCAGCTACTCTGGACTTCCAGTACTGGTTCGCATTTTATGCCGCTTCGGTCCCAGTGTTTTCCTATTCAGGTGTCAAGGCTTACAAGAACGTGCCACATGAAACCTCAACCAACATGGACCCAGTCACAAATCCCGAGGGAAACTGGAAGCATCTAGTGAACCAGATGGGCATCGGCGTCAACAGTTGGTGGTCAACGCTGGACATGCAGACTTACGGAGACCTGTACCCTGACTTGAACGCTTGGTATGGCTTCTCGTCAACCGTCACCCTGCAAAACGAAGTCTACGCGCAGTGGTACTGGGACTCGGAAGTCCTGGGAAGAATATACGACGGCGGATGGGCCAGAAACCCGTACACCCTGCTATGGGGAGTTCCACAGCTGTACAAGAATTACACAGTAGGCACATGGTCTGATCCTTCCGCGGGCGGAGCGATTAAAACCTCAGTGACGGTTACTTTGCGCCCTGACGCGTACTGGCAAGACGGCATGCCCGTCACAATAGCAGACGTTTACTACACGCTCGTGGAAATAAGCAAGGTCCTGCTGGCTAAAAGCTTCCCACCGCCATGGTGGTACCCGACAGTGCAGTACATGCGGTCCGTTGAGATAATCGACGACTACAACATACAAATACTGCTCGACGTCCAAAGCGTTTGGGCGGCAGGATGGGTCATAGGCAGCGTCGTAATACCGAAGCACATTTGGAAACCCATAGTCGACGCCTCCTTCAACGTGGAGGGGCAGCAGTATGTCCAAGGCACAACGCCCGACCCGAACATCATCGGCTCAGGCCCATTCAGATGGGTCTCTGGTACCGGTACAACTGTTGGCGACACGATCGTGATGGCGGCTAACACTCCAAACAGCCTAGTCCGCGGCATAACGAGCCCAGGCTACTATCAGTACGAACCAGTCTACGCTAGCATAACCCCGCCGGGTCAGCTGTCCAAGGTCAACATACTCTCGAGTGCCAGTTCGGCCAGCATAGACGTGGCCCTAACCCTCGCAAACCTGTGGACCGACGGCAACCTAACAGTGAACAAGTACGTGTACGTCTACAACTCTACAGGCGGCGGATACCCAGGATCAGGAACAGGCGGCCTAATGCCGGGATTCCCGATCAACAAGAACCTAGCGCCAGTCACACCATACCCGATGGGCACATCTGACGTTGAGACGCTATCACTCACATTGCCGAAGAAAACACTGTGGTTCATCAAACTAGCCGTGCACATCAAAGGACCAGCAACAGTCACATACACCGAACCATGGGATGATCATCCTGCCACGTACACTATACCTAACCCGTGGGTCAGCCACTGGATCAACGTCACACTCCCGATTTGGGTAACCATCAAAGAAGACATAGCAGGCACCGACCTCTACACCGTCTTGGGCAAAACAGTCCCGAACTACATGAAGCTTGAAGCACCAGCACCAGACCTGAAGGTAGACGGCAAAGACATCGCACTCGCAGCATTGTCCTTCGGAACAGTCCCAGGCGATTCGAGGTGGAACACAGTAGCAGACGTCAGCAAAGACTTCAAGGTAGACGGCAAAGACATCGCGCTAATCGCGCTTAAATTCGGCTACTAAGCGTGCAAAACAGACCTAAAAAAACAAAATCCCCCCCTTTTTGTTGAGTCAACCTCTGCTAGAAGACCCTCTTTATGTTTGACATCAAAGCCAAGTGGAGTTTAACGTTCACGAAGATGACAAATGACTCTTTGGACACAGATGACCGCCCAAGAGGTGCAGAGAACGAAAGAAGGGAAATGAAGTGAGAACTATCGCTGGGGGATTATGCTCTGCGAAACCGTGAAGCTCAGCTTCCATTATCAGAAACTCGGCTTTGATATAGCCATCGGCGCGTGACATCTTTGATCAACGGACAGCATGCACAGTTTAGTCTCTGATTTTGCAGGCGAAGGAGAAGACCAAGAAGTGCCAAAAGATGTCCTGAGAAGCGCGTGAGCATGCGGCTCAACAGCGAACAAGACTTGAGAGTTGCAACGATCAGCAGACTTGATGGATAAAGGGCCATCAAACCGTTCTTCTTCAATGTGCGAGCCGAATTGCAGTATATGGCGCAATTGATTTCCGCGTGCTATAGGCGGATCAGGACATGCTCACAATCATAATCCCAGATAGTATGTGTGCTGTCAATTCGAATCAGTCTGCCCCCCTTGTCTGCTTTAGCGTGTGCTATTACCATTTCAGCAGGAACGCCGTGGTCGGCATGGGCATGGACTCTACGCCGAAACACATCCGGGCCGGCAATAGAACATAATTCCAAAATCTTTAAATCCGCAGTCAACGTCATTATCACTTGCAATAAAGGAGAAGGGAGAAATAAGAATGAAGAAAATATCCATTATCGCAGTTCTAATGCTCGCAACAATAATGATGTCAATAGCACCAGTCTTAGCGCCGATTACCGTACCGCACAATGCAGACGCCATGTGGCTTGAGCCCACATCCGTCAGCTATACTACGGCCGGAACGTCAGTAGGGACCCTGTTTAACATCACCGCAGCTATGAACTTCAGCGTAAGCACGTTCGCATGGCAAGCCGTGCTATACTATAACCACGCCCAACTGAACTGTATAGCCGTTGGAAAAACCGCAGCCCCGACCAGCGAATTCTTTGCTGGCCACGCAACCACTTGGGCGCAAGCAATCAACCCAGGAGCCTATCCACCGATTGGCGATCTTCAAGCAATACTAGTGTCTGAAGCACTCTCGAGCCCCGACTTCCAGCCAGGCCCGCACTGGGGGACTCTATTCTACGCAACATTCAACGTAACAGCGACACCGCCCAAGGGCCAAAGCTTCTCAAGCGCGTTTAACATAACCTATCAATACGGTCTTACCAACACATATGTCTGGGACCCAGTAGGCGTTCCGTTAGCATTCAACGTGTTCGATGCTTCATACAGTTACGTGTGGTCACCACCGACAACCAAGCCATACATGGGGATTGAAGGCCCAAGCGCTTGGCCACTCACGTATGGTCCAGGACCAGCAATCGGTCAAACCTTCAACGCGAAGGTCTACGTGAAGCAGATCGACCCAGCGTGGTACCTGAAGAACGTGACATTCACGCTGAAGTGGAACAGCACCGTGATCGACGTCCTCGGCGGAACAGCGAACAGAACGCTGGACCCAGCTTGGTCCGTCATATCTGAATCGCTAGTAGCCGGCCAATGGGACTTCACAGCAGACTACACTGGATCAGCACCAATGCTGCCGAACAAAGTGCTCGTTGCCACACTGACCTTCACCGTACAGACTCAACAAATCTCACCACCGGCGTCAACATTAGCCTTTGACGAAAGCTATCTAACGTTCTCAAACATTGCGTTCTTTGACCACTCACTAGCAATAACGGCGGCTAATTCTGAGGAAGGCCACGTCATCGTTGGAGCCTTTATCGTGCTGAAATTGCCTTGGCTGCAAGTTGACCCCGCAATAATCTTTGTCGGTCCAGACCCAATGATCGGGGAGACATTCTGCGTCAACGTTATTGTTAAGAACCTGACAAAGGAATGGCAAACCGCGGCTGTTCAGTTCCGACTGACTTATGATGATACGCTGTTTCAACTGGTGAGCGCAACAGAAGGACCGTTCATGCAAAACCCCGTGTGGAACAAGTACGGAACATTCTTCACCAGTATTAACAACGTAGGAGGAGACGGAACGTACCCATTCACACACGTCCTAGTCTTAGACCTGCTGTTTCCAAACATCACTACAGGCATCTACGACCAGACAACATTCCCGAACGCACCACAAACCCCCACACCTGAAACACCAGCTGTCAACCCAGTCGTAACCACATTCTGCTTCAAAGTCCTACAGCAGAACTGCTTCGGTGGGGCAGACATAACCACGGTCTTGAACATACTTCCATTCTGGCCACCGACAGACGGCAACTTCATCGACAAGAACGCTGAGTACATAGCCGATCTGCCTGGAGTAAACGGCACCGTCACAATCGAAGCAATCAACTTCGTAGGTCGCCAGATCGACCTATACGGTGGGGCAGTTGACGAGGGCTACGGAGTACTAGTCGGCTCACCATACCTGCAGTTCCCAGCACCATACGGCGGACAAGGACCAAACCACTGGATGGACATAGTGTTCCCACAATCATGGGTATACCTCAACGCAAACGTAACATACAACTACTGGCCAGTACAATCCAAAGACGTCGGATGGGAAATTGAAGGCCCATTCACGAAGCTTCCGAACGGCACACTCGTGCCAGCGCAAACCTACCAGATATGGGCCAAGTTCAGCTCAATCACAGACTCGAACGGCGTTGCAACATATGCGTACAGAATGCCCTGGCCATGCAGCAACCCTGACGGCATCACGGGCATATGGAAGATAACCTCAACAGTCACGATCGCTGATCAAGTAGTCATGGACACAATGATATTCTACTACCAACGCGTAGTCTACATAACAAGCGTAACCACCGACTCATACAGCTACTACCATGACCAATGTGTCAAAGTAACCGTGGACTATCAGACACACTCTGTACAGACATATCCAGCACTGTTCTCAGTCGTGATCACAGACGAATTAGGCGTACCGTTCGGTATGGCACTATACAGCACGACGGTCGGAGGAGCTACCTTCTGCACATGGAAGAATGGCACCTTCACAGTCACAATCTGCATACCGAAATGGGCATATGCAGGCAACGGCTACGTACACGTCTCAGTCTTCGACAAAGACCCAACAATCGGCGGCGAACCTTGGCAAAGCGAATATTTGCCAAACCCAGAAATCAACATATACCCATACTAGGCGCAACGACAAGAAGAATTCCAACTTTCCTTTTTTTTATTTCTCAAAGATCAAGTCAGCTTCTACACTTTTAGGAAACGAATGGAATATTGGGAAATGAATAGAATAATGAATTAGAATAATATTCCAGAACGCTTATTAGCCATTTTTCTCACGTAGCTATAGACAAGGAGAAAAGAACAAGGTGAATCACAAAAAGAATGTTTATGCTTTAATCCTGATGTTGTCAATGGTTGCAATTCCCATGCTTGGGTTGACGAACCTGTCAGAATCTATGCCGCAGATCCTTGCTGTGCTAGCGATAACGGCAAAGACTGACCAGCAGACCTACCTGCAACGGCAAAAGGCCACCGTAAGTGGAAATGTAACGGTTGGCGGATCAGCAGCGAGCGACTTCGTCGTGGCGGTGGAGGTCAACAGTCCACCTCCGTACGGACACTACTCCTTCAGGACCATCCGGGTCGGAAACCCCACAGGGCCTTGGCTAGTAAACATCAGCAGCATCTACCTCCAGGACACCAGCAACAACCCTATAGACACTATCAAAGCAGGATCACGGATGCAGGTCGGCATGACCGTGTACAACATACAGAGCACCGCAATTGCGATATTCGCTACGACAACGGTGTACGATGCAAACATGGTTGCCCTCGCGACAAACTACTGGACAAGCACCGTAGACCCTCTCAAAACGGTCGGGTCAAAATACCAGGCGCAAATACCGAGCTGGGCAATTTCAGGTCAAGCCGTGATAATAGGCTGCGTCTACAGCAACGAACCCAGCAGCGGAGGAATCGCCTATTGCCCTGAAATCGCATACTACTACTACTTAAGCAGGACGCAAACCGGACTATTAGGAATAACACAGCCATCTCAGCCCCCACCGCAAAGCACACCAGGTGCATATACAGACTCCATCAGGCTTCCCACCAACCCCAGGCCCGGGACGTACTCCGTGTACGTACTCGGCCAATCAAGCCCATCCACAATATCGTCAGCGACCACGAACTTCACCGTGCAAAGCACCACGGGCATTCCACCACAAGCGTCATTCGCCTATTGGCCATCAAACCCATCGATCAACAACCCCGTGAGCTTTGATGCGTCATCATCAACCCCAGAAGGGTACAACGACATCATAACGAAGTACGAATGGGACTTCGGCGACGGAACACCACACTATATCACCACAGGCAACCCGGCAGACCCAACAGCCAGCCACGTCTTCACGCAGGCAATAAAGTACACAGTAACGCTGAACGTAACGGACAACGAGGGGCTATGGTGCACAACATCAAAACCAATAACAATAGGCCTAGGCTACGGCCCAACAGCGAACTTCACATATTCACCAACGTACGTCATAATAAACCAAACCGAAACCTTTGACGCATCAAACTCCACACCCGGCGACTACAGTACACTCACAAACTACATTTGGAACTTCTCAGACGGAACAGGCATCTTCAACGTTACGACGAGTCAGACGACTCACAGCTTCACCCAGCCAGGAAACTACACAGTCATGCTGACGGTTGTGGACTCAGTCAACCGCAACGCATCAACATCTGCCCTGGTACAGGTCATAAACGCAACAAACGGGATCTACGACGTCAACCATGACGGCAAAATCGACGGCAAAGACATAGCCCTGGTAGGATTAGTTTTTGGATCGGTGCCAGCCTCACCCAATTGGAACCCGAACGCCGACGTCAACCATGACAACAAAATCGACGGCAAAGACATAGCCCTGGTCTCATTACATTTCGGAGAATTGGTCCACTAAAGCATAACTGAAACAGATCCAGCTAAAAACACCCCTTTTTCTGGAACACTATTCCAAAACGTTTAAACGTGTTTCTATGCACATATATTCCATCTAGAGGAGAAAGGAAAATGAGAATAAGAGCAGCAGAATTGACGCTAGTCGTAATTCTCCTTATGAACTTCACCGTGATTCTAGCAAGAGCAACACCATCGCAACCCCATAATGCAGATGCTATGTGGGTTGAGCCCGCAGCCCTCAACTTCTACACTAACACAACTTCTGTCGGGTTCAAGTTTAACGTCACCGTGGCCATGAACTTCACCGGAGACACGTTCGCATGGCAAACCGTGATCTACTACAACGCTACCCAACTGAACTGTACCCGCGTTGGAGCCACCGCACCCCCAAGCAGCGAATTCATGACTGGCCACTCAACCACTTTCTCGAAGGCAATCAACCCCGGATCCTACCCACCTATTGGCGATCTCAAATCAGTGTTGGCCGCTGAAACATGCTCGTCCCCCGACTTCGCACCGGGACCACACAGCGGAACCTTGTTCTGGGCAGAATTCCAAATATTGCTGGCACCCGGCGCGGGTCAAACCTTCAACAGCAAGTTTGACATAAGCACACAATACGCGTCCACCAACACGTATGTCTGGGACCCAACGGGCAATTCATACACATTTACACCCAGCGATGGCACCTACCAGTTTACTGGGCCGTCCGGTCCTCCACCTCCACCACCTGCCCTTTCAGTTTCTATAAGCCCGCTCTCAACCACAATATACGTAGGCCAAACGGTACACTTCACTTCAACAGTCAGCGGAGGGACAGCACCGTACAGTTTCCAATGGTTCCTAAACGGAGCCTCCGTGCCCGGCGCAACATCAAACAATTGGAGCTTCACACCAGCAGCAATCGAATCTGACAACGTATATCTAACTGTGACAGACAACAATGGAACCGCTGTAAACTCGGCCAATGCCTCAGTCACAGTAACAGCACCACCAGGGGGAACCAGAATATACGTGGAGCCGCCTGAAATCATAGACCTGACCATGGGACCATCATCAACCTTCGATATTAACGTCACACTGGGCAACGCCACGAACGTGGGGCAGTGTACATTCAACCTCACCTACGTTCCATCCGTCATAAACTGGATTGGAATAGAAGTCTTCCGGGTTCAAGGTCAGTTTCCCGTCGCTACATTAATGCTAGACGGTAAAGCAGGCTTCGTATGGGTCAGCCTCAACTACTCGAGTCCAATCAGCACTGACCCTCCGGCCCCAATTGTCAGAATGAGCTTCCACGTTGAGGCCTACGGTATTTCACCCTTAAACCTGACCGGCACACAGCTTCTAGACTCTGCAGGAAACCCAATAACCCACAGCGAGTCCGATGGTCTCTTCTCAAACATAATACGTGACGTCGCAGTCATCAATGTCGTCCCAGCAACTAACTGGATCTATCAGGGTTGGTTGGATGACATCAGCGTGACCGTCAAGAACCTAGGAAACGTAAGCGAAACCTTCACTGCCAACGCATACTACAACAGCTTGCTCATCGGAACCGTCCCAATAGTCAATCTGGCACCCAACGCCGAGACAACAGCAACCATCACATGGAACACTACAGGAGTCCCTGAAGGAAACTACACGATTACAGGAGTCGCCTCCATCGTGCCATACGAGAGCAACACGGCCAACAACATCTACGTTGATGGCATCGTGCAAGTCGTTACAATAATACATGACCTTGCCATAACTGACGTGACACCAACAAACAGCTGGGTCTACCGTGGCAATCTTCTGAAAATCAACGTGACCGCCGCGAACCTTGGCAACGTAAGTGAAAGCTTCAACGTCACTGCCTACGCTGACAATTACACGATAGGAACGTTCCCAGTCGTAAACTTGGCCTCAAACGCGCAGATCACCATAACTTTCATCTGGAACACAACGTCCTCTCAAACATGCCACAATTACACGATAAGAGGCGAAGCAAGCCTCCTCCTGCACGAGTACAACGCAACCAACAACGTCTACATCGACGGCACCGTCAAGATTAGATTGTATGGAGACGTGAACGGCGACGGCAAAATTGACGGCAAAGACATAGCTTTGGCCTCATTGGCCTTCGGAACAGTCCCAGGCGATGCAAGATGGAACCCTGATGCTGACATAAACCAGGACGGCAAGATCGACGGAAAAGACATCGTCTTGATTTCGCTTAACTTCGGAAAGAGCTGCCCATAAATTCCCTTTTTTGTGAGAGCAGTCCATGAAAAGACTTAAATGCAAAACAAGTTGTATATGGACTCGGTGATTAATTGGACAGGAGATCTAGAACTATCGTTCTTGGAACCCTTGCTAGCTCACTGCTGATGATGCTCTTAGTCTCGGCAGCACCAGCATTTGCTGTAATCAACGAGCCGCATAATGCGGACGCCATGTGGATCGAGCCAAAAGACACCGTTTTCTACACTAACACAACTTCTGTCGGGTTCAAGTTTAACGTCACCGTAGCTATGAACTTCACCGGAGACACGTTCGCATGGCAAGCCGTGATCTACTACAACGCTACCCAGCTGAACTGTACCCGCGTTGGAGCCACCGCACCGCCGACCAGCGAATTCATGACTGGCCACTCAACCACTTTCACGAAGGCAATCAACCCCGGAGCCTATCCACCAGTGAATGGCACTCTTAAATCAGTATTAGCCGCTGAAACAATGTTTGCCCCCGACTTCGCACCGGGACCACACAGCGGAACCTTGTTCTGGGCAGAATTCCAGATATTGCTGGCACCGGGCGCAGGTCAACCCTTGAACAGCACATTTGACATAAGCACAGAATACGCTCTTACCGACACATATGTCTGGGACCCAACCGGCAACTCATACACATTTACACCCAGCGATGGCAATTTCTCCTTCATACCTGAGTTCTTTGGCTCGTTGACACTGATAATCTTTTTGACCTCAACACTGGCAGCCATGATCTTCAGCAGGAATCGCATCTCAAAAAACCTAAAATAGACAGCAACTAGCAACTTCCACCCTTTTTATATGCTTTGACTGAGACCTAACTGGATCATTTCGAATCAGAATTCTGAATCAATATTTCGAGGTAAGAAGAGTATAATATAGAAGAAAACTCTAGCTAGGTCATAGGTGTATAAATTGAAAAAAAGTTTAGCGCTGACAATCTTGATACAATTAACCATCATTAACTTGGTAGCATCATGTTCCGGGACTCTGTACCAAGCGCAAGCCCAAGCAACTGCAGGATTGTACATTGACCCTGCATCGTATACGGCTCAAAGAATCGGCGAAACATTCAACGTTACAGTAAACATCCGCAACTTAGAAGCATCGCAGAGACTAATAGTTGCCCAGTTTCGGGTAGTGTACAACGACACGCTGCTGCAAGCCGTAGGCGTACACGAGGGACCATTCCTGCAACAGTTCAATAACGCAGGCGAACCTCCATACACCATGTTCATCAACTACACTGAAAACGATTTGCTTTGGGGCCCCAACGTTCTAGTTGGCATACTTGTGATGCCCAATTCGACAGGACAATATACAAACTACCCGAATGGGAACGGAACGCTAGCGACCATAACATTCAAGACCATATACAGACCCCTAGCGCCATCACCCCCAGCCACATGCCTCCTGAACCTAACAGACACGTTGCTAGTAGGCGACGCTCAAGATCAACAGAACGTGACCGAGATTCCGCAGATGCCGCCGATAAGCGCAACATACTACGCTCAACCAATACCCCTGCCAATATTGAGCATACAACCAAGCGATTACACCGCAACTCTGCTCGGCGAAATCTTCAACTTAAACGTAAACATCGATAATCTTGACGCTGACTCGAAACTGATAGTTGCCCAGTTCAGAATACAATATAATGCAACACTTCTACAAGCCATCGACGCGACTGAAGGAACCTTCCTGCAACGATTCCCAAATTCCGCAGACCAACCATACACCTTCTTCATAAAATACATCGAAGATAATATGATCTACGGTCCCAACGTCTTGATCGGCATACTCCTGATGCCAAACTCAACGGGCCAGTATACGAACTATCCACTTGGGAACGGAACCTTGGCAACCATCACATTCGAGACCATATCCCAACCCAGCGCATCACAACCGCCAATCACATCAGACTTAGTGCTGAACGATACGTTGCTAGTTTCGAACTTGAACGAGGATGTAGGAGAAATCCCACAGGGCACACCCGTCAACGGATTATACCAGGTTCAGGCGCCGACGTTCACCTACGAACCCGCCGAACCATCAGCCGGCGAAGTCATTGTATTCAAAGTAACCGAACCGCCAAACCATGAGCCGCTGACATACAGCTGGTCCTTCGGAGACGGAATAACAAAGAACACGACATCACCGACCATTGCTCACGCATTCCCATCTTATGGCACCTACAACGTGTCCCTAATCTGCATCCTAAACGGCACTGAAGCAACGGACGTTCAACCCGTAACGGTCGAGTCCTACATGCCTCTTGGCGTAACCGCAGAAGTTGGATCATTGCATTTCAAGGGAGAGACAGCAGAATTCAACATACTCACAACAGACTCGGGCAAACCAATAAACGCAACGAGCCTCGAAGCCAAGCTTTACTTCAATGGAACATTGATCAACGACCTGAGCAGTGCCATCGGATATGTGGATACAGGGTTCTACAGAATACCCTACTACATACCAGCAAATGCCTCGCCAGGCGAATACACTTTGCTTGTCAAAGCAGAATACTACAGCGCTAACGGTGCAGCCATGGCGAAATTCACCATCAGCCCAACATTGACCGCGTGGAACGATTCAATAGCCCAGATAACAGAAATTCAAAACGGAGTTGCAACAGTATCAAATGGCATAACAAACATAAAGCTAACCCTAACAGCGATAAACGCTACAGTAACAGGCTTGATCACAAGTGGCAAAGGCGAAATCTTGGCAAAGATAGACACGTCGCTTGGTACTCTAACAACGAGGCTGGACGCGATAAACGCTACAGTAACAGGCTTGATCACAAGTGGCAAAGGCGAAATCTTGGCAAAGATAGACACGTCGCTTGGTACTCTAACAACGAGGCTGGACGCGATAAACGCTACAATAACCGAGGTCAAAGGAAACACTGTGACAATTTCAACAGCTTTAGGAGAAGTCAAAACAACGCTCAGCGATACGCAATCAACCGCAACAACGACACTGTACGCTGCCTCCATACTCTCAGCAATCGCAGTAATTCTAGCCGTCATAATACTTCTTATCCTCAGGAAGAAATAATTACCAACCTTTTTCTTTTTGACCTCAACAACACGCAAGTCTTTATTAGGACAAATTGTAACCACATTAAGCAAGGCAAGAATCGATGTCCAAAAGCATCAACAAAAACATAATCAGCGCCATTCTAGGATTTCTCGGTGCAGCAAATTCACTAGTGATCGGTTTCTATCTCCTTTCAACAATGTTAAGCATTTCACAAATTCAAAGCATGACATTTCAAAGTGCAATTGCATCCATAGCAATTGGTGTAGCATTTGCATCACTCACCTATGGAAGTTTCGAAATCTTGAAGGGTAATACTAAGAAGGGAGCAAGAATAAACATGGCAGGCGGCATATTTTCCATTCTTATATACATTTACTACTCGGAGTTCTCACAGCCGAGTTTCCTAGGCTGGCTGAACCCTGTTGGCATAACACTATTAATACCGCCCCTACTCAGCGGAACTATAGGCCTGCTTAAGGAAACAAAGTTAGAACTTCCCTGACTTTCCTCGGTTTAGAAAGATATGGCTGTCTTGAAGATGACTCTTCTTTTGACATGAATTAGTTAAAAAAGAGAGTCTTGACCTTTTTCAGAGTATCATTTGCGACAAGAACGGCGGCTATAGAACTTAGTTCCAAAACGCTTATATGGACACTGCTTCTAGAATATAGTTGCCGAGGGAGAAGGGAGTATGCAGAAGGCAGGATTCCTCGTCGTCGTATTACTAGTTCTAGCTTTATCGCTGTCATTATCCGTTTTCGCATCAACAATCGCGCGCGCGTCGACGCCAAGCGCCATGGGACCGCTCCAACCTCAGACAGGACAGGGTATAAGAGGCTCCTCAATTCAGCTTCCCGTGGCAATCTTC
>Ga0315288_10002385_pt1 | contig 24333 bp, 28 predicted proteins | sample YL17G11_20_MG_FD_203454 | JGI IMG/M metagenome (GOLD analysis project Ga0315288, IMG submission 203454) | Sediment microbial communities from Yellowstone Lake, YNP, Wyoming, USA - YL17G11_20 | ecosystem: Environmental > Aquatic > Freshwater > Lake > Sediment | place: USA: Wyoming | collected... | reverse complement strand
CGTAAATGGAAGTATCAGGGAAGCTATTGTTTTTACTGTATCGGCTACGGGTAATGGCACTGGCGTTGCAACATTAAAAGTTACAGTAAGTACAACTACAACATTTACTTTAGATGGTTCTGCTAGATTTTATTCAGATGCAGCTGGAACTTTAGGCGAAAGCACAACTTGGGCACCTACATCAGGCGCAACAAGGACTATATATGTCAAGTGTACAAGTGGCTCATCTAATATGTGGATAAGTGCAAATACTGTCACACAATGGAACGACTGGATATCAGGAACTAATGCTGCTTCATTAAGCGGAGATATAAGTAAATTAACTTCATTGACTTGGTTGGTAATTGATGGCAATAACACAGTATCAGGCAGTATTGCAGCACTTACATCATTGACTGTTCTGGCAGTTTATGGCAGTAACACAGTATCAGGCAGTATTGCAGCACTTACTTCATTGACTTGGTTGGTAGTGTATGGCAATAACACAGTATCAGGCAGTATTGCAGCACTTACTTCATTGACTTTTCTGAATGTTCGAGGCAGTAACACAGTATCAGGCAGTATTGCAGCACTTACTTCATTGACTTTTCTGGCAGTTGATGGCAGTAATACAGTATCAGGTGATCTTAACCCAATAGTATCAGATTTAACGGAATGCTATCTGCCTGCAAATGCTATGGTTGATTACACATCAGGTGCCACATGGGGTAATTGTAATATTACAATTAATCCAGCAGCAACTTATGGTTATAGTTCAACTGAAATAGATAACATGCTTATTGACATGGCAGCAAGCACTGCATTAGTAAACAGAACGATAATATTACAAGGAAGTAGTGCGCCAAGGACATCTAATAGCGATGCAGCGGTAGCTACCTTAATCAGTAGGAGTAATACCGTTGCGGTTAATGGAGTAATAAGTTATATAGCAGGTACGGTAAATGGAGAGGCAAGTCTTACAGGTACTCTCAAGGCTAAAGGCAGTTTATCTTCTGTAACCCTTGGTTCAAATTTACATTCTAATAGTAATTTTGATGACGCTTCTTATTGGAATGTTGGTGAAGGGGTTGCTATTGCAGATGGCGTTGCTCATTTTACAGCTTGTGAAGGCTTTTATGCTTTATATAATACGGATGCTCTTTCTCCGGTGAAATGGTATAGATATATATTTACCATTAAGAATTATTCTTCTGGGCAGGTCAGAACAACTGGGAGTTCCGATATTTATTTTTCAGGTAATGGAATAAAACAATTAGATTTTATACCATCCACTAACTGGAATGGAATTATAGTTCAAGGTTCCACAGTAACACTTGATATAGATGATTTCTATTTATATGAGATAACAGATTTCGTTCAGGGAGTAGCAACGGTATCGGGTTCTCTTCAAGCAAAGGGTAGACTGTATGGTCAGATTAACGGAGTAGCCACTGTAAGTGGTACGTTGGTAGGGAAAGGGTCATTAAAGTTTGGAGTTAACCAGATAGCAAACGGAACATTTGATAGTGCGGCAGGGTGGACAGTTCCGGCTGGTTGGGAAATTAGTGGAGGAAAGGCTAATTATTTAGCCACTATTCATAATGTTTTCATTTCTCAATCAGCAGCAAATACAGCTTATCCTTTCAAGGATAATACAAGGTATAAAATGTCCTTTGATATAAGTGGTGCGGGAGGACAGTTTAGGACATTTATTGGAAGTACGGATGGGACAAGGGACTATTTAGGAGAAATTCGTATAAATAATGGAAGTTATGAAAGCGAATTTAATTCTGGTCTTTTTTATGGGAATGATAGAGGTCTTGGGATTTTTGGTTATAGGGATGCTCCTTATTATACTTGGTCAATAGATAACATTGATATCCATGAGGCGGTAGGCTATGCTACTGTATCGGGTTCTCTTCAAGCAAAGGGTAGTTTAACAGGGGTAGTAAATGCTGACAGTAATGTTGTAGGTGATATATATGATGCAACTATTCCAGCAGGGTTGGCAGGTCAGATAAACGGAGTAGCTACCGTAAGTGGTACGTTGGTAGGGTTAGGTGTACTGGCAGGGGCAAGTACTGGTATTTGTAGTGTAGGGATTATAATATTAGCAGAAGGACAATTAATAGGAATAATTAATGGTATTTCTACCAACAATGCTATTTTATTAGCCAAAGGCTACCTGACAGGCTCTACCACCGGAGTAGCTACAAATAATGCTGTACTACTTGCTAAAGGTCAACTTACAGCTCAATCCAATGGGATTGCTAATATTACTGGGTCTATTCAGTTTGCTTCAGTTATTGAGCAGATAGCAGGTCAGACTAATGGTGTAGCTACAAATAATGGAATACTGAAGGGTTATGGGAAACTCTATGGTAGTATAACAGGGGAAGCTACGGTTAATATTTCCGTTGTAGGAAAGGGTAGTCTGGCAAGTGATTCCTATGGAGCTGATATTATTACCAATGGAGGCTTTGATAGTGATATTTGGTGGGGACATACAACAGATTGGGTTATCAGTGGAGGAGTAGCTACCAGTATTGTAAATGGAGGATTACTGGTTTCTGAAACCGAGGCAGTAATTATTGGTCACAGATATAGGGTAAGACTAAACGTCATCAGTCTTAGTGGGGAGTTGATGGTATCTCTGACTGGTGCTTATGAAGAGGAAAACCAGTATAAAGTCCTTACTCGTATAGGAGTACAAAGTTTTAACCTCAACTCAGTCCTTAACATTCTTTTAATTTATTTACAGACTACAGGGAGTGTAATAATAGATGATGTTTCGGTAAGGGATAGCGTTCCTTTTGGGGTGGCCACTGTCACTGGAACATTAGTAGCAAAGGGTAGATTATACGGACAAACGGACGGGGTGGCTACTAATAATCTTACGATAACAGGTAAGGGTCAGTTAACAGGTTCTGCTACAGGGGAGGCTACGGTTATAGGAATGCCTAAACTTTCTACGGCTGTTGGGGTGACGGAAGGTATAGCTACTAATAATGCTGTTCTTATAGCTAAAGGAGTATTGTATGGAACGATAAATGGAATAGCTTCAAACTATGCCTTGATTCAGGGTAAGCGTTATGGGATTGGGATAATAAACGGAGTAGCCACCAATAATGCTATACTAAAGGGTAAGGGTGCTTTAGTAGGAATAATAAATGGAGTAGCTACCAATAATGCGGTTGGATTATTAAAATCGGGTATAGTAGGTCAGACCAACGGAGTAGCTACCAATAATGCTATCTTATATGGTAAAGGAAAACTTTATGGACCAATCAACGGTATAGCTACCAATAATGCCTTAATACATGGGCATGGGAAGTTATATGGAATTATTAATGGTGTAGCTTCCTTAATAGCAAGGACATTTAGTAATGGTCAGCTCTACGGTTCAATATACGGGGAATCTGTTAATGATGTAGGAATATTAAGAGGTAAAGGAAAACTCATTGGTCTTATTCCTACGGAAGCTCTTGTAGGAGGTAGGTTAGGTGGTTGGGGTGACTTACAGGGAGAAACCGTATCAAGTGCCACTATACAAGGTATTACAAAAGCAATAGGAAGATTATTAGGAATAACTGAAGGGGTTGCCAGTAATCTTGGTTGGATTGTAGGTAGGGCTCAGGGATCAGCTTGGGGGGCAATAAATGGGGAAGCCAGTACTCTTGCTGAGTTGGTTGGTAAGGGATTATTGTCAGGTATAACAGATGGAGTATCAGAAGTGACTGGTATTGGATTAACAAGGGTTAGAGGAGAGATACTGCAAGGCAATAGTTATATTACGCTTACTATTGATAAGCAATCTCCGATAACATTGACCTTGGCAAAGGATAGTATTATCACACAAGAATTATCTAAAAACAGCATAGTATATGAGTAAGATATTTGTAGATCAGACAAGCCTTCGGATTATATTAACTACTGGAGTGGTAATACCATCTGAAGCAATTACAAAGGAAATACGTTATCGGAAACCTGATGGGACAACGGGAAGCCTTACAGCTACAGTTCAAGATCCAGTTAATGGTATTCTTTACTATGATTTAACTCTTAATAGTACTTTATTAGATCAGGAAGGGGAATGGTCATTTTGGAGTTATGTGGTATTTAGCGATGGAAGAAAAGCTAGGGGGGAAACTGTGGTAGAAACCATTTGGAATGCTGAAGAATAATGGAACAATTACTACATATAGGAGAACATAATCATATAACGAGCGTTTTATCGGTATATGAAAGAGCCTCACGGTATGATCCTACTCGTACTTTGGATTTAAGGAATGCTTTTGCCAAAGAAATGAAACTTAGGTTTAAAGAATTGAGTAAGGTTGTGGTTACTTCTATTCGGGTAAATGATTGTTTTGGTTTAAAGAAACCTGCCATTAAACTTCATCAAATGACACCTGCTCCTCAGGATGCTTTTAACTTTGCAAGAAATTCACAAAAGGTTGAGGAGTTTATGAAATGGTTAAAAGAACAGGAGAAAAAGGGGATTATTACAGTTAAAGAGTATGAGCAGATTGGTTTATCTATTGAGGGGGCATGGACTAATTTATACATTGCAGATTCATACAAGAGAGGGATAATAAGAGCACGTGATGAAATGAGAGCTGCTGGGATGGATATTCCGAGTATGTTGGAAACTGGAGGAATCGCGGCTTACTTAATGAGTGGTCCCTTTCATATGGATAGGGTCGGAGTCTTATTTATGAGGACTTACACCGATTTACAAGGTATTACGTCTGCCATGGATTCTATTATTAGCCGAATATTAGCTCAGGGGATGATCGATGGGGATGGTCCTATTCTGTTAGCTAGGAAGTTAGTAGCAGCTATTGAGGGTAGAGGAATGGGTAGTCTTGGAATAGTAACAACAACTGGTAGATTTATTCCTGCTGCTCAGAGAGCTGTATTGTTAGCTCGTACGGAAATAATCAGAGCACATCATTTAGCCATGATTCAGGAGTACCGCAACTGGGGAGTGTTAAATATAAAGGTTAGAGGAGAATGGAAGACTGCCGGAGATGACAGAGTATGTGAGAAATGCGCTCCTTTGGATGGTCAGATATTTGACTTGGATACTATTGAGAATATGATTCCATATCATCCGCAATGCCGATGTATAGCATTGCCTTGGATTGAGGAATTACAACCATATTATAAAAATTAGAAATTATGCCGTGGACAGAAAATGATGTTGAAAAACATAAAAAAGGACTTAGTGCTACGCAAAAGCGGCAATGGGTTCATGTAGCCAATGGGGTGTTGGCAAAATGTAAAGCAGATGGTGGGGATGATGCTTCTTGTGCTCCGAGAGCAATCAGGGAGGCTAATGGTGTTACTGGAAATAATGAGATGCAAATTTATAACCAACCATCTTCTTCTTATGAAGCACAACATAGAGACCATCAGGGTCGAAGACATATTGTTGTTCCCGTAACTATGTTGGTTGAAGGGGTTCATATTGGTAGTCATGGTAGTATATTACATAGATTGGAAGAGTTTGGTAAAGAACCTGATTTATGGAATGGAAGACCAGTGACTATTGAACACCCTGAAGTTCAGGGAGTTAATGTTTCGGCAAACCATCCTGATGTGGCTGAAGTCAGTACTGTAGGTACTATTTATAATGCTCACATAGATCGTGGTAAACTTAAAGCGGAAGCATGGATTGATGAAGAAAGATTACGTCAAGTATCACCTGAGGCTCTAACCTCTATTAATGCAGCAACTCCCCTTGAGGTAAGTACTGGATTATTTAGTGAGGAAGTTCCCGAGCAGGGAAGGTGGAACGGCGAAAGATATAATGCAATAGCTAGAAATTATCGACCAGATCATCTTGCTCTCCTGCCCGGCGGACGAGGTGCTTGTTCTTTAGATGACGGCTGTGGCATTCGTGCAAATTCAAATAAGAAAGGAGGAAAGAATGACATGGTAAACAAAGAAGAAAAGTTTAGTGCCATGCAAGCTCTTAAAGATGAGGGATGGTCCATTACAGATATAATGGACAATACCACAAAGGGTTTGTTGGAAACCTTGGAGGCCCTTCGTAAGAAAGTTGATACTCTTGATAGCAGCACATCTATTCATTTCCTTAGGGAAGCGTATGATGATCATGTCATCTATGAGGCCAGCAATCCAAACGGAGGTTCCAAGCTGTATAAGCAGGAATATGTTGTAACCAATAGCGGGAATATTGAGTTCAACGGAAGACCTGTTGAGGTGCAGAAAAGAGTTGAGTATATTAGTGTTAACAAGGGTGGGTCGTTCATAAGGACAAAACCCCCCATAAAATTGGAGGTAAATACAATGGCAGACAACAAGTGCCCTAAATGTGTCGAGAAGATCAATGCCCTGATAGCTAATTCAGCATCAGGCTTTGTTGAAGCCGACCGGGAATGGCTTGACACTCTGTCTGAAACAGCTATTGATAAAATCGTCCCAAAGACGGAAATCAAGACTGAGATTCAGAAAGAGACAGTTGAGGTGAACAAGCTCACTGATGAGCAAACGCGTGATTTGGCATGGGCTGCAGGACAGCGCAAAGCTAAAAGAACAGCATTGGTAAATGGAATTCAGGCTAACGAAGAGACTAAAAAACTGTGGCCCGATACCGTTCTTAATGCTCTGTCTGAAGAAGATCTCGAAAGAGTCTATAAGACAGTTACGAAGAAGGAACCAGTTGATTATTCAATTAATGCTGGTGCTCCGGAACCAATTGTGAACAAATCCACTAAGAAGCCGTTACTTCCAACAGGATTTGGTATTGCTAAAAAAGAAGATGTAACCAAAAAATAGAAGGAGGTAAAAAATGGCATCTTATAAAAACACTATTAAAGTCAGACTGTTTCAGAACATACAGGATGAATATGTAGCCAATGCTTGGATAACACCGGGAATGTTGGTTGAAGTTATGTCCACCGGAAAAATAAGGAAACACGCCACTGCAAGTGGGAATGTAGTTCCAGTTATGGTGGCTATTGAGGATGAATTGCAGGGAAAAGAAATCACTGACAACTATGTTGCCAATGATAGAGTTCAGGTGATTACTCCTCATGCTGGGGATATCCTCCTTCTGCTTTTAGCAGATGGACAGAACGTCGCTATTGGGGATGCTCTTGAATCCGATGGATTAGGTCATGTACAGAAGCATACTGTTGAATCATGGAACTCGAATGATGCTCAGGTTGCTAATTCTGTATATAGTAGACCAATCGTTGGGTACGCTCAGGAAGCTCAGAACCTTTCTACATTGGAAGGGTCAGAATCAAGTGCTGTTGAGAACTCCCAGTACATCATGGTTTTAATTGCATAAAATAAAAAGGAGGAAAAGAGATGTTCGAAACACAAATTGATTTAATTGGAGCCAATGGGATGACCCAAGGTCAGTTGGCAGCAAGGCTTGCAGCAGAGGGTAGGCTGAACGCAAACAAGATGCGTCCATGGTATGATCCGGAGGATGGGAATTCCTATATATCCGTATATCACGGAGGTGACCCAAATGATGAGAACAGCTATGAGACTCGTCAGATTCAGACAAACGGAACTCTTCGGAGGGAAGAATGGATGAGGCTTGATGAGGCTATTTTGGATGTTCGCAGACAAAGGCTTGGCGGGGTTGATGATCTTATTTCAAGAGGTCTGACTTATAACCTTGGTAACGCTATGGCTACTACTGTTCTTGAATGGCATGACGTAAGTGATGCAATGGAGGCTGAAATGACAATGGATGCCGTATCCCGTGGAAAAGGTGACAGGGTTGTCTTCAAACACAACTATCTGCCTATACCGATCATTCACGTTGATTATGAAATCAATGCAAGGGTATTGGCTTCTTCTCGTCTGATGGGGAATCCATTGGATACCACTTCAGCTGAAAGAGCAGCACGTAAGATCCTTGAAAAACAGGAAGATATGCTCTTTACCGATACAACATACAGTTTCGGTGCAAAAGACAGCAGGGACAGGAATACCATTTACAGTTATCTAAACTATCCTGACAGGAACGTTGTTTCTCTCGGAACCCACTGGGATGATCTCTCACAGGGTGAATTAGGGGATAAAATTGTGGATGATGTTATCAGGGGAAAGAAGGCGCTCATTGGTGCTTATTATTATGGTCCTTATCAGCTTTATATTCCTACGGACTATGAAACTGTTCTTGACAAGGATTATGATAAGACGACTCCGGGTAAAACCATCAGGGAACGTGTTATGAGTATATCCAATATTTCGGGTATCAAAGTAATTGACAAGCTTCCTGCTAACACAATTCTTATGGTACAGATGACCAGCGATGTTGTTCGTCTTGTTCAGGGAATGGGTCTTACCAATATTGAGATGAAGACTGAATTTGACTTTGTTTCAAAGTATAAAGTTCTTTGTATTCAGGTTCCACAGATTCGTTCCGACATAAACGGTCGTTGTGGTATAGTGCATATGTCATAATAAAAAAGGCTAATCATGCCTTTAAATTTTTAGTTTGTTTAAATTTAATAGTATAGTAATTATGGAAAGAAGAAATACACCGACTCGCACCGATGTGCAAGTCAAAGTAAGAGACGTGGATGCCTCCGTGGTTGTAAAGACATGGAGAAAACTTGGTGGTGGTTCTTTTTATTTAGGGGATCGCAAAATCGTAACCGGTGAAAGGTTTACTGCTTCTGAAAGTGAAATTCCGTTAGGTTTTCGGGATGTGGTTGAAGAGGTTGGAGGTCGTGCTCCAGATTCTCCGGTCATCAAAGGTAAAAAATCGGAGTTCAAGTTAGTAGTATCAGAGGATGGAGATGATCTATATGATATAGTGGATTTGAATGGGAAAAAGATGAACGAAAAACCATTATCCGTAAATGACGCTGCTGACTTTAAAAGAGATCTGGAAGGATGAGTTGGGTAGTTCCTAAAATATGGGATGGAGGAGATGTTTGGATATTTGGTGGAGGTCCATCAGTACCCAAACAATTTGGCATACCTACAGATATTGTAAAAAAAGTAATCAGTGGTGAATTATTACCAAGTGCTTATTCCCCATATATGGAAGGGATCCACAAAAAACACGTTATAGGAATTAATGTAGCATATTTGGTGGGTGACTGGATTGATATGATTTATTTTGGAGATCCGGGATTTTTTGATAATCATCAATTAGGTTTATCTAATTTTCCTGGATTAAAAATATCCAGTTGCCCATCGATGGCTTCGGTACCTTGGGTGAAGTTTATTCCAAGGGATCTAAGTCGGAAATTTGGAATATCAAATAGACCAAATCAAATTATTTGGAATGGGAATAGTGGAGGTGCTGCAATTAGTATAGCAGCGAATGCAGGAGCAAAGAGAATTGTGTTATTAGGATTTGATATGGATTTGGATGCAAGTAATATGAAACATTGGCATAATTTGTATGGGGTTGGTGTGGTTTCACTTGCTAAAATGCATAAACTACCTTTTGATAAACATAAACTTGGATTTGCAAAAATTATGATTGATGCAAAAAAAAGGGGAATTGAAATTTTAAATGCCTCCCCTAATAGTGCAATAAAGGAAGTTCCAAAAGTAACGGTAAAAGAATTGTTATGAATGTGATTAAATTAATGGGAGGAATTGGAAATCAAATGTTTCAGTATGCTTTTGGGAAAGCTCAAAAGCAGAATGGGATAGAGGTTTTTTATGATACGGGATTTTATAATACTAAAGGAGAATATGATCGTTATCCTAGATTATATCATTTGGATAAATTTAAAACACAAGTAAACATTGGTAAGTTTATTAGGACTTGGAAGACTTATAAGGAGAATAGAATAGGGTTTAATTTAGATCTTTTAAAAATGGATGGGGCTAATTTTGAAGGCTATTGGCAATACCTTCCATATATAAAGGAAGTATTGCCACAATTAAGGGAGGAATTAATTTTACGGGAGAGTCATTATACTCAGCCCTTTTTAGAGATGAGAGAGGCTGTAACTCAATGTAAATCCGTGGCGGTTCATGTTCGTCGAGGGGATTATTTAACCCATAGAGGGGTTTTTAGGGATTTAAAATTTGATTATTATGTAAGGGCTTTAGCAATATGTCCGGAAGGAGATGAGCTTTTTGTTTTTAGTGATGATATTCCTTGGTGTAAGGGAAAGTTTAAAAAAGATTATTTTTATAGGGATATTACCTTCGTGGATCTTAATGAGTACTTATCTTTTGAATTAATGCGTTTATGCAATCATCATATAATTGCTAATAGTACGTTCAGTTATTGGGCTGCAATCTTAAATAATAATCCGGAACAGGTGGTAGTTTGTCCGAAAGAATGGCTGGTCAATAAGGTTCAGGATGATGGCAATGAATTATTTTTTCCTAAACGTTGGATACAAATACAAGGCAATGCTGTTTAGAACATTTGAAAAATATTTGACAAAAGAATGTCGGGGAGCTATTCACATTGGTGCCAATGTTGGAGAGGAAAGGAATTGGTATCAGGAGAAAGGATTTAAAAAGGTTCTTTGGTTGGAACCCAATGAGGAACTTTTTCCCACATTGCAAAGTAACATAAGTACCTTTCCAGGACATGAAGCGGTTAATATAGGGGTTCATGATAAGTTAAAAATTGCGAAATTACATATTGCAAATAATTCGGGTCAAAGCTCTTCTATTTTACCTTTGGGAACTCATGTAAAACATCATCCCAAAGTTAAGTTCATAAAGGATCAAATGATTCCTTTAACTAGAATGGATGATTTTATTTATGAGAATGGGATTGACTTAAAGGAATACAACTTTTTAAATGTGGATGTTCAAGGGGTTGAGTTAAATGTATTAAAAAGTTTTGGTCTTTTACTTATGTTATTTGATTATTTATACCTTGAGGTAAATGAAGAGGAATTATACAAAGGATGTGCTTTTTTGACTGAAATAGATTGTTATGCATCGTCTCTTAAATTTGAAAGAGTAGCTACATATATGACTTCTCATAAATGGGGAGATGCTTTTTATATAAACAAGAATAACCATGAAACTAAAGCATAATAGATTTGAAAGATACAAAAGTCCTGTTTTTATAGAAACTGGATCTTATTGCGGAGAAGGCATAGATGGATCGGAGATATTATTAATCATTGATCCTAACAGGACAAAGGTAGAAGTTGAAGTATTCTTTAAACCTGAATAATATGATAGAGACTAAGAAATGTTTTGAACCAGGAGATGTAGTAATGATCTTTGGGCAACCGATGAAACTAACTCATCCAATAGGACAGGCAAGGCTGATAAAGAAGATTTCAGAGACAGATACTATAGAGCATTGGCGTATCCAGTATCTCAATGACGAGAACAATACTTACGATCAGTTTATAAAGAAGCTAGATGGAAAGAAGTAATAAAAATATTATTTGTTGGTGGTCTGGAGGAATTACTTCTGCGGTAGCATGTAAATTAGCTATTGATTTATTTGACAAATTACATTGTAGAGTAATCATGATAGATACTTATAACGAACATGAAGACACATATCGTTTTAAGCAAGATTGTGAACAGTGGTATGGGATAAATATTGAATCCATAACTGCAATAGGTGATAAATATAAAAGTATTCAAGACGTATGGATAAAACATAAATCATTAAATGTAGCTACTGGAGCAATATGTTCTACTGTATTGAAGAGATTAGTCAGAGAAGAATGGCAAAAATACAATTCTTATAAATATCAAATATTTGGATTTGAATTTACTAAGAAAGAATTTAATAGAGCATTGTCGTTGCAGATGAATCATCCTAAAACTAAACCTATATTTCCATTGCTTATGTTAGGATATGATAAAGATAAATGCATTAAGATAGTTCAGGAGGCAGGAATTATTGTACCAATAACATATCAATTAGGATTTAAAAATAATAATTGCTTTAACACTGGATGTGTCCAGGGAGGTATAGGTTATTGGCAAAAGATGCGTAATGATTTCCCTGATAAGTTTAATGCCATGGCTGATATGGAGCATCAATTGACAGAATTAAAAGGACAACCAGTAACGATGCTAAAAGATCAAAGTAAAGATGCTAAAGAATCAAGCAATGTCCTTGTATTTCTTAAAAAACATTCTGACTATCCAAATCTAAAAAGTATAGATGAGATGCCGATATGTAAAGTAGAACCTCTCTTTGAATGTAATGGGTTTTGTGGCATTAATGATTTAAATCCAAGAACAGATACTGAACAAGAAATTAATTTTACATATGATGGAAAGAAGTAGCAGAATGTTTGTGGGCATAGATAATGGTGTCAGTGGGGCTATAACTATCATGAATGAGCATTCAGGAATTATACTCCTTATATAAATATCAGGAACCATGAAATTAAAGCATAATAGATTTGAAAGATATAAAAGTCCTGTTTTTATAGAGACTGGATCTTATTGCGGAGAAGGTATAGAAGGAGCGATAACTGCAAATTTTAAGACCATCTATTCCATTGAGTTGTCTGAGCATTATTACAAAGTATGCCAAGAATTATTTAAGGGGAATAAAAATGTTCATTTATTATTTGGGGATTCTGTTGAGGTTCTCCCCAAATTATTGAAAACGTTGGATTGTCAATGTACTTTTTGGTTGGATGGTCATTGGTGTGGAGATGTTTCGGCAGGGGAATCAAATCCGGTTCCTTTAATGGAGGAACTTCAAGCTATAAAAGAACATCATAGAAAGGATCATATAATTTTGATTGATGATATGCGATTATTAAGAACTCATGATGCGGAATGGAAAGATTTAAAATACTCAGTATTAGATCTTGAAAAGATGCTACGTTCTATTAATCCACAATACAATATATTTTATGAATCAGGGGTTACTCCTGATGACGTGTTAATTGCTCATTTATGAAGGCTTATGTTATAAATTTAGATTCCCGTCCTGACAGAATGGAACTTTTCAAAGAGAATAATATTCCTTTTGAAGTGGAAAGGTATTCTGCAAAAATATCTAATAGTGGGGAAGATGGATGTACAGATTCTCACATGGATATATTAAAAAAGCAAACACAGTTCCCATTTGTAATATTTGAAGATGATTGTGTTCTTCTTGAAGATTGGTCATTGGTTGAGAAAGCAATGTCTCAATTACCATTAAATTGGGATGCGTTATGGCTTGGAGCAAATGTTAGAAGGCCCGTGTCTAGATATTCGGATAATTTATTTCGTCTTCGTCGTGGATTTGCTACTCATGCTATTATTTATGGCAGTGCAAGAATTGTTAATTTTATTCTTAATAGGAAAGAAAAATTAGCACGTGGCGTTAATTTTGATGTTTTTTATGCTGCCCAGCTTCAATGGAGATTTAATTGTTTTATTACCTATCCAATGATGGCAACTCAAAGATCTGACTTTTCTGATATAGCAAAAGTTTATACTAATAACTATCAGGAATTGATTGATAATTATAATAAATGTATAAAGTGATGTATACAAAAGAAACATTCGATGAAATGGTTAAGCAGGATCATCATTATAATGATTACGTATATCATCATAATGCGGATTGGGCTGTAGTGAGATTATCATATCAGTTTAATTATATATTAAACAATACATTTGATATTCCTAAAATTCCAAAAAAGATACATCAAGTTTGGGTTGGGTCTAAATTGCCGGAAGAGTTTAAAGCTTATACTAAATCATGGAAAAAGTTTAATCCGGACTATGAATATAAGTTATGGACGGATGATAATATTCACACCCTTCCTACTGTTAATTGGTTGACATATAATACAATTAGGAACCAAGCACAAAGATCGGATTACCTGCGTTATCATATTTTAAATGAGCATGGTGGTATTTATGTAGATACCGATTTTCAATGTTTAAAATCATTTGATGATCTTTTATATTTGGATTTCTTTACCGGAATAGGTCATGGTCGTTATGTTGAATTGTATATTGGATTGATAGGAAGCATTCCCCATCACCCAATTACGGAAGCATTGGTAAAAGGAATGACAATAATTCGTGGAGGGCATTGGAGAACCGTATTTAATGAGACCGGTTCTTATTACTTTACCCGGGTTTTTTTAAAAATAGCTCAATCGAATGTGAAAGGAATTGCAGTATTTCCCATGAGCTTTTTCTATCCATTTCCAAGTAATAAAAGAGGAGTTGATAATTTTAAATCATATGTAAAGGATCATTCATATGCGGTTCATCATTGGGCGGTGTCATGGGCTAAAAAACCAACAAGATAATGGACATAAATTATAGTAAATATTTGAAAGCTTGTAACGATGCAGTTAACTCCGAAATGGATTTTGCTACTTTTCGTTCTGATCCTCATTATGCTGGGGTAGTAGAAACAATGGCTGCTTATGAGTGGGGTATTCCTTATATTAATTTGCTCAGAAATAAATACCCTTTTCTTTGGGATAAAATAGAAACCTTTGCCAGTGGAGATAAAATATGTGGAGCTAAGTGTTTTGACTACAAAGGAGTATATATTTCTCCAGTAACTCTGCGATATGTAAAAATATTAGCGGATTTGTTAAATGAATTCAATACATTGGATAATTTGGATATTGTTGAGATAGGGGTTGGTTATGGAGGTCAATGTAAGGTAATTATGGATTATGCTAAAGTTAGATCTTATACTTTAGTAGATTTACCCGATCCATTACTTTTAACTGAAAAGTGGTTAGAGAGGAATGGTATTTATCTTAATGTGAATTTCAGAAGCCATCTTGATAAGAGCAATATTGAATATGATTTATGTATAAGTAATTATGCTTTTACAGAATTTGATGGGGATATCCAAGAACATTATGTAAATTCAATTTTGAAAAAATCAAAACATGGTTTTATTATTTGTAATTTTTTTACGGGACCGGATCAAGGAGCTTCTGTAATGTCCACTTTATTAGGACATAAAAAAGGGAAGTTTAAGATAATGGATGAGATTCCAAGAACGGATATTCATAACTTTGTTTATATTTGGTAAGATGGATTGGATTCAAGGCACTAAGTTTTTTAATGTCGCAGATTACATTTATGTTCCGAGAGGTCGGTCTAAGGATGATTTTAATCAAATTGATAATTCATTAAACCTAAGCAAATTAAAAGATGGGGATATTATTTACACGCATGGTCTTTATGTAAAAATCTTATTCAAAATAATGGCTGGAACAGATAAGAAATATATACTAATAACACATAATAGTGACATTAATGTTGATAGTTCTTTGAAATGGAATGAAAATCTTTTGCATTGGTTTACTCAAAATGTTGATATTGATATGCCGGATTTTATTGAGTCCATTCCAATCGGATTGGAAAACGATAAATGGTTTAAGCATATTAAGAAAAAAGAAAAGATGGAATTCTTACTTTCCCAACCAAAGGGATATAAAAATTTAGCATACATGAATCATAATAGTAGAACCAATCCTGAGAAACGCGATCCACCATATTATTCATTATCAAATAAACCATGGGTGACTATTGAGAAGAAAAAGAATGGAGAAGATTTTGATAACTATCTTGCTAATATTTATAATCATTGGTTTGTGATATGTCCGGAGGGTCATGGAATTGACACTCATAGAATATGGGAAACTTTATATATGGGATCATATCCAATAGTTATAAGAAATTATAACACTAGATTTTATGAGGATTTGCCAATTCTATTTATTGATTCTTGGGATGAGCTAACTGAGAAAAAACTTGAATTTGAATATACGAGAATAAAAAATACTGAATGGAATATGGATAAGCTTAATTTTAGTTACTGGGAAAATAAAATCAAGTCATGGAAAAAAGGAGTACAATAGTATTAGTTCTGAGTGAAGGAAACGGCTTTGGATTTCGAGATGTAGAGCTTATAGCAAAGCATATCAATTCAAAATGGCAAGATCCTATTCTTCCTCGTATTATATGCTTTTGCAAGAATGTGTCTTTTTCCCACTCCATTAATAATTTGGAACTTATTCCTTTTCCAGTATTACCGGGAGTATTTAGTAAGCTTACCATATTTAGCCCTGCTATTGAAGAGTATCGTCCGTTCTTATATGTTGATTTAGATACGGCTGTTTATGATACTATTGAGAAGGTAATTAATGCAGTACCGGATGAGAGTAAATTTATTACCTTGGAGGATTTTTATGATAAGGGAAGACTTGCCACTGGATTGGTTTGGTGTCCTGCTAATTCCGATAAGGTAAAAAAGATATGGGATATGTGGGATGAAAACCATATGAAACGCTTTAGAATGGATTTTTATATACGTTCAGTGGTACAAGCTGATTATTTTTGGCAGAGGCTCACTAATAGCTTGGTGGACTTTAAACCTAGACGTGGGGTATATGTGACGCAAGTGCCCGAAGGTACGAGTTTGGTTTGCTTCCATGGCAAACCAAAAATATTTGAATCCGAGGTTGAATGGGTAAAAGAGTACAGAGATGGAATATAGAGTGTCAGTAATTATCCCGTTTAATCGGGATCGGGGTTGGTTAGCGGACGCGGTGAATAGTGTCCCTAAGTATTGTCAATTGATTCTGAGTAGGGGAGATGGAAATTGGCCTCAGAACTTTAACAAAGCTCTTTCTATGGTTGAGGGGGAATATGTTAAATGGTTACATGAGGATGATATGTTAACTCCAAATGGTATAGCAGATTCGGTAGCTTGTTTAGATGCCACTGGAGCTGATTTTGTTCATGGGGATGCTATTGAAATAAAAGAAGGTAGAGTTGGTCAGAAAATATATAAACCACCTATTGCTGTTCCAACTGTTCAAGATCTTTTATTTAAGAATTCATTACATAGCTCTACTATGATGTATCGTAAATCTGTATTTGATATACTTGGCGGGTTAAATGAGTCTCCGGATATTGATTCTTTTGAAGAATATGAATTTAATTTAAGATGTTTAAAAGCTGGATTAAAAATAACATATTGCCCTCATACTCTATCCATTTATCGTAGACATCCACAACAAAAAATAAGAATGGCAACTACTATTAGTTTGGATAGGTATGAAAGAAATAAACGTAGAGAATTACTTAAAGCTAAATTTGTATGATTGACGCACCTCCCATATTGATCACCGGTTGCCCTAGAAGTGGAGCTAGTTTAATTGCTTTTGTAATAAATATTTGTGGAGCTTATGCTGGAGGGGTATCTGTAAATGAAATGTACACCAATGTAGATATTAAAAATACATTGGTTAAACCTTATTTGGATAGGATGGGGGCAGATCCAGAAGGGCAATTCCCATTACCTGATAGTTTTGGGATTACCATTCCATTAGATTGGAAGGAACGAGTAGAGGCTATTATTGAATCTCAAGGATATGTTGATGGACAATGGATGTATAAAGATTCTAGAAGTGCTTTAATATGGCCGTTATGGAATAATTCTTTTCCAAATGCTAAATGGCTTATTGTTAGAAGAAGGACTGCTGATGTGATTGAATCATGCAAACAGACCGCTCATATGTCAGCGTTTAAGAATCAAAAGAATTGGCAAGCTACAAAATCCCGCACTGAGTTTGCCGCATGGTTGTGGTATGTTCATCAATATGAACTAAAATTTGTAGAAATGATTAATAATGGTTTAAATTGTAAAATCATATGGCCGGAAAGAATGCTTAATAAAGATTATAAACAAATTCATGAAGTAATAGAGTGGCTTGGATTGGAATGGAAAGATGAAGCACTAGATCCAATTAACATTCTGTTATGGGGAAATCCAGTTAAAGAAAGGAGGAAAATATAATGGCACGAGTAACACCGTTAGAGGTAAAACAAATTCTTGATGGGTGCGTTGTAGAGGACTCAAATGTTGCTGTAATAATTAATTCAGCTAATAAATTTATTACAAAAACATTTGCTAATGATTCTACTATGAGCGCAGATGATTTGAAAGAGATTGAGCGTTGGTTATCTGCTCATTTTATTTCTATTACTTTACATCGCCAAACCGCTGAGGAAAAGGTAGGGGATGCTTCTGCTGTATTTACGGGTAAGTGGCAAGAAGGGTTGCGAATGACTTCATATGGACAGACCGTTCTTATGTTGGATTCATCTGGTTTGATAGAGAAATCTACGAAACAGCAGGCTAGTATTTACGCAGTTCCTAAATGGTAAGACATGGGCTTAGCAAGTGTTATAAATCGGAATCTTAGACAACAGTGCGTCTATTGGGGCAATCCTAGAAATGATGGTCAGGGAGGTTTTATATTTGATTCTCCCGTCCAAATCAAATGCCGTTGGGAGGATATGGCACAAATTGTAGTTGATAGTAAAGGAAATGAACATACTTCAAGAGCCGTAGTTTATATCAATGAGGACCTTGATGAAAATGGAATGTTGCATTTAGGACTATTATCAGATCTGACACCTGCTCAAATGAATGATCCTATGAGTTATTCGGATGATTATTTGATAAAGCGAGTTGAGAAGGAACCAGTATTAAATTCACCTACTGAGTTTTTAAGGAAGGTATTTTTGACACCATCATTATCTTTCGGAGGATTTTAAAATGCCAAGTGCTGCTTATTATGGAATGTTTCCAGTCACTGGGGTAATGGGACTTGAAGAATGTACCATTAATCTTAATAGACAGCTCGAAAAGATTCGCAATGGTAGTCAAAGGGGATTGATAGAAGCAAGTGCTTATATCAGAAATGACACTGAAAAGACTCCTTATATCACCCCGTTGGATTATGGTAATTTAAGATCTTCGTGGTTTGTAGCAACCCCAACTGGGGGCAGACCTCCAGATAAATGGAATACGGGATTTAAGGATGCTCCTAAGAGTGTAAAGAAGGTAAAAGCAGCAAGAATGTTAGCAGATCATAGCGCAGGAAAATCAGAAATGGATGCTAAAGTAAAAGCTGCTACGAAAAGGAATTTTAAAGTGGTCATAATTGGGTATACCGCTTATTATGCAGTTTATGTTCATGAAAACTATGGAGCTGCGTTTAAGAGATCACAATCCGGACCGGGATGGTTTGGGGATGCCTTAAAAAGGAATACGAGTATGATAGTTTATATAGTTGGGAAACATTCAATGATACCATAATGAACGCACCATCACAAGATGTTAAGGATATGCTTGAAGCATATGAATTCTCTTCAGAGTCTTCTCCGTCATCTGGAAATATGGAAGATTTGGGACTTGTATACGCCGTAAACCTATTTATAGGGAATGAACCATCAAGTCCCCCTGATTGTGTAACTATACGAGATACATCTGGTCGGCCACCATGGATAGGATTAACAGATAAGGGGTATGATTATCCGGCAATTCAAATTACGGTAAGATCTTCTCATTATCTGAAAGGATATAATTTAGCACTCAAAATTAAAGACGCACTCCACGGTCGGGCACATGAGGCGTGGAATGGCTCTACTTATGAACTCATCCAAGCGATGAATGATCCCGCACTTCTAGACTGGGATGATAATAATAGAGCAGTATTTTTTATTAATTTTAACATACAAAGGAGGTAAACGATGAGTAATGCAGTAGCAGGTGTGGGGACAGTCTTTAATCGGAATAGTTCCCCACTAGCGGAGGTAACCAACATAACTGGACCTACTATGACTAGAGATTTCATTGATGTGACGTCTTTGGATAGTACAGGTGGTTATCGTGAGTTTATTTCTGGATTCAGAGATGCAGGCACTGTTTCGTTAAATATGAACTTTACCGAAACTACTTACCTGTTAATCAAGGAAGATTTTGAAACACCTACAACCCAGAATTATTCGATTGTCCTAGCAAATTCAGAAGCTACGGATATTTCGTTCGATGGGTTGGTGACAGAATGTCCAATAACAATACCAACCGATGATAAGATTTCGTGCGATGTTACGATAAAGATTACCGGTATAGTAATGATTAATGGATCAACTTTTTAAACAATATAATCCTAATCAGGGATTTTTTTAGTATTAATAATTAAATTTAACTAATCATGGGAAATTTTTTAGGAAGAACTGACCTATTAAAAAAGGAAGTTCTTAAAATCGAAAAAGTAGAATTTGAAGATGGAGACTATGTTTTTGTTCGTCAGATGACTGGACATGAGCGGGATGCTTTTGAACAATCAATGTTGAGAAAAGTAAAGGATGCCAAAGGGGTAATAATGCATGAACAAGCTACGGAAGATTTCCGGGCTAAGATGGCTGTTAATTCAGTATGTGATGAAGCCGGAGTTTTGGTATTCGTTCTAAATGATTACAAAGCTTTGAGCAATAACATGAGTGCCAGAAAGCTGGAAATCATTTCTAAGGCATCTACAAAGTTAAATGAGATGACCGAAGAAGATAAGGATGAGTTAATAAAAAACTTAGAAGCCGACCAACCCGGCAACTCCTCTTCAAACTCTGTAGAGAGTTAGGATATCCTCATCCAGATTATTTACTGGATTATTTAACGGGACCACAGATCAGTGAATGGGAAGCTGCCTTAACGTTAGATCCAGTAGATAGTCTAAAGGAGGATATTAGGTTGGCTTATTTATGTGCTTCAATGGTTAATTTAGCGATTGGAATTCATGGTAAGAATGGAGCACGAATGAAACCTATTACCGATTTTCTTTTACAGTGGGATATAGAAGGAATTCCAGAAAAGCGACAATCTCCTGATGACATATTAAAAATATTCCAAGGAATAGCAGGGGATCAAAAAGCTGCAGCAGAAAGAAAAAAGAAAATTGCGGAACGGAAGGAAAAGAGAGAAAAAGAGATCAGAGAAAAAAAGGATAAAGACAAAATCAATCAATTCAAATTAAGAAGCCATGAATATAGGAGCAATGTACGTGACGTTAGGAGTAAACCTATCGGAACTTGATAAAATGGTACCGGCTTTAAATAGAACAGCTCAAAGGTTACGTACTTTTGGATATTTAGCATCCACGGCAATTACTCTTCCAATAGTAGCTGCTGGAAAGGCTTCTTTTCAAATGGCTAAGGATTTTGAATTCTCTATGCAAAAAATCGTAGGCTTGGCGGGAGTTGCGCAGTCTTCTGTAAATGAATTTTCAAAAGCAGTTTTGGATATGGGTCCTAAGGTTGGAAAAGGACCTTTGGAATTAGCGGAAGCATTGTATTATATTAACTCGTCAGGTATTAAGGGTGCTCAGGCTTTGGACGTTTTGGAGACCTCAGCTATGGCTGCCACGGCAGGGCTTGGGGAAACTAAGCAAGTAGCCGATTTACTGACCTCCGCATTAAATGCTTATGCGGGGACGGGATTGACTGCGGCAAAAGCGGCAGATATATTGGTAGCAGCTGTTCGTGAAGGTAAAGGGGAAGCTAATGCGTTTGCTCGTACCATTGGTTCTGTAATTCCAATAGCGGCAGAGCTTGGAGTGAGTTTTGATCAAGTTGCCGGATCAATGGCTGCAATGACATTGGAAGGGGCCAGTGCAGCCAATGCGGCAACTTATTTAAAAGGATTCTTTAACGTGTTACTAAAAGCACCTCCGAAAGGGGAAGCATTATTGAATAGCTTAGGAAGCAGTTATGCTAATTTAAGGAAGATATTGAAAGGGCCAGATGGTGTAAATAAAGCTATGGCAGAAATACGTAGACTTACTAAAGGTAATGAAGAGGCAATGTCTGATATCCTTCCAAACATACGTGCTTTAACGGCTGAGTTATCCATTGCTGGAAAGAACTTTGATTATAACTCTAAATTAATGCAACGGGTTACTAATTCAGCAGGATCTCTTAATGATGCTTTTGCTGCTGTGAGTTTGACTGCTAAGGTAAAATTGGATCAAGCTATGGCAACTCTTCAGAAAGGAATGATTTCCTTTGGTCAAAATATAGCTAAAACACTTATCCCTATTGTGGATAACTGGGCTAAACGTTTGGAAAGATGGGCTGATAATTTTGATAAATTATCAGAAGTCCAAAAACATAATAGGATAGTAACATTAGCTTGGGTTGCTGCATTTGGTCCTATTTCTTTATTATTCTCAGCTGTTATTTATTCTATTAGCGGATTAATAGTAGTTGGAAAGAAGCTTTGGGCCCTTATTTTGGGAATTGGAAATGCTTTAAAACTTACAGCAGTGTGGGCTGCTGCTAACCCTTTCACTGCTCTTGCTGCTGCTGTAGCTGCTCTTGCTGGAATGTTTGCGGTTTTAACAGTAAGGATGAGAAATGCAAGAATAGAGCAAGAAAAACTAAAACAAGCACAGGAGGAACAACCTCTAGTTAATTTTATGACAAAACAAGGTAGATTGGAAACGAATCAAAATATTTTGAATCAAAACCAGTCTATGTTATTTGCAATGACCCCTGAACAATTACAGGAACATAAGAATGCTTTGGAGCAACAAATTAAAGGTTTTCAGGATCTTAATATTGAAATTGGTGCTATAAAAGCAGAGTATATTGTAGGGCAGAGGGAATATAAAGACCTTATTAAACGAATACAAACTGCCCAAACAGAATTTAATAAGTTAAAAGGATTTATTGTGGGTCCTAGAGTTAATGGGGTTGATCAAAAATTAGCTTGGAAAAAGAGATTGGAAGAAGCTCAAACAGCATTGTCTACATATTTAACCATTCAAGATAAAATATGGGGTGGAGCTAAGAAGACAAATGATAAAAGGATTAAAGAAGCACAAAGGGCTTTGGATATAACCACCCAAACATTAGATCCAATACTTGCTCAAATTGAGAAACAAAAGGTAGCGGATGAAAAATTAGAACAAGAAACGGCAGCAATCTCAGAAATATTTACAGGTCTTCAGAGAGATTTGGCTGCTCTTGAGCGTCAATATCAAATGTTTGGATCTGAAGTGGATGTTAGTGCTGAGAAACTTAAACTATTTAAGGATGCTTTAGAAGCCCTTTCTAAAACAGCCATTCCTATTACAGATAAAAGGTTGCAGGATTTAATTGAACAATGGAAAAAGTTGGATAAGGCTCAAGATTTTGCGAAATTTCAAAAAGCAATGATTAAGAATAGTGGGACTTCTGGAGGTGCTTATTCCGAATTTATGAATAAGATGCTTGGCTCACTTGGTGGTGCAAAAATTACTACACCAACTCCTTTCCCTACAGATACTGAATTTTTGAAAAGGTTTGATAAGGAATTAGATTTAATAATTTTAAAGGAAAAAACACTTGGTTCCGCATTTAATTCAACGAGAGAACAAGTTAATTATTTTAAATATACATTAGAGGCACTTTGGGATTCCGGATTACGACCCGGAGAGGATCCATTATTAGATCTATTGAATAAAAGGATGGAGGCGTTGACTCTTCAGGCAGAGATTCAAGATATAGTAGTAGCAGGATTTACAAGATTATTTTCCGCCACTACGGAAGATATGAATAATTTTGGTCAATTTTTTAAACAATGGACTCAGGAACTTTTGCGTGCTTTTCAACAAATGATTGCAAGAATGTTAGCAGAGAAAATAGGATTGAAGATTATGGGAGGTATGCTGGGTGGAATAGGATCATCCGCAACATCCGCAACATCGGGGGCTATTTGGCAAATGGGTAACGTGATGGGATTAGGAAAAGCAAAAGGAGGAACTGTTCCCCCAGGATTTCCTCATGATACTTACCCTGCTTTACTTTCTTCAGGAGAAGATATTATTCCGGCTGGTAAGATTTTTAATGGTTTTAATGATAGGAATTCCAATGGAGAGGTTATATTTAGGATTGGACAGGATGAATTAGTAGGCATTTTAAAGAAAGCTAATAAACAAAACTCACTGTACTAATGGCTTACGGACTAAAATATCAATCGGATTTTTACAACTTCTTTGGAAGTCTTGTCTCTGTAAAAATCTATAAACTGGATTACGGAGGAATAGTCACACAAGTGCGCACCCAATCTGTGGAAATAGCGGTTAATTATCAGGACGAGAATATTTCGATAATAGGAACAGGAGCGAAGGTGGTTATTATAGCAGACACTGATCAGATGTTTCAGTATGATGATTTACTGACTTCTCTGGAAAAAGAATTTCAGTGTTTTATTGAGTATGATAGTAATGTTGTGTTTCAGGGATATTCACTTTGTGATCTTAATGAACGTCAGTTTTTACCTTATGCTGCTATTACATTACAATTTACTGATTATCTGCGTAGGTTGGAAGATAAATATTTTGATTCTATAAAGTTTGCAGGAGGAACTACTTCATTGACAGATATTGTGCGAGAGGCTCTGCTTATGTGTGAATTAGATAATTCCCTGCTTATAAATTCTTCCTTGTTTGAACAGAATATGGATCAGGGGGAATATGATGAGTTTTATAGTCAGACTTACTTAGATAACTCTATGTTCCATTCTGGCCCCACTGAGTATGATAATGGTTATGATGCTTTAAATAAAGCTCTGTTATC